>Ga0207146_10209_pt1 | contig 15696 bp, 20 predicted proteins | sample Alteio_BWMinHeat_36_FD_153539 | JGI IMG/M metagenome (GOLD analysis project Ga0207146, IMG submission 153539) | Enriched cells from forest soil in Barre Woods Harvard Forest LTER site, Petersham, Massachusetts, United States -... | ecosystem: Environmental > Terrestrial > Soil > Temperate forest >...
CGAAATTTTGCCGTGCTCTGCGGAACTCTCGCACCACGTAGCCCGTGCACAAAACGGGACGAAATGGCTCCGATGAAATTAGCGGTCAGCAGGTCAGCGAGTGGACCATGTTCGGCCTCTCGAAGTCTCTGAATCCTAAGCCGCTGACTTCCGCGCAGTTGGTTTCCAGTCGAAGGCAAAGAAAAGGGGGTTTACGCCTTTGTTTTGGCACATTTGGAGCTTGTGATACGGGAAGCCAGAATCGCTGACCGCACCATTTGAAAGAAATTTGGACCTTTTTCCGTGGTTTCTTCGCGTTATCTAGATAGAGGCCGAGTTTGGATGTTGGGAGCAAACACGGTAAGTGAACAGCAAGGTCTGCGATCTCTACCCTCACTGTGTTCGCCACAAAGACGACATCGAGTTCGGCAACGCTAGATCAGGAGGAAAATCCAATGCGGCAAACGAGACAAGCAAAACTGATGCCAGTGATCCTCGCGATCGCTGTGCTGGTGAGCCTAGAGGGACAGCGCGCGATGGCGACAACGGTCGTCGTCGGCACGTGCAAAACCGGCGTGGTGCAATATTCGTCCATCCAGGCCGCCGTAAACGGTGTTTCCCCGGGAGGCACGGTGCAGGTCTGCCCGGGGACTTACTACGAACAGGTCTTAATCACACAGTCGCTGACGTTAATCGGAGTACAGGCCGGAACCGCAAAAGCAGCAATTGTCATGCCGCCGTCGAGCGGCCTGGTAAATAACCTTACGGCGGCTAATGGCGTCCCCTTCGTGGCACAGATTGGGGTCAACGGAGCCACGGGCGTGAACATCAGTGGCCTGACCGTAGACGGCACCAATAACCAGCTTCCTGACTGTTCCGCAATCTATGGGGGGATCGTGTACCGGAACGCCACAGGCACTGTGAACCAGGTTGTAACTAAAAACCAGTTTGAGCCATCTAACTCAACCTGCTTTAACGGTTATGGGATCTGGGTAGAAAACGACCCTGGTGTGGCGATCTCCAACGTCACCATCGAGAACAGCAGCGTCCACGACTTTCAGGGAGGTGGCATCGTCGCCCACAACCCCGGCACGACCGTGACAGTCACAGGCAACGCTGTCGCGAATACGGGGGTCACGGCCGGATTTGTCCAGAATGGGATTGAAATCGGCAACGACGCCACCGGAACAGCCTCTGGCAACTCGATATCTGATCTCCTTCTGACGAACGGGCCATACACTTCCACCGGCATGATTGTCGGATCTACCAACCATGGCCCGAGCAACATCACGGTGACCAAGAACTCCTTCAATGACATTACAGGGGCGATCTATGCTGGGGCAGATGGCAACATCATAACTTCCAACAAGATTTACAGTTCGCTGACGGGCGTTGGAGTCGCCGGCATCTACATTTGCAGCAACAACAATACCGTGAAGACGAACCTGCTCAGTTTCAGTAATCCTGCCGGCGTCGTCCTGGACAACTCTTGCGGCAGCACCGCTACCGGTAATGTGGTGACAGGCAATACGATTAACGAGGGGTGCGCTGGCATACTGGTGACTCCCGGCGTGAGCGGAAATACCGTGAGTCCGAACACCTTCTTTAACGTTAGCTACACGCAGCTGAGTGGGACGACCTGTTCGCCCACGCTCGCCCCCACACGTTCCAATCCTCAGCGTACACACCCTCTGCCAACGCCGGAGCACCCTTGAGAGTTAGCACAGGGGCGGGTCGGAAGGTGAGCATCGAGGAAAGGGCTGCGGAAGGTGAAAGTTGTGGGGCTGCTGACTCTTTCTCCCGATTCCAAAACTAGAGGCTCCGCAGATTCCGACGTGGAGCCTCACTTCACGCTGCCTGTTCCAACGTGCCATCCACGTACTTGGTGATCTGTCTCTTCTTATGGATGTCGCAGCCAAAACGCCAAGGGCTATAAGTAAATCTCCTGACGCTTGAATTAGGCTCTTCCACTTTGTTACGAACCGCATGGGTTGCTTTGTCGCCACAGGTGTCGCAGACATTTCCGTCGAAAAAATTCGCCAAATCTCCTTCCTCCAGGCTCATTCTCGTACCCTCCTGTCGTCTTGCCACAACATACTAATCCTTCCCGCACACCGCATCAATCTTCTTCATTATCTGCACAGCCCCTTGGATCGAGGCTGCAATCAATTTGTCTGTCCGTGGGCTTCCTTGCGGAGTGCCAAATAGATCGTCTGCGGTCTGCATGTGTAGGCTGGCAAGGACTATGCAAGAACACTCCCGCAGTTGAGCAGTTTCCAGTCGGCGCTCCATTCGAGACCTTGATGGTACCCGTCAGTCCCCCGTAAGTGCACCAGGTCTGCGGGAATCCAGCGACTGGCGAGCTGTTCTGGTTCATCAGTCATTCGCAGGATCTGAACAGCAACCTTGCCGTGCTCGGCCAAGTTCTCGCCAACAACCATCTTGACTTCTGGCTCAAACAGCAGTTGTTTGATGGGGTCTTTCAGCTTATAATCCCGTCGCCAAGTTGCTGGCGGGTTGGGTGGGCTGCTGTTCTGCGTTAAGACACAAAAGAAAAAGGTCGATATAAGGCGCCACATAGTGTGACGGGTAACGGCATTCCCACGAATACATATCAGTGACGCCCTCATCGCGCAAAGCAGTCCCAGTGCCCGAAATCAAGGAGGAAGCATGTTGGAGAAAATCACGAAGGTTTCTGTAACGCTCAGGCACTGCGTGTGGGCGATTTTCATTCTGTTCCTGGCTTCAGCAGCATACGCGCAGAATGGACTAACCATCACGGTGAACTGCAACAACGGCCAGTCGTTGAATCGCACCTTGTCTCAGCTGAATAAGCAAATGCCGACCACGGTGATCGTGCAGGGAACCTGCACGGAGTATGTGACGATTGACGGATTTGAAGGCCTGGCCCTGAAAGGCCAGTCCGGCGCGGCGATACAGCAGCCCGCTACGAATCCGCATTCGAATTCCTTCGTGCTGTCCATCACTGGTTCACGAGGAATTACTATCTCTAACCTTGCTGTCCACTCACTGCCGCCCATTTTTTCAGGTATTGGCGTTGGAAAGGGCAGCGACCAAGTCCAGCTTCAAGACGTGCATGTTGACGGTTCTTGGGGAGTTGTAGTTTATGAGGAAAGCCAAGTTTGGCTGGTGAGAGTGACCGTCAACATAACCTCCGGATTTGCGGCTATTTCTGCGTTCGACAAATCCGATGTTCACATTTCGGGTGGCTTGCTGCAGCGCCCGTCCGACTCGGGCTTCTACGCCGGTGTTCTCGTTGGCTCGGGCCATGTCACGATGCAGGGATTAACCATTCGCAACATGCAATACGGCATCAGCATCGGCCAGAGTGGGAGCGTGGACTTAGTCGATTTTGTTTCCACCGCGCCGAGTGACGTGACCATTGATAACCCGTCCGGCACAAATTCTAATGGTGCCATCGTGAGTGATGGCTCATCGCTTTACCTAGAAAGCGCCAGACTGATTATCAAGAACGCGGGGCAGACATGGGGAGGCAACACCGGCGCGGTTTTCGTCACCAACGGTTCGACTCTGGATGCGGGCCATAACCTGGTTGTGTCCGGCAGCCGGGGGCAGGGCGTCATTTTGACGAACAACTCCCACGCGACCTTGGCCGGGTCGAGCATTACAGGGAGCCTTCACGGAGGTCTGGTTGTGGCCAACGTTTCCACGATTGACGTACAACCAAGCAGTTCTTTGACCCTGGTTGGTGGTAACGCGCCGGATTTGTTCTGTGATTCGAATTCGTTCATAACAGGGACCGCGAACCTGGCCGGCGTCTCTACCGTCAGCTGTGGCAACCTGCTGTCGGGTAACACGGTACCGCTGCCGTAGGTGCGAGTGAGCTTTTGGGGCAGCTCCAAGAGCCGAATGAACAGGTGTCCGTCATACCCCGCCTTTCGAACACTCGAAAGGCGGGGCGGCCCCATCTGGTGGATCTCATTGGTAGTGAAGTTGTACTACCCCTCTGTCAGCGCCTGCTCGTCGACTATCCCACGCCGCACACCCCCGCAGCCGTCACTTCCTCTCCCACCCAGCCCACTTGTTTCCGCTGCCCAAAATGTTCCACTCCCATGCTTATCGTCGAAAGATTCTCTGTCACTACTGCTTGGCGACTCTCGACCAGGAGCGCATTCCTTGACTCTTCTTAACGCATTCCTCGGGTTCGAACGGCAGCTTGCGAAGCAATGCACAGCGCTATCCGATGACGGATATGACGGCCAACGCATCAAACTGAATGTTATTAAGATTTCTCGCCTTGGTCGGATTCTCATTTTTTTGTTTCCTTCGTCGCACAGGCGCTTGTCGGATGCGGCCCACTGTCGTTCTCGGTGCGCCTGTATGCGCCGCTGGCCGCTGGCGGGTTTACAAGGCATGTTCTTATCTGCACCGCAAGTCGGACAGGGCACAACTAATATTTCGTGAGCACTAAGCACTCGACTTGTGTTGCTCACGCCACTGCGGCCTGCTGCGCCGTCATAAAGCTACGCACGGTTTCTGTGAGTTGCCGATCCGCCTCGTCAGCAATAATCATCACGTCTAATAACACCTGATTCTGGTCCAGTTCGCTTTGATGAAGCTGTAATGTGCCGAAGGTGGTGACCTAAAATATCCGCGACTCCTCAACTAGCATGGATGCAGAGTAGCCCTGCGCGAACCGTAGGCTGCCGTGCGCGGATGCAGAGATGGAAACAGGCGGCTCGAGCGGCCGTGAGGGATCTGCCACAGATTCGGCGCCCCGATAGTGGGATCTGGAGGCCATTTTGATCAACCGGAAATCAAGCGACAAACTTAGCCGTGGGCCAACCGGATTAAAGCGGCGATAGTGAGCTATAATTCGCGTCATAGGGGGTCAGCCATGAAGACTCTGGGCCTCTGCTTCCTTCTGGTGCCGGTTATCCTCATTCCGGGGGCGTTCGCCCAGGAGCAATCCAAAAATTCTCAGACCGGTGCTGACGACGCCATTGTGCAACGAACACTGTCTTTTTGGAGGCAGCCATGAAGCTCTCTTCGAGAATTACCACCCTTCGATTTTCTCTGACATGGATGCTGTTGACCGGCTTGGCTTGGAGCGCCGGCATCACCGTGTCGCCAAAACACGCGGCAGTCGTCGTGAGTAGCCAGACGCAGCAGTTCACGTGCTCGGTCGCGAATGTCACATGGAGTGTAGATGGCGTGGCGGGAGGGAATGCATCAGTCGGGACGATCAGCGCCAGTGGCCTCTATATGCCACCAGCACTTGCAGGCGTTCACGTCGTCAAAGCAACTACTGTTGCTGCACCGCAGTTTTCAGGCACTGCCACTGTCGCTGTTACTGATTTGGCCGGAGTCTTCACCTATCACAACGATAAGGCGCGCGACGGAGTGAACTCGCGAGAATTCGCCTTGATGCCTGCGACTGTAACCCCGGCAACGTTCGGCAAACTGTTCTCTTGCCCGGTAGATGGCGCAATCTACGCGCAGCCGCTATGGGTGCGGGGTTTGAGCATTGCCGGTGGGACTCACAACGTGATCTTCGTGGCAACGCAACACGACAGCGTCTACGCTTTCGATGCTGATGCCTCGCCGTGCGTGACTTATTGGCATGTCCACTTGCTGGACGCGTTACATGGTGGAACCGCCGGAGAGAAGCCAGTGGTTTGGAATGACGTCGGCAACACGGGCTTCGGCTGTTTTGGCGACATCTATCCGGAGATAGGGGTTACCGGAACACCCGTGATTGATCCGGCGAGCAACACGATTTATGTGGTCAGTGCGTCGGAAATTCCGGGTCCAGATTCCGGCAAGTGCGCCTTTCCTCCTTTCCCGTTTTTCCACCGCCTGCACGCCCTGGATCTCGTCATCGGCAAAGAAAGATCAAATGCCCCGGTAACGATTGCAGCATCCTCGCCGGGCGTAGGTGGTATGGTCGATTTCAGTTCGCAGTATCACCACAACCGCTCCGGTCTCGCGCTGTCGAACAACACTGTATACGTTACCTTTGCTGCCCACGAGGACCAAGGCCCTTATCACGGCTGGGTACTTGGCTATAACACAGCGGATCTCACGCAAGCTCCAAGCATCTTCAACACCACGCCTAACGGCGGTTCGGGCGGCATCTGGGCAGGTGGCGGCGCTCCCGCCATCGATAACGGTGGAGACGTTTACGTGACCACAGGCAATGGCCTGTTTGATGCCCTTCCGCCGCCTTCCTTCGATGACTATGGGGACAGCATCCTAAGGCTCCACCCATTCCATGGAAGCACTCCAAACGGTGTGAATCTGCGCGTAGCGGGTTATTTTACTCCTGACGACCAGTTGTTCCTGGCGGAGGTCGATGGCGACCTTGGTGCCGGAGCGGCAGTGCTGCTGCCCGATCAAAACTCGGGCGCTGGGCCCAGGCATCTGCTGGCGCAGGTGGGAAAGGAAGGAATCGTCTATCTCGTCGACCGTGACAACATGGGGCAATTCAACCCGTCAAACAATGACCAGATTGTGCAGACCTTTTTCGGCCCGCAATTCGGCTTGTGGGGTGCTCCCGCATGGTGGCAGAACAATCTTTATATTGGTGGGCAGAGCGATTCCATCAGACAGTTCACGTTCCAGCCCAGCACCGAGCTCTTCAATCCCACAGTGACGTCGCAATCGCCTCATGTCTTCGGCTATCCAGGCACGACTCCGTCAGTCTCGTCCCGCGGTGCGTCTCACGGTCTTGTGTGGGCAATTGATGAGAGCCTTTACGGCTATGCCACCCCTAATGCGGGCATCTTTTGCTCTTTAGTTCCCGTACCAGCTGCGTGCACCGGCCCAGCCATCCTGCACGCTTATGACGCGACCAATCTCGCCCTGGAATACTGGAACAGTTCCATGGCCGCAAACCATCGTGACCGCGCAGGCAACGCCGTGAAATTCGTGCCCCCCACGGTAGCCAATGGCAAAGTCTATTTGGGCACGCGGACCGGTGTGGACGTTTACGGACTCTTGCCGAATTGAGACTGTATCTACGTTTTCACTGCGACCGCGAGCCCATTGCGAATGGGCAGGATCGTCGTGTAGAACTGGGTTGACTCATATGGGCCTCACAGCAAGCTGCCTCCTATTGGCTGCCGATTGGGAAAGATGTCAACAGGAAACGTGCGCCATGTGATAGCAATCACTTTACTTGCGATATGGCACGCCGAGCAGATTGACGATAACCGAAAAGTAGACCCCATGAGTGTGGTGGTCAAACACAATAGCAGGCAAGCGCGGTATGCGAGCTTCATAGGATTTCCCGTTGTATCTAGTGTTGGTAGAAAAAGATCCGGCTCGGCTAGACGAGTGCCCACATCCATTCAGTGTCCCGCGTGTGGTAGAGAAGCCACCTCGGTGAAGAAATTCTGCCGATACTGTGGTGCGTCCTTATCGAGTGCCGCTCCCGTTGCAACAACTCCAATCGCTGGTCCAGTTCTCTGTCCCGGCTGCGGAAAGATATCCAGGGTGGTACAATGATTCACTGCAAATTTGCAGGGCTTGTTTACACACCTCTTATTACCTCTTATTTACGACCTCAACGCCTGTACCTTCCAAGCCTTGCCGGCCGGTTATCGCGCTGCGGGTCTTCGGTCATCTGCTGAAAGCGAATCAGGCTCGAGGTTAGATCGCCCTGCTCGGCCAAAGGCCTTACAGCTTCGGCAGCCAGCATCCGCGCTGACTTCTGGCTTGGTCCCGGTAGAGTTAGCACCAAGTACTTGAGGCAGTCCCGCAGATGGTTATCCTTATCGACAATCCGTTCTGTCGGGTTCCTTTTGGATAACTGGGTTGCTGTCAGTTCCTCGCGGCGCGCACGACGCAATTCCCAGAGCAGGTTGGGGCACCCCCATTCACTATCCCGTGGGTAGGTTTCGCGATGTCCTGCAGCCGTTTTGGACAGACGATCTTGAGCGTGGGCTCGCGCTGATCAAGGTTCATCCAGTGCGAAAGGATGCGTTCCATGCCCAGTAGTTCGTTGTTCTCTGGCGCAGGTGTCAGGTTGTCAATCCCCTCTTCGGCAAACATCGTCGCGATCGCCTTGAACGTCCCATCGCCCTGCGCCTGATTCGCATAAAAAATGGAAGGGTCAGCGTACACGGTCGTCGAGCTGAAGCCTTGTAGTTGTGTGATCCAGGGGCGGTGCTCTTTCGGGCTGAATCCGGGCTGGTAGTATTCGCGCAGAATATAGATCGTGCCATCGTAATCAATGGTGCCGACTAGGGCGGCGGTAGGGTTGGCCTTGCCGTAATCGAAGCCTCCCAGGAAGTCCCAATGAGGTGAAGGCTGGAAGCCTGACGTTTCTGGATCAATGATGATCTTGTGCGCATAGCGGGTGAGAATGTCAGCAAACAAACGTTCGCCACCGCCAGCCGAGAACACAATCTCTTGCTCCCGCTGCCAGGCTCCTTCCGATGTGTACTTGCGGCGTTCAGTTTCCTTCCATTCTTGGGTGGCTCGATCGGGATCCGCCGTGTAGCGCGCGGTTAGGACACAGATGCCCTCAGGCGTTCTTTTCTCGCTAAGTCCTCGTAGTAGTTGCTTCATTCTGCCCTCACACAAACGCTTTCAAACCAGCCCGTATTTGCTGAACTCACCACGATGATTTTCTGGCATGCCGAAATCGCTTCGTCGTAGGACTCCCCAGCGTCCGGCACAAATGCTGCTTCGTCGATGAACAGAGCCCAGGGATGGTAGGACCTGATCTTTGAAGCGCCATGCGGGATGCCTATGATTCGGCTATCGTTTGCGAACTCCAACTCCAGCCAGCTTTGCTCCGACGTGGGAGCAACCAGCGGATATTCCTTCTGAATTTCGGCGTCGGAACGATCGTAGAGGCACTTCCCATAGTCCACTAGTTCCGCCGCTTTATCCTCGGTCTGCGATTGAAACAGGACTTCAATGCCGGGCGTAATCATGCAGGCATGGGTCAAATACCCGACACTCAGCCAGGAGAGCATGAGGTCGCGGCTCTTGGCGACGAACGTGACAGGTTCTCGCTGGTAAGACTCGATGATCGGCCGGAAGTACGGCTTCTCGGGAAAGGAACGATAAGGGGACTTGGCGCATGCTTCCCGCCAGTGCGGATCTTTGGTTTGGGTGTGGTTCTGAAGCCAAATGAGCGGATCTTTTACTTTTTCTCGAACCATTAGGGAGCTGGAAGCCTCCTTGCCGCGCGTGGCTTCTACAAGAGTCCGCGCGGCGGCGCGAGATTCGATTGATCCGAGTGGAAAATCCGCCGGTCGGAAGCCCGAAAGTGTTGCGGGCATGGGATGCCCTTTATTCGGCTTTTCCAAGGTTTTCACGCCCCCTGACCGCCACCAGTTGTTGCGCTCACTGCAGCCTCGAACCAAGCCGGCAAAGTTCCGTCTCGTGCGTAGCCTTCCATTTCCTGTGTGGTCATCCGCTCGAACAGCTCGTTCAGGTTTACGTGCTCACTTCGGTCTATCCATTGACCCGCAGCATTGATCTTCGAGTACGCCTGTACGGCCGCGACTACAGCCGGTGCCGTTACTTCTACCTCTCCAGCGCGTTCAATGATCTTCTCGAGTGCCGCACGCACATTCCGCTGCCGCTTCGGGAACAAGCCGATGGCATGCGCGTGTCTGTATACAGACGATCGGTTACGAAGCCCGTAGTGCTTTGTGATGGCTGCGGGGCTACGCCAGTTCACGAAATCACGCTCTATCTCCTCGCGTTGCGGATGGGAGCAAATCCTGCACTCCGCGGCATGTCGCCCCTGGCTGGCCGCGGAGGTGTTGCTCTGAAAGTTTGGGTTCTCTCAAGTTAGCTTAGTATTTTTCATTATGGCCCTGATAGGGAACGATGATTTCCAACCCGCAAGCCAAACACGGATTCGGCTCAGAGGTCGAACCTAGATCTGCGGCAAAGACGTGGCCCTCGGGGACACCGCAAACAACAGACATTGGTATCTCCCAATTCAAGCCAGCGCGGCCTGTGACATATGCCAAGCCCTGCTCGACACGATCAAAAACGACACTGAGCGGCTCTTGGCCGTAGAGCTGGACCTGCTGTTCAACGAGATAGCCCGGCTTCACGACGTAGACCATGTCGCCTCGCTTAAAGGTTTTCAAGGGTTGCACCTTTGCTCATTACGTCCTCGCCGCAGTTGTCTCGGATGGTCGTGCTGGTTGTTCAGTAGCCATGCGAATCTCCGGTGTGCGCTGTTTTGCGAGACGTCCCAAATACGTCTTGAAAACGCCTGCAGTTTTTGGGTTCGTTTGGCTGTAAGTTGTTGAAAGAACAAAGGTAGGTCATGGGAGTCGTTCGCAACGATGAGGTCGTCGGTTCGATCCCGACTAGCTCCACCATATTCTCAACAACTTGCGGAGGGCAGTTACGGCAGCATCCCGCTTTGTGTCGTTGTTTGTGTCGTATTTCCTTCCACTGCTGAGCGGCTCGGTCTGGATCCGAAGTATAGTGCGCGGTCAGCACACAGATGCCCTCAGGCGTTCTTTCTCGGTCAGTCCTCGTAGTAGTTGCCTCATTCTGCCCTCACACAATCGCTTTCAAATCAGCCCTTATTTGCTGAACTCACCACGATGATCTTCTGGCATGCCGAAATCGCTTGCACAAATGCTGCTTCGTCGATGAACAGAGCCCAGGGATGGTGTGACCTGATCTTTGAAGCGCCATGCGGGATACCTATGATTCGGCTATCGTTTGCGAACTCCAACTCCAGCCAGCTTGCGTTGTGTCGCAACCGCTCGATCCCTGCCCGTGTCGGGCGTTCTCGCGTCGTGTCGCTCGGGTACAGGTGAAGGGGGAACAGCGGACAACCCGCGTGAACACTGCCCATCCGTGCTATATGGACTTCTTCGCTGTCACTGTATCTTGGACGGGGTCGAGAATTCGCGACGAGGGCTCTGCAGCTTCGCCACCAACTCTCTAGGGTATTTACCGGATTGGGAAGAAAGGTCGCTCCAAGTATCATTTTAGAGGGAAATTCCTTTTAGAGGGAAATTCCTTGCGCAACTCTGCTAAGATGGGGGTGTTACGCATGCTAAGTTCCTGTATCCGAACTGGTTCCGAGCCTTGGTTTGGATGGAGGAATGCTCTGGACTAGCTGGCTCTCCCCTCTGGTCCCTGGCTCTGTGCCGGGTAGGAGTGCTGTTTTGAACGACGCTGTTTTGAACGACACGGCGACTCGAAACACCGTGCGACGGAGGCGGAGTTGGTACCGGCGTCGTTTGCGTGTGCAGCGAACCATGGCCGCTCTGGTCGTGGGAACAGTGATTGTTGGCGCGTGCTGGCAGAATGCGGCGCGCTATTTCTCGTTCCCCTCCTTGCATGCTTCCCAGGTTTTGCCTGAATCTTTTTGGACGCGGGGAAATGTTCGCAAGGATCTCGCTTTCATGGCGGCGCGGTCGTCCAAGGCCACGAAGTTTCTGGCCCGGATCCCTGGCGTCTATCCTTACTCAGTGGTGCCCGGAGGTGTGAAGGATCTCGACGATCTCCGCTATAAGGCGTTGCGCGACTGGGTAGTTCGCCGGCATTACGCCCACTTCGATTATGGGCACGCCCGTCTGGAGCGCGTCACCGAAGCCCGCGAAGTCTATCTGTCTTATCGCATTCGTGACACTGTCTTCTGGACGCGCAGAAGAATTCGTCTGCACCTCGGCGAACTGCTGTTGACCGACGGCAAAATCACGGCGCGCGCGCGTTGCGGCAACCAGATTTCCGACACCGCCAAACCCGAAGTTTCCGATGAGGAGCCGGACGAAGATATTCTGGACCAGCCCGTAGCGGGGATCGAAGCGGCGCCGTCCTTGCCCATCCGGCCCATGCTCGCCCCGCCCGACTTGCCCGGCGGCGAACCGATTGCGCCCAAGCTTTTCGCCGGCGCCTTCTTCTTTCCGTACGTGCCGGTCGGTGTGCCGATTCCTTCCGGCCTTTGCCACAACGATGACCAAATGGTGGACGGGCACTGCCGTCCTAAACGCCACAAGAAGCCAGTTGTTCCCGAGCCCTCGACCATGGTACTGATCGGTTCCGGCCTGGCGTTAATCCTGTGGCGTTATCGCAGGACTGGCCGTCCGGTCGCAGCATAGCAGACGCGGGACGGGGTTGCGACGTCCACCGTTGTGTTCAGCGGGCTTCCTGGAATTTAAGACACTTACTCGACTATCTTGAACCTCGACTATCTTGAAGAAGGTGGCGAGTCCATGTGCGGCTTGGTACATCTCTTCCCGGCAAGCTTCACAAAGTAGTGTAGGCCGCTTCCGACGTTGGCCCAGCAACTGTTGTAGTTGATGGCGGCTCTGCCACCGCCATGCCAGGTGAATCAGGGAGGCCCGAGGGATGCAAGCTTCTGAAGCAAAAGATCCGCTGCCGCCTCTGAACGACAGGAATTAAACGAGAGGAACTAACAACAGAAATTAACAACAGGAATCAACAATAAGAATTATTTGTACGCGCTGACGGCATTCTCCTACTCGCAAGCAGAACGGCTGGCAGGTTCGAAACGATCCATCTGCGCTTCGCGCTGGGGGCTGAATCGCCCGTCGGCCGTTTTTCCGTACTGCTCTTCGCCGGGACAATAGTAGAGAGCGGTGTGCGGATCGACCCAGACCGCGAGGCTGGGGTCTCCCTGAAAATGGACTACGGGCGCGGGAACCTCGGCGATTCCGAGCGTCACGAGCGCCCTTTCCCAAGGGCCGAGCGCTGCCGGTCTCGGCGCGCCGGCTGCCGGCCACAGGAGGGCCAGCGCGGCCACGAAGGCGGCCGCTCCGAGATACAGGTCGGCGCGGTGAAAGCGCAGCTTCACATGCCAGTCCGCAAAGCGCTGCAGCACGGAGCTCGGCGCGTTGCCGTCGAGGCTGATGCTGGCATCGGTCGTTGCATCGGTCGCGTACGAATCCTCGGAGGCGGATAGCTGGAATGGTTGGACGGCTAGATCTGAACCTTCTGATCGCAATTCTTCTTGTGTCAAATTTTCGCGCGTCAAGCTCTCTCGCGGAAAGTCATCGGTCGCTTCCGTGATCCATCGGCCTTCCGCCACTGCTTTGCCGAGCACTGCTTTGCCGGGTTCCCGTTGGTCGATGATCGCAGTCTCCGCCTTCGCGATCGGTTCCGGCCGAACCTCCTTTGCAACTGGCAAAGCGAGAATGCCGGATGCGGCGAAATCGCGCGCTGCTTGAGCTCGGGGTTTCCTCTCCGCGTCAAGCGGGGGGACGCTTTTCCCTATACCTTCGCGAATCTCCGGAGAACGCTCGGGCCATAAGCGCTGCTCCTGGCTCATCAGCCACATCGAAGCCCAATTGTGCTGCAAACGTTCGCCCGGACGAAACTCGTCGAGGCCGCAGCTCTCACAGCGCGATCCTTCTGCTGCCTTCGGAGCTGCCGGCTTCGGAGCGCCACAATGCGGGCAAATATTGGCTGGTTCGAGGCGGGCTTGCGGTTCTGCCGGGGTCTGTCCAGCCAGCTTCAGCCGGTCGTTGTGTTCCTGAATCGTGAAGGCGGCCGACAGCAGTCCCTGAAAGGATTGCTCGTCCAGCGCCAGGTTGGGACGGTTCGCGGGCATGGCATCTGGGGGAGGAATACAGTCCAGACTGAGGTCATTGTAGTGCAAGTGTGGCTAGTCTGAAAACGAAATCAAGACAGAAGGCCTTTTAGGAGAAGTTTCCCGATTGGGGATTTCAATCTGGAAGCGATTCGTGAGAACGATCTAAGAGAAGGCGCACGAAGATAGCAGGTTGCAGTGTAACTGTATGGTTCTAAATGACGTTGTTGATCAGCGAACATTTGGCGAACCGCTTGCCTCTGTTTTTGCGGGTCGCGACCCCAAGACCGAACTGAAGGAGCAGACGAAAAGCCGATGATTAACCTTAACGAAATTGAGATAACTCCCCGTGACCAGCAGGTGTTGCGTCTGCTCGTGCAGGGATGCCGCAACAAAGAAATCGCGCGAGCCATCTTCATATCAGCCCGCGGACGGTGAAACAGCACCTGCGCATTTTGTTTCCGCACGCGGGCATTAACGAAGGCTACCTGCGCACCGCCTTCGACAAACTGGGAGTGTGGACCCGGCTGGACTCGCGCTTTACGGGCCGGCCACAGCGGGGCGAACGGCCATATGCACGTGGGCAATGGGCTGTTGCCCTCGGAGGCAGGATCGAGCGTGGACCAGGCACATCAATTTTCGGGCAGCGCAGCAATCAAAGAAAAGCCCTCCGCAAGCGGAGGGCAGTTGTAAGGGAAGCAGGGATGCATCGGTGGAGCGACGGGCGTCTCGCCCGTCCTGCCGGGCGGGGAGGCCGGGCGTTCCACCGGCAATCTCTCCTCCATCACTGGATCTTTCCATACGCGATGATCCCAGTGCCGAACCACTCACGGCAACCGACCACGCATAGCGCAATTCGGCCGAGGTGGCGGATCCCCCATCGCTGGTGGAGTTCCACATACCATCGCTGGCAAATCAAGAAGCCGAAATCTTGGAGCGCTGTATTTTCTTATCCCGCGTTTTATCTCGAAATTCTTTCCCTCCAATCGTTGGGCACTGAAACATATTGCACACCGGTCCTGTACACATCGGTTCCCGCGAGCGGTTGGTTCCGCGGGACTGCCGGCGTAAGCAACGTGTTTTCAGAGGAATAGTCCACCAGCTCTTCCCCCACGCAGCCCTTTGGATGGACGCGCCGAGGCCCGCAATTCCGGTAATCAAATTGCTTAGATGCATGTGGACCCGTTCGATCTGATTCATCAAATTCAGCGCTTCATCGATCCAGCGCTCACCAGGTCAGCGCTTACCAGTTCAATCCGAGACTGAGGCAGGTATGGCTTACAAAGATATTTTCTGGATGGCGTGCGACTCGACCGAGCAACTACGAGCCGAATACGGGCCGTTCCACACCCGCGAAGAAGCGGAAATCGAAGCCCGAAAGCTCGGCTTTGGATACCTGCTGCGCTACGAGCATATTCTCGGTCCGAGCGAAGAGATCGAAGAAGTGCGCTGCGTTTTTCTCGAACTGCAGGACGTCCAGACTCCTCCGAAGCCAGGCGTCACCTTTCACACCCGCTGCGCCAGTTGCGGCGAGACCGCGACCCACGAGACATCGTGGCAGGCCGAGGTCTGGGCTGACATCCACGAATTCGAACACACGCGCCACAAAGTCAGACTCTTCGAGCATGCCCGCGGAGAAGGTCTGAAAGAAATCGCCGACTGGCGCGGCCACGCCGCCTAAGCGATCGCGACCACCACAACCACCAACTAATTTTCCTAGAGACGTGTCTCGCCTGTCCAAAGGCGAGCGCACGCTCCACAAATTGTCGTCCCCAACAATTATCGTCCCCTAGAAATTATCAAGTTCACGCAAATCGTGCGCGACAAAAACGAAACACAGAGTGACTTGAAATTGACTGCGGAATGACAACTCCACTTTTCTGCGTCCGTATCCTCACTGATAGCACGATTCACAAATAGAAAATCAGGTCCCCCGCGCCCCGGGCAGAAAAGTGGTTTGCATGACAACGAAGACGACGAAGACAACGAAGAGGCTCATTCCTATACTTGCTCTGACAGAGATGATTTGCATTTCCAGCCTGAAGGCTGTGAAAGGCAGGTCCTCTCGCTTCGGTAAGCAACACCACTGTGCCCACCGCTACTCTCAGAGGAGTGGTCAAGTTCGTGGGTGCAGTACCAAAGTCCACAACCGTCAACATGGCGACGGACCAAAGTTGCGCCAAACA
>Ga0207146_10194_pt1 | contig 15693 bp, 12 predicted proteins | sample Alteio_BWMinHeat_36_FD_153539 | JGI IMG/M metagenome (GOLD analysis project Ga0207146, IMG submission 153539) | Enriched cells from forest soil in Barre Woods Harvard Forest LTER site, Petersham, Massachusetts, United States -... | ecosystem: Environmental > Terrestrial > Soil > Temperate forest >...
GACTGGATCAGTGACTCCAGCCTCAGGTTTGAGGTTCGCGGCTTCAAAGATATTTTCTTCCACCATCGGTAGCGCAGCTTTGGCCCTTGGAGTCATCAAGTCTCGCTGTTCTGCCAGAATGTCAGGAGTCGCGGGCGCAACTTCTTCTACCGCCGTGAGCGCAGTTTCGCGGCGATAGAAATCATAGATGCCCATTTCGTTGTAGTAGCGAATTCGTTCGGACAAAACCTGCTTGAGTTGGGTATCCAGAATACGAGGCATAAAGAACCAGTTCCCAGTTCTCGGATGCTAGTTGGATCAGCAGGTCGCTAGGTTTTCAGCGCGGGCTTGCGTTCGCGCAGCCGCACTACCTGGTCGAGCACGCGCTGCGCCACTTCCCACTTGGTGGTTTCCGGAACTTCCACGACTTCGTGCTGAGTAATAATGGTCACCGCATTTCGATCGGAGCCAAACCCCACACCCTCGCGCGAAACATCGTTGACCACGATGGCATCGAGCGATTTCGAAGCCAGCTTCTTGCGCGCGTTCTCCAGCGCATTCTGAGTTTCAGCGGCAAAGCCAACGATCAACTGCGACTGCTTGTGGCGCGCAATCTCACTCAGAATATCCGCCGTAGGCTCGAGTTCGAGCGTCAGAGGACCGCTGCGCTTGATCTTCTGCGAAGCCAAAGATTTTGGGCGATAGTCGGAAACCGCTGCCGTCTTGATCACAATCGTCGCCACCGGCAGCAGCTTCAAAACCGCCTGCCGCATCTCTTCAGCGGACTCGACCCGCGTAACTTCAGCGGCTCCAGGCGGCGTAAGCGCAGTCGGCCCGCTCACCAGCAACACCCGCGCACCGCGGCGGAGAGCCGCTTCCGCCAGAGCGTACCCCATCCGTCCGCTCGAACGATTCGTAAGATACCGCACCGGATCAATCTTCTCCCGCGTTGGACCAGCCGTAATCAACACCGTTTCGCCGGCCAATTCCTGCGACGCCCCGAGAGCCTCCAGCGTAGCCGCAACAATCGCTTCGTTCTCCGCCAGTCGTCCCGGCCCGGTCATGCCGCACGCCAAATATCCGGCGCCGGGTTCCACAATCCTCACTCCACGCTTTTTCAGGATCTCAAGATTCGATTGGGTCGCGGGATTGTCCCACATGTTGACGTTCATGGCGGGCGCGACTACGACCGGCGCGGTGGTTGCGAGATAAAGTGTGCTGAGGAAATCGGAAGCCAGACCGTGCGCAAACTTGGCGAGAACATCCGCGGTTGCCGGAGCAACCAGCAGCGCATCGATAGACTGTGCCACCGCGATATGCTCGACCGCGGATTCTACATTCGGCGGCTCGCTCGCTCCCCCGCCGAACATCTCGGTAATAACTTTTTCTCCGGAAAGCGCCGCAAAGGTAAGCGGCCGGATAAACTCCTGAGCGGCGTGGGTCATGACCACCTGCACCCGGATGCCGCGATCCTGCAGCAGGCGCACAATCTCCGCCGCTTTATAAGCCGCAATCCCGCCGCTGACCCCGAGAGCAATCTTCATGGTGGATGGTGAATTTCCAATTGCCGATCAGTCCAGACAATCCGCGGTCAGCAATCGCCAGCGCCTACTCTTGCCCCAGCGCCTTGTCGAGCATTTCGCTGACTACTTCGACTGCCGACTTGGGCGTTTCCGGGATCACCCACTTCACCTTGCCGGCCTTGATTTCATCCTGCGCAATGCGGCAGGGTTTGCGGGAGTGAGTTTCGATTACCGGGGGCGCACCGCCTTGCAACTGCCGTGCGCGGCGAGCGGCTACCAGAATATAGCGATAGTTGCTGTCGAACCCTTCAATCAACTTCATTGTGTTCTCCCTTGTGGCTAGCGTCCGCCCGGAGTTGCCGCGGCCGCAAACGAGGCCAAGATCGGCTGCACCCGTTCCCGGATGTTGCCCAATCGGCAGCTTTCGGCTTTGGCCAGCGTTTCCGCATTGTCAGCCGATCGTGCAACTCCGCTGCGCTTCAGCCGCTCCGCAAGAAGAATCGCCAGCAGCGCTGCGGTGGATTCTTCCAGACGGTCGTTAATCAGAATATAGTCGTATTTCTCGTAATTCTCAATCTCACGACTGGCCGTGACCAATCGGCGCTGGATTACGTCTTCCGCATCCAGACTGCGTTTTCGCAGGCGCGACTCCAAAGTCTTGCGGTCGGGCGGCATAATGAAAATGCTAACCGCGTTCGGAAGTTTGCGCTTGATCTCGGCCGCGCCCTGCACATCAATATCGAGCAACAAGTCATGGGCATTCTGCTCCGCCTGATGCAGGAAGCGCCGCGCCGTACCGTAGTAATTCCCAAATACGTCAGCCCACTCCAGAAATTCGCCGCGCCGTTTCATTTCCTCGAACTCGGAACGCGTCACAAAAAAATATTCGCGCTCGTTCTGTTCCTTTCCCCGTGGTGGCCGGGTGGTGTAGGAAATGGAGAAATCCAGGTCCGGCACAATCTGCCGCGCCTTGTCCACCAGCGTCGACTTGCCCGAACCCGAAGGCGCCGAAATGATGTAGACCGTGGTCATTCGAGGTTCTGCACCTGTTCGCGCGCTTTTTCGATATCGGCTTTCATGGATAACCCAAGCTCGGTGATCTTCAGCGCTTCGCCGGCCAAGCCCGAGGTCTTGGAAAGCAGCGTGTTTGCCTCGCGGTTCATCTCTTGCAGGAGAAAATCCATTTTCTTGCCCACCTCGCCACCCTGATCAAGCAGGCTCAGAAGATGCTTCACATGTTGATCGAGCCGCACCAGCTCTTCCTGAATGTCGCTGCGATCCGCCAGCAGAGCCGCTTCCTGCAGAATACGTTCCGGTTCGATTTGCGAACCGATCAGCTCCTGCATGCGCGTCTTCAAGCGCTCGGCATAGCTTTCGAGCGCTCCCCGGCGATGGTTCTCCACCCCTTCCCGGGCTTGCTGCACATGGCCCATCCGCGCTCTCAATTCACGTTCCGTGCCGCGCCCTTCTTCCTCGCGCATCTGGTTGAGCCGGCTCAAGGCTTCTTCCATCTTGGCAAGAACTGCTGCTTCCAACCCGTCGTCGACCGGCAATGCTTCCGACTCAAGCGCCCCCGGTATGCGCAGAATCGCGTTCAGATCAGGCTCCGCCGCCACGCCAAATTCCGCCGCCGCGGCACGAAATGCCTGCATGTAACCACCGACCAGCGCCCGGTTCAGCGTGAAACCCTCGCTCACGCTGCGCTCGATATTCAAAGTCAGCTCCACATGCCCTCGCGCCATCCGCTCCTTCAACCACCGCCGCAGCTTCATCTCCAGATCGTCGCTGTCGGACGGCATCCGAAAATGTATATCCAGAAACCGGTGATTCACCGATTTTAGTGACAGGGTAAAACCGAACTGCCCGTTGACCTGCCCCTTCACCGACGCGAACCCGGTCATGGATCGAATTGCCATATTCAAAGGCGCGGGCGCCCTCGCCCGCGCAGGCTCAAACCGAAATCCAAACACCGGGGATGTCAGTCACCGCGCATGCACCTCAGGCCTCCCCGGCTCCACTTCCGCAAATTGCAGCTCATACAACCGCCGATAGGTCCCCAGCTTCTTCATCAACTCCTCATGCGGCCCAATATCCGCCGCCGTCCCATTCTCCAACACCACAATGCGATCCGCCCGCCGCACCGTCGACAGCCGATGCGCGATCACCACCACCGTGCGTCCCGTCATCAGGTTCTGCAAAGCCGACTGCACCAGCGCCTCCGATTCACTATCCAGCGCCGAGGTCGCCTCGTCGAGAATCAAAATCGGAGCATTCTTCAGCAGCGCCCGTGCAATCGCAATCCGTTGCCGCTCGCCACCGGAAAGCCGCACTCCGCGTTCCCCAATGACAGTCTCGTAACCGCTGGGCAACTCCACAATGAAATCGTGAGCCAATGCCGCTCGGGCCGCAGCCTCCACCGCTTTTTGCGGAATCCCCGGCTGTCCGTACGCAATGTTGTTGCGCACCGTATCGTTAAACAGCACCGTGTCCTGCGCCACCACGCCAATCTGCGATCGCAGCGAAGCCAGCGTAGTCTCGCGCACGTCGCGACCATCAATAGTGAGGCTCCCCGAGGTCACATCAAAAAACCGCGGAATCAGGTGCACCAGCGTGCTCTTCCCCGCCCCACTCGATCCCACCACCGCGAGAACCTCACCCGCATGAACTTCCAGATTGATATCGCGCAGAATCTCGCGCCCCTCTTCACCCTCAGACTGGTAGGAGAAACAAACCTTCTCAAACCGTATGCTGCGCGAAAATGGCGGCAAAGGCTGGGCTCCGGGCTTCTCTCTAACATCGTCCTCCGTATCCATAAACTTGAATATCTCGGATGACGCCCCCAATGCCTGCTGAAAATTGTTGTTAAACAACGCGAACTTGCGCACCGGATCGTACAGCTTGAAAACCGCCACGATAAACGCCAGAAACGTTCCGGACGAAAAAACGTGATGATTGATCTGCTCCCGCCCCAGCAACAGAAGCAAGGCAATCGCAATGGCGCCAAAAATGTCCATCAAAGGCGAACTGATGGCCACCGCCGCCACCGAGCGCAAATTCGCCCGCAACAGCCGCTGCGCCGCTTTGCGGAAGCGCGCAATCTCCCACGACTCCATGCTGAACGCCTTCACAATCCGGTTGCCGGTAATGGTTTCGTGCAGAATATTCTGAATATCCGCCAGCTTGTCCTGGCCGCGCCGGGTAGTGTGCCGCACCCGCCGCCCGATTCTTCCCGCCGAAAAAATTATCACCGGCACGAACAGAACCAGCACCCAGGCAAACTGCCGCCCCAGCGCCACCACCACCAGCGCCGTAAACAAGAACGTAAAAAACTGCTGCAGAAACTCCGCCAGTACGCTCGACATCGCGTACTGCACCCGCTCCACATCGTTGACAATGGTCGAAACGAGAGTGCCGGTAGTGTGCCTGTAAAAAAATGCCGCCGACCGCCGCAGAATCGAATCGTAAAGCTGATTGCGCAGATCGGTGATCATCCCGAAGCCAGCGTAGTTCACCAGATAGGTGCCGGCATAATCGCAGATTCCCTTCAACACCGTCGCCGCCACCAGCGCAAAGGCCACCACCGTCCAGGGATTCTGAAAGTGCGACGGAACAAACTGCTGCAGGTAGATGGGATGCCCGCTCCCCGGAATCGTAAACAGTTGCATCTCGCGCGACTGCGAACCCGGGTTCAGCACGCGATCAAAAATAGGTCCGATCAGCAGCAACCGGAAAGCATCCAAAAGCCCCACCGCCGCCATCAGCAGCACCGACGCCCCAACCTGCCACCAATAGGGCGCCACATAGCGTATGAGGCGCATCAACTGCCGCATCGGAGGCTCCCTCTGAAGGATAAGATTGGCAAGCGCTGCAAGCCTTGATTCTACTTCAGTCGTTGGTTGTTAGTCGTTGGTCATTAGTTGCTGGTCGTTAGTCGCTGGTCGGTGGTCGCCGGTCGTGAGTCGCTGGCAATACCACCACTCTGTCATCCCGTCTATGACAACGACGGCAGTGTCAAGCAAAAAAGAGACAACACTACTCCTGTTCCCTTGCCGCCGCTGTCAAGGGCGCGCCCTTTGCGTTCATCTCGACCCTTGACAGCGGCGGCAAGGGCACCATAATCGAGAAGGGGTGGAAGCGGAGCGCCTCACAGCGGAGCTTCCAACCTTAGCGGAACGCTTTTGATTTTTTCTGCTCACGACTCGACCCAGAAAGCTCGCGTTTGCGAAAATCGTTCGGTGGTTCTCACCAACCATCTATTCGGTCTAGCTTGCGACCATGATTTTGAATGCAAACTCCCGCCCTGCTTCTTACCCGCGGGAGGCCGGGTGCCCACTCAAGCGCTCAGCCTGCAACCGCGCTACAGGATGACTCGGGCTGCCCGACATGCGAACCACCTCCGGATACCGCGTTTGCGTTCGCAGCATCCAGTACAACCGCACCACCAGCTTGCGTGCGATCGCCACTTTGGCGACCCCGTGGTGCTTCTTGCGGGCCAGGCGTTTGTATGCCCGCGCCCACTCCGCATCTCCTTTCACCGCGCTGGCCGCGGCTTGCACCAGGAGAAACCGTAAAAAACTGCTGCCCTGTTTGGTGATGGCTCCCAGCCGCCGGCGCTGCCCGCTGGAATCTTCGCTAGGAATCAGGCCCACATAGGCCGCCACTTCCCGCCCGCGCGGAAACCGCCCCACCTCGCCCAGCGTCAACACCGTCGCCAACCCCACCACCGGCCCTACTCCCGGATGCGTCATCAGCAACCGCACCTCCGGCCGCTGCTCCGCTTCCGCTTTCACCGCCTGGTCCAGTGCCTCGATCTGCTTTTCAAAATGTTCCAGCAGATGCAGCAGATCGTCCCGCCGCCGTGCCGTCCAGCGATCCAGCTCCAGCCCGCGCAGCAACTCTTGCCCCGCCCGGGTCCACAGCTTCTGTTTTTTCTGCAGCCCCTGGTTCAGCGCAATATGCTGCAACTGGTTCTTCACCCGCGTCCGCATCTGCACCAGCGTGTGCCGATGCTTCAACAGTTGCCGCAGATCCCGCTCCCCCACACTCGGCACCCAGATGCGGGGAAAATGATTTTCCCGCAACAGCTGCAGCAGGTGACGCGCATCCCGCACATCGGTCTTCTGCTTGCGCGGCGCCTTCGCCCGAATCACCCCCGCATCCCCCAGCCACAGCTCATGCCCCAGCTTCTGCAACAGCCGCTCGAACCACAACATGTTCCCGCTGCTCTCCACTCCCACCCGCACCGGCCCACGCAGCGACTCGTAGAACCGTTGCGCCTCCCCTCCGGCGTGCAAGAGCCGGAGCTCGACATACTCTCCCGTGTCCAGATCCAACATCGCAATTTGCTGAAAGCTCGGATGGTAATCACAGCCTATAATCTTCATGTACGGCTCCTTTCGTCCCCGAGCTTTCTGGGTCTTTTAGCAACCTCAGTCTACTCGGCCCGCTGGGAGCCGTCGTTGTCATCAAATCAAGCGGAGAATCATCGTTCGCTCGCGAACGATGATTCGCAGTCGAGGGACCTTGCGTTTCCGTCCTTCTACCGAAAGTTTGCACGATCTAGACCAACGACCAACGACGAACGACCAACGACTATTTACCCCGGACTATCCCGATGCACCACTTTCACCCGGTACCCAGCCTTCCGCAAACCCTTGCCCACATCTTCCGCAATCATCACCGAGCGATGCTGTCCCCCAGTACACCCGAAAGAAATTGTCAGATAACTTTTCCCTTCGCGGATGTAATGCGGCAACAGATAAACCAGCAGCTTGGATATCCGATCAATGAATTCCTTGCTCTGCGGAAATGACCGGATATATTTCGCCACCTTGGGATCGCGCCCGGTCAGCGGACGAAACTCCGGCACAAAATGAGGATTGGGCAAAAAGCGGACATCGAACACCAGATCCGCGTCCTCCGGCAATCCATGCTTGAAGCCAAAACTCACGCACGAAACCAGAATGCTGTTGCCCGATTCCTGCTTCTTGAAACGTTCGGTAATGTGCGCCCGCAGTTCGTGGACATTGAACTTGGAAGTGTCAATCACCAGGTCCGCCATAGCCCGAATGCGTCGCAGGTGCTGCCGCTCCGCAGCCAGCGACGCTCTGACGGTAGTGTTGGTGCCTAAAGGATGGGGCCGCCGGGTCTCACTGAAGCGGCGCAAGAGCACCGCATCCGCCGCCTCCAGAAAAATCATCTTGGTAGGAAGGATCCGCCGCACCGATTTCACAATCTCGGGCAGCGCCTCCAACTGCGAGCCTTCGCGTACATCGACCACCAGCGCCGTGCGCTCAATCTCCGAAGACTGCCCCGCCAACTCCGCAAACTGAGGAATCAACCCCACCGGCAAATTGTCCACGCAGTAGTAGCCGAGATCCTCAAAAGCCTTGAGCACCGAGGCCTTCCCCGACCCGCTCATCCCGGTAATGATGACCAGCTCAGCCCGCGGGCGCCGGTCGCGGGAAGCGCCCGCACGTCCAGCCTTGCGCGCGCGCTCTCCAGTCTTTCCCGCCAACCTGCGAAGGGGCATCTCCTGAAATGGTAGCAGGCACAGTCCTCACCCGCCAGTTACCGATGTGGGCGCGAGCCTCCACCCGCGTGGCGCGGCCGCCCCCGCACGTGGGCTAACCTGAAACTTGTTCGCCCTTCAGTGACTTCGTGAGAACTAGAATTTCGACGCCATTGGTGGGACGAAGCTACGAGTTACAGCCGCGAAGCGGCGCAAGAACGCAGCCCACGGCGTAGGCCGTGGGTAAGAGTGGCAAACGGCAAGCCCCGGCGGGGCGACAGACCAGTACTTACGCACCCACTTCAGCCGCGTCGAAAGCGGCTCTTGAAACGCGGGCTTTAGCCCCTGCCAATCCCAATTCCAAACCCTGCCATCCCGACCGCAGCATTGCGATTGGCCTCATCAATCGCAATGCGGAGTGGAGGGACCTGCTTTCCGGATTGGCTTGAAAAAATCATAGCTCACAACCCCGCAGCAGATTCAGCATCGTATTTCTGACCACACACAAAAACCCCTCAGCGTAACGAACACCTCTTCGCGGGGTCGACGAAGTGAAGACCTCCGCAATATCGGCCATGCGCACCCATCCTCGCTCCAGCCGACAGATTATCCACAGTCATCGCTCTCGGATTCTGCGCAAATACTGCTGAGCTACTTTGAGCCGTGGCAGGTGCACCTTTAACGTTTTCGTCGCACTCTCCACGATCGCTGTGGCTCTCGTCGCGTGGGATCAAGAGGAAGGCATGACGTTCGCCGTTCGAGAGGGTTGCGCTGGTAAGAATCTCTCCCTCATCGTTAATGTAGTCATCGCCCCCGTCTAGCTGAACACCAGCGTGGGGAGGGACCACTGTGTTCAAATCCACCATGTCTCCGTTTTCCCAGAGAAACGCTGCCGTGCTCGAACCACCACATCGAGGGCCGTTTGTCACACAGCCAACGATCTGGCTCATTGAGTTAATGGCGTTTGCGATACTCTGCGCATAGCCTGTTACAACCCCGAGGTCAGTCGGTATGGTTGTACCGTTTGGCCAAAGCACCGCGTGGTTGAGCACGTCCCCTGCTAGGTCGGCCCACCCGGTAGCGTCCCCGGCATCGTTGATCCCGTAGGTTGCTCCGTAAACACCTCCCAACAGACCCAGGTCCTTCAGTCCTTCTTTCTTGTCCCATCGAAATGGCTGGTAAACAACATCTCCCGCCAAGTATGAGAAGCCGATGATTTGGCCCTTGTTGTTCATCCCCCTCACCACGCCGCAGTTGCCCCCGAACGTCCCGAGGTCCGTCATTATGCCCTTTTCCCAAAAAAATGGATCCTGCGTGGGCACGACATTGCCGTTTCCACAATCGAATGTGGCTACAGGATTCGGCGTCGTGTTCGTGTAAGACCATCCGGCCACTTGGCCGCGTTCATTTACATATTCAGCGAAGGCATCATTGCCAGTCCCCAGCGTACCCAAGTCCTGCATTCCTGCTTCCTTATCCCACAGAAATGCCCTGGATTGCGTTCCCGCAGAGATACCCCAGATTATGTAGTCGAAAAGATTATAGGGATCGGGAATCGCATTCGCCGTCACTCCGACTACTTGCCCTCGGTTGTTGATCGCCTGCGAGACGCCGTATTGTCCCCCGAGAGTTCCAAGGTCCTTGATCTTCCCGTGGCCACTCCAAAGGACAGCGCGATAAAACGGATAATTCAGCAGCGGATCGACCGAGCCATTAGTAGAGACTCCCACGGTCTGCCCGCGGTGGTTCATCCAGAAGGCTTGGCTGTTATTGTTCCCACTGCCGCCCGGAAGCGCGCCCAGGTCGCTCAGCACACCTTCCTGCCATTTGAACGCGTGCTCGGTGAAGCAGTCTGGATTGTTAAAGCACAAGGGATCAACAATCGACGTATCCACTCCGCCCGTAACTGTCCCGCTATTGCCCAGGAGGCGATTGGGATAACCCGAAAAATTGAAAAAGAAATTTGGGCCGCCGAGCGTGCCGATGTCGACGAGATTGTATTTGTGGTGCTTGGCGTGATGTTCCTGCGCCGCCAGCGAAACCGGAATGGGTTGCGGAGTCTGCGAAACCGGGCTCCTGGCGGAAGCTCCGTTGCCGAAACCTTCTTCATCCCACGCGTCCGCTCCGCCTTGAGTCTGGCCAGCCTTGATTGACTTGCCTGCGGTTGTCTCGTAGGCGTAGCCCGTCAGCGTGGCCCAAAACCAAGTGTAGTGCCCGATTGTCAAGCGGGTTTTTACGTGCGCCCACCCATAGTGGTCTTTCCCATGAATCTTGAACTTCAGTCCGAGATAGCCATCAACCCCCCCGCGAATGACCCAGTTACCTGTGAACATTGGAATGTGTGCATTGCTGAATAACGCTCGCCATCTGTGCCGCACGGGCAAAAAACTTCTGGCCGCCGCCGATGGGCGAACCCATCGCTAACCTTGCGGCATTTCTTCCCTCATAACTGTTGCCGCTGATCGGAACCACAATAAGCGAGGCAGTAATAGCGTTTCCAAATTCTCCACAGCCCCTGCTCGCAAAAGATCCAGTAAAAGTGAAGTCGGCTTTTCTATTATTGTCGAGATCCAAATCGAACTTGCCTTTTAGTAGATCCTGGTTGGCGGCCGTGTAAATGATCTTCCCTTCAGCCGGATGGGCCAATGCAAAGACGATCGCTACCGCCACGACTGCCGCGACGACAGATAGGCTGTACTGCTGATGGACTGACTGGGACGGGTTGTGGGACGCTATCGCAGTGATGGACGTCAGTTTTCCGTATTCCATAAACACTTCTCCTTCCGAGTTTGCGGGTGGCGTCGGCTCGGCGTTACGGCCGGGGTGGGAAGGGCCGGCTGCGACTTCGCGGATGCAACTCTGCGCCGCGTGGCTTCTGGAGTCAATGGCGCGAATGCGACCCCGAGTGACATATTTGTGACATGGCACAAGTGCCCTGTTTTCAAGTGCGTGGAAGTCACCCATTTTGTGAGCGCGGTCCTCCCAATCCGGTGTTAGACTTTCGCCGATCGACGCAAGCAACGCTCTGTAGAGACGTAGCTTGCTACGTCTCAGGCGGCTGACAGACCTGCGATCCTCGATGGCGTGGCTCAGCACCCTGTTGACTTGGAATAAGCAATGGGAATTCCCGCCGAATCCGAATCATCGGTGCGTTTTGGAGAGTTCAAGCTCGACCTGCGCACCCGCGAACTCCGCTGCAACGGACACACCTCGTATCTTCAGGAACAGCCTTTTCAGGTTCTCGCCGTCTTACTCGACCGCCCCGGCCAGTTGGTCACCCGCGACGAGCTGATGAAACAGTTGTGGCCCTCGGATACTTTTGTCGATTTCGACCGAAGCCTCAACAAAGCAGTGAACCGATTGCGTGAGGCCCTGGACGATCACGCCGAACAACCTCGCTTTATAGAAACCGTACCCCGCCGCGGCTACCGCTTCATAAGCCCAGTCCAAGCCCAACCCCATGTGGCAACGGGCGCCTCGCCCGTTCGTGCCCCGAAAAACTCGGCCAGGCAGCGCACTCGCCAATGGAAGATTCTCCTTCCAACCGCCGTGCTGCTGATTGCGGCGTTGGTGGGCGGCGCTTTGTACTGGCGCTCGCGGCAGGCGAAAAAGCCCACCGGAAAGGTAACCATCGTCCTCGCTGATTTCGTCAACAACACCAGTGACCCAGTCTTGGAGGATGCGCTCAGGCAGGCTCTGCTGGCCAGTCTGGATCAATCCCCATTCTTCAACATTCTTTCCGACGACGAGGTACGCGAACAACTCGCATACATGGGCCGGCCCGCCACCGACCACCTCAGCGAGCCGGTGGCGCGGGAGGTCTGTCAACGAGCCGGGGGTACGGCCGTACTGGTCGGATCAATCTCCAACTTGGGCAGCCATTATGCACTCGGTCTTAACGCGGTGAACTGTCAGACCGGCGAGTCGGTATCCCGCCAGCAAGCAGAGGTCGAAAACCGGGAGAAGATACTCCAGGCGGTTGATCGTATTTCCACCAAAACCCGCGAGACACTCGGCGAATCGCTCAGCTCCATCGAGAAGTACGACGTTCCACTTGACCAGGCCACGACCCCTTCGCTGGAGGCACTGCGCTTTCTCCGGCTTGGACAAAAAGCGGAGGATACCGAAGGAAGCGCAGTAGCGATTGCATTTTTCAAGCAAGCCATCGCACTGGATCCAAATTTTTCGGAAGGGTACGAATCCCTGGGTGTGAATTACGCGAATTTCGGCCAATCCGAGCTTGCCACGAACTACCTGAAGCGGGCGGTGGAACTGAGCAGTCGGATTAGCGAGCGAGAGAAGTTTGAGACTTTTGCCGCTTACTACTCGGTTGGCACCAGGGAACTGGATAAGGCATTCGAGGTATATCAGTTGTGGGAAAAGACCTATCCGGACGATCGGTTGGCTCCCCTGAACCTCTCTGACGCCTACTTGCGGGTCGGGCAGTACCAGCCATGCGTTGCCGCAGGTCGCAGGACGATCGCGCTCGACTTAAATAATTCGGTTGCCTACGGGAACATGGCCTTCTGCCTGCTCAACCTCGATCAGATGGATGCAGCAAGAAAAGTTGTCGACCAGGCCTTTTCGCGCAAGCTCGACGACTTTTTTATTCGTCAGGCTCGTTACATTTTGGCTTTCCTGCAGGGTGACGAACCGGAGATGCGAAAGCAACTCGCCTGGGTCGCTGGCCATCCGGGAGAGGAAGAAGCGATATTTCTCGCCTATCAGGCCGACACCGAGGCTTTTCACGGACGACTCAGTAAATCCCACACGTACTCCCGCCGCGCGGCTGACTCCGAGCTGCGGGCAGGCTCGAAAGAAGGCGCCGCTTCGCAGCAGGCGTACGCAGCCTTGTGGCAAGCGGAGTTTGGGAATCTGGTTCAGGCGCGAAGGGATGCTGCGAGTGCGCTGGCTTTATCGCCTGGCCGAGATGCAAAGATAGTGATCGCCATGGCCATGGCCCGAATCGGAGATTTTTCGCGTGCCGAAGCACTGACGGATGAAGTCTTGAAGGTATACCCGCTGGATACCTTGCTACAGTTTTACCATCTGCCCTCGATCCGGGCAGCCGCCGAACTCAGCCGCGGTGACGCCGCCAAAGCGGAAGACTTCACCGAGCGCGCCCGACCGTACGAACTGGCCGCGCCCAGCACTCCCCCAACCGATCTGAGAGCGCTTTACCCGAGCTATGTCCGAGGCCAGGCTTACCTGGCCATGCACCGCGGAAACGACGCAGCCGCGGAGTTCCAGAGAATACTCGATCACCGCGGACTGAACGCCAACTCTCCGCTGGGCGCCTTAGCCCACCTGCAAATCGGACGCGCCTACGCCATGTCCGGCGACCCAGCCAAGGCCCGCACCGCCTACCAGGATTTCCTCACCCTATGGAAAGACGCCGACCCCGACATCCCCATCCTGAAGCAAGCCCAAGCCGAGTACGCCAAGCTGCCCTGAGCCGCCGCAGGCGCAGAAAAACCACACCCCAAAACTCCAAGTGCTTGAGCATCACAGCGATATCATGCTATAGCTAGTAGCTATTACACAAAGTGTTCCACGTGGAACACTTCACCGATGTTACGATGCCATTCAGCCATGCCTCAATTCTGCGACGTCGCGCTCCCCGTCCCGCTCGACACCGCCTTCACCTACCGCGTCCCTGACGGGATGCAGCCCGTGGTGGGCGGGCGCGTGCTGGTTCCGTTTCGCCAGCAGCGCATGTCGGGCGTGGTCACCGCGCTGCACGATCGCGCGCCCAAAGTTCAGGCCAAGAATATTCTCAGCGTGCTCGATGCCGCGCCGGTGCTCGATGAGCAACTGGTCCTGCTCGGCAAATGGATTGCGGATTACTATCTGGCGCCGCTCGGCGAAGTGTTTCGCACCATGCTGCCGCTGGCCGCGGAATTCAAACGAGCGATTGGATATCGCATCGCGAGCGACGGACAGATGGCGCTGCACCTTGCCGGCATGTCAGGCTCATCAGCGCGCGCGCGCAAGACCCCCGAGGAAGAGGCAGCGGAGTTTCGCGTGCTCGACTACCTGGCCGCGCGCGAGACGGTGCGGGAAGAGAGCTTGCGCGCCGCCACCCGCGTCACGAAATCGTTGCTCAGCGGGATGGTGCGCAAGAAATGGATCGTGCGCGAGGATTTGTCTGACGCGCGCGACGCCACTCGCACCGTGAAGGTCGCTCTGTTGAAGACGGCGGAGGGCAAACTCAATTCCAATCAGCGAGCGTTGATTGAGACCCTGGCCACAGCGGGTGGGCGGCTCGCGGTCGAGGATCTGCAAGCATTGGAAATTCCCCGGACTACGTTGGGGACGTTGGTTAAGCGTGGGTTGGTCGAGATCGTCGAAGAGCCAGTCGAGTTCACAGTCGCGAACCGGAAGGCCCGGGCCTCGCCTCTGGACTTCCAGTTCAATTCCGCGCAGCAGGATGCACTCAAGAGGATTGAGGAGAGCGTGCGCGCGGGAAAGTTTTCGGGCATGTTGCTGCATGGCGTGACTGGCTCAGGCAAGACTGCGGTTTATCTTGCGGCCATGCGTTCGGTGCTGGAGGCGGGACGGTCGGCGATCCTGCTGGTTCCGGAGATCGGGCTTACGCCGGCGATGGCGGCCGATCTGCAGCACGTGTTCGGAGATGAAGTTGCGATTCTGCACTCGGCGCTTTCCGATCAGGAGCGGGCGGAGCAGTGGCATCGCATCAAGCGCGGAGAGGCGCGCATGGTGGTGGGCACGCGTTCGGCGGTGTTTGCTCCGGTTTCCAATCTGGCGTTGATGATCGTGGATGAGGAGCAGGATTCGTCCTACAAGCAGGAGGAGACGCCGCGATATCACGCGCGCGATGTGGCGGTGATGCGGGCCAAGATGGCTGGCGCAGTGGTGGTGCTGGGTTCGGCTACGCCTTCGCTCGAATCTTATTTCAACGCGAAGAAAAATAAGTATGCGCTGCTCGAGTTGCCCGATCGCGTGGAACAGCGGCCGCTGCCCGAGGTCGAAATTGTGGACATGCGGCAGGAGTTTCAGGGGACCGGTAAAGAGCAAGTGATTTCGCGGAAGCTGGCGGAGGAAATCAGGCAGCGGCTGGAGCGCAAGGAGCAGATGATGGTGCTGCTCAACCGTCGCGGATATTCGCCGGTGGCGCTGTGCCGGGCCTGTGGGAACCGGATGGAATGCCGGAATTGTGCCATCGCGCTGACGTACCATCAGCGCACGAACCGCATGGTGTGCCACTACTGCGGGTTCATGGCGCCGGTGCCGAAGGTTTGCGGGGAGTGTGGCAGCGAGTATGTTTATTTTCTCGGGACTGGATCGGAGAAGCTGGAAGAGTTGCTGCACGGCCTGTTTCCGCAGGCGCGCATCGGGCGGCTTGATCGGGATACGGTTCGCGGCAACGAAGATTTTGAGCGGGCTCTGAATGCGCTTAACGAAGGCGAACTGGATCTGCTGGTGGGGACGCAGATGATCGCCAAGGGTCACGACATTCATGGGGTCACGCTAGTTGGTGTGGTCGGGGCAGATATGGCTTTGGGGTTTCCGGATTTTCGCGCGGCGGAGCGAACCTTTCAATTGTTGACTCAAGTCGCCGGGCGGGCGGGGCATCGGCAGTCATCGAATCCGCGATCCCGAACACCGGCGCATGCGGGCCAAGTTGCGTACCCGGGCGGGACGAAGCATCTATCAACG
>Ga0207146_10213_pt1 | contig 15611 bp, 8 predicted proteins | sample Alteio_BWMinHeat_36_FD_153539 | JGI IMG/M metagenome (GOLD analysis project Ga0207146, IMG submission 153539) | Enriched cells from forest soil in Barre Woods Harvard Forest LTER site, Petersham, Massachusetts, United States -... | ecosystem: Environmental > Terrestrial > Soil > Temperate forest >...
AAATCAGCGGGAGCCCGGGAACGGTCACGCCGCTGTTGGCGGTGAAATCGCTGAACTGGAGCCGGTTCTGAGCCTCGTTGTAGGGCGTGCTCCATTCGTAGCGCAGGCCGAGATTCAAGGTCAGCGTGGGCGTGACCTTCCAATCATCCTGCGCGTAAAAGCCGGTCTCCTTCGACCGGTTCATCACTTCAGGATAGATGGCGATGCCGCCAGAGTCTCCCACGCCGGTCAGAATGTCAGCGAACGGATTGCCCTGGGTCGGGTCGTTATTCCCAATGACGTTCTCGGTCACATTTTGCGCGAAGTGAAAGGAACCGGTGGGATCGGGTGGTTGCTGGAAGTTGTTGTAGAAGAGTCGCTGTTCCCCGCCGAACTTGAAGTTGTGCTTGCCTCGCACCCAGGACAGGGCGGAAGAGTACGAATACAGAGTATGGGAAAACTTCGTATCCACGCAGCATTGGTCGAACAGAGAAGTCCAGGGCGAATCAGTCAGGATGGCCGGCATCCGCGTAATACCGGCGTTGGCATTTTCCAGGAGCGCAGGAAATCCAACCGAGGTGGCTTTGGGGTAAGTCGTGAAGCCCGGAGCATAGACCCGGTCAATGGCGAAGCGGCTGCTCAGCAGGAGCGTTGGCCGGAGGTTCCAGTCGTGCTGCGCGCTGGCGTTATGCACGCTGGTGGTGCTGTTCAGTCCATCATTGAACTCACCGTCGCCCAGGACGGTGGGCGCCGTCTCCGAACTGTGCAGGTGACTATACCTTCCGGCAAGATGCATGGCGCTGGAAAGTTGCTCATCGACCTTGATGTCGAATTGCAGCGTCTTCATATTGTCCGTTGTATTGGCGCGGAAGTTATTGGTGCCATCGGGATTGCCGGCCTGGTTGGGAAGCGGGTACAGGGCGAGAATCTTCTGCCCAATGGCATCCTGCGAGGACTGGGGAATCTTGTTACCTGTAAATGCTGCTCGAGAACACAGTGTGCTTCCATCCATCTGCTGAACACAGCTTACCTGGTGAGGGTTGAAGATGAGGTTCGGGACAACATTTCCCGAGTTCGGGTCAGTGATGAGGGTTTGGGAAAAGTCTCCCGTACGCTCCAATGCGGTGGGAACTGTGGCCACGATGTTGATCGGGTTAGTCTGGAGCACACGTTCCATATCGACGAAGAAGAACGTCCGGTTCTTGCGAATGGGTCCCCCCAAAGAAAACCCGTACTGATCGCGCGAGTGATCAGGCCGGGGCAATCCCGCCTGGTTGCTGAAAAATTCGTTGGCGTCCAGCACCGATCGCTGCCCAAACCACCAGCCGGTGCCGTGGAGGCCGTTGGTCCCGCTCTTCAGCGCCATGTTGACGACGGTCCCGCCGTTACTGCCAAATTCCGCCGCGAAGCTGTTGCTCTGCACCTTGAATTCCTGCACGGCTTCTACCGACGGCTCATAATAAACGTTGGAGTTTCCGCCTTCGCCCTGCTCCGGGGCGCTGATCAACGCGCCGTCCAGGCGAATCTCCGCGGTCGCGTTGCGCTGGCCATTGGAGACGAACTGGGTTCCGGTGGGATAGCTGTCGGCGGTTCCATTACCTGCCGCTTCGCTCACGCCCGCATTCAGAAAGACCAGGCCGAAGAAATTACGGTTGAGCAAGGGGATTTCCCTTACGTACTGACTGGTGATGTCCGTGCCCAAGGCGGAGGTGTCAGTGTCCAGCAGTGGCGCTGCCTCGGTGACCTGGATTTCACTGCTAGTGCCTGCGGGCCTCAAGGTGAAGTTCAGGCTGGTCTCCTGGCCGACCGCCAGCACGACGCCTTTTCGCTCCACGATCCCAAAGCCGCGAGCCTCCGCCTTCACCAGGTAAGTGGAAGGTCGCAGCCCCCGCAGGATGTAGTCGCCAGACTGGCCGGTCTTCGAGGTCTGCGAAACATTTGTGCTGACCTCGGTGATGGTGACCGTGGCATCCGGCACAACCGCTCCGGTGGCGTCGGAGACGATACCGCGAATCTGGGCCTGATAGCTCGCCTGCCCGAGCAGCATCGGCTGGAGTAGAAGAAGGATGCAAACCGTGGGAATCAAACAACGGCGAAGCGGCACATACTCAGTACCCGGGACTCGCATGGAGGGCCTCCCGTCAAAATCAAAGCGGCGCAAGGTTTCGTATGCTTGCGTTTAATAACTTTTACTTTCGTTTTCCTTGCCTGTCAAGCGTAAAATACGCCCTGTGAAGAGCGGGCCTGTGCTGAACGAAGAACGCCGGAGACTGATCCTCGAGATCTTGCATCGGGAAGGACGCGTGCTGGTCGGCGCTTTGGCCAAACAGTTCCGCACTTCCCAGGTCACCATCCGAAAAGACCTGGATATTCTCCAGACCCATGGCCGCGTCCACCGGACCCACGGGGGTGCTCTGCCGGTGCGAGAGAGTGCCCTGGAAGATCTTTCGTTGCGGGAAAAGGAAAAACTGTACCGCAAGGAAAAGCTGCAGATCGCGGCCGCCGCCGCTCGCATGGTGAAAGAAGGTCAAGTGGTGATTCTTGATTCCGGAACTACCACCTCCGCGATCGCCCTGGCGCTGCGAAGATTCAAGAACCTGACCATCATCACCAACGCGGTGAATATCGCTGCCGAGCTTTCTGGTTCTTCCCTCGAGGTTATTCTCGTCGGCGGCACCTTGAGAAAGAATTCATTCTCCCTGGTCGGACCCATCGCGGAAGAGACCTTGCGGCGCTTGAACGCTGACATCCTTTTCCTGGGAGTGGATGGCTTCGATGTGCACCATGGCCTAAGCACGCCGAACCTGCTCGAGGCCAAAGTCAATCGAGCCATGATGGACATCGCCAGGGTTGCCGTGGCGGTATGCGACTCCAGTAAGTTCGGGCGGCGCAGCCTGTCTTCGATTGCGCCGCTTTCCGCCGTGCACCACGTGATCACCGACCGGGGGATTCCCAAGGCCGACCTGGCCGCTCTCAAGAAAACGGGAATCCAGGTGACGCTCGTCTAGTGCCGACCGAATTCTACCTGGTTTTGCCCGTGTCGATTCCCCGGAACTGCCCGAAGATGCGCTCCGCGTTCTTGTGGTAGATCTTCTCCAGGACCGCGTCCGGAAGCTCCATACCATAAATTTTCCAGCGGCCTTGCCCCGGATATCCCCAATAGTCGAAGTATTCATCCGCAGTTTCGAGCCAGCGAAAGTGGTTGCGATACATAGCTTCGTCCATGCCGTTGTCGGTACCGAACATAATGCGATCCTGATACTTGAGGAAGAACTCGCGGGCGCGCCGGGGCTGGCGGCCCAGTTCCGCTTCCCGCGCCCCGAATTCGACCATCACGTTGGGAAGCGTATCCAGTAAGTGAGAAACGTAGTCGAGGTTCTCCGGCCAGTTCGCCACGTGAAGCGCGACGAACGTCGTGTGCGGATGCCTGGCGAACATGCGATCGCGCGCCGCCAGGATCGATTCCTTGCTGGGAAACTTTGGACCATAGAAACTCCAGTCCGGGTGTTCGATCAACTCCTCATAGCGCTCGTTGGTGTTGTCTATTGGGTGAAAGAACGCTTCCGGATCCGTAACGTGAATCGAAACAGGGATGCCGAGCCGTCCGCATTCTTCCCAGATGGGATCGAGGCGCGGATCATCCACCGTGACCAGCTTCCCCGACTTGTCGCGGATGCTTAGGCCGAGGTCCTTTAACTGTTTCAGCCCGCGAGCGCCTCGCGCCACCGCATCGTCAAGCTGCGCCACCATTTCCTGGCTAAAGTTCGGATCGTCGATCTTGCTCCAATCGATCTGCGCGAAAACCATGAAGCGTCCGGGATACGGCTTGACCATCTCATCGATCACTCGCTGCAGTTTCTCTCCCCACATGCCGGTCAGAATAACGACCGCTTTCACGTTAGTGTTATTCATAATTTCGACCACGCGCTCGGGCGGCATGTGGTCGTCGATGTGCAATGCGTCGTTCACGTGGTTGTGGACATCAATCACGTAAAACCTGGCGCGGTCCACCTTGTGCACCGGAGCGTGCAACATGGTAACTGGCTGAAAGTCCTTCAGCAGAAGGGTCTTCTTCTGGCCGGCATCGGCGGCGGACTTGTAGCCAATCTGCCCCTGCGGCTGGTTCTGCGCTGAGGGGACGCTCTGCGCGGCAGACCATGCGGACATGCTCAAAAGCAAGAAAGAAGCTACATTCAGTTTGGTCGACATTGATTCGTCACTCCGGACGCAATAGCGTCTTGACAACTCCACGCAAACGAAAGTAAAAGTAATTGATCGCAATATATCGCAATTCGAAGGTTTATCCAACAGCATCATGTCTCAGCCCAAACAACGCCGAAGATTGCTCCGCGTCCTCTGCGGCTTTCTCGGCGGTCTCGGCGTTTTAAGGCTTTGATGATGCGTGCGCAAAGCAAAATCTTAAATCGCAGAGGACGCGGAGAACAGCCGCAGAGGACGCGGAGAATCCCAGCAGAAGGCAAGCTGAGAATCTGGTCAAAATATGATTGGTGGTACCCTTCGATGATGAAACCCATGCGGGCCGCTTTAACGTGCTGTGTTCTGCTTGGCCTGGCGTTGACCGGGTGGAACGCGGGACCAGGCCGCGCCGGTCAACGATCTACCCCGGTAAGTGCTGGTGACGGCTCAACCGGTCTTCAAATCCAGAACTCAGTCTTGCGGATCGAATTTGACCACAACCTGCACAGCCAGGTGACGGCGTTGCTTGGTTCCGATCCAAAACTCCTGACTCCGTTCTCCACGTCGGAAACGGTCGCGGGCGTTAATCGCACCTGGAGCGATTTCGCGCTGAGTGCAAGCCACCGCGAGCAAGTATCCGATTCGTTTGGCGCGGGAGAGCGGTTGTCGTTAACCGGTAAGTCCGGAGACCTGCGCAAGGACATCTCAGTCACGATCTATGCCGACTTTCCTTCCCTCGCGATCTTTGAAGTTGAGTACACAAATGAAGGCGCGACTCGCCTGAGTATTCGCGGCTGGGCCAACCATCAATACTTGCTGACTTCACTTCCGGCAGCTCATGGGCCCGCGTTCTGGTCTTACCAGAGTGGCTCCTACGAGAAGCGCCCTGACTGGGTCCGGCCGCTGCGGCAGGGCTTCCGGCAGGAAAATTATCTGGGCATGAATGCCAGCGACTACGGCGGCGGCACTCCGATTGTGGATGTGTGGCGGAAGGACGTTGGCCTCGCGGTAGGTCATGTCGAACCCGGACCACGCCTCATATCGCTTCCCGTTTCCATGCCGGACGCGGATCACGCTCGCGTGGCTGTGCGCTCGACTCGGGAGCAAACTTTGGAACCGGGAGAGAGTTTCCATACCCTTCGTACATTTGTCTCCGTGCATCAGGGAGACTACTTCCGCACGCTCACGGAATACCGCCGCCTGATGGTCCGCCAGGGATTTCAAATGGCTTCAGCGCCGGACAGCGCCTACGGGCCCATCTGGTGCGCTTGGGGTTACGGACGCTCGATGAAGCTCAAGCAGGTGTATGACACGCTGCCCACGGTCAAGAAGATGGGATTTGCCTGGGTCACCTTGGATGATGGCTGGCAGAACAACTACGGCGATTGGGTAGTCGACCCGAAGAAGTTTCCGCATGGCGACGCCGACATGAAAGCCCTCGTCGATCGCATCCATGAAGAGGGTTTCAAAGCGCAACTGTGGTGGTCGCCGCTGAGCGCCGTCCCGAATTCCCAGTTGCTCAAAGAGCATCCGGACCTTGCCTTGCTCAATCTTGACGGATCCCGCCGAAAAGTTTCGTGGTGGAACTCCGACTATCTCTGCCCCGCCGAGCCTCGCGTCACTGAAATCCAGAAGGCGCTGGTGCGAAAGTTTCTGGGTGAGTGGGGATTCGACGGCCTCAAGCTGGATGGCCAGCACATGAACGCCGTTCCACCTTGCTACAATCCAGCACATCACCACAAACGCCCGGAGGATTCGGTTGAAGCGCTGCCTGATTTCTTCCGCGAGCTGTACCAAACCGCCCGCAGCGTAAAACCCGATGCCCTGGTGGAGTTCTGTCCGTGCGGAACTGCGTACTCGTTTTTCACTATGCCGCATTTCAACATGTCAGTGGCATCAGATCCGGAAAGTTCGTTTCAGGTCCGCTCCAAAGGCAAGACGTTGAAAGCGCTTATGGGCGACAACATTCCCTATTTTGGCGACCACGTGGAACTCAGCGACGGAGCAACGGATTTCGCTTCCACTGTCGGCGTGGGCGGAGTAGTGGGCACACAGTTTGTGCTTCCCGAACTCGTGACGAAACACAGCAAGTTTGACCTCACACCCGAACACCGAAAGATATTTGACAAGTGGATCGGCATCTACAAGGAAAAAATGCTGTCACGCGGAGAATATCTCGGCAGCCTCTACGACATCGGCTTCGACCTTCCCGAAACTCATGCCATCCGCAAAGGTGAAAGCATGTACTATGCTTTCTTCGCCCGCCAATGGAGCGGGCCAATTGAGCTGCGCGGGCTTCAGGACCGCGCCTATCACGTGCTGGATTACGAAAACCACAAAGATCTGGGGACCGTACACGGCCCTACCGCCACGATTCCCGCTGACTTCAGGCAGCATCTGATGGTCGAGGCGGACCCGGAATAACAACGCCAACCGTGCAACCCCAGCCCAAAGGCGCAAGCCAGCGATTGCAAGAGATCATCCGCCGCAACCGGCGCTCGGAAAAAGTGGGTGTGTACGCCGTCTGTTCCTCTCACCCCAGCGTCATCACGGCAGCGATCCAGCAGGCCGTCGAAGATGAATCAGTTCTGCACGTTGAGTCTACCTCGAGCCAGGTCAATCAATTGGGCGGCTACACCGGACAAACTCCATCTCAGTTCGCCGAGTTTGTTCACTCCGTAGCGCAGGATGCTGGACTTTCCCGAGAAAGAGTGTTGCTGGGCGGAGACCATTTGGGTCCGTATCCCTGGCGGGAACAACCCTCAGAAGCCGCGATGCACAAAGCGTGTGAACTGGTTCGCGCCTGCGTACTCGCCGGATACGACAAGATTCACCTCGATGCGAGCATGGCGTGTGCCGATGACGCCAAGAGCGGCCCGGACGAGCGCACCATCGCGCGAAGAGCCGCCATTCTCTGCCGTGCCGCCGAAAGTGCATCGGAAGATTTGCCGCCAGGCGCTTCCCCTCTGCTTTACGTCATTGGCACTGAGGTTCCTGCTCCGGGCGGCGAATCGGCGCTGGGAGCGCCTCCCGCGGTATCAGCGGCAGACCAGATTCCACATACTCTGGAAGTCTTCCGCGCGGCCTTCGCCGAGCAGGACGTCGCGTCTGCGTGGGACAGAGTGATTGGCATGGTGGTGCAGCCCGGAGTGGAGTTCGGCGAAAACGTGATTTTCGATTACGACCGGCAAAAAGCGATGGCACTCTCGTCTGCTTTGCCGGAACATCCTGCTCTGGTTTACGAGGCACACTCCACCGACTACCAGACGCCCGCGGCTCTTGCCCAGATGGTAGAAGATCATTTCGCCATCTTAAAAGTTGGTCCGTGGCTGACCTTTGCATTCCGCGAGGCGGTGTTTGCGCTCAGCGCCATCGAGCGGGAATTGATTGGCCTTCGGAAGGGCGTGCGCCTCTCGCAAGTCCGAGAGGCGCTCGAAGCCGCTATGTTGCGCGATCCAACCTACTGGCGTTCGTACTATCACGGCAGCGCGGACGAGATGCGTCTGGCCCGCATGTACAGCTACAGTGACCGATGCCGCTACTACTGGGGCGATGCCACGGTTCAGCAAGAGCTAGCCCAACTTCGCGCCAATCTTGACGCTTCACCCCCACCTGCAACGCTGGTGAGCCAGCACCTGCCATTGCAATACGAAGCAATTCGCTCTGGACGTCTGCGGGCGCATCCCGAAGATATGATTCAGGAGCACATCCGGACCGTCCTGCGAGTCTATGCGGCGGCGTGCGGCCGATAGGAGCGCGATACCTGCCTCTCTAGAAACTCAAGCGCAGCGAAAGCTGGATGATCCGAGGATCGTACGTCGATAGGATTCTGCCAAAGGTGGGACTGTTTATATTCGTGTCGGGGTTCAAGAATTCCGCTCGATTGAGCAGGTTGAAGAAATCAGCCCGAGTCTCAGCTCGGAGGCGGTCCGTGATCGGCGTGGTCTTAGAAAGGGCGAGGTTGATGTTGAACACCCCCGGGCCACGAAGATAGTTTCGCGGAAGAGTTCCATAGGTGCGCGCTGCCGGATCGCTTACCGCCTGGCTATCAGTGGGAAATCCTGAGTTCGAGAAACTTGTAGGGTTGAACCAGTAGTTGCCGCTTTGTCTGGCAATGGTCCGGACCGTTCGCGGGTCGAAGATCTGAATCGGGCCGACCAGATTGGCACGCACCAGGTTCGCGTCGCCAGCTCCCGAAGGTCCAGGGCTGGCAAAGTTCAAGCTGCTGGGAAGGTTGGCCAGCACGTCCAGCGGAAATCCGGTGCGCCAGCTTACTATCGGAAACAGGTTCCAGCCTCTGCTCAGGCGTTTTGGCGCCGAGTTGCTCAGCTTGTCGAACGGAAGCTCCCAGCCGCCGCTGAACACGATCCGCTGGCGAACATCCATGTCCGCAGCACTCCGGAAAAGGTTGGGCTGGTAATAAGGGACAATGCTGTTGCGGTTCTGGAATCCCGACGCGTTGTCGATGTTGTGGGAGTAGGTGTAGGCAAAGGTGAAGTAGGACCGGCCGAAGACGCCGTCTCCGGACAGTTGTTTCTGCAGGCTGAGGAGCAGGCCGTTGTAACTGGCCGAAGTCGCATTCTTGAACTCCTCCAGGCTGGCGAAGCTGCAGAGGTACGGGGTGTTCACGTCGCAAGTGTGATTTCCGGGGGTCAGGTTCAACACCCGGTCATAGGTTCCAAGCACGAAGGGATTGATATCCGTGAGCGCGGTAAGACCGTGCGAACTGCTGCCGACGTAGCTCCCTTCGAACACCGTATCCCTGGCTAATTCTCGCTGCAGGCTCAGATGGTACTGGTAGGTATACGGTGTGCGCAGGTGGGGATCGACCACGAACACACTGCTGGAGGCGCCAATGGGTAAATATCCAGTCGCATTGAAGTCGAGATTTGGAGGTGGCCGCCGCGAGGGAAAGGGATTGACGGCGCCCCCTGCCAAAAACGGCTGCGCCAGGTAGTTGACGTTGACGCTTGGGTCGAGGGAGGGGAATGCAAAACCCGCGCTGGCGTAGAACGGCGGCTGTCCGTTGAACTGCAGGTTGTCCTCGGCTTTCAGGATGTCATAGAAAACCCCGAATGCACCTCGCAGACTGGTCTTACCGTTGCCCTGAACATCCCAGGCAAAACCAACCCGTGGCGCCCAGTTGTTTTCATCCGGGAAGTTAACCCCGCGCGGCGCCCCGCGATCCCCGGGAAACACCATGCCGACCGGCGCGTGGATGAACACTCGCGACTGTTCACCGGGGACAATGGAAAAGGATCGGCCCAACGTATCTGACTTCGGCGTGCTGTACTCGTATCGCAGACCCAGACTCCAGACCAGGTTCGGGCGCATCCGCCACTCGTCCTGGGCAAAACCGTAGCTGAACTTCGTGCGGACATTGGACGGCGCCGCCGACGACTGCGTGTACTGCGCCGGCAGACCAAGAAGGAAATCCGCAAAGGAGTTCTGGGAGAATCCGCTTTGCGCCACGAACTGAAACTGGCCATCCACCGTGAAGGCAAAGAATGTGTTGTTTTGAAAAGCTGAGAAGCCGCCTCCGAACTTGAGATTGTGCTTCCCTCGAACCCAGTTCAGGGTATCGGCATAGGTGAAGGTGTTGTCCGTCAGCCGCTGCGGCCCAATTGTGCTGAAGCCAATCTCCAATCCGGAATCGAACACCAGGTTGGTCGGCCCGACGGAAAGGTCTAGAGTGATCCCGATGCCCAGACTGGACGGCCTGGGTAATTGGACTGCCGGATTCAATGAAGGATTGTCGGTGCGCTCCGCGGTTACGCGAAGTTCGTTCAGCAGGTTCGGAGAAAAGATGTGGGTATAGGCAAAATTGGAAAAGTAGTCGTTGAAGTGCGAGCTCTCCGGAAAACCGGGTACGTCGGCAGCGAAATTATTCAGCGGACTGAAGTCGTCTTCGCGGGTCCAGCCTAAGGTGACGGCCAGCTTGTTCTTATCGTTAAAGTCGAAATCAAACTTCTCGGTCAGTTCGTCATAGCCGATGGTGAGGCGTCCTTGCCAGCTTAATTGGCCAGTCGGTGAGGTCGGGATGAGACCGGCAGCGATGTATTTACGGGCTACGTTATTGATTCCGTTTGGGTCAATGATTGCCTGTTGTGCCAGGTTTAGATTAGGTTGGAACACCGTGTAATGCTGCTTTTCCAGAAGATTCACCAGAAAGGCTGCAACATTGGGATCGGGCACACCTCCGGGCCCGGCTTGCGAGAAATCTCCCGCCAACTCAGCTGGGGTAAATGTAGGCACGTTGTGCAGCGACAGAACCTCATTCTGTCGCTCTCCCTGATAGCCCACAAAGAAGAAATAGCGATTCTCACCACGCACCACGCCGGGAATCGTGATAGGACCACCGAGCGTGCCGCCAAACTGGTTGCGCTTCAGGATGTCGCGCGGAAGGCCGCCGTTCTTGTTGAAATAGCTGTTGGCATCCAGCGCGTCGTTGCGCAGGAAGTCAAACCCGCTGCCATGCAATTGATTCGTCCCTGACCGGGTAAGCATGGTGATCACACCCCCGGCGTTGCGGCCGTATTCTGCCGGGTAGTTGCTGGTCAGGATGCGAAATTCGGCGATGGTGTCGGGATTGGGAGTGAACACGGCTCCGTTGGTGATCAAGTCGTTGTTGAGTCCGCCGTCGAGTAAATAACTTACCGAATCAGCTCGATTGCCGTTGACATTAAACCCCCCGTCTTCGTTCGAATCGAGATCGACGGGCGTCACCCCGGGTTGCAGGAAAGCCAGGCTGCGGACATCACGGCCGTTCAGGGGCGCGTTCCGAATCACGTCTCCGGTCACAAGCTGGCCCAGTGATGCGCTTACGGTTTCGACGTCCTGCGACCTTTCCGATACCTGGACCTGCACTGGAATCGCGCTGACTTGCAGTTTAATGTCCAGGCCGTGGACATCAGCGACGTGGAGGATCACATCCTTGACCTCCGCCACCGCGAACCCTTGCTTCTGCGCGGTGACCAGGTAGCGCCCCGGCTGGAGCAGCGGAACCGTGAAGTAACCGTTGTCGTCCGTGGCGGCTTCGCGTTTCAGTCCCTGATCCAGGTTCAGCAGAGTGACGTTGACCCCGGGGACTACTGCCCCCACTTGATCGGTAATTGTTCCCAGAAGCGTCGCGCGCTGAGCATTGGCCAATCCGGAAAAGACGAGGCACGCCCAGAGCAGAAAAGCTGGGTGTTTGCGGATTGAAACCTTCTGTCGCCGGGGTTTCATGCGCTTGTGCAAAAGGATACCCGATAAACCCAGTCCAAATGTCAATGCCGAGGCATGCGCGCGCGGGGATCCCCGTTCCTACCCGTCAGCCGGAGGAACAAGATCCTGGAGCCTGGCACGGGCAGTTCTCCGCAAGAATAGAATTGAACTCAGCTGCCGAGATGTCGGAGCACAACCAGCAGGCGAGCCAGACTGGTTGCCGTCTCCGCGCTCCGCTGCGACGTAGTGAAGAGGGAGCGGACAAGATCATTCTGTTCCTGGGCCAGACGCAGCAAAGTATCGCCGTTCTCCCTGCCGGCGACTGCTTGCGCTACTCCTGCGGTGATGTCCTGGCCAGCGATGGGAGAAAGCATGTCGGTCTCACGATGAGTGATCGTCGAAATCCAGCGACTATGGTCGCGACGCATCTGTTCGACCTTCTGCACCGCAGCAGCGGGCAGTCCAGAGGTGCGTTCGGGCGAAAACTCCCGCTCCAACCGTTTCACAGCCCAGGCGTGCAAGAAAGTCTGCCGGGCCAGCGTCACGATCTCATCCGAAAATAAAGCCACCTGCTTGTTGACATCGTCGGAAGAAGTTCCCGGCTTATAGAAGTGCGCGTACAGCGTCTCATGCAGCGGTATGCTCGCACCGGCGAGATCGGCGAGCGTCGCGGAAGCAGAACTGTTTTCGCCCGGAGATTCCAGCACGGACGGGTCGGGAGACTTATACAGTTCAGAACCATTCTTGAGCTCGCGAGGGACGTACACCTCAACCCGAAGGGATCCGGCCACCGATTTCAAAGCCTGCCGGATGACATCGCGGCGGGCTGCGCTGTCTACCAGTCCCTGCACCAGAAGCGAGCCGTCCGACATTGGAAAAAGGTAGATTTCTTCGCCCAGGCAAGCGTCCGCGCGGTGCAGCGCCTCGGCGACAGAGACTTCGGCTTCGCTGGCATGAGAGTTTGAGTAAGAAAGAGGGACTGGCCGGTTTAGCTCTGGTAGGGCGCGAGCGGCGCTGGGCGGAGCTTTGGAAAGCTCACCTGGCGCAAACACCCGAGCCAGTTCCACAGTGCGAGGCTCAAGAGAAAACGAGGTGCGCGTAAACCGGTACTCGTTGTCATCTCCCGCCGTAAAGATGCTGAGACTGGTCAGGGCGTAGTCCCGTGCGTTGACCCGCAGAAGTGTCTCTGCGATGCCGGAAGGATGGTTGGCTGCGAAAGGATAGTGCAACTCGAAGGTTCCACCCTGGCGCCGTGCAAAAGCCTCGCCACTTCCCCACCCCGCAAGCCGGCGAAACTCGGCTACCGACACATCCGGAACCCACTGCTGTGAAATCAGGTACTGAACCAGCGATGAATCAACGTTGCCATTGGACAACAAGACGTGAAGCAGCGGCTCTGCCGCCTGCCTCACATCCTTGACCGTCGCATCCTCCGCTCCACCCGAAACAGATTGCGCGTTGACATACACCAGGGGACTTGCGGAGTCGCGCACAAAGGTGATGGTACCAAGCTGCTGTTCCACACTGTTCTTGCGATCCACACGCGCAACGCGAACCGAAGTTCGCATCACCTTTCCAGCTTCCGGGAGATGACTGGATTCGTAGTTCTCAGCTCGAAGCAGCACGGTATCGGCGGAAACCCGTGTGTTGAGGGAGTCGGTGAACATCACCACCAGCAAGCAAACGACGACCACTGAAGCCAGCGCAACTTGCCGGTGCTGCAGGATGGCGGCAAGGGGACCGCGAAAACGACTGCCCCAATGGTCAAGCCGCTCCGGGAGAGACGGGAGTTCCGCTTCAGAAGCAATAGCGTGGCGCGCCAACCGCTGACGGAACTGCTCGACCCTGGATTCTGAGAGGACCGATTCGTCCGGCAATAGCGCGGTTCGCGCCCGCAGGAAATTCTCGATGCCAGCCTGGACCTCGGACGCCCGGCTCCGGCAACTCCAGCAACTTCCCACATGGGAGCGCGCCGCATCCATTTCCGGCCGGGGCAGTTCTTCATCCAGGTAAGCAACCAGATCGGCATCGCTGAGGTGCGGTGGAACCAGGAGATGCTTGCGCGATGCATTCATCGCGCCACCCCGAATTTCTTCAGGCCTCGCGCCAGATAAACACTCACCGACTTCTGGCTGAGCCCAAGCACATCCCCGATCTCCACATAACTCAATCCTTCCGCCCGCAGCATCAGGCAATGCCGTTCGCGCTCATTCAAAGCCTTCAGCGAGCCTGCAATCTGCTGTTTCTGAATCAAGTCGTATTCCGCAGAATGAACATTCTCCGTGCGCAGCGCCAGCCACTCCGCCTGAATGGACTCCCGGCTTCCTTTCCTGCGCACATGATCGATGGCCAGGTTGTGGACCACGCGATACAGCCAGCTGCGCAGATTCTGGATTTCGGCATCCCGTTTCAACTGGTCAAATAGCTTGAGAAAGGCGCTCTGAACCAGATCCTCCGCGTCCCCTGTGGAGCCCACCACGTGGTAAGCAAAACCCATCAAACCGGGACGCATGGTCGCGTATAACTCGACTACCTGATCCTCCAACTGCTGGCTCCGGCGCAGCTTTTCAGTCTGCTCGGATCCGAACACCTGGGACAGATTCAGGATGTGTTCCTGCGCCATCTCGCAAGGCCTCTGTGGCTCGTCTTTGGCCTCGGCCACCACTTCTGGCGAGAAATCAAAGACCGAGAAGTTTATACGCTGGGGGGTACGATTTCTAGGCTTTCCAGAAGAAATATTTTTCGCTTATGCGCTGTTAGTGAATCAGGTTTCCAATCGTCACCCGCGCCCGAGCCTGAAAAACGATTGCAAAATCATTGACTTGGATCGGCACTCCTTGAGGCGGCTGGCGACTGCATTTCGCCCACACCGGCTGCCCACGGAAAAGCCCGGAAGTGTAAACAGTTTGTTAGTAAAGTTGCAGGCTCTTGCGTCCTTACAATCAGTTGGTAAGGGAGAGAAATGGCCGCCAGTGTTTTTGGCTGGCGGCCTTTCACTAGGTCAAGTTTTTCTCCTCATGTGTTTTTCCTCCGTTCTCCCCTCTGAGGGCCTGGGCCGGTTCTTGGAGGGGAGTTTTCTTTTCCATCTCCTCGATTCGTCTCGGATCGCCTGGCGGCAGCAGCCGCAAGCTTGAACAAAGTTGTCGCTGACCTCAACGACTTTACAATCCCGTGTTAGTAAACTCCAGACTCGCCGCGTCTTACAGTCAAGGAGTATTTCACTAGCCGCGGCTGACAGCTTCCGACCGATGAACCAGGGTCTGCCCCGGCCAATGAACTCTGTACGCCTCGCCAGCCCGCTCCCCGTGGAGCGGGCGTTTTTTGTTCCCGAAGCGCGTGGCGTGGGTTTAGCTTAGATAGAGCCGGGTTTGTCTTCCGCCACCTGCGCATCGTACAATAAGCGTGCAATGGAGGCGGGGTTTCCGGCCGTCTGGCCGCCAACGGAAAGTGAACCAGTTCCGTTTTATCAACGCCGCAGCTTAGTTCAAGCAGTCGTCCGCCCCATCGTACTCATTTTCCGTGGAAGGTAGTTCCCGGCAGGAATTGTTAAGCCCATGATCATATTAATTACCATCGTCCACATCATCGTCTGTTTCTTTCTCATCGTGGTAGTCCTGCTGCAGAGCGGCAAGAGCGGCGACGTGGCTGCGGCCTTCGGTGGCATGGGCAGCCAGACCGCCTTCGGCCCACGCGGCGCCGCCACGGTTCTTTCGCGAGCCACCACCTGGTCCGCCATCATCTTCATGGTGACTTCGATCACGCTCTCGGTGGTCGCGTCTCGCCGCGGTGTGACCAACTCGGTACTGCAGGGAGTCAAAACCGCCCCGGTCAAAGCCCAACCGGTGAAACCCGCCGCCCCCGCGCCGCAGAAATAGTCGTTGGTCGTTCGTCCTTGGTCGTTGGCCAACGACAAACGACCAGCGGCGAACGACAGATGCCATGATCCACGAAATCCTCCCCGTAGGCCCGCTGCACTGCAACTGCTCCATCATCGGAGACGAAACCACGCACGAAGCCATGGTCATCGACCCCGGAGATGAAATCGAAAGCATCCTGGCCCTGATCCGCAAACACAACCTCCAGGTTAAGCAGATCGTCATCACCCACGCCCACATCGACCACGTAGGCGGAGCCATGAAACTCCGCGCCGCCACCGGCGCCCCCATCCTGCTAAATCAGAACGACTACGAACTGCTTAAGATGCTCGACGTCCAAGCCGCGTGGATCGG
>Ga0207146_10214_pt1 | contig 15592 bp, 9 predicted proteins | sample Alteio_BWMinHeat_36_FD_153539 | JGI IMG/M metagenome (GOLD analysis project Ga0207146, IMG submission 153539) | Enriched cells from forest soil in Barre Woods Harvard Forest LTER site, Petersham, Massachusetts, United States -... | ecosystem: Environmental > Terrestrial > Soil > Temperate forest >...
CGTGCGTAAGCGCCGGAGAGAAACACGCCGACCAGGTCACCGACGGTGGTTTCCGGAAGGTGCACGGAACGTCCCAGCACATCGAGTGGTGTGCAAAGTGGTCCAACCAACTCAACGGATTCCACGGCGGGGCTGTCTAGCTTGTTCAGAACGGCGATCGGGTAGTTGCGTTTAATGGTTTGCCCCAGGTTTCCACTAGCAGCCAAATGATGGTGCATGCCGCCATCCAGGATCACATACTTTTTTCCGCGTGAGACCTTAATGTCGTTGACGCGGGTAACATAAACGCCGGCCTCCCCGACTAGGTAACGGCCGGGTTCTACCAGGAATTGAGTTCCAGAGAATAGCTCGTCGGAGTGTATCTCCATTCGCAAGTCGGCCATCCCGACCCTCAGGCGGACGAGATCAAGTTCCTCCTCATGCGCAAAGTAGGGGATGCCCAAGCCACCGCCAAAGTCAACAGTATGCAGCGGGTGTCCGAGTCGACGTGCCACACGCCGCGCAATCTCTAAACCATTCCGATATTGTCTGAGGAGAGTCTCTGCATCCAAAATCTGTGTTCCCGAGAAGAGATGAATCCCCCGGAGGTGCAAACAATCCTCGGCAAGAATGCTTCCGAGGACCGCATCCAGGTCCTCTTCATCGACGCCAAAGGGCGCCGATTTGCCACCCATTCGCATGGCCCCGCCTTGCGCTTCTTCATTGGGGTTCACACGGATGGCAACGTTGGCGCGAATACCCAGGCGCCGGCAGATGCGATTGAGGCGCTCGGCTTCGCGCAAGGATTCCACATGGGTTTCACCAATGCCCCTCGCGAGTACGTACTCGAGTTCCGCTTCCGTTTTTCCAGGGCCGGCAAAGAGCATCCGCTCCGGCGAGCAACCTGCCCTGTCAGCCTGATAGAACTCGCCGGCGGAGGCGATTTCCAAGCCACAGCCTTTCTTGAGAAAGAATCCCAGGATCGTGGCGTTCGGGTTTGCTTTGATCGAATAACTAATTGCAAATTCAGGGGGCAATACCTCACGGAGTTGAGAGAGTTTTCTTTCCATAACAGAGGAATCGTAGACAAACAGGGGCGTGCCGTATTTTGAGGCTAGCGCCGATGAGCGAATTCCGCCAAAGCGCAATTCGCCATTCGACGAAGGAAAGTATTTCCGAATCAGCTGGGAAATCTCACCCACTAGAGTCCTTCACGGCGACGGAGTGCAGGATAGTCGACTTTGCCGCTTGTGGTCTTTGGAAGCTCCTCGAGGACTTCCACGGCGCGAGGCACCATATAGCGCGGCAGCCTCTCGCCACAGTGGGCCAAGAGGGCTTCCGTGTCGATAGGATCTCCATCCTTGGAGACAACGAAAACTTTGATGGTCTGTCCCAGTTCTTCATCCGGGATTCCGATGGCCGCCACTCCACGCAATTTACCACTCGAGAATAACGCTTCCTCCACTTCCGTGGGGCTGATGCGAAAGCCGGAAGACTTAATCATGGCATCCCGCCGACCGATGAAATAGAGAAACCCGTCCTCGTCCATTTTCACAAGATCGCCCGAATAGCAGACCCTCTCGCAATCCCCTAATTCTCGGGGCAGTAGCGGATTTGGCCGCAAAACTCGCGCGGTGTCCTCTGGGCGTCCCCAGTAGCCCATGGAAACTGTTGGCCCACGATGCACGAGCTCTCCCACTTCGCCCGGGTTGCAGAGCGTGCCGTCCTCCTTGATGAGCAGAATCTCCGTATCCGGAATCGCCTTTCCCATCGAGGTAGGCCTGCGGTCAAGTTCCTGCGGGGGAAGATAGGTAGAACGAAAGGCTTCGGTGAGGCCGTACATAAGGAAGACACGAGTGGATGGGAGCGCCCCTCGAAGAGTCGCGAGAACGGTTTGCGGCATGGCGCCACCTGTATTTGTGATGTAGCGCAGATCCGGAAGCGCTGTTTTCCGCAAGGTAGAATTCGGCTGAGCCAAAAGGCTCCAGAGTGTGGGGACGCCCGCTAGCCCTGTGATCCGTTCTTTCAAGAGCGTCTGGACAATTTCCCTGGCAAAAACAAACTGGATCAGGATAATTGTGCCTCCCTGTTGGAAAGCAGTCATGAGCTGATTCAATCCGGCATCGAAGCTGAATGGCAGAACCGCGAGAATCCTTTCCGAGGAGGTGATTCCAAGGTACGTCGAAACGATGGTGCTTCCCGCCATGACATTGGCATGGCTGAGCATCACTCCCTTCGGCTTCCCCGTGGAACCCGAGGTGTACAGGATTGCCGCCAGATCTTTTTCGATACTGGGCTCTCGTCGATTCGCAGGAGGCTCGGTCTCGCAAAGGGCGTCGAGGCGGAAAACGGGAAGCCCAAGAGGAGCAACCTCTTCCGAGGTAGTCAGTACAATGAATTCCAGCGTCGAGATCTGAGGAAGGGATTCGGCCAAAGCAGCGAGCTTCGCCGGTGTAGTAATCAAACCTCTCATGCCACAATCTCTGGCGATATGCACTATTTGTTCGGGATAGAGAAGAGAGTTGACCGGAACAAACACTGCGCCGGCTTCCGATGCGGCAAAGATGGACAGGACTTGAGAGACGGATGGCTCCAGGCAAATGCCAATGCGATCGGCTCTTCCGAGTCCCGCTTGTTGAAGGCCTGCCGCCAAGCCCGAGGTACGGCGCGCCACTTCACGATAAGTCAACCGCTGCTGTCCGTGGACAATGGCTTCTTTGTCCGGAGAACGCCGCGCAGATGCGTGCAACATATGGTGGATTAAGAAGTCCATTTACTTTATTTCCCCAGCCCTGAGACTCTCGTTGAATCCATGCTTTATTTCAGGCTCGGACAGTCTGATCCGGGCTCATTCCTTTCTTGGCGCAGACGAAGCTTGCTATCTGCTGAATGCTTTGAAAATTCTCAGGAAGAAGTTCTTCATCAGAGATCTGCAGTCCAAATTCTTGCTGGAGGAATTCCACTAAATCGAGCACACCCAGCGAGTCAACGATTCCGCTGTCCAGCAGAGAGTCATTGGTTTTTATCCCACGCTTGCGCGCCAACGGGAATGTTGCCAGTACATATTCCCGAATCCGAAAATTCACAGTTTGAATATCGCTCATCCTTTCTCCTTGACCCTAGCTATCACGATCACCGTCCATCAGAAACCATCTGGTTCCCGAATCGGCCGCTTCCGTTTGCGAGGCCGGAGCGCGGGGATAAAAGATTACCGGGCAAGAATCGCGCTCGCGAAACCCCAACCGCTCGAAAAGAGGAATCCAGGGATGCGAAGCCAGAAGAGGCGCACTCACGGTCATCGCTCCGTGCCCCCGCATCAACTCTACCGCTCTCAGAATCAGACCCGCGAGCAGTGTGGGATCTGGGATGCCGAAAAGGTCTACAATACGAGCGTCTTCTCCTTCCTGATGCATTACTAAATAGTTTTTGAGAAGACCATCGCGGCGCGCGATGAGCATTTCGAACCGCGCGAATGGATGCCCAAGATATCGCCAATTGAGATAGGACGCAGTTCGTGCGACACAGACTCCGTAGTTCCCCGAAACTTCTGCCGCCAGAGCATTGAATTCCTCCTGGCACGGACCGCTTTGCTGCGTGATCTCTTCTTTTGCACCCGAGTGTCGCATTTGATCGCGAAGCTTCAGAACTCGATTCCCGATCATGCTCACGCCCTTGGCAACGCTTGGCATCTCGATACGGGCTGCAACCCTCCGGTCGGTCCGCAATGGTTTGGCTAGTCGCGCCAGACGGTCCCTCGATGACATCCCCAGCCGGCGTTGTATAGCCATCATATTGGCGCTCGGCAGGTCGTACCCAATCATCTGTTTCGCGAGGGACATTTCCTCAATGGAAGCGCGCTGGAGCAAGACGGCGGGGCCGAGACTCCGGTACCCCGGATGAATGCAAAAGTCCCCAAGCACAAATCCCATGCGCTCCCGGCCATTCTCATAAAGTAGGCGAGGAAAGACAGCTGATGCACCAACCATTGCGCCCGTCTGCGAATCTTCAGCGGCCCAGACTTGAGCCCTTCCGCTCGGATTTGCCAGATACAGCCAATCGAATCTCCGTTCGTCTGCGTGTGCCGACAAATGCTGGAATAGGAACTGAATCAGGACTTCCCGATCCTCTTGAAGTTGAAGTCGCCGAACCCTGATGGTCATGAACTTACAATATCCGTCTTGAGCTGGCTCCTTGAGAGCACTTTGCGCCAACCTCCATAGCTAAGCAACCAGACTGCCAGGAGGCTTGAAAGAAGCAGGTGTGGATGGAGTGGCCATTAATAAGTAACCTGTTCATTATCAGTCTCTTACCAGTAGTTGGGTTTCCTGTCGCATAAAACCAATCTTAGCCCTACGAGTAGTGGAAAATTGTTTCCGCTACTCTGGAAGATGCCACGTCCCTAGGATGTAGGGTTGGCGACGGAGGCCTACTACAATTGATTTCTCTAGTGGGCAAGGATTTTCCCCCCGATCCCGGACATTCTGAGTTTCCGCGATGGCATGGCGATCAGTTCTCGATATACACCATTGATTATAAGCGACTTACGTACAGTTGAATACGGAAGGAGCCAATAGTCCGTTTGGCGGGCAGCTTGCTTTCAGTTTGGTGGAAAGAAATAGGCGGATAGCTCAGTTTGGTAGAGCGTCTCTTATACACGGAGAAGGTCGCAGGTTCAATCCCTGCTCCGCCTACCACTGCAATTTTGGATGAGTCCCTTCCAACGGCTTTGACGGAGAGCCTCTAGACAATGCTTAGGATTGGCGGACAAAAAGTACCTGGCCGGACGTTGCTACTGGTTTTCTCCGACCTGGGACTGGTTTTGTTCGGATTGGTCGTTGCTATCTCAATCCGGTTTTTGTACTGGACTACAATTCACAATTATCTTCAGCAGGGGAACGCCTTTTTCCGCATTGGTATCGCCATGCTCGCTTGTGAATTGGCGCTTTACTACCACGATCTCTACGACCCGGAAGCCATTCGTCGACACACCGAACTTCTCGTTCGTCTGTTGCAGGCATTGGGTACGGCTTGCCTGGCCTTGGCCATTCTCTATTACCTATTTCCGGATCATAGTCTCGGTCGGGGAATCGCTGTATTAGCGGCCCCTATTATCTTCTTCCTTCTTCTGGGTTGGCGGCTCCTCATGGAAAGGTGGGGGTTTCTACTGTGGGAGCCCCGACGTGTCTTAGTGCTGGGAACAGGCCCTGTGGGCATTTCCTTTGTGCGCGAAATCCTCGCTCGTCCTGAGCTAAAGATAAAGATCGTGGGGTTTCTAGATGAGAATCGGGAAAACATCGGGAAGCCGCTGGTGAATCCCGGCATCATTGGCGCGGTTGCGGACGTGCAGGAAGTGGCGGCAAGAGAAAGGATCGATTGTGTCATCCTCTCTCTGGCCGAACGACGCGGCAATACACCGGTTCGCCAACTCCTGGACCTTAAATTCGCAGGAATCGCAGTGGAAGACGCGCACAGCATTTGGGAGGAGATTTCTGGTCGCATTCGGGTGCAACATCTCTCACCGAGCTGGCTGATTCTCTCGGAAGGATTTCGAAAGCCCAAGCTCTTGGTCGCCTGCAAGCGAGTGGTTGATTTCATAGCAGCGCTCGTGGGTCTCATCGTTTCCTCGCCAGTCATGTTGGGTGCCGCATTCGCAATCTGGATCGAAACGGGCGGACCGATTCTGTTTCGACAGGAACGCACCGGGCTTCACGGACTTCCTTTTCATATTCTGAAGTTCAGGTCCATGGATCGGGATGCTGAGAAACACGGCCCCTGCTGGGCCGCAGATGGCGATCACCGAATCACCCGTGTAGGCCGTGTCATTCGCAAGCTTCGTTTTGACGAGCTCCCGCAATTTATAAACGTGCTCCGCGGCGAGATGAGCCTTGTCGGTCCCCGACCGGAGCGACCGGTTTTCTGTGAGATGCTCGAAAAAGAGATTCCTCTTTACGCGCAACGTTATTCCGTTCGGCCCGGGATTACCGGTTGGGCGCAAGTCAAGTATCAGTATGGTGCCAGTGTGGAGGAAGCGCGGACCAAGCTCGAATACGATCTTTTCTACATCAAGCATATGTCGATTCTGCTAGATCTGGCGATTCTGTTTGAGACCGGCAAGGTGCTTCTAAGCGGACGTGGTGCAAAGTAGGCCAGGATTCTTGGCCGTCAATCCTTGCTGTTACAAGGATTCTCAAGGTTCGTCACAAGTCCTTCGCAATATACGAAGCGCGCACGGAAACCACTCCCTTCACACAACCCGGGCCATCAGGTGAAATCGGAAGTAGAATGTTCTATCTCGCAGTTAGGAATCCTTCGTCCACGGTAATTGCGGGATACCACTCAACGGGAGACATATTTTGCAAGCGAAGCGCCGCGCGACAGACGTGATGCTTACCTGGCTTTGGGTCATAGCCTATGCGCTATTGCTTCGTTCCTTTTACCTTCTCAGATGGTTTGAAAGACACAAGCGAAAAGGCCAAACAACCTCGCGCGAGGCGCGAACCGGCGATAGCTAAAATGGCGCAGGCGCAATTGATCCCGGAGGAGCAGTGAGAATAGGCTCGATATCTGTCTCGCCAGGTGAAATAAATGAATGATCGGCGACTAAATTTGCCAATTCCATCCGTCCAGCCGCTCGCAACTCTTGTTTCGATCGTTCTGATTCTGAGCCTTCCGATAGTCTATAAGGGTTGGGCCCTGATGGACTCTCGTGCGCAAGCTCCAGCCGCCACCGATCCTGCTCCATCAAGAGTGGCGCCCCAGGCGTCCGGGACGAATGGCAGCCAGTTGGCTAACCTTGCGGCTTCCATGCTGCCAGGCACGTGGGCACAACTGCCCACAAACAATTTCAACGATGGAAATGAGATGCGTCCTCGCTCGGGGGGGAGCGCGCTAGAATACACGGACAAGGCAGGGGCATGGGATTCTTTGAGCAAGACAGTTATTTTGCTAGGAGGTTCTCACCCGGGAGAAAACAGCCCGTGCCCCAATTGGTCGGACATCTTTGCCAAGTACTCGGAATCGACGAATACTTGGAGCAATAATTTTGACAGCAGTCTACCGGACCCGTGTCCGAGTGCTGATGACGCCTTCGTCCAGCTGGGTGGCATCGGACATGCCTACCAGCACAACACGATCGTGCCAAGCACAGGGGACTTCTACCACCGTCAATATAGCAGCGGAAAAGTGATGTTCTGGAGTCAGAAAGCTCAGGCTTGGAATCAGTGTTCCGTCATTCATCCCGGCTTTCGTAGCTTTCAGGTCGCAGGTGCGCTTGCCTATTTCCCGGATCGCAATAGCCTGGTCTTTGTTGATGGCGACTGGGGAGTGTGGGAACTCTCTATTGCCTCGGGGAATTGCAACGGCAAGTGGGTTCAGCGAGCCAGTACATTCGGCGGAGGCATGAGTCCGCAGCTGAACGGGATGAATCATTACAACAATTTCGCTGAGTACAGTCCGGTGTGCCATTGTTTGCTGTTCGGAGGTGGAAACCCAGTTTTCTATAGAATGGATTTACGCGGGAACGTTTCAAAGATGAATCCCGCTCCAATGGCCATAACCGTTCCACAAAATGGGAGCGGCGCCATCATTACTGTCGATCCGAAGAGCGGACTGTTTCTGGTATGGGATGGCAACGGACACGAAAACGGGAAGGCCTACGAATACGATCCCAATACGGATGCCTGGAGAACGACGGGCGTCGACTCCCCCATCTTTCCGGGACCGGATTGCAACGGCGGCGGTGTTTGCGAAACGATTGCGATCCCCATTTCTGACTACGGAGTAATCATGTTCGTGCAGGCCGGAAGCGCGGCGGGCGGGAAAGTTTACCTATACAAGCACACCACTGGAGCCACGCCTGGCCGGCCGATCGCAAAAACGCCTGCCTCGCCATCAACCGGAGCGGGTGACGCACCACCGCCCACCAAGCCCGTGGAGAACCCAGGAGATGCGCACGAGACAAAGCCATTGACGCCCGCGACTCCCCAGGAAAACGCCGCTGTAGCAGGCGGAGGGGACTTTCAGTCCCGCTGCAGCTCTCCGGGAGTGATCCGCTGTCTGGGCTTTGATTCGATGAAAGAGATTGCCGGGAGTTATGGAGACAATTCCGGGACCTTCGCAGGGGCGGCTAAACCTACCGTTGATACCGAGGTGAAGGCTTCGGGAGGGGGTTCACTCAAATTCACAATTCCTTCTAACTCGGGGGCAGATACTTCTGGTTCCTATTTCGCGAATTTCTCGCCTGACCTGTCGGTTCAGTTCGGAGCGAACTCCGAGTTTTATGTGCAGTGGCGTCAACGTTTTTCGGCAGAGTTTTTGAAGACGAACTACCAGGACGGCGAGGGGTGGAAGCAGGTCATCATTGGTACTGGCGATCAGCCTGGCCACCTCTATTCCTCCTGCACGACACTGGAGATCGTCGTACAGAACACCTATCAACGTGGGTTCGCGCAAATGTACCATTCCTGTACCGGCTCCAGCTCTCATGGGGCTTACGATGGATTTCAGGAACGCCTCGGGCCAGCTGATTTCAAACTGCAGAACGCAAGATCCTCCTGCCTCTATTCCCATGCGAGCTTAGGTTCAGGGTCAAAAAGCAGCTGTTTTGGCTATTTCCCGAATGAATGGATGACTTTCCAGGCGCATGTCAAGATTGGTCCACGAGTGAAAGATGAATTCGCCAACAGCTATGTTCAGCTCTGGATTGCGCGGGAAGGCCAGCCGTCACAGCTGGTCATCAACTGGGGTCCATATAACCTGAGCGCCGGCGATTCGAACGAAGGTCAGAAATACGGCAAGATTTGGCTATTGCCTTACCACACGCACAAGAATTCAAACCAAACCACGCCGACGGCCTACACCTGGTACGATGATTTGATAATCTCCCGACAAAGAATCCCCGATCCAAAGTAAAAGTGCCACCTGAATGAAAGGTCCGCGCAGTAAAGCCACCGCGACAAGAATCACACGCGAACTCAAACCAAAAGTAGCAACGTGATCTCCGGTTCAGAGTCAATTGCTAACATATTAGCGGGCAGCATTCCTACAGGAACCGAGCCAGAGGGCAGTCTTCAAAAGTGAGGATCAACTTGAATTGGGAAGATCGCAGTCAGGAGATAGCCAACCCGCCTTCGCCTCATGCGCAAAACCGACAGGTAGAGCTTGGTTTGTTCTTAGGCGCCCGGTGGGTTCCTGAATGTTGCGGATGAATAGGTCGTAGGCTAATGTGAAATCCAACAGAGCGATGGAACCCATTCCACCATCTTCGGACGTCTCTCGCGTAGATACGTCGCACGGCAAAGTGGCCGAGAACCGGCCACTCTGCGTGGACTTAGATGGAACGCTTGTTCGGACTGACATGCTGATAGAGAACTTCGTCGTTTTGCTACGCGACTGGAAAGTTCTGCTCCGCATTCCGTTTTGGCTGATCGAAGGGAAGGCGCGACTCAAAAATGAGCTGGCAAAACATGCCCAAATTGATCCTACAGTGCTGCCCTACAACCAGGGTCTTTTGGATTACCTGCAGGTGCAAAAGAGTCTAGGCAGGTACCTGGTGCTCGCGACAGCGGCCGACCAGGTGGTCACCCAGCGCATCGCAGATCATCTTGGAATCTTCGATGAGATCCTTGCATCCGACGGCAGCGTAAATCTGACCGGAAAGACGAAGGGTCGAACCTTGTCCGCGCGATATGGTAAGCGGCAGTTCAGTTACGCAGGTAATGGGCGAAGCGACCTAGCGGTCTGGGAGTCTGCTGGCGCCGCTGTACTGGTGAATGCTTCGCCTTCGATTTCTCGCGCGGCTCTGCGGACGACAAAACTGGAACACAAGATTGATGCGTGTCCTCCTCGCTTTCCTTATCTGTTGCGGGCAATGCGTCCCTACCAGTGGTCCAAAAACGTACTGGTCTTCCTCCCGATCCTTACGTCCAACTCGCTAGGGGAAACTCGAGCTTGGTTTCATGCCGGACTGATGTTTCTGGCACTCTGTGCAGTCGCCTCGGGGTTATACCTGCTGAATGACTTGACGGACCTCGCGGCCGACCGTAAACATCCTCGAAAAAAACAACGACCATTCGCCAGCGGCGCGCTGCCTCTGGTCGTAGGCTTGGGAATGGTGCCTTTCTTACTGTTGCTTGGCGGCCTTGCTGCAGTGGCCAGTAGCGCGCCGATGTTTGTTGCCCTGTATGCTCTGGTTAGCCTCTCGTATTCCTTCAAACTCAAGGAGATGCCACTCATTGATCTCTTCACGCTATCTGCTCTCTATACTCTGCGACTGTTTGCCGGAGGCCAGTCCACCGGGCACCCCGTGTCCCTTTGGCTACTGGCCTTTTCGAGTTTTCTATTTCTTAGTTTGGTGATTATCAAGCGTGTGGCAGAACTGGGCAGCATTTGCCACGAAGGTACCAGTCGCGCGGTGCGTCGGGGATATGAGGTAGACGATCAATTCGTGCTCATCGCTATGGGTATGGGTGCTAGCTTTGCATCAAGTGTAGTCTTGGCGCTTTATGTGCAAAGCCAGATCGCCGTGCTTCAATTCGTACGGCCATTCGTGCTGTGGGCCATTGTTCCATTGATGCTCTTTTGGCAGTGCCGAATGTGGCTGTCTACCGCGCGCGGGTACATGCACGACGATCCGATTGTTTATGCTGCGGGTGATTGGGTTTCTTGGCTTGTTGGCCTCGGGCTGGTGAGTTCATTGGTGCTGTCGCGGTTGTCGTTTTAGAAAACAGCTAGGCTCCATGGAGCTCCCCCGTTGGGTTGTCCTACGTGTGCGCCAAGCAGGAGCAACTTGATGAAATCGGGTGCCGTAGCTAGTGCTTTGACTAAGAGGCTAGAAGGAGGCTGTCGGTCTCTGGGGATGATACGGCTTTCATCCCATTAGATCCCTTGCACAGGGCCTTGATCGCAGCTCTCGGCAGAGCTAGGCATCCTTGCTCAATCGATCTGAGCGGCCGGGATTCAGCAAAATGAGGACCACATCTTTAAGCAAGAACCACACTTGTATCCCCACAAAAAATGCCAGAATACTAGGTACTGGGATCCTACTCGCTGCGTCCGGATGAAAGCTGGGTTGGCCATCAACGGAATGGAGGGGTGCTGAATGCCTAATCTCGTCGGGGTTTGGGATCCCAAATCTGAGGAAGGGCAGATTCTAAAGGTTCTATCGACGCAACTCCATCGTGTGCGCACCCCCGGGGTTGTCACCAAGGAGTACATTTCCGTCCATCCCGGATTCGGCGCAGCCCTATCAGACCCCGGAATTCTCGACAATGGTGCACAACCTGCGCGAACGGCTGATGGTCGGCTCTCTTTGCTATTCGACGGCGAATTGTATAACGCTGGAGAGCTAAGGCATCGTTTCAGGAAAGTTCTGCCAAGGGATGCAGTTTCGACACCCGAACTCTGTCTTCTCCTGATTCTTGCCCAAGGAGAGGATGTTATCCGTCTCTTCAATGGCTTGTTCTGCTTGACGATTTATGACCGGGCAGAACGACGTCTAAAACTCATGTCCGATAGGTACGGATTCCGCCCCCTCTTCTACGCTCAAAAGGATGGTGCCCTCTATTTCGGATCGGAACTGAAGGCCTTATGTATTGCAGACAAAAGCGCGCGTCAATTCGATGAAATCGGCACTCTTGAACTGTTTTGCTATGGCGCTCCATTCCAGGAACGCACTTGGCTCCGAGGGTATATGCGCCTCGAGCCCGCGACGATCCTGACTGTCGAACAAAGCGGCTCACGAAAGCGAAGGTACTGGAGTTACAAATATCAGGAGAACGCGCCACACCTCGATCAGCCCACTTATTTCACTCTTTTTGGCACGCTGCTTGACCGTGCGGTTGAACGTTGCATGGATGGGTCTCATCGCATCGGAATTCTTCTCAGCGGTGGTTACGATAGCCGGTCGGTGGCCGCCGCGATTCGCAAACACTATTTGCCAATCCCGGCGTTTACCTTCGGCCATTCCGAGTCTCGCGATGTTCGCTTTGCAGCCGAGTTATCAGAGCGGTTAGGACTTGATCATGCAGCACTGACGGACCGTGGGCCCTACCTGTATCCCTACTGTTCCTCGATCGTCTGGCGCACAGAAGGCATGCTTCCGTTTGCAAACACGACATCCATTCGTTTCCACCCTTTGATGAAGGAAAAGATGGACGTCTTTCTTACTGGTGTGCTCGCCGAGTTTGGTGGCTCTCACACCTGGCCTCAGCTTCTGGTTGCGCGGTCCCGTCGCTCAGCAATTCGCGCGATTTTTGATCATATTCTTGGTGGGCGGCTCGCGGAGGTTCGCAGAATCTTCGATCCCATTTTCTTCGAACGCACGTTTGAGGGCTTACGCGCCCGCTTTGATGAAAGTTTTGCAAATGTGGAGAACGATCACCCTTTGAACGTGGCTGATTGCTGGAACGTGATTCACCTTCAGCCTCGCTCAACCTATCAAGCTCCGAGTATCGATCGCCCTCTGTTTGAAGCGCGTGCTCCTCATATGGACACGGAGCTAGTGGACTTTCTGTTGACGATCCCGCCCTATGCCCGCCTGGAACAGAGAGTCTACAAGAAGATGATCGCCTACCGCTTTCCGGAAATCCGCGACATACCCTGCACGAACAGCGGACGGCCGATTGATCCACATTTTGCCAGTGAATACACCAAAATGTTGGTAAGTTATGCCGGTGCGAAGACGCTCGGGCCTGTGCGCAAATTGTTCCACAGGCCAATTCCACTTGGACGTGAATTCCGAGACTTAAACGACGATTTTCGCGAGGAACCCGAACTCGTCCACAAGGTCTTACGCCCGCTTCTCGATAGCGGAGTCTATCCCTCCTCGATCTTCAATCGACGTGCTATTGAAGAAGTGGTGGACGAACATTACCAAAAGAATGGCCGTCACGATAATATTCTTGCCTTGATGATTTCTCTCGGCCTTGCTGCAAAGTTTTTTTTGCACGAGGATCTTTCTAGCTTGCCAGGAAGCACGTTTCAGCCCTAGTGTTCCTAACTCGTATGCACTAGAAGTCTGGCTCATCCGATTAGGGAAACTGAACCTTAGTCCGCAGTCCGCATCTCTAGTCTTAGCACCATGCTGAAATACTATTCCGCATTGTGGAAAATCAATTTAGGGCCCAGCAGTTCTGCCGGGAAACTGTTGTTAGGCTCTATCTATACTGTTTGTTTTCAATCAGTTAAATTAAATACCATCCTGCCAGTCTGCGGCTTTGGCAGGTCAAATGCACTTGGTTGGCTCGAATGAAAAACGCTCTGACCTTTGACCTAGAAGATTACATGCACGTCTCCGCTTTTTCAGATAACCTGGCTGCGGCGGAATGGAGCGACTGCGTCAGCCGGGTGGAGCACAACATCGACAGACTACTCGAGATGCTTGATTCTAGCTGCTGCAGTGCCACGTTTTTCGTCCTCGGATGGGTCGCGCAAAAGCATCCTCAAGTGATTCGACGCATTGCGAGCCTTGGGCATGAAATTGCCTGCCACAGCATGTGGCATCGTTTAGTCTATGAACTGACTCCTGCTGAATTCCGAGCAGACAGTTACGAAGCTAAAACCCTTCTCGAAGATCTCTGCGGCAAGCCTGTGAAAGGCTACCGGGCCCCAAGTTTTTCCATCACTAAGAATTCCCGGTGGGCACTTGAGATTCTTCGAGATCTCGGATTCACCTACGATTCGAGCATCTTCCCGATCAAGCATCCCGACTATGGAGATGTCGAAGCTTCGCGATTTCCCTTTCTTGTGCAAACGCCGGGAGGTCATCTAGCAGAATTCCCGCTTCCCACCCTGCAGGTCCGCACGAAACGCGCTCCCTTTGGCGGTGGCGCTTATTTTCGAATACTCCCCTATGCCTATACGCGCTGGGCAATCAGCTATGTCAACGGTAGGGAGGATCGCCCGGTCTGCATCTACCTCCATCCTTGGGAGATCGATGCCGAGCAGCCGCGCATGAAGGGAAGTTTGACGTCTCGTTTGCGTCACTACATCGGACTGCGCGGGACGGAATCTAAGCTCCGAAACCTCCTCCGGGATTTCCAGTTCGTCCCTCTCCATGTCCTTGTTGAGGAATGGGATGCCGGGCGGAACTCCAGCCCAGCAGGCTCATAAGTGGAGACGCTACTCGTTGACTCGGAGCCCGGAAGAGCGCCCAATGGCTGAGCTCAATGTCCTGTGCCCTCCGCGGATTCGCGTGGATCAGTATGGCAGGACGAGATTTAACGCCATCCAACAAACGGAATAGGCCCGGCTCGAGCAGACATCGGCAGGGCGAGATGCAGTGTTGAGCCTTGAGTTTGACGACCCCAAAGTGTGGTCTTTCCCAGCTGTGCGCCATTCATAAGACAAGAATCGGCTACTTGGGTTGGAAAGTGAAAACTGGCGGAAAAGGTTGGCATAGTTCTTCCCATGCTGTGCGAGCACCGCGCCGGCCTCAATGTAAGCTATTTATTATCTGGCAGTTAGGAAGGCAGTCTTTGGTTGGCCAGTTGCTCTACTATCCCTCGCCATGATCATTCTAGCTCTCTTCAAATCCGAGCCACTTGCCTTGATCACCCTTGGGGCAGTCTTTTTTGTGGTCTCCCTATTGATTCGCAAGAAGTTGACCCACTCTCAGTCCCTGGCGGGAAACAAGGTCGGCGGAAACGACTAGTTCGTTTTTTCTTTGCCAGCTTGCTGCAGAGTGTGTATCGCTCGTTTTGCACCTCATTGCGGGCGGGGTTCGTTGCTCTCCAACAGTGATCGCATGAATTCGTCGGCCTCTTTGGCAACAAGGACCCAATCTCTCTGCTGCGCGTGTTCCGCCAGGAGATTGCGGTCCCAATTTTGACCGAGAGCAGTTACGATCCCTCCAGCCAACGACTCGGGATCTCCGTTCACGAGTCTACCGAGTTCGGGCAATCTTACAATTTCAGGGATTCCTCCGACTTTCGTCGCTACCACGGGTGTGCCGCATGCCATCGATTCCATCAACACGTTTGGACAGCCCTCGCTGGCGCTCGCCAGACAGCTCACGTCCGCTGCGTTAAACCACAAACAAAGCTCGTCATGCGGTCTATCCCCGACCAGAAAGACCCTGCCCGCCAGACCCATCTCTTCAACCTGAGCTTCCAACTGCGAGTGCAACGGACCTTTGCCGACAATGTAAAGCCTCAATTTCGGATATCTTTCTGAGACCCTTCTGACCGCCCGTATCAAGAGTTCATGTCTTTTCACCGCCTTCAAGGAGCCGACCGAGACAAGAATCTGTCCTTCTTCAGATATTCCAAGCCTTTTCCTTGCCTCGTTCCGGTCCGTTGGATGGAAGCGTCTCAGGTCCACACCGTTCGGAATGACACGAATCTTTCCTTCGACTGCCTCCAGCGCTAGAATGCGCTTGCTCATGGCCTCCGAGACGGCGATCAATCCTGCGGCACGCCGCAACGTCCAGCGGATCATCGGGCGAATGATCCAGAATTCAGGAAAGACGTTGATGTCCGTACCGCGTGCGGAAACGAAGGTTGGGATTCCGAGTGCATCCCCCAGCAGAACTGCAGCAAAACCATCTGGATAGACATAGTGTGCGTCGATACAATCAAATCCCGATTGGCGATGCAATTTGCGCACATGATTCAGG
>Ga0207146_10215_pt1 | contig 15579 bp, 14 predicted proteins | sample Alteio_BWMinHeat_36_FD_153539 | JGI IMG/M metagenome (GOLD analysis project Ga0207146, IMG submission 153539) | Enriched cells from forest soil in Barre Woods Harvard Forest LTER site, Petersham, Massachusetts, United States -... | ecosystem: Environmental > Terrestrial > Soil > Temperate forest >...
GCGACGGGAGCACGCAGAATCTGACGAGCACAGTGGCGTGGAGTGCATCGGCGTCGAGTGTGGCGACGATCAGCAATGCTACTGGCTCGCAGGGATTGGCCACGGCGTCGGGTTTAGGCACGACGACGATTGAAGCGGCGTTGAACGAGATCAGCGGCTCGACTACGATGACCGTCACAGCAGGCTTTGTGTTGACGGGCAGCCTGAACACGGCGCGCGCCTCACATACCTCGACGGTGCTAAACACCGGCGTGGTGCTGGTTGCGGGAGGCTATAACGGCAATATCTTAGCCAGTGCCGAGTTGTACGATCCCGCGTCCGGGACCTTCACCCCCACCGGCAGCCTGCACAACGCGCGCATCTATCACACGGCAACGCTGTTGAACAATGGCATGGTACTGATTGTGGGAGGCACCGATAATAACGGCAACATCTTAGCTGGTGCCGAGCTGTACAATCCCGCGTCCGGGACCTTCACCCCCACCGGCAGCCTGAGCACCGCGCGGGAATTCCACACGGCGACGGTGAAGAATGGCATGGTGCTGATTGCGGGAGGCACCGATAATAACGGCAACATCTTAGCCAGTGCGGAGCTGTACAATCCCACGACCGGGACCTTCACCCCCACCGGCAGCTTGAACACCACGCGCATCGATCACACCGCAACGATGCTGAACGATGGCATGGTGCTGATTGTGGGAGGCTACGATAACAGCGGCGATATCTTAGCTAGTGCCGAGCTCTACAATGCCGCGACCGGGACTTTCACCCCCACGCGCAGCCTCAGCGCCGCCCGTTATAAGCACAGGGCGACGCTGCTAAACAACGGCATGGTGCTGATCGCAGGAGGCCAGGGCTCCGATGGCAACGCCTACTCCAGTGCGGAGCTGTACAATCCGGCGACCGGGACCTTCACCCCCAACGGCGGGCTGAATACCGCGCGCGAACTCCACACGGCGATGCTGCTGAACAACGGAATGGATCTGATTGCAGGGGGCTTCGGCCCGAGTGGCTACCTAACGAGCGCGGAGCTGAACAATTCCGCAACCGGGACTTTCGCCCCCACCGGCAGCCTGAACGCCGCGCGCTACTTGCATACTGCGACGCGGCTGAACAACGGAATGGGTCTGATTGCAGGTGGCTATAACTCCAGCGGTTACTTAGCTAGTGCCGAGCTGTATCTACCGGACACGCTGACTCCGCCGAACCTCGTTTCCATCTCACTGAGTCCGACCGGCCCGACGGTTCCTCTCGACGCCGCGCAGCAGTTCATCGCCACGGGCACCTTCCGCGACAGCAGCACGGAGCAGCTTGCTTCGGTGACCTGGAGTTCCTCGGACACGGCGGTCGTCAGCATCACCGATGACGCCAGCAATCTGGGTGCGGCTTATGCCCTGGGCACGGGCGCGGCGACGGTGAGCGCGTGTGCCGGCGCGGTGTGCGGCTCCACAACGCTGACGGTTGGGTCGGCGGCGCTGGTATCCATCGCGATCACACCGGCAACCGGGACGGTTCCGGCCGGCCGGCCGCTGCAGTTTTATGCCACGGGGACATACAGCGATGGTAGCACGCAGGATTTGAGCTCGTTGGTGACGTGGAGTTCGTCGGCGCCTCCGGTCGCGACGATCAATGCGGCAGGCCTGGCCAGCGGCTTAATTGTGGGCAGCACGACGATCACGGCTGCTTCGGGCACCGTACAGGGCACGGCCATGTTGACGGTGACCTCACCGGTTCTCGCCTCGGTTGCGGTGACGCCAGCCAATGCTTCGATTGCTGCAGGGGAGAGGCAACAGTTCACGGCCACTGGAACGTACAGCGACGGGAGCGTGCAGAATCTGACGAACGCGGCGACGTGGACCTCATCCGGGCCGGCAATCGCCAGTGTGAGTCCGAGCGGCGCGGCGGTTGCCCTCGCAGTTGGAACGGCCACGATCAGCGCAACCGCCGGGTCCTTCACCGGAACCGCGAGCCTGACTGTGACTCCCCCTGTAATAATCGGATTGAACGTTGTTCCGGCAACATTATCCATGGTCTTGGGGAGTAGCCGTCAGTTCCAAGCGATTGCAACGTTGAGTGATGGAACAACGCAGGACATGACTGGAACCGTAGCGTGGAGTTCGACGGATCCGAACATTGCCACCGTGAGCAGCGGCGGACTGGCGAGTGCCGCGCAGGTTGGCTCGACGACGATCCTTGCACAGAGCAATGGCCTGACGGGGTCGGCGCAAATCACCGTAGTGCCACTCGTCGCCTTGAGCTATTTTAGTCGTGTCAATTCTGTAAACGCGGGTATTGACGGCACCGTTCACCTGACCAATCCGGGTCTTACGTCGCTGTGTGCGATGGTGTACGTATTCGACCAAAATCAGGAATTGAACGAGTGCTGTGGATGCCCGATATCGCACGATGGGATGAGGACTCTCTCCTTGCTCAAGGACCTGACGGCAAATACTCTGACCGGGAAAAAACCTCAAGCGGGAGAAATCAAGGTCGTGCCCTCCGATCCCGCGCAGAATCCACAATGCGATCCCGTCGCCTCAGCCCCGACTGGCGTAATCCTTGCATGGGGGATGAACGCTCAAGTCCCAGGTGCCACCACGGAAACAGAGTATGCAATGGTACCCCTGAGCGATGGGGAAGAGACAATCCTGGTGAACTTGTGCAGTTTTGTGAAGCAGTTGGGAGGCGGCCAAGGCATTTGTTCCTGCGGAAGCGGTGACTAGCGGGATATCGACATTTCACTAACGTTTTAGGACAATTATCCAGTGCGCAGTGCGCGATGCTGCACTACTTATGATCAGAGTGATTTTGAGCATCAAAGACGAGAGATTGCCCGGAACTCCGTTGAAAGTTAGCGACTCCCGACCGTCATAGGTTACGCAACCTTTCCTTCCGCGACAACACCCTTCTTCGAAACCATGTTGGCTAGCGCGGTCAGCAGCGCTGGAATCTCCCGGTAGCCCTGCACTTTGCGGAACTGGCGTTCGGCCACCAGCAGGCCCGAGCCGACCCAGCGTTCGATGTGGTCTCCGGCGCGCCAGCGTTTCACGTTGCGGCAGACCGTGTCTACAATCGAAAAAGCCGACTCGATTACATTTGTACTGGCCAGGGTGCGGCGCAACTGCGCGGGCACGCGCAAGCGATGCACGGTGAGCGTTTCTTCCATGCCTTCCTCCAGGCTGCGGGCGGCGCTCGGATTCAGCTCCATCAATTCGCGATGCAGTCGATCGAGGGCGCGCTTGGCGTCGGCGTATTCGCTCATGGCGTAAGCGTTCTGCAGTTTCTTTTTGACCGCCGACTTATGTTCCTCGGGTAAGTGGTCGATGACGTTGCGCCGCTTGTGCACCTGGCATCGTTGGATCATCGCCGCCTCGCCCGCATGCCGCCGCACCGCCGCCGCCAGCGCCTTACCTCCGTCGAGCACGTACAGACGCGGCACGCTGAAGTCCGGCCCGCGCCCGGCCCGATCGCCCAGTAACTCACTGACCACCGCGACATTTTCTGTCGCTCCTTCGCGCAGGCCCAACACCGTTTTACGCCCGTCAACATTGATCCCCAGCGCCACGATCATCTGCCGGCCGCGGAACGGCGTGCCGTCGATCAGCACCGCGCACAACTGCAACTCGCCCAGCGTACGCTCCATCAACTCCTGTAACTTTTCCCGGCTGGAGGCGATGAAGTTCTCGCTCACCGCCGACTTCTCCACTCCGTAAGCCTCGCGAAAATCCTTCACCACCGCGCCCTAATTGCGCGTCGAGAGCCCGCGCATCAGCTTGTCCCACACCGCGTGCTCCATCGGCCCGCTGCGCTGAAACATCTCGTAACTGCCCAGCCGTTGCTCACGATTCTCCGGCGTGCGCAGACGCGTGCGCTCGATCGGCACCTTCTGCCCGTCCACCACGCAGTAGCCGGCTTCTTTCCCCAGCGGTGGGCCCGCCGCGCCGCATGCTGCTCGTGCCGCTCCCCCGCCCGGTGACGCACCTCTTCCTCCATCACCAGGCTCTTCAACGCCAACCCGGCCTCGCGCATGAGATGGCCAAACGCCTTCTTGCAGCAGACCGACCACCTCGGTCATGGGAAAAATCATCTGTAGGCTAGGGTTTTCTTCGTGGGCCAGTTGTCGGAACTCTTGCACCGCCCGCTGCTGGTCGATCTGGTGTCTTTTCTTCATAGCGACTCTCTCCTTTTTTTCTTGGCAGAAAAAACCACCGCGATCATTATGACCGCGGTTGAGAGTCGCTGCTTTCTACGAATTAACGGGCATCCTCGCTTCGCTGCGTGTTTCATCCCGGATACCGCTTTACGCAGACTGCTCCACAAAGCGGAATTGGAATCAATCAACGCTTCGGTATTATAGAGGCGTGGTTGCCCACAAGTGGTTGCCCACAAGAGGTGCCAATCGGGATGACGAAGACGAGAGTTGTACTGTGTCTGCTGTGGCTCGCGGGTTCTCTGGCCGCCGCTCAGAATACCACTGCGTCCGCACGGGGAAACAAGACCCTACTGATTGCGCTGGAGAATGGCTGGAACCAGGCACAGCTGCATCACGATTCGAAGGCACTGGACGGGTTGGTGGCCGATACCTTCATCAACACGGACAATGACGGTACCTTCATGACGAAGGCCCAGTTCCTGGATGACAATAAGGACCTCTCCTACGCTCCCAGCCTCATGACAAACAGTGACGAGCGGGTCTTCCTTTACGGAGACGCAGCCGTGGTTGCTGGAATCTATCACGCCAAGGGTCTCAACAGAGGTAAGCCCTTTGATCATTATGGGCGATTCACGGACATGTGGGCTTATTTGAGCGGCAAGTGGGTGTGCGTGGCCAGTCATACAAGTGCGCTCAAGAAAAAGCCCTGAGAACAAAGGCCAGGAGACCCTCTGCCTTGACCAAATGCTTTAGCGTCACCATCGTGTGGCTATTGAGTTCAACACGAAAGTCGCGGGGTAACTCGGTTTTGAATCTAGGAATGGACATTAGCGCTTCCGAAAACATCGACCAAGGAATCAAGGCCGAGCAGAACCCGACCCCAGGCCTACAGTCTTGGCAAGAGAACGCTCAGGTCTGCGACTCAGGACGGTTTGCACCAGGTCGCCAAGTTGTTCGGCCGTAAACTGATTGCCCTCGATGTTGGTGAACAATTTCCCTTGGCGGTCAATAATTGCGGTATGCAGCGAATGGTTCATCAATCCTTCGTCGGGGAAAAAATCCATGCCGAAAAGGTGGTTGATGCGTTGTACCTCTTCCGTCGGTCCGGTAAGAAAGTGCCACGTATTCGGGTCAGCTTTCCAAGCGCGGGCATAGCGGGCAAGAACATCTGGCCGGTCTCGGGCAGGATCAAAGGTTACCGTCAGTAGGACCAGGTCTCGGCCGAGCTGTTCCTTGAAGCGCTTCTGGAGTACGCCAAACGTGTTGGTGTTGCGGTAACAGAAGTTCGGCAGCGCACAACTGGTATAGATGAAGTTCATGGCTACGACTTTGCCGCGGAACTGAGAAAAAGAGACTCGTTTGTTTGCCTGGTCAGTCAAGGTGAAATGCGGAATCGCCTGACCCACCGCCAACGGTTTTACGGCGAAAGACTTCGGATCGGACAACTGGTTAAGAAGCTTCAACCGTCGGGCGGTCAGCGGGTCTTGTTCGACACCTTCATATCTGCGCACTTTTATGTTCTCGGCGTATGACGTCTCGCGCTCGACGACTAGAGTGAATTCAACCATGGTGCCGGGTCCAACACCGTCGAGTTCTTTGCCCGAGCGCACCTCAAAAGGCATGGTCATCGCGTCCATAAGGCCGGGGATAGCCTGGCACGAAACTACAAACGTATTGTGCGCCCGATCCACTTTCACCACCATGCCCGACGCGTCGTATTGCTGTGTCGCCCAACCGGAGCCGGTGACCAGAAACAGCGTCGTTATCGCCAGAGTCGTGCTTCTCATCCTTGCTCCTCTACTACTGCGCGCGATCGTTCTTTTCGCGCTCAGGCTCGCGTTGCTTCGCTGGCGCAGGACTATCGCGCCGTGCGCCCCCGAGTCGGACCACTGGCCGATCCAGCTTGGCGTAGTCCGTGGCAAATTCCTTGATCTCAAGGAACTGATCTTTGTCCAGGTTGGCGAAGTGCTGCCGGGTGTTGCTAGCCGGCCACCAGAGTTCCAGGTCAACGATTCGTGCGTCCTTGCCTAGGCCAATGTGTTGTTGCAGCGGCGACGCTCCGAACGAGCCGCCGCTACTCACTGTCCGATAAATCGCGCGCGTTCCCTGGCCCTTGTTCTCCACAGTCACTTTGATGCGTGTACCGACAGCGGAACGATTGCTCTTTACGCCTACCAGTTTCAGGTTGATCCAGTCGTTGCCGTGTCCTGGGTTTTCAAACACCCGCATGGCATGACTGTCGCCCGGGGTCGCGCCACCAACCTCGGCAATGAGGTCTTCGTTGCCGTTGTTTTCGAGATCGGCGAAGGCAATGGCGTGTCCTTTGTGCAACTCACCCGTCCCGGAGGAGGCGGTAACATCCACGAAATACTTGCCGTCGTGATTGCGAAGAAGCACATTCGGCACCAGCGAGCCGTAGGAGGGGTTTCCGGTGCCCAGGTAAATATCCAGGAATCCGTCGTTGTCAATGTCGCCAAAGTTTGCACCCATAGGCATAAAAACTTTGTCGAGTCCGACCTCTGCGGTCACGTCCTTGAAGGTTCCGTCCTTCATGTTTTTGTAAAGCTTGAGAGTCGTGGCGTTGTGCGGCAGCCCAAGATAGGTACGGGCCGTCTCCTCCACGGAGGCAGGGTTGCTGGTCACAAACAAATCCGGCCAGCCGTCGTTGTCGTAGTCGAAGAACCATGTGGCGAACCCGCGCGTGCCTCCTTTCACGCCAGCGGTTTCGGCGACTTCCGTAAACGTGTTGTCGTGGTTGTTGTGATAGAGAAAATCCGGCCCGGTCAGGTTGGAGACGAAGAGGTCCGCATATCCATCGTTATCGTAATCGGCTGCAGCTACTCCTTTGCTGAAAGCAATCTTATCAATCCCGGCGGAATGGGAAATATTCTGGAATGTGCCGTCGCCCTTATTGAGAAAGAGTTGCGCCGGGCCGTTTTCGTTGCCAACGAACAAGTCGAGCAGCCCGTCATTATTGATGTCCACCCAAACCGCGGCTTGGGTGCTGGTGGAGACCCCCAGGCCGCTGGCGAAGGTCACATCGGTGAAGGTGCCATTGCAATTATTCCGTAGCAGAGACTTACGTTGCGCCGCCTCCCAGGCGCCACGCAACACAAGAATGTCGGTACAGCCATCGTTGTTGTAGTCGGCCTGGATTAGGTTCAGGCCACCCAGTTGGTCCGCCAGGCCGGCCTTGGCGGCCTGCTCGGTAAAAGTGCCGTCTCCATTGTTGTGGAAGAACTGCATCGGTGCGCAAGGGTCGAAGCTCGACTTGACCACGTCCAAGCGGCCTTTGTTCTCGAAGTCATCCACAATAATCCCCCCGGCCATCGAGAACGTGTCAAGCCCAGCGGCGGGTGCGACATCAGGAAAGCGCCCAACGTCTTCCGCCGACTGAAAAACCGAAGGCGGAATCAAATATTTCGGCGGAACTTTGTCCGGGTACTCTCCCAGCGTCATGTATGCGAGGTTAAGCAGCCACTTCACCTCCAGCTCGTCCGGCTTCTGCTCCAGGTATTTGAGGAAGTATTCAATCGCCTTTTCGGAATCCCCGGTCTTGGTGTAGGCGTTCCCGGGGGGAATCGGTAGCAGGCATTTCTCGCCGGGGGCCCGATAGGCGTCGTTTTCCATCTCAGACTTGTGTAGATACGAAATCCCGACCGCCTCATTCATTTGATTCAGGGCCGCCGGAACCTGGGACTCAGCAATCTGGCGCGCCGCCAGATACTGCTCGATGGCACTGTCCATGTTGCCACGGTAGGCATTCAACTCCCCCAGCGACACGTGTGCGTTCATGACGTCGATGGCCGGCCGAGCGTGCCGCGCCGCCTTGTTCCGAGGAGACAAGAAGTCCTCAAGGCCCTGCTTCTCGGAGAGAAGACTTTCTTTGCGAATCTCGCAAACAAACTGCGGATCAGGATCCCATCCCGGCACCCTGGCTTCCCGGGTCAAGCCCAGTTCCGCCTCCGCGAACCCTGAAACATCGAAGGTGACCTTCACGCTTCCAGTGGCGCTGCTGGCTTGGTTCCCGATGTAGGCGAGGGTAGAGTTTTCCTGTGCGTGGGATCGTTCCACCAACAGCAAGATCGCGTATCCCAACGGTGTCCGCAGCACCGGGCTAAGTTGCCCGGGAGCCATGGCTTGCAACGCATCCCTCATCTCGGGACGCAGCGTAGGCGGGAGCACATTCTGCATGAGGCCGCCGGCGTCGGAAGTTGTATCGATGGATTTCTCTTTGGCGAGGGTGGCGAAATCCTGGCCCTGCCGCAGTTCGCTGAGGATCCGCTCCGCGGCCTCCTGGGAACTCACCACGATCATTCGCAGCGTAACATGTTCGGCGGCAGGTGTCGGTGCCGGCTGAGGAGTCTGCGTAAAGCCCGACACAGACAATAGAGTCACCACTGCCAGCACCCACGCCCGATTCAACACTCTAGAAAACAAACAACCCGCCTTTAGCGCGACCGTTGTGATCACGACCGTATAAAAGTGCTTTGGATTATACGCGGCCCCACCTGATACTTGCCGGGCAATGTCGAGATGAATACGCTCGGCGCGGGAATTGCATCCGAGGCACGGATCGAAGTGAGGTTAGCCTGTCCGCCGATATCGAAATCGATGCGCAGGTCGCGCACCGTGGCGATCTACTCTATTGGTGCATTTGCGGCTGATTGTCTGTATAGACTCCATCTGTTGTCTCGACCGACGATCTGTACCTGAACTACCTGCCTCGGTTTGTGAAGCCTGGCGGAGAAGTGGGAATTGCGGGTGCCGGCCGGAACAGGAAATCGAGGGTTCCCCTCCCAATCATCTACGCGACTGGTGGACCCATGACCCCTGGTGCCTGCACTCGGCAGCTTGGTGGCGGCGACATTTGGGAGCGAACCGGCATCATGGACATTAATGTTGCCGACACCATGCCCGATGGCTGGCAAGTTTGGTTGGACTGGCAGAGGGCAGTGGCAGCCCGTGAATCCCAGCAGTGGTTTCGGAGTGTATGGCATTCGGGGGATCTCGTGCTGCACTTGGGAATAACCGGAAGGGACGGTTCTCTGACGTTTTGACTCGGCGACGCGGCGCTTGTGAGCATTTCGACATCAGAATCCAAGCCGAGGTCGAGAAATGAAGTCAGAGCAGAGGAAGGTGTTACTTACGATATCGTGCTGTCGCCACTAATCTTGCATCTCAACTTTTTGAACATCACTCATTCCGTCTCCACTCTCATGATCCAACAAGAGGGTGGGCGATTTCATCAATCGCCCACCTAATGGTATACGAATTACTTCGTAACCGCATTTTGTTCAAGCGTGACTTGCGTCTGCGCTAACAGCTGACCGTTTACAGACGCTCCCGTTTTCAGGTTGATGGCTGTTTGAGACAAAATAACACCATTGAACTGAGCGCTTGCCTGAATGGTTACATCTCCGAAGGTCTGCCAGAATACATTCTTAGCTTGTGCGCCGCCGCTTAAGACTACCTTCGTTGCGCTAGCCTGATCTAACGTTTGAGCTATCTGAAATATCCAGACATCACTCGGACCGCCAGAAAGTGTCACGTCCGTTGATATGCTTACACCAGTACCCCATTTGTAAAGACCCGGAGCGATAGTTAGCCCTCCGATCTCACCAGCTCCCAGGTTGGTGGCAGTTGGAAGTGTACGCCCCGCCGCGTCGGTGTATGCAGTCATCATGTCTTTGACGGCGGCCGTCAGTAAAGTAGCGTTAGTTATGCGGCACGGTAGTGGACCGGCTGCATCAACAGAGTAACTATTACCGGTTACTTCCACGCAGGTCAGGTTATCAGCTGCTCCTGTGATCGGGCTCGACCCTACATCTCCGGTGATAACAGATGCTGGTACGTCCGTTACTCCAGACTTGGTTAGGACAGCAAAAGAAGACGCTGATTTAAGGTCTACCGGCGCCGGACCTTTTCCGTTCGGGTTTGGGGGATGGGTTGAGCCTGAGTTTCCGCAGGCGCACATAGTTACAAATAGCATCACAACTAGTACTCTGTTCATTTTATCAATCTCCTAGTTTCTTATTAGTCTAGTATTCTCACTCCGTCTCACTCTCGCAATCCGACCGACCAACCTCTAGGTCTTTCGTGACTAAGAACAGAGACAGGTGTGAAAGCGTGGCACGGCACTTCCAACGTTCGTGGCGAGTTTCCTCTTGCTTATTGGCGTCTCATAACCTTTAAATGGATTCGTGACAAGACCGGCAAGTACGTTTATTAAGGAACTGGTAACCAGCTTCTCGCAATCCGTCTATTGTTCCGTCTATTGTTCCTTTGATCATCGAACCTAGATCGAATTCGCGAGAAACTCCAGTCTCGCTCATTTGCTCCGGCAGTGCTGTGTAGAATTGCTCACATTCGCTTTGCGAGGCTGCAACCCTCAACTCACGAGACGGTCAATTGGGATCAGTTTCCGAGACTGGAAGTGTGATACTCACAACTCATCACTGTTCCACAACACAATAAAGTTCGGGAACAACTTGGCTTGTGGAGGTTTCGATGAACTTAAATGTGATGGATCCAAGGGTCATTGCTCTTGCCGTAAGCCCGCTAGCGTACAAGACTATTACGCCGCTCTTTCCCGCCCGCCCCCTCTAGCGGCGCGGCTTATTCACTCCTCTGCTGCGCCACAGCTGCGTTGTCCAGAGTGGTCGCTTCTGGCCATACGCCGATTTGGAATACCGCGTAATGTGGGGCAGTGGCCGCCTTCTCCGCGCCAAACGGCTTGCACTTGATCGTGGGTTGCTGGTTCTAAGGGGCGCCTAGGAGGGAGCAAATGACCAATCCAATCACGGACCTAGACGCTTACACACACCAACTCGGGCAGCGTCCGCAGGCCAGTTTCTCCGTGGTAGACCGGTCGCGGGATAAAGATGAGGTGGGGATGAGATGGGGCTAGATGCAAGTCACCACCCGTAAAGGGCAACGCGGATCGGAGGATGAGACGATGTCAAGAGGTACCCCTCAACTTCATCCGCAGTACGAGTCGCGAACCACGACGTGCTATTGCTGTGCGAGGTTCGAGCCGCGCGCCTTCCCTTCGTGGTATAAATGCTCTGTTTGTGTGACGCTGCGGGCATCGCCTGATAGGCGGCCAGTTTATGGCAAACGTCAAGACGTTACCCAACCTACAAGCGCTCTCAAGATCCCCATGCCCCGCGCAAACCCTGCCCAGCGAGGCGGTGCTGGATGCGCTGAAGATGATGCTCATCGGCGCATCTCTAAACGAAGTTCTGACGAGTATCACCCGTCTAATCGAAGCCCAGAGTGAGGGAATGTTGTGCTCGATTTTCCTATTAGACGAAGACGGGTTGCACCTGCGATATGGCGTCGCCGCAAACCTGCCGCAAGCGTACCAAGCAGCGACCGATGGAACGTGCATCGGCCCTAACGTCGGATCGTGCGGCGCAGCCGCTTACCTTCGGCAGCCAGTCTTTGTGTCCGACATCCTTTCTCATCCGAATTGGACCAACCTCAGAAGCGTTGTTCTGCCGAGTGGGCTGCGGGCCGCTTGGTCAACCCCCATCATGTCGCACGATGGCAAAGTGCTAGGCACGTTTTGTATGTACTATCGCGAAGTTCGGCATCCGGGGACGCACGACATTCAGTTAATCGATTACGCCAGTCGGATTGCCGGAATCGCGATCGAGCGCGATCGATCGCGGTCGGCCCTGACGTTGGCATTCGAAAACGTCCAGAAATCCGAAGCTCAACTCAGACAAATTGTGGATGCTATACGTCAGGGGATTGTCATCTTAGACGCGGAAGGGACCATTCTCTACGCCAATCAATGGTTGCTTGATTACACGGGCCTGCGCCTCGAAGAGGCGATCGCGCCAAACCTTCGCACCAGAATCTTTCATCCTGAGGATGTGGCACGCGTGCAGGACGAGCGCCGTGACGCGTTATCGCGCGGTTTGCCATTTGAGAATGAACAGCGGGCGTTGGGTAAAGATGGCAAATATCGCTGGTTTCTCATCCTCTACAACCCCCTGCGCGACGAACATGGAAGCGTTATTCGCTGGTATGTGACGGGGACGGACATTGAGGATCGCAAGCAGGCCGAACAGAGGGTGCGCAATGAAAACCTGGCATTGCGCGAAGAGATTGATCGTTCTTCGATGTACGAAGCAATCGTGGGATCGTCGGGGGCGCTCCGTAGGGTGATTTTGCAAATCGACAAGGTGGCCCCAACGGATTCCACGGTGCTGATCTCGGGTGAGACCGGAACTGGAAAAGAACTGATTGCCAGTGCCATCCACAAGCGGTCGAAGCGCTCAGCCAAGGCGTTCATCCGCGTCAATTGTGCGGCAATTCCATCTTCATTGATTGCTTCCGAACTCTTTGGCCACGAGAAAGGCGCCTTTACAGGGGCGCTTCAGCGACGCGCCGGCCGCTTCGAATCGGCCGATGGTGGAACGATCTTCCTCGACGAGATCGGCGAACTCTCACCCGAGGTGCAGATTGCTCTACTGCGGGTACTGCAAGAACGAGAATTCGAGCGTGTCGGGAGCAGCCAACCAATTTCAGTTGACGTGCGAGTGCTCGCCGCCACAAACCGGCACCTTGAAGCCGCTGTGAGCGCGGGCACATTCCGCGAGGATCTTTTCTATCGGCTCAACGTTTTCCCCATCCGTGTACCATCACTGCGCGAGAGGAAGGATGACATTCCTCTGCTCGTAGAGTATTTGGTCGAACGATATGCGAAGAGAGCCGGGAAACGGATCAGCCATATAAAAAAGAAGACGCTGGACCTTTTCCAAGCCTACGACTGGCCCGGCAACATCCGCGAACTACAAAACGTAGTTGAGCGCGCCGTGATCCTTTGCGACGGGGAAACGTTCTCAGTCGACGAGGTATGGCTGCAGCGAAAATCGACCGAACCCTCTGGGCTACTACAGGTTTCTCGCGCCGGGATCCTCGCAGCGGGCAAGATAGAGTTTGCCGACCGTGAACGAAAAGCAATCGAGGCCGCATTGGCAGAGTGCCAGGGGCGAGTTTCAGGTCCTCATGGCGCGGCTGCAAAGCTCGGAATTCCGCATCAAACCCTTGAATCGAAGATCGCGAACTTCGGCATAGACAAGCGCCGGTTTAAAGTCCTGCGTTCAAAGCGACGGTCAGCCTAGCGGTTCGCCCGGATTCGCGTATTTCCCGTTCCATACGCACGACATCTTTCGCGTCTCATGAGTTCTCTCCCGTCGCTTCTGCAATCCCGGACGGCAACGAAGCTCGCTCTGTTTTCTGAAGACTCAGGATTTCCTGAAACCTCAACAATTTCTTGGGCGGTGAGAGCCGCCAATTCAATGAGTTGCATTGGCATACCGCTTGCATTGACCGGGACGGCGTCAGATGCGAGTGGACATTGAAGATTGAAAAGGATTCACAAGGCGGAAAGACCACCATTCGTCTGATTGGTCACTTTCAATCGGAGCACGTCGGGGAATTGAAAAAGCAACTCCAGGATAACGGACCCCAGTTGGTTTTGGACTTGAAGGAAGCAATGGTCGTCGATGTGGATGTGATTCGGTTCTTAGGAGCGTCCAAGGCCGACGGGGTGAAGATCGTGCACTGCTCGCCATACATACGAAAGTGGATGGCTCAGGAACGAAAACCCTAAGAGTGATGGTGCCGCCGACAAGCGAGATGTTTCGGTGATGCCGAAGGATGTGCCAAATGCCAGCAACTCAATCTAGGGAAGATCTTCTCGGTTTGAACAAGGGCGAGATTCACAGATCGTCGGCGGGAAGGACTATGGCGGGAAAGTCCGCCGGGGCCATGGTGATCGAGCTCGGCATAACGCTCGCTGGTGCTGAATCCCGCATCGCGACACCAGGATGGTGCCTTCGTTGCCGGGTTAGTCAAGACCCTCAGAGGTCCACGTCGCAATACCCGAATGTCTTCTGCTCGGAACATTGCGAGAAGGAGTTCATTCGCGCAGCGCTTGTTTCGGTCACGTTGGAAGACTGCATCCGCATGCACGAGCGGTTGGAAAATCTCCTCGTGCCTGCCCAGAAGACTGCTGCTGTACAAAAAAAAAAGAATGGAGTAGCTATGGCAAGCAATTGAAGCATATGGCTCAGCTCGACGCGTCCATTCAGGAACGCAATGTCGAAACCCAAGTGAAAAGCACATACAAAGCAGTGGAAGTCGCCGCACCGTGCGCCTATCGAGAACCTGAAGACGTTTCTCGCCGCTTGCACCGAGCCGAAATGCAATACGAGAGCGAAATTGAAACTCAAAGGAGAAATACATACCAATGAAAAGCATAAACAAAGTGGTGAAAATCTCCGCCCAGACGGTGAGAAAGGTTCTCAAAAGAAATTCGATACGCTTCGCCGCCGCTGTTCTGATAGCGCTGGCCAGCTTTGTCGCCGCTCCGAACGCAGCTCTGGCTGCCGCGCTCCAGCACCATGATCAGCAGCCGGGCTTCTACCGAGTGAAAGTCGGCGACCTCGAAGTGACGGCCTTATACGATGGTACCCGCGTATTCGATCCGCACTGGCTGAACGGAACGAAGGCGACGATGGATGGTGTTGTCAAGGGACTCCACGAAGATCCGCAGATGCTGGATGTTGTTGATAACGGCTTCCTGGTCAACACCGGCAAGCAACTAATCCTCGTCGATGCGGGTGCCGGCACCTGGTGGGGTGGGGGAGCCCTCGGGCGCTTGGCGGGAAGCCTCCGCAGCGCCGGCTACACGCCGGAAGAAGTCGACATCGTTTTGCTCACCCACCTCCATTCCGATCACGGCGGCGGCTTGACCACTCAAGACGGAAAGCGGGTCTTTCCAAATGCCGATGTTTACGTGGCGAAGGCAGAAAGCGACTTTTGGCTGTCGCCGGAAATCGCTGCGAAGGCGCCGAAGGATGCGCAACCGTTCTTCCAGAGTGCGCAAGCCATCGCATCGCCGTACATCAAGGCCGGCAAGTGGCACGCGTTTAGTGGCTCCGAGCCAATCATAGACGGCATGCAAATCGTCCCTCTGCCTGGTCATACTCCGGGACATACCGGCTATGAATTCACGTCGAAGGGACAAACAATCCTGTTTTGCGGCGATATCGTCCATGCACAGCGCGTCCAGTTGCAGCATCCCGAGGTCACCGCGATTTTCGACATCGACCAGACTGCGGCTGCGGCAACGCGGAATGAATTGCTGCCTGAACTCGCGCGGGAGGATGTTTTGATCGCGACTCCGCATTCGTCGGTATTTCCTCCCCTGGGTCGCTTGCGCAAGGAGGGGAGTGGGTATAGCTGGGTACCGGTTGTATTTACCGATCGATGGGACGAGAGGTAAATATGCGATCCGAAAAGGTCCCGATGACTTCAAGACGGGAGTTCCTATCGAATGCTGGCATCGGTCTCGTAACGGCCTCGACTTGGCTAATCCGAGCTGAAGCACGTTCGATGCACGGACA
>Ga0207146_10216_pt1 | contig 15479 bp, 17 predicted proteins | sample Alteio_BWMinHeat_36_FD_153539 | JGI IMG/M metagenome (GOLD analysis project Ga0207146, IMG submission 153539) | Enriched cells from forest soil in Barre Woods Harvard Forest LTER site, Petersham, Massachusetts, United States -... | ecosystem: Environmental > Terrestrial > Soil > Temperate forest >...
TCCAGGATTTTCCACTGGGAAGTAATCGAGATTGGATTGGGGACCCGATGCCCCAACTCGTCTCGAACCCGTGGGAACAGCCATCCGGCGATCTGCCAGTCGCCCCTCAACCAACGGTGCTTGCGCCGACTGTAGGCGCTGTAGTGGGATGGGTAGTCTTCAATGATCTCGATGTCGCTGGCTAGACCCGCCCGGGCGTAGGCGCCCTCGAGCAGATCGTGACTCAGCAATGCGTTACGTGGAAACCGGTGATCGAGGACTCGGTGTATGGTGTCAACCTCATAGATTCCCTTCCCCGCGAAGATACCTTCACCATACAAATCCTGGTACACGTCAGAACATGCTCGGGTATAGATGTCGAATCCCGTCTCCCCCGAATAGATGCTGGCCAGCCGTGAGCGCGCGCTGCTTTGAACGCTGACCCCAACTCGCGGCTGCAAGATGCCATAGCCGGCGACAACAATGTTCTCTTCCGGATCGATGATTGCCTGGTTTAGCGGATGGGCCAACGCCCCAATCATCCGATGTGCAGAGCCGCGCGGCAATTCCGTGTCCGAATCAAGCGTTATTACGAAGCGAACCCTCGGCAGTATCGAGAGGTTCCCGGCCTTTACTGGAAAGCTGTCGTGTTGATGGCGGAGCAGTCTATTCAAGTCCATCAGTTTGCCGCGCTTGCGTTCCCACCCCATCCACACTTTTTCCCGCGGATTGTACATGCGGTGCCGATGAAACAGAAGAAACGATCCCATCTCCTGCCCTGCATACTTCTCGTTCAATCCACCTATCAATTCCGCACACAGATCTACCAATGGATCGTCTTTTCTAGGCTGCACGTGCGAATCGGGCAAATCAGTCAGGAGCGCAAAATGCACGTTGGAATCATGGTTGCCCAGAAAACGCACTTCTAGATCATCCACAAGCTTGTGCACCTGACCTTCATCAAGAAGCAGGCTGGGAACCGCCACTAAGGTGATGCAATCGTCCGGAACTCCTTCAGACAAGTCAAGCTTGGGCAGAATTTGCGGCGCAATGAGCAACGTGATCAAGTAATTCGTCAGCTGAACCGCAGCTTGTGAGCATGGCAGAAGCAAAGCCAGCAGCGAGAGCATGAGGCGGAACACATCCTGGGGGCCGATCAAGCGCACTACGATCACGGACATCATCGTGAAGGTGACCAACTCCATTACCGACAGGTAAAACTCATCGGGATGCCCGCGGAGAAAAGACGATATCCGTTGGTAGAACGAAGGGCTGAAATTCACCCTCTCGTGCAGGGAAGTTCTTCCCTCCCCGACGAGATAGTAGCCAACATGCGAACGGCGCATGGTTACACGCGGGTCCGCTTCCTCTCGTTGCTGGGCTTCTCGCGCGAGCGCGAGCACCTCGATCGCGACCTCCATCTCAGTAAAATCGGAGTGCTCGGCCACAGCTATGAGTTGTTGCCGGTACAGGTCGCGGCTTTCGAAATCCATCTTAGAATAGGTATCCGCAGGGTCTCCCCGCAGAATGCGGTCCAACAGAATCAACGGCTCGAGCACATCTTTCCAGGAGGCTTGCCCGACATCCCGGAGGCTGCGCATGCAGACTCCTACACCGTACGATCCTGCGGGATTTGCAAGAAGCTGCAGACCGCGAGCCGCTACCTGTTCCAACAAAACGAACTTAAGCATCGGGACCAGCGCCCAAAGCTCTTCCGTCTTAAGCACCATCTCTTGCTGAAAGGCTTCGACGTAGCAAGTGAAGGCGGTCTCAGCAAAGTGGCACGCTGTGTCCGCCAAAAACGCTTCGACCAAAGCCGTTACTCTCGGAACAATGTCGCCGCTTTGAGTCCGGACGTGGGGACCTTTCCACGGACGCTTCAACAGGTCGCGAACATTATCAAATTCGGAGGTCAACACTCGGACATTGTCATAAAGCCAGCGGGAGTCGTCCGAGACTGGGCCGGGAAACGGCGCTTCTAGCCTTCGCAGCAGCGGGTTCAGGGCACGGGACAGTGCACGGACGCGCTCAGAAAGGGTTTTCGATGAGCTCTTGCTGGGCAACCACGACAGGCTGTGCGCCAATTCCGCTGCGTTCAGCCGTAAACTGCGTTCGTCCAATGTCATTCTCTCCGCAGACTCGCTGCGGGGTTCGGCTGCCGTCCTGACCACTTCCAATTGGGTGTTCTGCGTCATCTCGTAATTTTTCTAGCGATAGCTGGCCGCCTGCATTTCGAACATTTCGGCGTAACGGCCACCCATTCTTGACAGTTGGTCGTGGCTCCCGTCTTCAGTAACCCGGCCGTTGTCGAGAACTAAGATGCGATCGGCCATGCGCACGGTAGAGAATCTGTGTGAAATAAATAGTGCCATCTTTCCTGCGGTAAGCTCAGCAAAGCGGTGAAAAACCTCGAACTCGCTGCGGGCGTCGAGTGCTGCGGTGGGCTCGTCGAGAATCAGAAGTTGCGCATCGCGCAGGTAGGCACGAGCAAGCGCAACCTTTTGCCACTCGCCGCCAGAAAGGTCCAAGCCACCATCGAATCGACGACCTAACATCTGATCGTAACGCAGGGGAAGTTGGCCAATGATGCTATCCGCCATGCTCTTCCGGGCCGCTGTCCGCAAGAGTTCCAGATTGGCGAGTTCTCCGACGCGGCCGACGGCAATGTTTTCGCGGGCCGTCATCTCGTATCGCATGAAATCCTGAAAGATGACGCCCATCTCCCGATAAAGATCTTCGAGGTTGTACTCACGCAAGTCGACGCCGTCGAGCAGTATCTCTCCTTCCGAGGGATCGTAAAGCCGCGTGATCAGCTTCACTACCGTGGTCTTGCCCTGGCCGTTCTCTCCGATCAGCGCGACTCGCTCTCCCGACTGGAGACGAAAATTCAGCCGGTTGAGAATAAGCCGAGAACTGCCGGGATACTGGAACGATACGTCGCGGAATTCGAAGCCGCGCAAGATCGGCCTCGGGGCCGGCAGGGCATGCGGTTTGGATCGGATCGTGGGTTGCATTTCAAAGAATGCCAACAGGTCGGTAAGGAACAATGCCTGGTCTGCGATACCAGAGAGCGTCGAGAAAATCTGCTGAATGTTGCTGCTCGCCTGCAGAATCGCGCCTGATAGGAAGGTCAGAGTGCCGATGCTGAGTGCTCCGAGGATCGTGCGCCAGATCACGAACACATAGGCCGAGTAGTAACCCATGGTGCCGATGAGTGACAAAAACGAGCCGGCAATCAACCTTCGACGTGACAGGGCGACATTTTCCAGGTAAATCTCGTGCGAAAGGCGCGTAAAGCGCTCGGTAAGAAACTCATTTAACCCGAACAGCTTGAGTTCCTTCGCAGCCTCTCTGCTACCACCCAGGACGCGCAGGTAATCCATTTGACGTCGGACCGGTGTCTGCCGGTAGTTCTTGGCGTAGCCAAGGAAGGCGAAATGGCTCTCGCCCAGAAATGCCGGAAGCACTCCGGCGATAAGCAGGAGCATGAGCCAGGGCGAGAAGAGCATGATCGAAACCGACATGGATACGGCGATCACCACCTGCTGTATTAGGCGTCCAATCGACTGAATCATTCCTAGCCGGTCAGTCGCTTGTACTCGGGCTCTCTCCAGCCGGTCATAGAAGACTGGACTTTCATAGGCCAGAAGGTCCAGTTCAGCCGCGTGTTTCATGACTCGGATGCTGACGTGATGGGTGTATTTGTCAGCGAGAAGGGCATCCAGATAATCGATGATTCGGGCGAGAATGGTGCCCAGTACTGCAAGGCCAAATTCCGCCGCAACCAGCCACCAGAACCCGCGGCGTACCAACTGATGAGTGGATACGGCATGCACGATGCCGTCAATAATCAGTTTGGTGATCCAGAGCAGCGCCATGGGCAGCAGCGAGGCGGCCAAGCGGAAAACCAGCCCCGCCGCCACTACCGCCGGCGCCGACTGCCATACGATTCCGAGAACAGGCGGCACGTTCCGAAGGGCTGCCACACGCTCACGCCAACCCTCCCAGAAATTCTCCTGCTCCGCCATGATTGGATTCTCAAGTTCCTTCACTATATTTGTTCTTCGATCGTCTGGAAGAATCGAGCTGCGCGAATGATCGGAACGGTAACCTACCATTTTTGGGCCGCGATCTCCCGATGTTTGGCGACCGCTAACCACCTTCGGTCTCTTACTACTGACAGCAATGTGTCCAACATATCGCCAATCTGGCACCGCTCATATGCGTAATTGCGTTAATGATTTCTGGAGCCCTCGCTATCAACCGGAGCACGCGGTTTGCCAATGCACCGAATCCCTCACTCCGGGAAGGGTCGGCCATTTCAGAGACTTACACCACCTTGACAACCTGCCTGTCAGTGTCCGCTGGAAGAATTTTCCCGTGTTCTGCTCAAATTTGCTTGCGTACGGAACCAGAGAACGACAAAGACGCGCGGTTCGAACGGGTCTAAAAGATTCGCTACGCGATCTGCGATATCCTGGGTCGAAACCACACATGGAGAACCTTTGCGTGGGATCCGGCGGGAGGAGCATCGAGCCTACGCCCAGATCCTGTAGCATCACGGGCGTAAAAACGGCAAGGGTTCCCAATAGAGACAAAAGTCGCGCCGCGCGCGGTGAATAGATTTCACGGAAGCAAAAGTCGGTTCCCCAGTTACCGCTTGGCCAGCTTTTTCTCCTCCAGACTCATTTCATTCCAAAGCACTCCCATGTCTTCCTCAATAATTCGGCTGCGGGGGGCTTGGCGCTGGGCACGCGCGAACCAACGATACGCGAGAGGCAGGTTTCGGGTCGCGCAGTGACCAGTTGCGTACATAGTTCCCACAGCGCTTTGGGCCTTTGCGCTGGAGTGTTCAGCAGCAGCGAGAAGATCTTGCCGAGCGCGATCACAATTAGCGGGCGCACCATCGCCATAGAGATACTTTTCGCCCTCGGTTTCTAGTGTGTTGCGGCCAGGTGGACTCGCTGACACGGTCTGAACCCGGGCGTCCGCTGGTCCTTTCTGCGACCAGTCCCGAGAGGGAGTCTCTGCGGTGGCGCTTTGATCGCGCCTTGAAGCCAATTCTGAGGGATCAAGGTTCACAGTTTGGGGCATCAAGACTTCTCCAGATGAAACCGACGCGCGGGCTGGGATAGAATTCGTCGTCGTGGACAGGCTCGTATCCGGACTCCTCCACATTCCACTCGCCAACGTGCGCAGCTCCGACCACTGCCAGCAGGCAAGTGCAAGACTGAAGCTGAAAAGGACTAGGACGACATACCGCCCGAGATGAGGTGTACTTACTTCACCTTGAAAAAGATAACTCCCACCGTTCGTTCGCTCGGCGGTCGGATGCACAATGGAAGGTCTGCCAACGGGTGGCAGGGTAGGCTGTTCCGCTAGCTTTGGCCTCACAGTCAAGGGTTCGGTGGACTCGAGACGTGCTCCGCACCTCAGGCAAAGAAGATTCCCCGAATTGTTATTGGCCCCGCACAGTCCGCAGTGTATCGCCATCGAAACTTCGTCAACATTCTTTGTGCCACTTTGCAGGGATGCAGGCAATACAGCGAGTACTGTAGTGCCGGTGGCGATGTGTTCTCAGGGTGGATGCTTCTGCTCCCAAGAGATTCTGCCGGCGCAGGAGAGCTATCTAAAGGAACTGAAGATCGTTCCTGTCGCAACTACGAACAGGCCTGAAACGCTGCAACTGTCTTCGAGGAGGAAGCGGCTGCAACCGGTACCTGCGCCACTATAAGCGTACCCTTTCCATTCGAATGGATGTCGAGGCTGCCGCCCAGCTGCCGGAGTCTTTCTCGCATGCCTCGAATTCCGACTCCAGGAGTGCCCGTCGAAGCCATTTCAAATTGCTTTTCTGGCGGTATGCCCTTGCCGCGATCCGCAACCTCTACGCGAATGTGACGGTTGGAGGCAGCAATCCGAATCGTAGCTGTCGGACTTTCCGAATGGCGATGAATATTGGTCAGACATTCCTGCACAGTCCGAAAAATAGCCGTTTCTGATTCGCGTGGAAGCCGCCCAAAATCCGCAGGGAACTCCAACTCGACTTCGATCTTACTGCGTTGCGAGAATCCCTCCACGTACCAGCGAAGGGCCGAAGCAAGTCCTGCCTCATCCAGCAAAGGGGGATGCAGCAGGTGAGAGATCGTGCGAACCTCCTTACTGAGTTCCTTTACCAGACCTGCACTGTCGTTGACCGTATTCGCAATCTCGGTGAGGCGTTCGAGGTCGGTTCCCACGGCAGCAAGGTTCATTCCCAGCGCCGCCAGCATCTGGCCCACGCTGTCGTGCAACTCGCGGGCGATGCGCCGTCTCTCATCATCCTGCAATTGCAATAGACGTGCCGAAAGCTCACGCAGATTTTGATTGGTCCGATCCAGCTCGACCGTGCGCTGCTGTACTGCTTCTTCCAGTTCTCCTTGCGCTGCCCATAGTGCTTCTTCACGGCGGCGGCGTGATTCTCCTATCGCAACCAGGAAGCTGGAAACCAATAAGAATGTCAGGATACCAACGGCCTGCGGCGTACCGGAAACGCCAAATGAGTGTACCGGCGGGATGAACCAGTACCGCACTCCGATGAGGCCAAAAATCCCGCTCAGGATGGACGGGCCAACGCCGCAGTACCAAGCACAGAAAGCTATTGCCGGAAAGAGCGTGATGTATGGTAAGGAGTCTCCCAGGAAGGGATTTAAAATCAGACGAGCCAATAAAGCCACTGCCGTTGCCAACAGCGCGATCCCGTAACGTACCACGCTTTTCTTGGAGATTCGGGTGGGTAGCGGAGCTTCAATCGTCACAGTCTTAACCTCGCTTTGGGAAATCTATTAGGACCCGTACCCAGGCGCGCTATGACGAAGCAGCATCAATGCTACAACAAGAATATTTCTGGCAGAACACCTTTTTCCCGAACATCGGTCGGGGCACGTTCCGTATGAGTAGATGAACACTAATTTTGCCTTATAGTTGTGCGGCAATTTCCGAATGACATCGTAATTCACCATCACGAAGGTTGGCGATGGTGCGGTAAACAGAAACGACCCTCCCTTCCCACGCTCCCATCAGCGACTTCGATTGGTGGTAGGCAGGCTCAATGGTGGCGGATGTAAACTTGCTTTCAGGTCGCCGATGCGCTCTTGCCTCTTGTAGAATTCGCTAAGTTCTGCGTCCGTCAAGCCGACATAGGTTTGCAGTTCCAGTGCCGCGACTTGCTTTTGGAGCAAGTTGACTAATTCCGCGCGCAGTTGCTCGACGCTATCGTCTCTCATTTGGTGCCGCCGCTGGAGGCGGTCGGGGTTCTCGGCGAAGGAGCGCAAAGTCAACTATGAAGTTTGGCGAGGACTTCGCACTCGTTTGATCGAGCGCGTACCCTATTTGCCGGAGATTAACCGCGTAGTCGGCCGCTAGAACATTCTTATCCTTTACACCGCCGCATCTTGCGGACACAATAATGCTCATGTGTTTCGCCAAGCAGAAGGGCCGGTACTCTGGCCCTTCTTTATACGCATTTGGCTTGAGACTGCCTATTGAACATGGATCATCTTGCCGTCGGAATCCAGGGTGCCGTGCACGCGCACTTTCTTTCCTTCGAACTGTTTCACTTCATCTTGGCGATCGATATCGTAAGTGTTGTTGCTCGCGGAATCCTGCAAGACATATTTGTCGCCTGCTTTCACGATCGTACCGGTAAAGACCTGAACTCCGGGCTGCTGCGACTGAGCCTGGGAGTCCGGCGCCTGTCCTGATTGGTCCGGCGCCTGCCTGGGTTGCCGCTGTTGGGCTGGGTCCTGACCGGGCTGCTGGGCTGGATACTGCTGTTGCGCGGATGGCGCGGCCTGCTGCCCGAAGAGCTGAGCGCCCATGAGCATCATCCCACACACGAGAAGAAGCACGGCTAGAAACCGTGGAGAATCTATCTGTCTTTTACAGTTCATGAAACCTCCGAAACGGGTTAGTTGGTTCGGTAGTGTGCAGCAAACGGCTTGCCAAATCTTCCTCCTGGACTGCGATTTTTCGACAATGAAAGGTGCGGCGCTCTATCTACAAGCGTTAGGCGGCTCGGGACAGTCCGCGAAGAATTTCAAGAAATACACAACCGACATTTTCCTCCCGAGAACTACAGGGAAGACCGTATGCGATCCGTTGCTCGACATGATCTCTCGAAAGCAAAGAGAGAAAAATTTGCTCGGTTGTTAGCGCGTTCGCGCTTGTGGCAAATCTGTGCCCACAAGTGGAATCCAGGTTCATTTCGGCTATTAGTTGTAAGAACGCACAGTAACTCATTGAACTTATCGGTGAGAGAAAGTGCCGCAAAACGAACGTGCAAGGCGCTTTCATGTTCGCGCATCTCTAGTTGAGTGTGAAAGCCATGAAATGTTTTGGTGGCATGGCAAAGTTTTACAAAAAAGCTCGCATCAGTTGCGTCGTCGACCCTTCTTAAGATGTAGGTCAAACTAAACCAAAAATGAAGGAGAGAACAATGCCAATGCAAACTCAAGAACAAACCACCCTCAACGTAAAACTCGTGCACTTTACCAAGCAAAACTCACCCGATGAACCGGTGCAGGTTGCCTTCGCGGTTACTGATGATCAAGGGAAAGAAGAGATCATCACGGGCGAGGTCCCCTACAGCTATGACCTGTTCCACCTCTTCCAGGAGAATGGCTGGCTGAACATCCGCCGAGGGGTTGCCTCAATCCGCGAAAGCCGGACGCCGCGTCGAGCGATGTCAGCATAAACAGCATGCTGACTCAGCGCGCTGGGACCCCAGGAAATAAGGGGTCCCAGCTTCTCTTGTTTGCGAGTCGTCGCTGGTGAGAGGTCCTTGGTAGTTGAAATTTCAAAACAAACCGGAGGTTCAATGATGATGCATGACGTTCAACTTGCCATTGGTGACATCTGCGGAGATCCAACGGGCCTACGAGTCAGAATAGAAGACGTTGACATCTACGATTACGTTCACTTCTCGGTCATTGAAAACGGTGACCAAGAGCAAGAAGAGGATGAGGGAGAGTCGGGAGAGATGTCCCATGTGGCTTTCGCTCATCGCTTCACGAAGCTGGGCAATACATTTGCCAACAGGAAGGCAGCCTAGCTAAGAACCTGAATAACATTTTGGGAGGTTACATGAAGCTGAATACGAACATGCTGATGATGTGCTTGTTTCTGATTTTTGCAATTCTGGCGGCAGGCCAGAACACGGCTCCGTGTCCAGCCGGATCAGGCTCGGGCAGCGGGGGTTCCACTGGACAAAGCTCGTCGTCGGGGTCGCCCGCCGCCCCGACACCGCATGCTGCGACACCGCCGTCTGCGCCTGCGGCACCTGCGCCCGGCCTCGCGGCATCAACTCCTGCCACAGCGGCACCACCGCCCGGGTCCGCCATGCCGCAAGGCGGAGCGGCGACGCCTCAGGCCCAAAACTCCACGCCCAGACCGCGAACCGTAGGTTCGCAACGTGGCGTACCCTCGACACGGACACCGAACCGTGCATCCAGCGGCGCCGTAACAACGGCATCGTTGAACAGCACGTTGTCTCCGTGTACACCATCGAGCAATGGCGCGGGAGCAGTTCCTCCCGCCACAGGACCGCAGAACTAGACGAGCACGGCACTATCTGGTCCACTTTCATCGGTCGACGAAATCGACCGAGCGCCCCCACCCTTCGCACACGCTTCCAGTACGAAGGGTGGGGCAGCTACTACAGACAATTACAGTCGTCCCGAGCCTGAGGGGGCTTGGCGGTGAAGTGCGTTTCACACTACCTAAGCAAGATGTAAAACGCCCAGACCGCAACTGCCGCAGGGGGGGATCTAAGCGGCTCGGATGTCGGTACCATTCTCAGCTCGCTGGGACGAAAAGAACTCGGTTGAATCTTTAACCGTTGCGGCGGTTCGCGTACACAGCCAAAACAGGAAGAACACCGTTGCGATCCCAAGCGAAAGCCATGCCGTCAAGAACAATCGTAGGAGATGCATGAGATCACTTGCCTAATGCGTGGGGTCCGAAATGGCGGTTGGCATCATATCATGTGTAGACGCTTTCGATATATCATTTCTGTTAAGCCCCTCGCACTGCGCGCCAAGCAACCCCCGCAGTACACGCCCATTTTGGTGGAGCAGTGTATTACTGAGATGGCGAGAGGTCGTAAGAGGTTGGAATGAGGTGACAAAGCTGGTCAGTTCGTCTGCAGTCAGGCAAGGAAAAAAGGCTGGACTCGATTGTCCAGCCTAAGAGGCTCGGGATTGGTTGGGGAAAAGCCGACAGTCGTGAGGGTCCGAGTATCGATACAGCTGACGCGAAGCCTGAGTGAAACATAGCCCGCGCATTGCATGCTCGCAATACGGTGGGCGCTGTAGTCACGCTTAGCGTCCCGAGATCGACAGGCCGAGCCAAATTTCTTCGGGCATGTTAGCTATCGACGCCGAGCGACGGAGGCAACGAACGAATCCCCAGAGCTTGATGGCATTGCTGAACAGTTTCATCCTCAAATCCTGTTTGTGCCTTGTTCAGCAAACCCACCGCACCCTGCCGAGCATCTGAGATTTTGCGCGCTGGGGCGGCAGAATGGCTGTAGAGGAGCAGCTAAGTCTTGCGCAATCCGCCTCAGGCGCGTCCACCGTGTGGCCGGAGTTCACAATAACGGTCACTTCCTTTAGTGTCTTCCGTGCATTCGTTCAGATGAAAACTTCTGTCGCGGGCCCTTCGAACATACGGGTTCACGCGGCAGGGTAGATGGAGTAAGCAACTTGCATTGGTGAGAAACCTACTCTGGAAAGCCCGTGCCCGGGATAGGTTCAAGGCAAGTGGTCGAGATAGCACGGATCATTCGTGTTTTGGGTAGGAGGAACTGGCGGGGTCATCCACGCGGGATGTGTGAAATTGAAGAACTCGGTCATATCCATCTGCGCTGCATCCCGCTTGGTCAAAGACGGCAGGTTAAAACGGGTCTCAATCAATTTAAGGATCGCAGTTATGTCGGCAACCGTGTGCGAAACGTAATGCTTTCTGGTGTAGGGTGAGACTACGATCAGAGGGACGCGATAGCCGGTATAGGTGAAGTCGCAAATGGGCCCAGTCGACTTCGTACAGATGTCGCCTGAGAGAAGATCCTTAGGTTTAATGCCATCCGGGTTCACCGTCTTCTGCGGCGACACGTGGTCGTAAATTCCTCCGAATTCGTCATAGGTGAGAATGAAAACCGAATCCTTCCAGGAAGAACTCTTCATCACGGAATTGATGAGCCCTGAAACGTACTCAGCTCCCAATTGAGTGTGACTTGGGGACGAGTCTGAAGCCGATGGGTGCTCATCCAACCCGGCGTCGCTCGCAGGCTCAATCTGCACGACTTCTGGCAGAGTGCCATTCTGCAAATCGTTGTCGAAATCAGAGTTTGCGATACCTATTGTGCCGATGTTCTTGGGGTACTGCGTGGGAATAGTTTGTCCCCACTTAAAATACTTGATGTAGCTGGTTCGCAGCAGGCAGGCGGGATCATAAGGTGGCCCATTGCAACCGGTGTTTATGGGATTCACGTAGATCTTCCAACTCACTCCCGCATTTTGAAGTTCTTGAAAAATGGTCGTAGCGGTAAGCAACTGGCTGTCCCTGCTGTCGGTTCCCACCGGATACGCATCTCCCTGAGAAGTAGCCGCCACCAGATACTCACGGTTCGGATGGGTACGAGCCATGGCGGGATTGAACCACCGGTCCGAGGTGGCAAATTTGGATGCCATGAAGTAGTAGTAGTTCAGGTCTGTCCCGTCGTAATATCCCATTGCGCGGATTCCATCTTTGTCGTGGAAGCCGACAACTCTGCCATCGTGAGCCGCCGTGTAAACGAAACCATTTAGCTTGGCTTTGGACTTGCCTAGCGGGTCGTAATAGTCCCAATCCACATGCGACTCGTTCCAGGACGGGCTCGTGTTTTCTGTACACTGCGTGAGCAATTCGAACGATGCGATCTGAGGACTGTTGCCGTCTATGGTGCAGTCCTTGGGAGGTGGATAGTCTGGGTCGCAACCGGGATTTGTCGGAGGTGGTCCGTGGTACGGTGGCAGTCCTGTAGTCGGATTGAATTGAGGCAGGCCGTCGAAGGATCGATCGGAGTAACCGTTGTCCGCCCAGTACTTGCGGAGTTCGCCGAAATAGTGATCGAGTGAACGATTTTCCTGCACCATGAAGATAATGTGATTGAGTTTCGTGAGCCCCCCCGGAGCATTTGGTTGCAAAACCTGAGCTGCAGAAGTGAGGGTCCAGCAACCGAGAACCAAGCCACAGGCAAGGCAGAGTGCAAACCTCAGAAACCGATACCACGACATGGCCGGATTGGATGGCCCACCGGGACCGGCCGTTGTCTCCGTGACCTACAAAAACGCAACTCGGGCTAAGCCTGCGGACGCTGAAACGTACGTTTCCTTACGGGGTGAGAAACGTCGCCCAGCCCGAACACGGTTCGCCTTCAGTCAAGATCTACCCTCTACCAGTGAAGCAGTAGTGCTGACACTGGGTTCCGGTAAGGAGCAACCGCCATCGAAAGAACGCCATCTTTAACGCCGACCACGGAACAGGGAGGTAGAGATGTGGCGAAAAGTAGCTTTACCGTGTTTGCGGTTCTCATCACTTTTGGTTTTCTTGGCACACAAGCGATGGCGCAAGTATCAGGAGGATCATTGCCTGATCTCAAGACTCCGTTCATCGGGAGGCCTCTGACGTGTTCGCAACCCGAGCCGGAAAAACTAACGATCTCCGAGCCTTTCGCAGAACGTGCAAAACTCAAAGTCCGGCTTATGAATCTTTTGCGCGAAAGTTTGCACGACGATTCCCACGGAATTGTGAATATCGCTCGGGAAAAAGAGATAAGGAAGCTTGCAAATAAGCTAAAAGAAGACCGCAACGAAATGCCCGATTAACCCTTCAAAATCCTTTGTTGGAACTTCCCCCGAGACTCATTCAGGTATGCGGTAATCTGTATCTCGAATGCGCTCCGTGATTCGAGAGTGCCTCGTGTAGTCAAAAGTCGATTCATACAACGTTCTTGTCGTGCGAGCCGCTCCACAGCAATGTACCCGAGGGAACTGGGTCGGCATTCTCGCGCAGTCCGCACTAAAGAGCCTTACGCGATTCCGCTTGTTTCCTTCTTATTTCTTTGCATCTCCTCCCGACTGACAGGTGCCCCAAGCAGAAAACTTCTCGCAGCAATCTAGGGCAAACACTGTAGACGGCTTTCGATACGCTCACCGTCAACAATTAATCGTCAAACGGAAAAACGTATAAACGGATCGCAGCTGCTATGCATCTATTCCATGGCCAGTAATTCCTGCGCGAACAAGGAGGTCAGGGTTGCGCCATCAGAGGTCAGCCTTCGACGGTCACTCCACATTGTCAGTGGCGCCACAAACCGTGGCTAGTTGTTTTGAAAAAGGCGATTACGGCACACGCCTTTCGGCAAAGCCGCTGCCGAAGAGGCGCGTTTCCCGCGGCCCGGACGAGATCTGGGGGCAATACAACAATTATCGCGCCGATGGTGTCGCGGTATCCGCCATCGTGCACGTTGCGTTGATCGGCTTGCTCTTGGCCAGCGCTGCGTTCAGTCATCAAATCGTCCGCCGAGTTGTACCGCGGGAGATTGTGACGTTGATTGCCCCATCTCCGGATTCTTACGCTTTGCCGGCTTCCCCGAAAGTGGTCAGCGGCGGCGGTGGCGGCGGGGACCACGATCCTCTCCCGGCGCCCAAGGGGCGACCACCGAAGCCTGCAATGCAGCAGATCACGCCGCCCGCGATCGTCGTTCGGAATGAAAATCCACATCTCACGGCGGAGCCGACTGTCGTGGTCCCCCCACAAGTTCATCTTGCAGAAAACCGTCTGCCGAACCTGGGGACATCTGCTGCGGCCGCAATGCCAGCGGCTCCGCCCTCCAATGGGACTGGTTCCGGAGGAGGTATTGGTTCAGGTTCAGGAGGCGGGGTCGGAGCAGGCCATGGCCCTGGCGTTGGATCAGGAAGTGGCGGAGGCATTGGTGGCGGCGTCTTTCGTGTGGGTGGAGGTATCTCAGCTCCGCAGGCAATCTCCACCCCGGATCCCGACTATACGGAAGAGGCTCGCACGGCCAAGACGCAAGGAACCTGTATTCTGGGACTAATTGTGGACGCGGAGGGACATCCACGCGACATCCGCATCGTTCGGGGTCTTGGCTTTGGACTGGATGCGAAGGCAGTTGAAGCCGTTCGGCAGTGGCGTTTCGAGCCGGCAATAAAGGACGGTAAGCCAGTGAATGTCCAGATCAGCGTGGAGGTTTCATTTCGTCTCTATTGATCTCGTAAGCCTTGCTTGTCCTGCGTGTTTTTGTCGTCCGCCACTCAAAACATCGGGAGGAGCAAAAAGAAAAGAAGATCGAGCAAGTGTTCGACGAGAGACGATCGGAATCTCGGGTTGTCTAGCCTTCATGCAATGGAAGCGGATGGCAGGCCGTAGCTGGGGTGCCCTTCAATCCTTCTTGTCAGATTTGTTCTTGCTGCCCTTGCCCACGATCTTTTTGCCCAGCTTCCCGATTCCCTTGGCGCTCCCCTTTCCGATTTTGGCCGCTCCTTTCCCGGTACCGATTCCGACATCCTTGCCGGCTCCGCCGACGCCTTTTCCGAGATCGGTGGCGGCATGGCCAGGGTGCAAGGTGACGAGATTGCCAGCAGCTCCGGCAGTCCCTTTGCCCAAGCTCTCCGCCCCCTTGCCCGCGCCTTTGCCAATGTCCTCACCGCCTTTGCCGACTTCCTTGCCAGGGCCGGGCTCAACCTTCTCGCCCTTCTGCACGGATTGCGTCTGCGCAGCCCCCTGATCTTGGGGTGGACTCGCGGCGCCCGCAAATGCAGGCAGACTCAAAAACACCAAGATGCACGCCGCCACAAAAATCGAAGCGCATTTCGCCATAGTTGTCATTTTTCTTTTCTCCTGTTAATCACATCTACATGAATATTGATGCTTGCTGCGGTAGACGTGTCATTAAAACGAACGCATTTATTTAACCGCAGTGAAGGCACACCAGGAGCGGATCGTGGCGGCATTGAACCAGGCATGGACGGCGACAGCAAAGGTAGAGCGTAGCCAAAAACAACTGTGCTCGGATCGCGGATGTCCAGATAGAAATTACCGTAAAACTAGGCAGCTGGTTTATTGATCTCAACTGGTGAGAAGGGATATTCCGCAACCATGCTCTTTAGCCGCTCAGCGTGGTCGTGTAGCGCATTCCTGAGTTCCCACAGAATAGGCTGCAACTCGTCCGTGTGCGGCGTTGCTACTGCTTGAGCGCACAACTCGCGGATCCGTCTTTCCAAGGTCACGTCCAAGGCCACGACATCCCCCTAGCGCACAAATATGCCATAGACGATGGAACTGTTCGATACAGTACACGCTGTATTGCCCGGACCCGACGCGTGCGCTACTTTTTAATTACGGTTCGCGGTGAACCTGGTGGTCATGGGTTAGCGTTCAGTGAAGCTGACATTCGGACCCTC
>Ga0207146_10219_pt1 | contig 15401 bp, 11 predicted proteins | sample Alteio_BWMinHeat_36_FD_153539 | JGI IMG/M metagenome (GOLD analysis project Ga0207146, IMG submission 153539) | Enriched cells from forest soil in Barre Woods Harvard Forest LTER site, Petersham, Massachusetts, United States -... | ecosystem: Environmental > Terrestrial > Soil > Temperate forest >...
CGCCACCACAAGACCGACGCCACAATCGCGAGCACAACGGTTGTGGTCAGTGCAATCCAAAATGCGCGGCGATAATTGTTGTGTTCTGTACGGAGCATGTCTGGTCCCTCGTTTGCATTGGTTCTGAAGTTGCGCTCGTTCATGGCACATCCACTCCGGTAAGGCGTTCCAGTTCAGCCAGCGCCGATTCGTGCTCTACCAACTCGCTTCGATATTCCAAATCGAGGTTGAGAACATCGAGGAACCCGGAAAGCAGGCTCTCGAAGTCCTGGCGGTTCGATTGATAGGCAGACAAAGCCGATTGAAAGGTAGCTTCCGATTGCGGGACGAGACCGTCACTGTAGATCTTCAACCGCTCTTCCGAAGTCCTTGCGCGTACATACTGCTGCTGCACTTCCGACAGCACGCGCTGCGATTCGGCCTCCAGCTCTTGCCGTGCTCGCTCCTGGTTCTCCTGCGCTTCCGCCAATTCGGCTTTCTGGCGCCCGCGATTGGGCAGCCCGATACCGAATGTAGCCATGTAGTAATCGCGGGCCTGGCTTCCGGTGCGCTCGTAGGTGTACTGAACGTTGAAGTCGGGACGGAAATTCTTGTGCGCCAGCTCGACTTGTGCGTCCCGCTGCTGGATGGAGGCCTGCTTTGAGTGCACATCGGGATTCTGCTCACGAGCCCGCTGCAGGAGTTCGGCTGCGGCGTGCGGAAGAGCTCGTAACGTGAAGGCCTCGGCAACGATGTCCGCGGACTCCTGCGGACGGCCCAAGAGCTGCTTAATCTGCGCTTCCAGCAGTCCTTCTTCCTGATGGTGGTGTGCGATCTCTTGAAGAATCTTGGTGTGCTGCAACTGAGCTTTCAGCACATCCTGCTGATTGCCCTGGCCCACGCGGTAACGTGCCTCGGCCGCCTCCTGTAGCTGACTCAGTAGCTCGTCCCTTCTCTGCAGGACGCCGAGGGTTTGCTGAATGTAGGCCAGGTGGAAATAAACTATCTTGAGATTTCCCACCACCGTTCGGCGGGCGGAATCGGTCTGCGCTTCCATGGAATCCGCTTCGTGTTCGGCGACGTTGGCGCGTAACTGCCGTTTGCCTGGGTAGGGGATGTCCTGCGACACGCCGAACCCGACGCAGGCGAAATCGCTGTTGCTGTAACCCGCGAAGGGTCGTGGGCTACCCACGCTGAACTGCTGCACCGAGAGTTGCGTCTCGGGAAGCGCCGAGGCCTGCTTGGGAACATTTCGTGAGGCCTTCCAAGCGTGAAATGAAGCCGCAATCTGAGGGTTCTTCTGCTCTGCCTCCTGCATTAGCTCACGCAGAGACGTGGCCATTCCCGCGTGATCGGCCATGCCGGGCGATTCAGAAGTCCGCCTCTGCGGACTTGCTGGCTCTTGAGCGCCGGCAAGGGCTAGCGTTCCAACGAACAGAGTCGCGGTGATAAGCGAAATACGAGTGCGCCCGAAGAGACTTCGGGACAAATGAGTGGATTGCATCTTTCCTCCGCAAACAAACACCAGTTGGTAGGCGCACGAACGTGCAGACGCACGAGTGCGTTAGCAGTTCAGAGGAAAGACGATCAGACTCTTAGGACTGTGGTGTTTGTCGACCCTAGTCCTGGCGGACTATGCGTGCACGAAAGACACGACGACCACTGTGCAAGAGACAAGTACGGGTCGGTTTGGGCGGTCACGGGAAGCGCGTGAAACAGAACCAAACTGACATGATCCAGTTGCGAAGAGTTGGTCTTCAGAGCGTGAAAGTCCGCAGGCGTAGCGGTTACCCCACAGCAAGGATGGGAATTCGCCATCCCCATGTCCCCGCACTGCTCGGCCATCTTCTTGCAACACTCGCGCTCGGCCGATGTCATTGCTGCACCCGGCAATACGCAGGCCGCGACCGGCAGCGCAGCCAGCATCAGCGCCAGAGCGGAAACACCGACTTTGATCAACAGTTTCACCACCACCAGTCTATCTACAGCTGAAGCTAAGACGCAACAGGCGGGAAAAGGTTTCACCTTTCGCCGGTCACGCGAATCGTTCCTATTCGGCTGTCCTTAAGCTGTCCCCATAAGGCTTCCTTGGCGATCCTTACAAGATTTTTCGAGGGCTACCAGCGTCCTGTAAGTTGGTGAAAGTACTCATTATTTTAGGATCAGGACCTCAGGCTCCTAAGGATTCCTTGGAGTTCCCTGGACATCCTTAAATAGGAGCTTTTGCAAATTGGGCGTCCGGCGCAGCAATGCACCGGAAGATCACTTGTTAAAGTCGGTGGAACCTACGTCACGCGAGCGATAAAGCAGTACCGAACCAAGCCCCGAAACTGGGGGAAGGCGTAGAGACTGGATGGCGAGCGCCAAACGCAGTGTCAAGGTCAGAAGAGATATGCGCGCCCGAATCTTCGAGTCACCCGGACGGGTGAAGGGAAGCGCACGCGATTTAGTCCATAATTCACAGCCATGCGCACTCCGCCTCAAATTTCTATCGCCTCTCTTACGAAATAGCTCACCAGAGAGAGAGTCAGAAATCCGTGAGCGATCGTCGCGCCGTACGGTGATTCCCCGCTTGCTCGTTCACGATCGAGATGAGTCCACTGGCGGTCTTCCGTTGCGTCGGCGAATTGCTCGATCCGTTTTTGCGTAAGGCTAAGCCATCCAGTGACACCAATTTCGCGGCCGACATTCTTTGAGCGACCGCAGATCGTCGAGAACTACCGGCGGCATCGAACTCTCCTTAAGACTCCGCACGCCGGTCAAGCACGCCAGCGCTTACGGTTGAGGCGTTGTTGGCGAAAAGACTGCAATTCTCGGATGGTTGAGCAGGCTCGCATAACCGACAAAGACCTGGTGCGATGCGGGATCGACAACAAGAGTATGTGCTCCGTAATGAGTACCTATCTGATCCAACAGCCGGTACGTGTCTGGACCATCCTGTTGTACCACGTCCAATTTGCCAGATTTCCCGGCTGCATAGATTCTGTGCAGAGTAGCGTCAAATGCAACTGAGTCCGGGCCTCCTCCAATCTTCAAAGAGGCTATTACTTGATGACGTTCCAGGTCAAAAACCACCAGCGTGGCATTATGTGAACAGACGGCAAAGAGCCGTCGCTGTTCGGAGTCGATCGCCATTCCGGTCGGTCCTTCACAAGGAGCGATGGACCACTTTCCGACGATCGATCTCTGCGCCAGGTTGATGGCGGCGACCATGTTGGTATCGTTAAGGTTTTGATAGAGCAAGCCGGTGTGAGTGTCCAACGCGGGATATTCGGGCTTCGCCTCCAGAGCGATGGTTCCTACCGTGGTTCGTGTATCAGGATCGATCAGAGTTGCCAGATGCGCGTCGCCGTTGGCAACGTACACGAGTTTGCTGGTAGGGTCATAGAGTATGGCATCTGCATCGTCCGCGACAGGGATGCTTTTGATTTGCTGAAGGCTGGCCGGGTCAAAGGCATCTACCGTATTCTCTTCGCCGCGCGTCACAAAAGCCACGTTCTGAGACGGTATTAACACCACGCCGTGGACCGCGCCGCCCCCGGCTAATGTGGATATGTTAACGGCGGTGGTTTGCGTAGTTGGATCCAGGGTTACTTGGAACACCTTCCCGGAAGACTCGGATGTCACGAATAGGACGTGATCTCTTAGCGTCAAATAGTCGAGCACATTGAGTCGCCCGGTCTGTGGAAGCTCGATAAAACCTCGGAAGGTCATGAAGTTAGATCGACTCGGCGTTCCCGGGTAGACCAGATATATCAATGCCGAAGCGGCGACAACGATGATCACGAGCGCAACCGCCACCGCAATCTTGAATCCTTTTTTCATGGATGTATCAAGCCTCTCCTCACGAGTTGTTTAACCAGCATGATGTCCGCTGTGAATCACAGACATACCGGAAATGGGATGCATCCGAAACGACTGGCCAGAAGGTCGCATCAACAACTTTCACTGAAGTTATAAGTCGTACCTTCTCGCGAACCATTATGAAACCAATTCTACGGTTGCTTTAGGATCAGCACCTTGAACGTTTCCGGGACCACCGAAGGAAACCTGCTGCCCTCAGGTTTAGGTCCAAATTTGGCCGACGAAAGATAGAGCGTGTGAGTCTTCAGATCCATCGCCATGGTGCGGGCGCCGGGCTCGGTCTGAACCGTGTCGAGCGCAGAATATTTATCTTTCCCTTCCTGGCGGACTACCGTGAGGGTTGCATCTATATTGGATGAAAAGGCCTGTTTCGTGCCGGGATCGTATATGGCGCCGTCCGGGTGCACGCCAATCGGCAAGTTTGCAACGACCTTGCCGCTGTCGGCGTCCACGACCACCATGGTCTTATTACCGCAGGTGGAAAACAGTCTTCGATTTTCGCGGTCCATCGCCAGCCCGGCGGGTTCCTCGCACGGGGCTAAGGGCCAGTGTGCTTTGACGGTCAGACTGCCACTGTCGATCTGAGCAATCTCACTCTTGTCCTCGAGATTCACGTACACGTTACCTTTTCCGTCGCTCACCGAGAACTCCGGCTTACCTCCGAGGGCGATGATCTTCTCCACCTTGCCCTTTTTGGGGTTGATCACGGTCGCCTGGGAAATATCGCCGTTAAAAGCAAACACCCGTCGGGAGGGCGGATCGTAGACAATTGCATCCGGATCCTCACCAACCTTGATCCTGTCTTTGATCTCGAGAGTTTTCAGGTCGAAGGAGACCACCTCAGTGGAGTACTTTCGAGGATCTGTACCGCTGCCACCGGTGGTGATGAATCCCAGGTTGACATCAGGAGCAATGGCAATGCCGTGGCTGAATCCGCCGACTGCGATCTTTCCCACGATCTTTTGCGAATCGAGGTCGATCACCACCACTTCGGCGTTGTGCGACACATACAAGCGGCGATTTTCGGAATCGGCCAATAAATAATCCCAGTGGCCTGTTCCTCCAATCGGAATGGAACCGGTGACTTTGTAGCTTTCAGCGTGAACCAGGGGAGAAGACAGTCCAAGCATGAGCACAAGAAGGGAAAGGCAGCGACTCATCAATCAGGCCTCCGACAAGGTTAAGTAGATCCGCAACGGCGAACAGCGTATCACATCTGTATACACGAAGTCACTTTGTACTATGCAGCACGATCGCAAGAATCAGGGAATCACGAGGATGCGGGAGCAGCGATTTCGCGCTGGACTGAACCAATCCCTTCACCTGCGGAGTCAGAGCAAAAACAGTTATGGTGGAAAAGAGAAGGAGTTGGGGACAGGACCTAAGTCGGACAAGTCTGTGACAGGAAGAAAGATGAACGACTGCGGCCTCTACGTCACCAGTTTCCTCAGAGCGCTCCAAGCTTTTCCAGGGTGTAAGCGCGAACGCTTTCGATGTGGTGTTGCATCGCGGCCCTGGCTTCATCGCCATCCCCCGCCAGCAGCGCGTCGATGATGGCAAGATGCTCCTCACAGACTTTGATGACGCGCTCCGGCACGCGTCGGATGGTAAGCAACTGCGCGCGTTGTCTGAAGTCTTCGATAACCGCGGCGAGCATGGGATTTCCGGAAGCCTGCGCGATCAGAGAATGCAGATCGCGGCCGACTGCGCGCAGGTCCTCCCCGGGCGGATTCCCGCTGTTTTTTATGCCCACTGTTCTTGCCCGCAAAGCTTTAAGATCTCGAACCGAGATCTGGCCTGCAGCGCGCCGGGCCGCATCCCCTTCGAGCAGATGGCGAATTTGCCAGATGTGAAGAAGATCTTCGATCGACATCGCCCTTACCACAAGGGTGCCGCCCCGTTGCCGCTCGAGAATTTTTTCGCCTTCCAGTCTCCGAATCGCTTCCCGAAGCGGTGTGCGGGAGATATTGAGCTGCCGGGAAAGATGGGTTTCCAGGATGACGTCGTTGGGGCTAAGTTCTCGCGAACGGAGCATGCCAACCACTTTTGCATACGCAATGTCGGAGAGCGACCGGCCGTCCGGTGGCTGTGCCGGCGCGGCGACTGTTCTTGTCGATTTCCGGGTGGCGCGGCGATCAGGAAACTTCTGTTCGAGCCGGCGGTTTGTACTTCGGGTATCGTTCCCCAATATATCCCCCGCTCACGGTGGCGTGACTCCCGCGTTTCGCGGCCATTTAAGTATTCATCATACCAACCACTATTAGGAGTTGCAATTCGGTGCGCGCGATGGTATACACTGTGGACTCGTAACGAGTACTATAGGTATACAGAGTAGATCCGGAAACCGAAAACAAGGTTTTTACATGGTGACCAAGAAGTCGCAATGTTGAAAAATTAGGAGACCGGTTATGAATTCGACCCGAAGCAAGCAGCCCTCTATTCCAAGTGGTCTGCCGGTATTTCTATTCCTTTTTTTTGCCTTTCTTGTAGCGCTGCCCGCGCGCGCTCAATTGGCGGGAGCAAACCTCTCCGGAGTTGTCATGGACACCTCGGGAGGTTCTGTTCCTAATGCGACGGTCTCCATCAAGAATTTGGCCACCGGCGTCATCCGAGAGGTGCAATCGAATTCCGACGGTCTGTACTCGGCCCCGAACCTGTTGCCGGGTGAGTACGACATCGAGGCCAGCGCCCCAAGCTTTTCGAAAACAGTGGAGAAAGATGTCACGCTGACCGTGGGTTCTGAAAGAGCTCTGAACCTGACGTTAAAAGTGGGCGCGGTCAATTCTGTGATCCAAGTGACTGGCACGCCGCCCCTGGTGGAAACGTCATCCTCCACACTGAGCGCCACCGTCGGGCAAAACACGATCGTCGATCTTCCGCTAAACGGCCGCGACTGGACGCTGTTGGCGACACTGCAACCGGGAGTGATCGCCGTGCGTGCCCAGGCAACGACCGGAAACAGCGCCAACCGGGGCAATCGCGGCTTCGGGAATCAACTCGCGGATAGCGGACACCGGCCCTATGAAAATACCTACCGGGTTGATGGCATCAACATCAACGACTACACCAACGGGGCTCCCGGCAGCGTCCTCGGCGTCACGCTGGGTGTTGACGCGATCCGGGAATTTAACGTGGTCACCAGCAACTACACCGCTGAGTACGGACGCACGTCGGGCGCGGTCATCAATTCAGTGACCAAATCTGGTACTAACAGTTTTCATGGCTCGTCGTATTTCTTCGACCGCGACAAGATCTTTGATGCGCGGAATTTTTTTGACCCAGTCACAAAGCCGCCCTTTCGCCGTATTCAGTTCGGCGCTTCAGCAGGCGGGCCGATCATCAAGGACAAGACCTTTGTTTTTAGCGACTACGAAGGGATTCGCGAAAACCAGAGTTTGTCGTTCAACGACATCGTGCCCTCCGCGGCGGCACGGAGTGGGAGTTTGTGTTCGATGCCTGACCCAATTAATCCAACCTGTTCACCAAATATCGTGACTGTTGACTCGGCGGTCAAGCCGGCTCTTGCCCTGTGGCCCTTGCCGAATAACGGCCTAGTGGCCAATGGCGATGCGGGCGTGTTTCTCACGTCGGGACTTAAAGTCAGCACAGAGAATTATTTCACGGTAAAAGTGGACCATCAACTCTCGGCCAATGACAGCCTCAATGGCACGTACTTCTTTGACACAGCCCCTCAGCGAATTCCCGATGTGCTTAACAATATAATCAATCAGGTATTCGCTCGGCGACAAATGGTCAGCCTCTCGGAGACTCACGTATTCGGTCCTTCCGTCGTAAATATCGCCCGGCTCGGCTTTAATCGGTCCCAAGGACAGGTAAGCCAGCCTTTCAAGGCCATTAATCCCGCCGCTGCGGATACGAATCTGGGGACGGTTGCCGGACAGACTGCGGCGTTCCTCATCATCACTGGCATTACTAGTGCGGGAGGGCTTGGCAGCTTTGCCGGCTTCACTCATACCCTGAACTCCATACAGGCTTATGACGATATTGTGCTTGCGAAGGGCAATCACAATCTGAAATTCGGTGTGGCCTTCGAGCGCGTGCAGAGTAATGAGAAGCCACGCCCGAGAATCAACGGGACTTTCATTTTCAATAGTCCAAACAATAGTCTGAAGGACTTTCTGACCAATAATCCTTTCTTCTTCGCATTTGCGGGCTCGTCGACTGGAGTCGAGGCTGGGGTACGAAACAATATCATCGGAGGCTACGCCCAGGACGACTGGCGGGTGCGCTCCAATCTGACCGTAAACCTTGGTCTCCGGTACGAAATAATGACTCTGCCCACTGAGGTTCACGGCCTTTTCGGTTCCACCCCGAGCCTTTTCGGGGGCACGCCGGAGCATCGTGAGCACTATTGGCTATCGAATCCAACGATACATAATTTCACTCCTCGGGTCGGCTTTTCCTGGGACCCCTTCCGCAACGGCAAAACCGCTGTCCGAGGTGGTTTTGGAATCTTTGGCATCCTACCCCTTCCGTTTAATTGGTTGGGCGAAAGCTCCCTGGGTTTGCCATTTTCCGAGGTCGTCGACGCGGTTTTTCCAGGACAAGGTACGTTTCCAAAAAAAGTGCTGGACGTCGTCCAGTTTGATCCCGCCAATTCACAGGTCACATTTGCAGAACCGCATCCCAAACGAACCTACGCCATGAACTGGAACCTGAACATACAGCGTCAACTCACTGAGCATGTATTTGCCGCAATTGGTTACGTTGGGTCCCACACCGTGCATCAATCGTTCGCGGCCGGCGACCACAATCAGGTTGCTCCTCCACAGGTGACAACCGTCAATGGGGTTCTGGTGTGGCCGAAGGATGGCGGGACGCTTGCGAATCCCATGGTAGGCCCCACTTATGCGGTGTTTTATGACGGGAGCACAAAATACAACGGCCTCCAAACGCAGCTTAAATTAGTCAGCCCACATGGATATCAGGGACAGGTTGCCTATACCTGGAGTAAGTGTCTGGATTACGGGTCTTCCGGGGGCTTGGGCGACGCCTATACGAATTCGATTTCATCGCTTATTTACTTTAGTAAAGCAGGCAGACGCGGTGTTTGTGACTTCGACATACGTCATAATCTCTCCGTGAATTCTATCTATGACCTGCCAAGTCCGAAAGGCCATTCAGTCTTAAACTTGATCGCGGGTGGCTGGCAGATAGGCGGAATCGTAAATGCCAGCTCGGGAGTGCCGTTTACACTCGGTTTGCCAGGAGACCCGCTCGGCCAAGGCAGTTCAGACCCTTTCGACTTCCCGAATCGCGTAGCCGGCTGCAGTCCTTATAATCCGAACTTCAAGAAAAGCGGGCAGTCATACATCAATTCGAACTGCTTTTCTTTTCCGAGTGTATCGGTGAATTCGCCGATCGCCCCGCTATGTAATACCGCAGGACAGCAGGATATGAACGGACAACGCTTGTGTCTGAACATTTTTGGCAACAATGGACGCAACACGTTGCTCGCTCCGAAGCTCGTGAACGTAGACTTAGCCTTGCTGAAGAACATAAAGGTTCCACAAATTTCAGAAGCGTTTGCCCTGCAATTGCGTTTTGAATTCTTCAATATTCTCAACCACGCAAACTTTCAAGCGCCCGTCGATAACCTGCAATTCGATGGAATCACTGGATTTAACGGCGTAACCGGGAGCGCCGGGATTATCACTTCTACCACCACTCCGTCGCGCCAAATCCAGTTGGGAGCCAAGATCATATGGTAGGAGTCAGGCGTTTGCGTGAGATGTGGTGCATGTGAATGAGTTGCGGCGCCGCAAGGCTCCGGGGCGGAAGCAAACAATGCGAAAGAGAGGTTAAAGGTGGAGGAAATCAGATTCATTGCCGCAATTGGCGCTATGGGCGGTGGTATACACGCGGAGAGCCTCGACGAAGCGATGGCCCAGGAACCCCATTTCATCGCGGCAGACGCCGGGACCACCGACGCGGGGCCTTACTCGTTGGGCTCCGGGCAATCGGCATTCCCCCGCGAGATGATTAAACAGGATCTCGCCCTCTTGCTGCGCGCCGGCAAACGAGCCGGCATTCCGGTACTCATCGGGTCAGCTGGCACGGCGGGGGGAGACGTACATGTTGAGTGGACGTTAGACATTGCTCGTGAGGTCGCCAAGGAGAATGACCTGGCTATCCGCACCGCAGTGATTTATTCGGAGCAGAACAAATCTTATCTCAAAACATTACTGCGGGAAAATCGGATCCGTCCCCTTGAGCCTGCCCCGCCCGTCGATGAGGCGGTAATTGACCGCAGTATCCGGATCGTCGGCATGATGGGTGTCGAGCCACTGCAACACGCCTTGGAAGGAGGCGCTGACTTCGTCCTTGCCGGACGCTGCAGTGATTCTGCCTTGTACGCCGCCCTTCCAATCCTCCGCGGCTTTCCGGCTGGGCTTTCCTGGCATGCAGGCAAAGTTTCGGAATGCGGGACGATGGCTGCCGAGACTATGGGCAAAGGCGTCATACTTGGTCGTATCCGTCGCGACCACTTCATCATCCGTCCCTTTGGGCCTGGACTTCGATGTACACCTCAAAGCATCGCGGCTCACACCCTGTATGAAAACGCTGATCCCTATCTTCATAAAGAATCCTCAGGAACACTCGACCTGAGCAAATCGATCTTCGAGGCTGTAGACGACGTGAGCGTCCGTGTCTCGGGGAGTGCGCTGATCCCGTCGGAAGCGTACTCCGTGAAGCTTGAAGGCGCAGAACTAGTCGGCTACCAATCTATTATCGTCGGGGGCATACGCGATGCCTTCCTGATCAAGCGGTTTGATAGCTGGTTAGCCGGAGTTAGGGAAAGAATCGAAGCCGGCGTCGCCAAGGTATTCGGGGACAGGCTATCCAAGAGTCAGTATCACCTCGAATTTCATGTCTACGGACGAGATGCGGTTATGGGGAGGTTGGAGCCGGACCGCACGTCTCTTCCAAAAGAGATCGGTTTGGTTCTCGAGGCGACAGCGCCGACCCAGGAGATCGCTACCACAATTGCGTTGCTGAGCCGGCAACCCCTCCTGCACCATCCCGTCCCAGAATGGAAAGGTGCAATAACAACTTTCGCATGTCTTCACAATCCGGCACACATCGATCGGGGACCGGTGTATCGTTTCACCTTCCATCATGTCGCTCTGCCCCAAAACCAGGAAGAAATGTTTCGGACAGAATTTATCAATATTGGAAATCCAGTTTATGAAACTAGCGCAGCTCTCTAGCCTTATTCGCAGCAAGAACGCAGGGCCGTTCGTGCTGACGTTTGACATTATGTTTCCCGATGAACAGAGCTATTTACGAGTGAAGCGATCGGGCGTGCTCAATGCCGCCTTATTTGCCAGCCTCTATCGATGCCGGCCGGAAACCGTCCACTTCTTTGAATGCGACAACGCGCTTGCGTTCAAGTTCAGCATTCCGCGCGTCATTTTCCAAGGTGACCTTGGCGACGCGGATCTGCACGGAGGACAGCAGTTCATGCCTTTAGTTGACATCGAAGTCCCCTAGATGAAACGTCGGAGATGATACGCGAAGGCGCCGGCCATATCAGGGGGTGGCATGCATAGCAGAGGGACAACGCAAATTCCGGAATCCAGCGAGATGTCCAGGGCAAGCGCCGCCATGGTCAGCGCGCGTCTCGACCGGTTGCCCGCAACTGCCTACATCTGGAAACTGATCATCTTGTTGTCGCTCGGTGGTTTCTTCGAGGTTTACGATATAGCGCTTACCGCATCGCTTAGTCCAGGGCTGATCCGCGCCGGTATATTTCACGCCGGAGTGAAAGGGCTGTTCGGCCTGTCCGATCAAGCTAGCTTCGCAGCCGCTACATTCCTGGGTTTGTTTATCGGGACCGTGGCCTTTGCTTCGGTTGCAGATCGCTACGGCCGGCGGGCTATCTTCACGATCTCGCTCTTATGGTATGCCGCTGCCACAGTCGTTATGGCATTGCAAAGCAACGCCGTTATGATCGATTTGTCTCGGTTCATCGCCAGTATTGGCATCGGCGTGGAGCTGGTTACGATTGACAGTTATATCGCGGAGCTGGCCCCGAAACAGATTCGGGGCAGGGCGTTCGCAGTGAACCACTGCGTTCAACTTTCGGCGGTGCCGATTGTAGCGCTTCTGAGCTGGCAGTTACTCCCCCTCAAACCGCTTGGCATGGATGGATGGCGCTGGGTGGCTCTGGGCCCCGCTGTCGGCGCGATTTTCGTCTGGTGGATTCGGCGGACTGTCCCGGAATCCCCCCGTTGGCTAGCAGCCAGAGGCAGGATTCGTGAAGCCGAACAGGTCACGTCGATGATTGAGGCGCATGTCGCGCCTCAGGCAGGAGGTGAGCTTCCCGAGCCGGTACCGACCGTCGCGGGGAATTCTGGCAGGGCTTCATTGTCCGAAATTCTACGTCCTCCCTATACTCGACGTACCATCATGCTTGTCTTGCTGAATTTCTTTCAGGCGATCGGCTTTTTTGGTTTCAACAATTGGACGCCCGCTTTGATGGAGTCCCGCGGGGCCAGCTTTGTGAAGAGTCTGCAATACACTTTCTTTATTGCCACGCTCTTTCCGATCACCCCATTGTTCATCGCTCTGATCGCCGACCGAATCGAGCGCAAGTGGCAAGTCATGATTGCCGCAACCTGTGTTGCGGGATTCGGTCTGTTATTCTCCCAGCAGTCCACGACGGCGAGGTTGATCGCGTTCGGAGGGTTGCTGGCTGTCTCCACCATCCTACTTTCGTATGCTTTTCATGCTTATATGTCCGAGGTTTATCCGACACGCGTGCGTGCGCGCGCGGTTGGTTTTGTCTACTCTTTTAGCCGCCTCTCCACTGTCTTCAGCAGCTTCATGATCGCGTTCTTCCTTCAGAGATTTGGAACGATCGGCGTATTTGCCTTTATCGCATCTGCGATGTTCGTAGTGGTGCTCGCGGTCGGCATTCTGGGCACGCGCACCCGCGGGCAGGCTCTCGAGGAGATTGCGCAATAGCTCTGTGAAGAGAAGCGGTTTGGCTAAACAGCGATGAAATCATTTTCAGGGATTAAGGTTCTGGACTTCTCGCACGCTCTCGCCGGCCCCTACTGCACGCTTCTTCTTGCGGACCACGGCGCGGCGGTCTACAAGATCGAGTCTCCAGACGGGGGCGACACCGGACGCGGCTGGGGACCGCCTTTTGTCGGTGGCCAAGCCTCTTATTTTATAGGTCTGAATCGGGGAAAACGGAGTGTATCCGTCAACTTGAAATGCGCGCAAGGCGTTGAGCTGTGTCTGCGCATGATGGAGAAAGTCGATGTCGTAATCGAAAATTTCCGCCCCGGCACGATGTCCCGGCTCGGCCTGGGTTATGAGCTCGCCCGCGCAAGGAATCCACGAATAGTCTACTGTTCGATTTCCGGTTACGGTCAGAATGGACCTTCGCGCGACGAGCCCGCGATGGATCTGATTTTACAGGCTTCCAGCGGTCTGATGAGTGTGACCGGAACGGAAGATGGAAAACGCGTACGCTGCGGTTACTCGGTCGCCGATGTTAGCACCGGAATGTTTGCTCTGATTGGAATTTTGATGGCGCTGAGGAGTCGAGATGCTTCTGGCTTGGGGCAATTCGTGGATATTTCCATGCTCGATTCCATGATCTCGGCGATGACCTCCAATTTTATGATCTATCTCGGGTCTGGATCTGTACCAGACCCGCTCGGTACTTCGTATGCGTCGATCGTTCCCTATCGTGCATTTCCCACCAAAGACATCGACATCGCAATTGCCGTGGGCAGCGAAAAGTTATGGCGAGCCTTTGGCCCCGCAATTGGCCACGCCGAACTGGTCGATCATCCGGCATACGCCACTAACAGTATGCGGGTGAAGAACCGCGTCCACCTCGAATCGTTTCTGGCGGACGTTTTCTGCTCCGACACCATGGGGAATTGGCGAGCTAAGCTCCGTACTGCTGGGGTCCCGGCTTCGCCGATACGCCGTCTCGACGAAGTTGTAAATGATCCGCAGTGCGCAGTGCGCAAAATGTTCCCGTCTACGATCGATCCTGGCGATGGGCAAGTCAGGGTGGTGGGCTCTCCGATAAAGTTCCTCGAACAACCAGCAGCTGCCCTGTCCAGTGCTCCCGGGCTTGGTCAACACACAAATGAAACTTTATCGGATTGGTTCGAGATGGACTCAGCAGAACTGAGCCGTCTGCGGGCGGTAGGGGTAATCCTGTAACGGCACGGCAAGCCGCTCCTCAGGATCGACCCATTACATCCTGGATCTCATTGATTTTTCCGACGCAACCACATAGCACCGCAACTACGCCGCTGGAAGTCGACTGCGTTGTGGGGCTTGAGCGCGAGCTTTGTCCTCCGCCCGCCGGGGTGGAGAAACGATGACAGGGAGGATCATCGACGCTGCCATCACTCCCGCGATCACATGGAGCGCACCACGATAGGTGCCACTGATCTGTTGCATGTAAGCAATGAGCAGCGGCCCAAAAGCGCTCGCGAAACCCCAGGCGGTGAGCATGAGACCATAAACAGGACCGACATTCTTCGATCCAAAGTAATCCGCTGTAAAGGCAGGCATGGCCCCAAATCCTCCGCCATAGCACATAAGCACGAAGAAGGCGACTATCGTTAATAAGGTAGGCGACCTGATGCTGGGGAGAGTCCAAAAAAATATCGCCTGCGCAAGAAACATCACGATGAATGTTGCTCTTCGGGTAATCGAATCGGACGCCCAAGCCCAGAATACCCTTCCAAAAGCGTTCCCGATGCTGGCCACTCCTACCATGCTGGCCGCCACCGCCGCGCTCACGCCCGCCAATCCCTGAAATAGCGGGACTTCCTGCGAAATCACGGAAATTCCGGCGGAAGTATTCAGGAATAAAAGCAGCCACAGCGCCCACCATTGCCAGGTTCCCAGCACCTCCCATCCGCGTCCAGGCGCGTTGTAATTTCGTGACTCTTCGCCCCAATCCCGTTCTCACCGCAGCTGAATTGCAGAGTCGCGAATGCATTTTGTGTTCCAAAATGCCAGCAGAGGATTTGGTGGTTGATTTCAATGCGTAATGTCGTTGCCTTAAAACGCAACGGAGTCGTGAATCGCGGCATCGGAGAAACATATGGCAATGCACCAAGGGCGGCAGTCGCCTTCGCAGTCCCGTCTCCCTCGACTTTCGTCCGCTGCGAAGGCGGCTCGTGCTCTGTGTCTTCCAGCAGAAGCCATGGTTCCCGAACGGCAATTTCCTTTGAGCAACCGCCCTGACACGAGCCAAACTGTGACGCCCATTTGAAAAGCGAAGTCTGTCGAAATACGGACGTCGTGTCAACCGCAGAACGCACTCTCTGTGTTTCATCGGCCGTCCCCAACCGCGCGGTCGACTCACGCCACTGAAAATATGCAGTTAACTTGCCGGGCGGTCGAATGGAAAGAGGAGTGCTGTTCCTGCCGTCCAGAGGGACAACACAACACTCAAGCTCGTGTCCAGCAAAGGCTCAAAGTGACGAATCTGGCAACTGCCAATGCAGGAAGCGCTGCACCAGAGATTGCAGCAAAGATAGAGACCTTGA
>Ga0207146_10220_pt1 | contig 15339 bp, 10 predicted proteins | sample Alteio_BWMinHeat_36_FD_153539 | JGI IMG/M metagenome (GOLD analysis project Ga0207146, IMG submission 153539) | Enriched cells from forest soil in Barre Woods Harvard Forest LTER site, Petersham, Massachusetts, United States -... | ecosystem: Environmental > Terrestrial > Soil > Temperate forest >...
GCGGGCGTTCGCGTGCCGCTTTTGCGCCGCCACGGCTTTGGCTGCCTCACCCTTCCCGGTTTTCGAAGGGCGAGCACCACGGGCGATGGCATCACCAGACTTTTCTCACCCGCAATTCGGCCTTCTGGTGCAAAGGTGGGCCAGACCCCAATGATCCCGCAGACACGATGCGAGGGACGGGCGAGGACGCCGGTCGCTCCGCTAAGTCAAAATCGCGTTGCGCACTCGCCGGTAACTTTTTTTATTCCCCCCTTGCGCAATCCCGAACCGTTTGGTATAACAAATCGAGTCGAGGACAAGTGACTGTGTGTCTGGGCTGCCCGCTGAATCCTCGCGGTGGCTTTTGGCATCCAATTGTGCAAGCCTCCAACTGACCCCTTTCCGGGGTTCGCATTCGGGGACAAAGTTCCCTGAAGGGTTTCCGCGAATAGCAGAGCCTCCAAGCGATCTTTAATTTTTGAACTGTCTTCCGCTTCGGCCTGCGCCGGATTCTGTGGCGAGCTCGAGTGGAAGAGCGTTTTCGGACGCGTCTCTAAGAAGTTCTCCAGCTTGGGTTTATTCCGCCCTGGATGAGAACTCCCCGCGTTGTTGAAATCAGGTGGAAATCCTGTGATCTCAGCGGGTTGACAGGACTCCGGTGAACGCGTAGCTTTATCAAGCTCAGTGAAACAAGTTTAGCACCACAAGTTTCGAGGACGCCCAAAATCCTGCAAAGGATTTGGATTCTGCAAAAGAATCGGGCGGACTGAAGGCGCACCGCTCAGGCGGAAAGCGGATCGGTCTTTGACAAAAGGTTGAACGTGCCAGTCGTGAGAAACAAATGTTCGGGCTCAAGTCTGAACGTACTCACAAGATAGGACCTTCGTCACAGCAGACGGAGGCCGTTGGTCTACCCAGACCAACTCAGGTTTCAAATGAGAGTTTGATCCTGGCTCAGAATCAACGCTGGCGGCGTGCCTAACACATGCAAGTCGAACGAGAAAGTGGAGCAATCCATGAGTAAAGTGGCGACCGGGTGAGTAACACGTGACTACCTACCCTTGAGTGGGGGATAACCTCGGGAAACCGAGGCTAATACCGCATAATATCGAAAGATCAAAGGAGTAATCCGCTTTTGGAGGGGGTCGCGGCTGATTAGCTAGTTGGTAGGGTAATGGCCTACCAAGGCGAAGATCGGTATCCGGCCTGAGAGGGCGCACGGACACACTGGAACTGAAACACGGTCCAGACTCCTACGGGAGGCAGCAGTGGGGAATTTTGCGCAATGGGGGAAACCCTGACGCAGCAACGCCGCGTGGAGGATGAAGCCCCTTGGGGTGTAAACTCCTTTCGACCGGGAAAATAATGATGGTACCGGTGGAAGAAGCACCGGCTAACTCTGTGCCAGCAGCCGCGGTAATACAGAGGGTGCGAGCGTTGTTCGGAATTATTGGGCGTAAAGGGCGCGTAGGCGGTACGGTAAGTCACCTGTGAAACCTCTGGGCTTAACTCAGAGCCTGCAGGCGAAACTGCCGTGCTGGAGGGTGGGAGAGGTGCGTGGAATTCCCGGTGTAGCGGTGAAATGCGTAGATATCGGGAGGAACACCTGTGGCGAAAGCGGCGCACTGGACCACTACTGACGCTGAGGCGCGAAAGCTAGGGGAGCAAACAGGATTAGATACCCTGGTAGTCCTAGCCCTAAACGATGATTGCTTGGTGTGATCGGTACCCAATCCGATCGTGCCGCAGCTAACGCGATAAGCAATCCGCCTGGGGAGTACGGTCGCAAGGCTGAAACTCAAAGGAATTGACGGGGGCCCGCACAAGCGGTGGAGCATGTGGTTCAATTCGACGCAACGCGAAGAACCTTACCTGGGCTCGAAATGCAGGAGACCGGGGTAGAAATATCCCTTTCTCGCAAGAGACTGCTGTATAGGTGCTGCATGGCTGTCGTCAGCTCGTGTCGTGAGATGTTGGGTTAAGTCCCGCAACGAGCGCAACCCTCATCCCTAGTTGCCACCGGGTAATGCCGAGCACTCTAGTGAAACCGCCCCGGATAACGGGGAGGAAGGTGGGGATGACGTCAAGTCCTCATGGCCTTTATGTCCAGGGCTACACACGTGCTACAATGGTCGGTACAAACCGTCGCAAAGCTGCAAAGTGGAGCTAATCGGAAAAAGCCGGCCTCAGTTCGGATTGGAGTCTGCAACTCGACTCCATGAAGCTGGAATCGCTAGTAATCGCAGATCAGAACGCTGCGGTGAATACGTTCCCGGGCCTTGTACACACCGCCCGTCACATCACGAAAGTGGACTGCACTAGAAGCCGGTGAGCCAACCGCAAGGGGGCAGCCGTCCAAGGTATGGTTCATGATTGGGGTGAAGTCGTAACAAGGTAGCCGTAGGAGAACCTGCGGCTGGATCACCTCCTTTCTAAGAGAGAACGTCATAGCGCTTTTGCTTCGGCAAAAGATGTCGCTATGTACCCCTCAAATCTTCAAACTAACCTGAGAAGACGAGAGGGAGCTTACGGTCAGACCTCTCTTGCTCGAACATTTGTCACAACCGTCAGACTGGGCTTAGCCCGGTCGCGCGTTCAACCTTTTCCTCGAAAAAATCAGCACTTGGCATTTAGCATTTAGCACTTAGTCGGTTTGGCTAATTGCTAATGGCTAAATGCTTAAGTGCCGGTGTTTTGGGCTCCGGGACTTATCGTTGTTTATGGATCGGGCCTGTAGCTCAGGTGGCTAGAGCGCACCCCTGATAAGGGTGAGGTCGGTAGTTCAACTCTACCCAGGCCCACCAGAAATCAGCCGTTAGTAATTAGCACTTGGCCGTTAGCGTGAATCCAAATTGGTTTCGCTAACTGCTAATGGCTGGGTTGAGGGGCTGTAGCTCAGCTGGGAGAGCGCCTGGTTTGCAACCAGGAGGCCACCGGTTCGATCCCGGTCAGCTCCACCAAAAGTTTTTCCATAGCGATCGGTGGTGCCTTGGGGCTGGCGCTTTGGCGCTTCGTTTTAAGGGAGTTTCGTCCCGGCATATTGTTTTTGTGGCCGATGGGTTTGGGCGCAGTGACAGCTCTTGCCGGCATGATTTTGGAACGATCCGCAAAGTCAGCCTGATGTTGGGCGTCAAACATGACAACCGTGAATCAGTTCACGGTCCAATGAAAGTCGTTTTGACGCCGAACATTGGGTTGGAAAATACCCATACCCGCTCAGGCGGGTCAGCCAGCGCAAGCTGGCGAGGACGAACTTTGACAACTGAATAGATTGGGCAAATTACAAGGCGAAGTAAATTTTTATGAGTGCCGATGTACCTGCTGGTGTACGTAAGACTTCTTCAACCGGTTGACATTCTTACCCAGATTGTCATCCCCAGCGAAGCGAGGGATCTGCAGTTGGCGCTGCAGAAACCGTGTCTAAGCGTGCGAGGAGCAGGGTGGCGCTATGAAGTTTGCAAGGTGTGTTGGAAGGTTCAAGCCAAAAGCTAATAGCGAACAGCTAAAAGCCGGAGGCCGAAGGCCGACCAGTGTGCTGAGTAAATTTTGTGGTCAAGCTACTAAGGGCGCATGGTGGATGCCTTGGCAGAAGACGGCGACGAAGGACGTGGCAAGCTGCGATAAGCCTCGGGGAGCCGCAAGCAGGCTTTGATCCGGGGATTTCCGAATGGGGAAACCCACGGGGGTAAAACCCCCGTACGGCCCGATGAATCCATAGTCGGGTGCGAGCAAACCCAGGGAAGTGAACCATCTCAGTACCTGGAGGAAAAGAAAGAAACCTCGATTGCGATAGTAGTGGCGAGCGAAATCGCATCAGCCTAAACCTGCTTCACCTTCGGGTGACACAGGGGTTGTAGGGCCAGCAACAGTAGAGTTACCAATCCGGTGGTTAGTCGAAGCCCTCTGGAAAGAGGGGCCATAGAGTGTGATAGCCACGTAGGCGAAAATCATCCGGACTCGAAGCTGGTACCTGAGTATCGCGGGGCACGAGAAACCCTGCGAGAAGCTACGGGGACCATCCCGTAAGGCTAAATACGTTCTTCTGACCGATAGTGAACCAGTACCGTGAGGGAAAGGTGAAAAGAACCCCTTCGAGGGGAGTGAAATAGTACCTGAAACCGTGTGCCTACAAACGGTGGGAGGACTATGCGGCGCAAGCCGAAAGTCTGACCGCGTGCCTATTGCATAATGAGCCGGCTAGTTATTCTTGTCAGCAAGGTTAAGCGAAAGCGAGCCGTAGCGAAAGCGAGTCCGAATAGGGCGATACAGTTGGCAGGAATAGACGCGAAGCGGGATGATCTACCCTTGGCCAGGCTGAAAGTAGGGTAAAACCTACTGGAGGGCCGAACGGGTGTTTGTTGAAAAAAGCTCCGATGAGCTGAGGGTAGGGGTGAAAGGCTAATCAAATTCCGTGATTGCTCGTTCTCTCCGAAATAGCTTTAGGGCTAGCCTCGTATGATTTGTCGTGGTGGTAGAGATCTGAATGGACTATGGGGCTTTCCAGCTTACAGAATCCAATCAAACTTCGAATGCCATTGAACAACCAGTACGGGAGTCAGACAGCGGGGGCTAAGCTTCGTTGTCGAGAGGAAAACAGTCCAGATCGCCTGCTAAGGTCCCAAAATACAAGCTAAGTGGGAAAGGAAGTCGGAACGCCCAGACAGCCAGGAGGTTGGCTTAGAAGCAGCCATCCTTTAAAGAAAGCGTAATAGCTCACTGGTCAAGCGGTCCGGTGCCGACAATTTAACGGGGCTTAAGCTTGTTACCGAAGCAGCGAATGCATCGATTTACGTCGATGCGTGGTAGGAGAGCATTCCCAACGGTTTGAAGCCAGACTGAAAAGACTGGTGGACTGTTGAGAAGAGACCCTGCCGGCATAAGTAGCGATAACGGAGGTGAGAACCCTCCGCGCCGAAAGTCTAAGGTTTCCTGAGAAAGGTTAATCCGCTCAGGGTCAGGCGGTTCCTAAGGCGAGGCCGAAAGGCGTAGCTGATGGACATCCGGTTAACATTCCGGACCTCCCGTGTGGTCGTTATCACGATGGGGAGACGCAGAAGGATAAGCAGGCCGTCCTATGGCTATGACGGTTGATGCGTGTAAGGTGTTTCTCGCAGGCAAATCCGCGGGGAAGTTATCACTGAGACGCAAAACAGTACTCCGTATGGAGGAAAGCTGCTGATTCCACACTGCCGAGAAAATCCTCTAAGGAGAACATATGGGATCCGTACCTCAAACCGACACAGGTAGACGAGAAGAATATTCTAAGGCGCTCGTGAGAACAGTTGGTAAGGAACTCGGCAAATTAACCCCGTAACTTCGGGAAAAGGGGTGCCTCACTAGGGTGCAAGCCCGAAGAGGCCGCAGAGAAATGCGCATTGCGACTGTTTAACAAAAACACAGGTCTCTGCTAAGTCGAAAACGACGTATAGGGGCTGACGCCTGCCCGGTGCTGGAAGGTTAAAGGGAGAGGTTAGCCGCAAGGCGAAGCTTTGAACTGAAGCCCCAGTGAACGGCGGCCGTAACTATAACGGTCCTAAGGTTAACGATTCGCTAGCCTTAGTAAAATCTGGCTATATGCTGGAAGGTCTGAGTATCCCGCACTACGCGAAATGCTTTGAAAGGGCACGGCTTCGGTCGTGCCGCAAAAGGCGGCTCGCGTGACAATGTGACGGGTGCAGATAATCAGCAGGAAAGATCAGTAGCATGAGTGGCTGCAAAGCCATGAATGGTTTGGGTAGGGCACGGGTTCAGCCGTGCCATAAAGCGGCAAAATCTCGGGGCTTTAGCGCTTGAGATGAGGCCGCCGACACCTATAACTGCTACCGAAATCCTCAGAGACTACATGCCAGATTCCAACTCTGACCTGGGTTGGAAAAGATATAGTCCGGACTGCATGGCGACATGCAGAGAGTGGCAGAAATGTCCACTCCTCCTCGCACGGTTGTAAACACGAGGTAGTAACACAGCGAGCGAAATTCCTTGTCGGGTAAGTTCCGACCTGCACGAATGGCGTAACGAAAGTGCGACTGTCTTGCCAACTGACACGGCGAACTTGTAGTGCCGGTGAAGATGCCGGTTGCCCGCAACTAGACGGAAAGACCCCGTGCACCTTTACTATACCTTTACTATGAACTATGGCACTTGCTGCGCAGGATAGGTGGGAGGCTTTGATTTCAGGTTCTCGGACTTGGAGGAGCCACCGGTGAGATACCACCCTGCGAGTTCTGTGGTTCTAACTTACTCCCGTGATCCGGGAGAAGGACATAGTAAGGCGGGTAGTTTGACTGGGGCGGTCGCCTCCTAAATTGTAACGGAGGCGCGCGAAGCTACGCTCAGGCTGTTTGGAAATCAGCCGTCGAATGCAAAAGTATAAGCGTGGTTGACTGCGAGACCTACAAGTCGAGCAGGTACGAAAGTAGGCTTTAGTGATCCGGTGGTTCTGTATGGAATGGCCATCGCTCAACGGATAAAAGGTACGCCGGGGATAACAGGCTGATCGGAGCCAAGAGTTCATATCGACGCTCCGGTTTGGCACCTCGATGTCGGCTCATCGCATCCTGGAGCTGTAGAAGGTTCCAAGGGTTAGGCTGTTCGCCTATTAAAGCGGTACGTGAGCTGGGTTCAGAACGTCGCGAGACAGTTCGGTCCCTATCTGTTGTGGGCGCAGGAGATTTGAGAGGGCCTGTCCTTAGTACGAGAGGACCGGGATGGACGAACCTCTTGTGATCCAGCTGTCATGCCAATGGCATCGCTGGGTAGCGAAGTTCGGTTGTGATAACCGCTGAAGGCATATAAGCGGGAAGCACTCCTCAAGATGAGATCTCCCAACCCTTAAGGGTAATGAAGGGCCCAGGTAGACTACCTGGTTGATAGGCAGGATGTTGAAGCGCAGTAATGCGTGTAGCTTACCTGTACTAATCGCCCGTTCGGCTTGACCATAAAATTTACTCGGTGCAGAAAAACAGCCGTCAGCACTCAGCCGTAAGCTTTCAGTTCGAAACTGTTCGAAAGCCGATGGCCTCCTCAGAAGCGTCAGAACCTGGACGCAATTCTGAAGACACAGTACTGACGACTGTGCGCCGACGAAAACGCTTTGTAGCAGAGACCCGGCTTTTGCCGCGTCTCACCCAATCTATTCAGTTGTGAGGCTTCGTCCTCAGGATCTTTTACAAGCTTGCCGCGCATCGGCGGTATCAGTCGCCACAGCAGGGTTTGCTGACGGCTGACGGCTGATGGCTGACGGCTCCAAGTTGTCGGTGATCTTACCGCGGGGGTTCCACCCGTTCCCATCCCGAACACGGAAGTTAAGCCCCGCTGGGCCGATGGTACTGCACGCGAAAGTGTGTGGGAGAGTAGGTAGTTGCCGGCATAAATCAAGGCCACGTTCAGAAATGAGCGTGGCCTTTTCCTGTCCCCGAGTTTGTTACCGCAGTATCTCTTGCACTCGCACCACAGTCCGTACCGATTTTTCCAGGCCCGACGGTTCCGTCCGTTCGGATGATCACGTTATGTGCCCGGCACGGAAATTCCATCGTCGAAGCTGCCTCCAAGTATCTGCCAAAAGCCTTTCCTCTGGTCACGATCCTCATGCGCTCCAGCAATTTTCCTGGTTCAAGTCTATACTTGGACCCGGCAGACTGTCCGACCCCCCAATCGGGATTTTCTCTCTGCGATATCAACCCAGGGGGACAGCCACCATGCGACCGAAGACTGTAGTAGTTTTCACGTTTCTACTCTTCTCAATCTCTATAGGCTACGCGGCGACCCAGAAAGTGTTGTATGCCTTCACCGGCGGCCTCGACGGAAACTCACCCTACGCGGGCGTAATCTTTGACCCGGCAGGCAATCTCTATGGAATTACACAAGCGGGCGGCCTTTATGGCAAGGGGACGGTGTTTCAGCTCACCCCTTCCGGCGGCGGCTGGACCGAAACCGTTCTTTACAACTTCACCGGAGGACCGGACGGAGATCAGCCGATCGGTGGCCTGGCCATCGATGAGGCAGGCGATCTCTACGGCACCGCCGCCGACGGTGGCGATCCCTTGTGCGCGTGTGGCACGGTCTTCAAGCTATCGCCGTCCAACAGCGGCTGGATATTTACCGTCCTGCATGCCTTTACCGGCGGCACGGATGGCGGTGTTCCCGGATCCAGCTTGCGCTACGGTTCTGGCTATCTTTCCGGAACGACCGTCAATGGCGGTCCCAGTAATCAGGGAACGGTCTTCAGGCTCCAGACCTCAGGTGGCAGCTATTTTAACGCCGCCTTTGCACTAAACAATGGGAACCATCCATGGGGCGGCATCAACGGCGGGAGCTATGGCACCACCTACGACGGAGGAAAATACGGACTGGGCAACGTGTACGAGTGGACCTATGGCCATCACCTGTTGGTAAAGCATGTCTTTAACTCTACGGGCGCAGCGGGGCACCGCCCCCTAGGTGAGCTGTTGCTCATGTTTAATGGAGGAAGCACACCGTCGACGATGTACGGCACCACATACGATGGAGGAGTTGGTGGTGGTGGCACCGTTTACAAGCTCACGGAAAGCCTATACCAATATGACGTCTGGAGTACCTCGGTTGTGCATAGTTTTTCCGGGCCCGAGGGCGCTCACCCGGGCGCCGGCGTGGTTATGGATGCTGCAGGAAACCTTTACGGCACCACTGTTTTTGGAGGCACAGACTTTGCCGGCACCGTTTTCAAACTAACTCCCGGCGCGAAAAACAAATGGACCCTCACCCTGTTGTATACCTTCACCGGCGGGGCTGACGGGGGCCAAATTTACAGCGGCGTTGTGTTCGACAGTGCCGGGAACCTCTACGGCACGGCAGCCGCCGGCGGCATTGGTGGCGGCGTAGTTTACGAGGTCACCCCATAACAAGACTACGAAGGCTGGTCTCCCGGGACGGCCGGTGGCCCGTGTGCCAGGTTTCGCGGTTTTTGAGAAATTCCACTCTCGATCAAAGGGCGGGTACCCCATCCTTGCGCGTTCTTTGCGCAAGGGTGGGATTCCACGGAAGTGTCCCGCATGGGATTTTAATCGACGGTCGCCGAAAAAGTTGGGGTGCGTTCCGATGGCCTTGTAGGGCCGCGCGCCAATAGAATCGTTGGGGGCAGAAGGCCCCCCAACTCTGCCAAAGGGCTCTCCTGACATAGTCGCATCAGGGAGTCCAGGCCTTTTCGTCCGTCGACTCGCTCGATGGCGACCAGCACGCGCATCTGCGGCGTGATCTGAATCCTCTCTCGGCTTCCCGCCAAGCCCGCAGCAGGCTCATCCAATCGGGCGATGCGGCCGCTTTCCACTGAATGCGCACCTTGCTTCCGTGCAACGACTCGAACTCGATCAAGCACTCTCCCAGCATCGCTGAAGGTGGCGCGATCAGTTCGCCGAATGTTGGCTTGCGTGTCTTTCGTCGGCGACAGGAAACTCCGCCAAGCCGTCTCTTCACCCCCGCGTAATCCAGCCGCAGATGATGCGCGACGGAATACACACCGTGTTCTCGGGCCAGTTCAACTGCGGCTTGCCACACAGAATCCGGCAGTCTCTTTCCCGGTGGTTGGGTGCTGCGAATCTCATTCAGTTGGAGTTGTAACTGTGCGATTGGCTCGGGAATCACTGCTGTGCTCATGCGGTTCGCCCTCGGCCGCTCATCTGCGGCTCAATGCAACGTAACAGGGCGAGTTAGCGGTCGTCACGCACGCTTGCCGAAAACACACGCTCAATTTCGGTCAGCCGGGCAAGTAGGTCGCGCCCGCACGCTCGGATCTGGTTTTACGTGCTAGAGTCCCCGGGATGGTAATCTTGCTCCATGCCTCACGATCCTGATGCCGGCGTCCAGTCTTCTAAACCTGCTCCCAGATCTGCTCGATCGTCCGCTGCGATTGTGTTCGCGCTCGTCCTCGGGCTGCTCCTCGGAGTAGCGGCTATCGGCTCACTCGGATGGTTGATGCTGTCGCGAAATTCCGGGCGAGAGCTGTTGAGCCATTTGTTGTCGGCGGTGACGGGCAGAAGCATCAGGATCGATGTCAGCCAGCCCACCGTGGTCGATCGCATTCAGCGGCTGCAGCGGCTGGAGACCGTGGTTTATACCATGGACAAGCTGGTGACCGGCGCGAAAGAAAATCCTCTCCTACCGGATTTTCTGACCGGAGATCGCCTCTTGATGATGGTGCACGGCGAAGTTGTCGCCGGAATTGATTTTTCGAATCTGAAACCCGACGAGGTCAAAGTGGACGGCAAGCATGTTCACTTGCATCTTCCCCCGGCGCAGGTGTTCAGCACCCGGCTCGACAGCGGCAAGACCCGCGTATATTCGCGGCAAACTGGAGTGCTGGTGCCGACCGATCCGAATCTGGAAACGCAAGTGCGCCAGGAGGCGGAACGCCAGATGCAGCAGGCAGCCCTAGCCGATGGCATTTTGCGAACGGCCCAGCAGAATGCGGCTTCGACCATCCGCAGTCTGTTGCAGGGCTTGGGATTCGAGAACATTGACTTCGACTAGACCAAACGCCCAGTTCAAAGGACGTTCCAAGGCCGCGGACAAGAGCGTCCGCGCCACACCCTCACCGGTAACTTATGGACTATCCCTTAGGTAACCTCGTCTTCCAGCACCTGCGCAACTAATCTTTCCGGTGGAGGTTTCTATCCACATGAACAACAAATTCTCACACTCGCTGTTAGTCCTGGCAGTTGGTGGCCTTATGGTCGCTGGTTCCGCCTCTGCTCAAACTACTACTACTACTTCCGGTGCGGGCCCGGGCGTTGTCGATCCCGGCCATCCGCGCGTCAATCAAGTAAATCGCCGCGAGGCAAGGCAGCAACAGCGCATTGGCAACGGCGTCAAGAGCGGGAAATTGAATTCGCAGCAGGCAGCCCACCTCGAGAAGCGCGAGGCCAGCGTGCAGAACCGCGAACAAAAAGACATGGCGAAGCACAACGGCCATCTCACCAAGGCCGAGCAGAAAGGGATCAATCGCCAGCAGAACCGAATCAGCAAGAGCATCTATAAGGACAAGCATCCCAAGCAGTAATCCGGACGAGCCGGTACGAAATCGACGCGAGGGACAGCCGCAGGCTTACTGCGGCTTTTCTCTGCGCACTATTTTTTCAGCAAGCGGATGTACTTCACCAGATCGCGGATCTGGTCTTTGGAGAGTTTGCGGTCAAACGACGGCATCCGATTCTTGCCCTTGCTGATGATGGCAAAAAGCTCGTCGTCCGATCGCTCCTGCACCTCGTCTGCACCCAAGGGACGCAGCCTCAGGTTCTTGCCGAGCATGGTGTCGCCCGTTCCGTGTTTGCCGTGGCAGGCCGAGCATTTTGTCTTGTAGATATCCGCTCCGCTGTCGGCGAATGCGTAAGTGGAAACCATAAGCGTCAGCAGAATTAGGGCGAGCGACGGCTTTCCGCCGCGCGGAAGAGCTAGTTTGCGATTAGAAAATGTGACCGCAGCGGCTGCACTCAAAACGTCGCTGTTAGCGCAGCGCTGAAGCGCTGCGCCACCCAAAATCAAGCGCAACGTCGAGTTTTTCAGCAACCTGTCAACCCCCTTCCAACCCAGCGTATAACTCCGCAAATCTGATTTTACCAGTTCAATTTCAATGCAAACTGGAACTGGCGCGGGTCGTAAGAAGCGGTGGGCCGACCGGCGTTGGTGAAGAGCGGGCTGACGGCCGCCACGTTGTAGCGGTTGGCGATGTTGAACATGTCGGCGATGAGATCCATGTTGAATCGCTCGCCGAAGTAGATGCGCTTGGCGACGCGCAGATCGTTGAAGACAGTCCATGGCGTGACGCCGGCGTTGCGGCCGAGGTTGCCGTCGAGCGAGGCGAGCGTGCCATTGAAGTCGAGGATGCAGGGCTCCTGAAAAATTCCGGTGGGAGAGTACTTCGACTTGACCGGCTGATTTCCGATCGACGTGCACGCCGGGTTCTCGAAGGTGTTGGGCCGACCGGTCAGGGAAGACAACTGGAGGTTGTCGCCATTGCCGGTGAGGATGTTGAACGGACGCCCGGAGCCGAATTCAATCAGGGGAGCGACTGTCCAGTTGCTGAAAAGTTTGCTGGCAAAGCCGTCGCCGCTGAGCCTCCCTGACTGGTAGACGCCGCTGAAGACGAAACGATGACGCTGATCGAAGGTGGAGGTGGAGCGATCCGCGCTCGGGAAATAGCTGTCCTGCGGGGTGAGCGTGGCCTGCAGGTCGGTCGAATCGTCGATCGCGTGCGACCAGGTGTAGGACGCCAGGAACTCGTAATGGTGGCTGAAGCGCTTGCGGAGATTGACGGTCAGGCCATTGTAGTTCGAAGTGCCGTTCGAATAGTTGGCGTCCATGTCGCCAAAGGGGATGCAGCCCGTGTAATCGAACGTGGGCGGCGCGGGGTTGCATTTCGCATTGAACCCCGGGAGGGTAGCGAGAAGAGCTTGGGCCTGCGCCACGCAAGCGGCTTGGCCATTCAAATAGAATGCGGCGGCAATGGAGGGGTTTAGGCCGCCAGGGCGGAAGAAGTTCATCAGGGAGGAATCGACCCAACGGGGGTCGCAGTTGGGGTTGCTAACGGTGAAGGGACTGGCGAAGCTTTGACCGGCCGCGGCGGCGGCAAAGAAATTGGCCGTCATCAAGTCGCCGCGAATGGTGCTGGCGTTGATGGGGCGATTGAGGTGGCGGCCCAGGTTGAGGTTGTAGGCCAGGCTGAGGGCGAAGCCGTTGCCAAGGTCACGCTCGATGGTCAGGTTCGCTTGCTGCGAGTAGGCGTAGACGAAGTTTTTTGCCTGCGGATAACCGAACGGCTGGAAGCCAAGCGGCAGGAACGTTCCTTGAGCCAGGTTGAGGTAGTTTTGGTTGAGGAAGACCGAACTTGATGGTGAGGTAACGCCGCAACTCGGATCGCCGGTACCGCAAGAAAACCGTTGTTGGTTCGGTGAGTAGTTCAACGCGGCGAGGACGGCGGAACTCCCAGTTGGCGAGCACGGCGAAGCAACCGAACCCGTGGCGGATGGCGTCAGCCCCTGGAAAATCGGCCACGCATTCAAGTTGCCTGGGTCTCCGGGACCATTGCTGCAAAGTCCGGTGCCGGCAAACGCCAGCTGACCGCTGCTAGAGCCGTCCGAGGCATCGCCCAAAAAGTACAGCCCGAGCAGCGGGTGATCGTAGAAAATTCCGTAGGAGGACCGTATTACTGTCTTACCGTCGCCCTTGGGATCCCATGCAATACCGATTCGCGGCTGAAAATTGTTTTTGTCCGTCTGAATTCCCTTCTGCAGCCCCAACGTTTGGTAGGCCGGCAGAGCCAGTCCCTGAGGCGGCCTGAACTTCGTCGGGAACTCCACGTCATAGCGCACACCATAGTTGAAGGTCAGGTTGCGGCGGACCCGCCAGCTGTCCTGCCAGAAAAGACCCAGCGGGATGTTGTGGAATGAATCGCTCGGACTGCCAAGACCCTGAATGTAGTCTCCCGGCAACCCGGCTCCATAAGCCTGAACCGGGGACAGCCCAGGGAAATTGGGCAGACTCGAAGGATCCGGATTGACAAATCCGAATAGGGCAACTTCAGATTCGGGGATGCTCCCGACATCGTACACACCGCCATAGTTCACCGTAAACGTCGCTTTGATCGGCAGGAAGTTGAAGTCGCCTCCGAACTTGAGATCATGGCGCCCAAGCGACCAGGAAAAGTTGTCCGTGAACTGATATCTCTTCTCGGTGCGCTTGATATACGAATAGGGCTCGCGTCCGAAATAGGCAAAGCCCGGGATGTTCACCGCTGGGTCCGACCCTCCCGGAGTTGCCGTGTTATAGAAGTACGACAGCCCGCGCCGAGCGTACTGGAACCGAGCCTCGTTCACCTTATTGTTTCCAATCGTCCATGTATCCTGCACGACTCCCGCCACGTCGCGATACGTCTGCTGCGATGTGCGCGAGTATGAGTTCTGACCAAACGGCTGATCTTGTCCGCTGACCTCGATTCCCGTAACCGTGCTCGGACTTGCGTTGACGCGTAGCGTCAGACGGTTGCTACTGTTTACGTTATGGTCCAGACGCAGTGAATAAAGGCTGGTCCCTTCGAACACCGGGAAGTTGCCCTGCTGCGAGGCCAGTGATTGATAAGAGGCTGGCACAAAGCAGTTTCCAGGCGGTGGGCACGTGGTCGGGAAGCCGACGATCTGAGCCCCCCCGGCAAAGGCGGCGGGCCATTGTCCGTTGATGGCCTGGCCGGAGGAGGCGCCCGCGAGAAACACATACTGGTCCACCTCGGCCTTATAAGCGGGACTGGCTGCCTCTGTCGCTTGAACGGCCGGGTTGGTGAGGAAACCAATCTGGTCGGCAGTTAATAGCACATTGCCAGCAGGTGCGAATGGAATGAGTCCAAAACATGTCTGGCTGTTGGCGGCAAGGCAGTCCTGCCCGATGCTCGAAAACCCCGTCTCATGCCGCCGCGTAGTTTCATAAGCGAAGTAATAATACGTTTTGTCCTTCTTGATGGGGCCCCCGAAAGCTACGCCTCCCTGCACACGGGTGTAAGCAGGATTGGGCGTTGTGCTGAAGGGGTTGACGGCTTGGAAATTGCGATTGCGCAGATATCCGTAGACGTCGCCGTGGAAGTCGTTCGATCCGGAGCGAGTGATGATGTTGACCACGCCGCCCGAGGCGCGTCCGTATTCGGCGGCGTAACTGTTGGTGATGATCTGGAATTCCTGCACCGCCTCTTGCGAGACGGTGGAGCGGACGCCGTTGACGGAGTTGTCGGTGGCGTCGGCGCCATCGACGTTGACCAGGTTGGAACGGCCGCGCTGGCCGCTCATGTTGAGGCCGGAGGTCGGCGCGGCGCCGGTGTTGGGCGCGTTATCGCGGAGGACTTGCGAATCGGTGAGCGTGAAATTGATGTAGTTGCGGCCGTTAATCGGCAGATTGTCAATGCGGCGCTGGCCGATGGTGTCGGTGGTGGAACTGCGCGCGGTTTCTATCAGTTCCGCCTTATCGCTTGCCGAAACACCCTGCCGTGATATACCTATCAGCGGTATCCCGTCCTCACGACGTGCTCGACGTTCAAGCAGTTGGTCATAAACCGCGCACTTTGATTCCCGCCTTCCGCAATGTTAATGATGCGGAAGATTCCAGGAGCCCTATGAAAGCGTCAGTGTCATTGCGTCTGTTCTTTTTCGCGGCCTTGTTTTTGCTCATCCGTCAATTTGCATTAGCTCAGGGCGCCTCCACCGGCGACCTCCATGTCAGCGTGAAAGATCCGAAGGGCGGAGTTGTGACCAACGCCACCGTCACCGCGCGGGACGTCGCCAAGGGCCTGGAACGCGCCGGCAGCAGCGACGGCCAGGGCGGCTACAGTGTGCGTCAGTTAGCTCCCGG
>Ga0207146_10218_pt2 | contig 15289 bp, 15 predicted proteins | sample Alteio_BWMinHeat_36_FD_153539 | JGI IMG/M metagenome (GOLD analysis project Ga0207146, IMG submission 153539) | Enriched cells from forest soil in Barre Woods Harvard Forest LTER site, Petersham, Massachusetts, United States -... | ecosystem: Environmental > Terrestrial > Soil > Temperate forest >...
TGTCGCCCGCAACCAGCGCATCAAAGAAATGTTCCGCCGCTTTTGCACTCAAAGAATTCTAGAAGTGAGGGCTCCTTGGCTTTCTTGCGACCTACTTCGGCAACACTGCTTGCTGCGCTTCTCTTCCCGGGTTTCTCGACCGGCCAGCATGCGGTCGAAGCTCCCAAACCTATCGGCAAGATGGTGGAATTGGGAGGGCACGCCATCCATGTCCACTGCAGCGGCAAAGGCGCGCCCACGGTTGTGATCGAAAACGGATTCGAGGAGTACTCGTTTGATTGGGTTTTGGTACAGAGCGAGGTCGAGAAATTCACGCGCGTTTGCACGTATGACCGCGCAGGTTATGCCTGGAGTGAACAGGGGCCCAAACCGCGTACTTTTGCGCAGATTAACCTTGAATTGCACGAAGCGCTCACAAAACTCGGCGAACGCGGTCCGTTCGTCCTCGTTGGGCACTCCTTCGGCGGGCCCGTCATTCGAAATTACTTCCTACTCTATCCGAAGGAAGTATCCGGGATGGTGCTTGCAGAAAGCGTCTCGGAGGAACAGCGCGTTACCATTGGCAAGAAAGCAGTGCGATTGCGCGATGACGCAAAGGGCAAGCGGATTCCGGAGCCGCATGAAATGATGCTAGCCGCCGACAAGCCTGCAACTTCGATGGGGACAGAGGTTTCCGCGTCAAGCGCTGTCGATCCTCCTTTTGATCGACTTCCAACCGAAATCCAAAGGTTCCATTTGTGGGCAGACTCGCAACCGGCGTTGAACGATGCAGAAAATAGTGAGAGAGAGTGGTCTCCGGAATATTTTGCTCAGTGGCATGCCAAATCGCAGGCAGGCACTCTCGGGTCAATTCCTCTGATTGTGCTTACTCGCGCCAAGGGTGGTTACGGCAACGACTTGGATATTCCCGCGGAGCAACTGGAGGCGGAACGATTGAAGACACAAGCTGGATTGGCGACGCTCTCTACAAACGGCACTCAGCGAATCGTGCAAGGTGGTCATAACTTGCAGGTAGAAGCACCGGCTGAGGTCGTGCGCGCGATTCGAGATGTCGTCGATGCTGCTCGCCGACAAGCCGCGTATTAGGATTTCCCGAACAGATTTGCACCGATCGCTTCGACTCGACTTCGATGGGTCGGCGATCTGTAGCGCACTCGTCTCCGTCCAATCGGCGCCTTTTACTCGGATGCGCGGAGTCTGTTAGGATTTCGGTGTGGCTGCGCGGTGCGGGGATGGCGCTGGCGCGGCGGCACGAACGAATCTGACGCTTGCGGGGCAGGAGAATTCGGAATGTCATCTCTTCTCGATCCACCTGCGGCAAAACCAGATAAATCGCGGGCCATGGCGTTCACCGTTGCGGCGCTGACGGTGGTTGCGGTTGTCCTGTTGTGGTTTACGTTCCGCTACTATCCCGAAAAAAAAGCGGCGGAACATTTCTTTGATGCGCTGGTTGCGGGCGACACGGCGCGCGCCTATCAACTCTGGCAGCCCAGCCAAAGCTACGCGATGCAGGATTTTCTGGCGGACTGGGGACCGGCGGGCTACTACGGCCCCGTGAAAAGCTACAAGATTCTGCATGCCAGCGCGCCGAGAGGTTCGAACGCCGTGGCGGTTTCGGTGGATGTGAGCCCGTTCTCGCCGATGCCGGACACTTCGGACATTGAAAAGAGCCGCAAGACGAAAGTCGTGGAAGTGTGGGTGTTGCCGGGGAACAAATCGTTCAGCTTCCCGGTTCCTTAGTTGCACAGAATTCCCGAAGAAAAACTCTTTGTTGATTATCGGTGCGTGTCGCCGAGGGCGTGGAGGAGTTCGTCGGGGGTGACGCATGCGGTGCCGAGTTTGCCGACGACGACGCCGGCGGCGATGTTGGCGAGCATGGCGGCGTCGGCGATGGATGCGCCTGCGGCCGCAGCGAGAGACAGGATGCTGAGAACGGTGTCGCCGGCGCCGGTGACGTCGAAAACCTGGCGGCCGGTGGCGCCGCGCTCGATGCCGGGTTGGCCCACGCGGGCGTAAGTCACTTCGAAACTCGTTGCGGGAATCAGGAGATGGCGCGGCGAGGATTCTTCAAAAACGCTCATTCCCTTTTCCCCGCGGGTGATGACCACGGCGCTGCAGCCGAAGTGGGCGAGGAGCGCGCGGCCGGCTTCGTCGACGGATTTTTCGTCGCCGAGCGAACGTGTGACGTAGAAGCCAGCCTCTTTCGCGTTGCAGACGATGGCGCGGGCACCGCGATAGGCGTAGAGGCGCGAAGTCTTCGGCTTCACGAAAACGGGAACGTGCAATTGATGCGCGGCGCTGAGGACGCGATCGGCGAAATCATCAGTGATGAGGCCTTTGTCGTAGTCGGAGAGGACCAGAGCGTCGAGATGCTTGAGCGCGGAAAAGAGCAGGTGCAAAAGTTTTTCCTGGGTTTCGACGCGGAGCGGCTCGCGGCGTTCGCGATCGACGCGAACGACCTGCTGGTGACGGGCGATGATGCGTGTTTTGACCGTTGTAACGCGTTTCGAATCGGCGAGCACGCTTTTGTCTGCGATGTTCGCGGCGCGGAAACACTTTTGGAGAGCACGGCCGGGCTCATCGCTGCCGATAACGCCGAAGGCTTCGACGCGCGCGCCTAGGGCAGCGATGTTGGCGGCGACGTTTCCTGCGCCGCCGAGACATTCGCTCTGTTCGGCGAAATCAACCACGGGAACAGCGGCTTCGGGCGACAGGCGCGAGGCGGTGCCCCAGAGGTAGCGATCCAGCATGAGGTCGCCGAGGACGCCGATGCGCTTGCCACGGAGGCGGGGGATCAGGCGCTTCAGGCGAGGGATGGAATCGGGAATCTTGGTGGGCATGCGGGCTCTTGGTTTCTCGGCGGACTAGTCCTGAACGATCTTTGCTTCCTCGGGCAGCATGACGGGGATATCGTCGCGCACGGGATACACGCGGCGGCAGGCGCCGCACTTCAGGCCGGAGCCGTCAGCAAGCAATTTGACCGGCGTTTTGCAAACGGGACAAACCAGGATGTCGAGAAGTTCCTTGGGAATGGGCATGTGTGTCTCCGTAGCGGGTGAAACAGGCCGATGGAGCGTGAAGAGAACTGTATCAAAGGGCGTGCAATCCGGGCAACCAAAGGCGGAAGAAGACGTGAGGTACAGGTGCTCTTTGCGAAGCAAGAAATGGATTCGGCTTGACGGTAATGATGAGCGGGCGTAGCGTTCGATTTGTACCCTCCAAAACCGAGGTTCTCCTTGAAAAACTACGATCGCATCAACCCAACGATTCTCGCCGCCTTATTGGTGGCGATAGGGCCGGCCGCATTAGCTTCAAGCCATTCCCAAGAGCAGTCGTCGCAATCTTCGCAACAGTCCTCAGCACCGGCACAAGCTCAGCCGGAGCAGAAGAAAGCGGATACTCCCGCAGATGCGGCGAAGAAACCGGAGAAGGAAAAACCCAAGCCGAAGAAGGTGTACACCGAAGAGGATATGTCCTCGCTGAAAGGCGGTGTATCCGTCGTGGGAGACGGGAATGCGGGAGCCAGCGGAACCCGGCAGAGCACGGGAAACATCAAACCCGGTGTGGTGCCGATGTCCGGACAGGATGAAGACTACTGGCGCGGAAAGGCCCGGGCGATTCTGGATGCGATGGCCGCAACGGACCAGGAGATCGCGAAAACGAAAGACGAGATCAAGAAGTATGGAAACGACGGGTTTGACGCTCAAAGCGGGCGGAAGGACAACGTAGTTTATATCGAGAGCCGTAGCGGCAAGCTGCAGCAACTGGAAAAGAGAAAAGCGGACCTGGAAAAAAAGATGGATGATTTGCAAGAAGAAGGCCGGAAGGCGGGCGCGCAGCCTTCCTGGTTCCGTTGAGCGGGCGAGAAACCTGATCCAGAGCGCGGAAATGCCGGGCTTTGCGGGAGCAAGGGAAACCGCCGCTCGGCTGTCGTGTCCCTGCAAACTTTTGTGCAACAAATCAGACCGAGACCAAAACTGACCCTCCGACCAGTAGTTTTTGGCGACCCACCCGCAGTAACCTGACAGCGAATAGAACCTCGAAATCCCATCCTCTGGGAACTGGGAGAGCAACCGTGTATTGCGACCGCTGTGGACTGAATTTCCTGCCCAAACAGTCCGTCTGCACTCGCTGCAAAAGAGTGCCGACGCGGTACTGGTTTCAATTCATGAGTTTGATGACCATCCTGGTGGCGGTGCTGTGCAATTCACTGCTCGGAGTGTTCCTGCTGCCGCGGTTGGCGATAGGCAGCCACGGGCGGACCTTTTTTCGAAGCTGGTACTGGTTCGACCAGAAGACGGCGATGTACGGCTGGGTGCCGCTGGCGCTTGGATTGCTCGCCTGGGACTATTTCATTTGGAAAGAGGCGCGGCCGAAGGTCAAGGGCTGGTTTACACGCAAGCTGCTGACGTTTTCGCTGGCGGCGGGAGTGGCGCCGTTGCTGCCGTGGTGGATTCCGGCGGGGCAGCCTCCTGGGCAATTCTTCGACATGATTGGCAGACATCCCGGCGTTCCGGTGCTACTGGCATGGGGCGTGGTGCTGGTGGTCACGATTCTTCTCTGCATCGACCCGGAATCGCGGGATTATCTGCTGGGGCACGGAAGGACGCTGAGCCTCGTCAGCACGGGCATGCTGTTGCTCGTGCTGACGATGACGGTCGTCGGCTGGTCGCTGACGTACTGAGCGAGCGGGCGCTTTACAAACTGTTGGCGTCGATGAAGTTAAAGACGGCGCGGCTGAACTCTTCGGGTTTTTCCAAATACATCAAATGACCGGTTTCGGGGAGGATCACCCGTTTTGAGCCGGGAATGCCGGCCTCGATGGCGCCGGCGTGCGCGTGGACGTCCGGGATATCCGCGTCGCCGGTGAGAATGAGCGTGGGAACGCGGATTTCCTTCAATCGTGGCAGGGCACCTTGGGTAGGACGCGCGTAATCGGAGTGCGTCATGTCCTGAGGATTGGCAGTGAGCAAATCAAGAAGCCGTTTTTTGGCTGCGTCGTGGCCGGGGGCAAGCAGATATTTGTCCTTGGCCCAGTTGGAGAGGCCACCGGCGACGTCTCCTTTATCGAACGGCCGGGAATTGGCAATACCGCGGTTAAGGAAATGATCCGTGTAGGGAAGGCCGCTGACGACGGCGCCGACCAGCACAAGCTGGCGAACAAGCGACGGATATTGCAGAGTGAAATCGATGGAAAGCTCCCCGCCGTGGGAGCTGCCGACGAGAATCGCGTGACTTACTTTTCGCTGGCGGAGCAGCGCGGCAAGATCTTGCGTTTCGGTGTACCAAGTGGTGGAAGCGGGAGTACGGCCATAGCCGCGGCGGTCGTAACGGATGGTGTGGCCTCGTTTGCAGAAGGTGGGCCAGACTTCGTCCCAGACGGCGGAATGAACGATGCCGTCATGAATCAGAATCACGGCTTCAGGGCCGGTGCCGCATTCTTCGTAATAGAGCTTCCCGCCTTCGACGTCCACAAAGGCGCCAGGAGCGGCCTGGGAAGCCGTGGCAGAGCTTTGCGGAGGAGCCTGTCTCCAGGCAACCAAACTCAGACAGAGGCCTGCCACAGGCAAGAGTAGCCGTTGAATGATCATTGCTCGTCCCTCCGGGATGGGTTGGTCGCGCCCTTCGAGGCTCAGAGTAAACAAGGAAAGCAGTATAGCCATTTTCATGGGCTGCGGCCTCCGCAGATGGGGAGAAGCGAACTGGCCGATGGGTCAGGATACTTTCAAGAAACACGTTCGTTCGGAATCCTTGTAGGGAAAAGTGCGTCGCGTTCCAATGGAATTACTATGAGAAACACCAGAATGCCGTTCCTTTTCACATCCTTGCTGATGTGCGCATTCGCTGGACCGTCGTTTGGCCAGCAGCCAGAGCGAGTTTTCAACTGGCTGCCCGGCAATCAAGAGGATGTGCGCTTGGACCCCGCGAACTATCACGCCGGGCAGACGTATCACGCGAGCGGAGACGGCGGCAACATGCAAGTGGATATCAAATCGGAGCAACCCGTCACGATCTTCCTGGTGCGCTCCGAAGAGTGGAACGCGGCGCTGCAGCATCCCGAAAGCTTGAATAGCCTGCAACAATTGTGCACGAGAGAGCATGTGGTGGAGACCAGGTACTCTTGTTACGTTCCGCCGGTGTCTATGACGCTCATCATTCGCGACGAGCGATATAGTCCCGATCACGCGGTGTTTGCCGGACTCGGCGCGGTGCTGGATCCGAGTAACAAGGTCGAGCGTGCAGTGGGCTCGGGAATCACGGAAATCGCGGCGATTGTGGCGAGCCGCCAGAGTTCGGCCCCACGCCATTTCAACGCCCCAAACGATGTGCACATCCAATACTTCCGGTGGTTATGCGTGGAAAATTGCATCCAGCCGGAGTTTCGGTGGACCGAGCAGGTCAAAGAGAAGTATCAGCTGACGTCCTTCCTGAAAGTGTATGGCGGGTATACGCCGGACCATGATGCTGCGCAGGTCAGCATCAAGATTAAGTCCCCCGTACCCATGGTGGTGGCCATGGTCCCGTCAAGTGTCGCCAACCAGTTGCACGCCAGGCCGGAGATGTTCGAGTCCGCGTTGGAGAAAAACTCTTGCCAGCAGCGCGGCGTGCAGTCTCTGGAGTTCCAGTGCACGTTTAATCTGGCCGATGGCCCGCAATCGCTGATCGTGGCGCCGGAAGCCAACGAGAACATCCCTCACAAGAAAGCCGAAATCGAGATGCAGTTTGTGAAGTGCGTCGCCAATTGCGCACTACTCGAAAGCAAACGATAAAAAGTCAAAGTCTGTGTCTCGGACCAGAGTCCTGAGGTCCGCCCAAGAGCCGTTCGAAAACCCACATGAAATTGGCCAGCCGGAAATCCATTCGGCGAGTGCTGTGCTCTCAAACGCCTTGAAGTTCTGCCCGCAGGGCAATGCACAGGGGCATACAGAGCAACAGACCAGATTTCATGGGCGCACGGTCCAGGCGAGGCCATCGGGGCCGTTACCGACGGAGATTCGCGCGTTTATTTCGAGAGTCTTCAGGTTAATGACAGCGACGGTTTTTTCTCCGGCGAGAGCGACATAGGCGCTAGCGCCATCGGGCGTAATGACAATCCCTTCAGGCTGGCGGCCGACACTGATGCGCTTGATTTCCTTGCGGGATGCAGCTTCGACGATGACCAACGTGTCGCTGCCCGGATCGGAAATGAGGACGAATTTGCCGTCGTGAGTGAACTTGAGACGGTTGGAATGATTGGTACGGAGTTCGAGCGTTTGGGCGACCTTCTTTGCTGCGACATCGATGATAGAGACGGTGCCGTCGCCGGAGTTGGCAGCCCAGAATTCATGGGTGTCGGGAGAAATGTCCGCGCCTTCGGGGCCCTTGCCGACAGGGATGGTGGTGAGCGTCCAGCCAGAGGGATCGGAGGCGCGCTGAAGCAGAGTGATGGAGTTCGAACCGATGTTGGAGGTGAACAGCAGGGTGCGGTCTTTGGAGAAGACCAGCATGTGCGTGCCGTTCTGGCCGATGCCGAGGAGCCCATCGAGCTGATTGGCGGCGGGATCGTAACGGGCGATGAGTTTGTTTTGCTCGGCGGTGAACCAGAGTTTGCTATCGGCGAAGGCGAGGCCATGCGGGCGGCGCAGGGCGCCGAGATCGACCCGGTGGAGCTCCTTCTGGGTCGCGAGATCAATAACGGAAAGCGTATTGCCGGGAGTGCGTGCGCCGTAGTTGGCGACAAAAGCCAATTTGCCGTCGTCGGAGGCGACAATCTCGTGGGGCCCTTCTCCAGTGGGAATCTGGGCGACGGTCTTTCGCGTGGCGGGATCAACGATGGATAGCGAGTTGTCCTCCTTGTTGAGGACGAGAAGCGCGGGAGAAGGGGTTTGCGCGGCGGTGAATTGCGGGAGAGGCAGGAGAAGGAACAGAGCGGCGAGGGAGCCGAACGATATTCTCCGCGGGGTTATTGATTGCATTTTCAGTTTTCCTTTCGCGGAGCAATTTTGCAATTGGCTGCCGCAATATGCTTGACACGTTCAGAAATGAATCGCCATTGTAAGGCGGTTTGAGGGTCTCTGCGCAATACCACGACCGGAGGGCGTAGGCGAGGCGAGCTCAGGGTTTGCCGAAGATGATTCTGCCATGGCGGATAGTGAAAGCGACTTTGGAGAAGGCAGTAACGTCCTGGGCGGGATCAGCGGAGAGGACGACCAGGTCGGCGTCCAGGCCTTTTGCGATGCGGCCGGAATGCGCGGCGTAGCCGAAACGTTCTGCAGGACTGCTGGTAAGTGACGCGAGGATTTCCCGCCAGGTTAACCCGGCACAGGACATCAGCGTGAACTCCTCGGCGGTGTCGAACTGTTCGATGTAACCGGCATCGGTGCCGAAAAGGATTTGGCCGCCGGCGTCGGAGTAAGACTTCAACTGCTGGGAGGCCACGCGAATCGTTTCGGCGATTTCTTCGGGAGTTCCACCAAATTTTTTGTATTCCACTTCGAATAGCGTGAGCGTAGGAATGAGGGCCATGCGGGCTGCTTTGATGCGCTGGACGAGGTCAGGAGTCCAGGGGCCGCTCATGGGCGCCGTGTGAGCGAGGATATCGACGCCGCTCTTCAGAGCTATTTCAACGCCTTCGTTGTTGGAAGGGTGGGCAAAGACGGGCTTACCGGCGCGATGGGCTTCGGCAACGATGGCTGTTGCCAAGTCCAGCGGCATAATCAGAACGCTTCCAGATTGAATCGATCCGGCAAAAATCTTGATGCCTTCGGCGCCATTTTGAATTTGCCGGCGGACGCGCTCAGCGGCCTGCGCCGGTGAATCGTCTTCCGGCAGGGTGACGTGGTTCTCCTTCAGAAAACCTTGGATGTAGACCGGGATCCCCCCTTTTGGATAGAAGGGCTCGCCGACAGTGAGAATGCGCGGGCCGCGCACTTCGCTGCTATCGATGCGGTGCCGGATGTGGTTGGTGTTATCGAGGATGGAGGCGATATCGAAAACAGTGGTGAAGCCCCAGCGGGTAAACATGGTTTCAAGCTGCGAGGAGATTTCCGCGGAGGAGAGTTTCTCCGCATGAAGCAGGCCTGCAGTGAAAATGTGTACGTGGCTGTTCCAGAAGCCTGCGGTGACGACCATGCCCTTGCAGTTGATGATCGTGACGGCGCGGGCGAAGCGCGGGGGCTTAGTGGTGGCGCTTGGACCGACGGCGGTAATGCGGCCGTTGTGAATGAGAATAGTGGCGTTTTCTAGCGGAGGATCGCTGGGAGAAAGATAGACCTTTGCGCCAACCAGGGCGATGTCCGAAGCAAGAACGGGCCGTGCGGAAGAAAGCAGCAGCAAAATGGAGGAGAGCAAAACAATTCGCGTGCGCATGGCGGGAGATACGTTAGCACGGCCGCGGATGTTCCCGCGTTTGGATCCAGCTTTGACCGGGAAAGCTGAAGTGCTTTCATCTGGTCGACGAGGCCACTCGGCTGCACGTGGTTACAAAATCTTCTGCCCGAGACTGGATAGGACCAATTCCACGCCCAGCAACGCCGTCCGGTTGTGCTCATCCAGAATCGGATTGATCTCCACGACCTCGAGCGAAACCATCGACTCCGTATCGGCGATCATTTCCATCGCCAAATGCGCTTCGCGGTAGGTGACGCCGCCGCGGACCGGCGTGCCCACGCCCGGCGCGTCGGAAGGATCAACGAAGTCCATATCCAGGCTCACAGCGACGCCCGCCGTGTCGTCCATGGCATATTTTAACGCGTCGGACATCACTTCGCGCATCCCGCGCTCGTCAATGTCCCGCATCGTGAATACATGAATACCGGATTTCTTGACGATCTTGCGCTCCTGCGCGTCCAGATCGCGCGCGCCCACAATCACGATGTTCCCCGGCTCGGCCTTGGGCTTGAATCCCAGCAAGTCCACGAGTTCCGGCGCGCCGTAGCCCATGATGGCCGCCAGCGGCATTCCATGCACGTTGCCTGAAGGAGAAGATTCCGGCGTGTTCATGTCTCCATGCGCGTCCAGCCAGAGGTACCCGATCTGCTTTTTCTCTTTCCGGAAATGGTTGGCCACACCCGCGGCCACGCCCGCCGCAATCGAATGGTCCCCTCCTAAAACGAGCGGCAGAAATCCTTCGCTCAATGCTTTTTCGGCAGCCGCGGCGACATCACCGCAAGTCTCTGCGATTTCTTGCATGTATTTTGCGCGCTTCTCGCCGATGGGCATCTCTTCCGGCTGCTTCACGGAAAGATTCCCGATATCCTCGACCTGCAAGCCCAGCTTCTTGATGCTGGGTTGCAGCCCCGCCCCGCGCAGGGCCGACGGCCCCATGTCCACCCCGCGGCGGCTCTGTCCCAGGTCCATGGGCACACCGATAATACGAACTTTTTGCGCCATCCTCGTCGCTTCCCCAGCCGAAGACTAAGGGTATACCCGGTAAATCATACGTGGGAAGGGAATCACTTCCCGGATGTGCTCCGTCCCGCAAATCCACGCCACTGTGCGCTCCAGGCCCATTCCGAAGCCCGAATGCGGCACGCTGCCGTACCGGCGCAAATCCAGATACCACTGAAACGACTCTTCCGGCAGTTTGTGCTCGCGCAGCCGCTTCAGCAGCAAGTCGTAATCATGGATGCGCTGGCTCCCGCCGATGATTTCGCCGTAACCTTCCGGAGCGATCATATCGAAGGCCAGCGCCAGCTCCGGCCGCTTCGCGTCCGGCTGCATGTAAAAAGCCTTGATGGACGTAGGATAGTGGTGGATCAACGCGGGGCGATCGAAAGAGCTGGAGATGATAGTCTCTTCGTCGCCGCCAAAATCATCGCCGAATTTTGCAGGATTGCCCTGTTTGTTCAGTACCGCAACCGCTTCTTCATAGCTGATGCGCGGGAAGGGTGGCTTCACATTCTCGAGCTTTGTCGTATCACGCTTGAGCGTTTCAAGTTCTCGCGCCTTGTTCTTCAGGACGCCTTGCACGATGGCGCTTACCAGCCCTTCGCTGAGCTCCATCGCTTCTTCAAACTCGACGTACGCCGCCTCCGGTTCCAGCATCCAGAATTCCGTCAGATGCCGCCGCGTCTTCGATTTTTCCGCGCGAAACGTTGGCCCAAACGTGTACACCTTGCCCAGCGCCATGGCGATGGCTTCGGCATACAGCTGCCCGCTCTGCGTCAGGTAAGCCTTCTGATCGTCAATGTAATTCACTTCGAAGAGGGTCGAAGTCCCTTCGCAAGCCGCCGGCGTGAACATCGGCGCATCCGTCAGCGTATACCCCTGCCCATCCATGTACTCGCGCGCCGCCCGAATGGCCTCCGCGCGAATCCGCAGAATCGCCGCCTGCCGCGGCGTTCGAATCCACAGGTGCCGCTGGTCCAGCAGAAAATCAACGCCGTGCTCTTTTAACTGGATGGGGAACGGCGTACTCTCCGGAACCTTTTGCACAACCTGAATTTTCGTCACGCCGATTTCGAATCCGCACGGCGCGCGCTTCTCCGCGCGAATCTTGCCAGTAACGATCACGCTCGATTCCTGTGTCAGCCCCTTCAGCGATTCGAACGCCTCCGGATTCTCCTTCTGCGCGCAAACTCCCTGAATAATCCCCGTCCCATCCCGGAAAATCGGAAATAAAAGCTTCCCCGACTCCCGCAGGTTGTACAGCCACCCCTTCAGCGTGACTTCCTGCCCGTCGTACTTTCCCGCCTGCTCAATCGTGATCGTCGTCATAGTCAGATTTTTTGTGTTATTGCCAAATAAGTAGTCTAGCAAAGGACGGTCCGCACCTAATCCCAAGCCTCTTCGAAGCGATCTAGGGCTTTGCGGGCTGCGGCAAGTTGCTCTGCGGCGCTTGGCGCTTCCGGTCCCGTTTTTTCCTTCAATTCCAGGACAATTGGCAGGTTTGCGTCGGGGGCGGTTTTCAGGAGCTTGATGGCGGCAGGCCAGTCGATGCTGCCGTCGAAAGGCGGGAGATGCTCGTCTTTGTCACCGTGATTGTCATGGAGATGCACGCTGGCGACGAGATCGCGCAGGGGAGCGAAACTTTTCTCGATGCGCTCGTCTTCCGGCGGTTCCGCGAGGTGCGCGTGGCCGATGTCAAAATTGAAGCGCAGTCCTGTCAGCCGCGTTTCATCGACGAAGGCTCGAAGGTAGTTCGGATCGCCCATTTCGCTGGTCGTATTTTCCACGCAAATCGTCACGCCCGCGTGGTGCGCGTGCAAGACCAGGTGTTCGAGCGTGCTGAACGCCGCGTCGCGCTTGCGTGGGTCGGCGGTTTCGCGCGAACCGCCCATGTGCAGGATCAGCCGCGCGTAGGCCAGGTCATCGGCGACATCGATGACGCGCTTCAATTCATCCATTGCCTCGATGCGCCGCACGCGTTCGACTTCGCAGATAGAGAGCGGCGTTCCGCTCTCACGCATCGCACTCATGTCCCGGCTCGTGGGGCCATGCAGGGAAACGAGCTTTAACTTGTGCGCTTCGAGAGCGCCGGCCATAGCGCGCACTTCCGTCTTCGCGGCGTACTCGAAGTGGCTGCGCGAGCAAAAAATCTCAATGCCCTGGAATTTGGCCTCGGAAATCTGTCCCAGGAGTTCCGGCGTCAATTTTCGCGATACGAACAAATACGTCGAAAGTAGTCTCTGCATGATCCCGTCAAGGAAATTCTGCCCCTAGTATCCCACGGCCGCGCCCTGATCGCGCGGATCGGCGGCCCCCAGCCGCTCCCCGGATTGCGGATCGATTCCAATGGCATTCACGAGGCCGATGTGGCCTCGGCGTTTTGTCTTATGGCCTCGCGCATTCAGGGCGCTTTCCAGGCCAGCCGGAAATTCGCTCTCCATCAGAATCTGGTCCGGCAGCCACTGGTGATGAAATCTCGGCGCGTTGATAGCAGCCTGCGCATCCATGCCGAGGCGCATCCAGTTAATCACGCTAAGCAAAGTCGCGGAAATAATCGCGGGCCCGCCCGGCGAGCCGGTGACGAAACTGAGCTTGCCGTCGCGCAGCAAAATCGTCGGCGTCATGGAGCTGAGCGGGCGGTGCCACGGCGCGATGGCGTTTGCTTCCGACTGCATCAATCCGTACAACGCGTTGGGCACACCGGGCTGCGTGGTGAAATCGTCCATCTCGTCGTTCAGCAGAAATCCCGCTGAACACGTGACGTGTGAGCCGTAGCTGTCGTTCAACGTGTACGTGCTGGCCACCGCGTCTCCCGCCGCATCAACCACGGAGAAATGTGTGGTGTGCGGCCCGTCGCCAAGAGTCGAAATCGCTTGCGGCCCGGCGCTTGCGGAAATCCCGCAGGCCTTCGGGTCGCCGGCCTTTACATTCGCGCTCGAAGACGCTTTCGAGGAGTCGATTGTGGACGCGCGTTCCTTCGCATAACACGGTGCTGTCAAGCCCGCGACGGGGATGTCGGAGAAATCCGGATCCGCGAGATAAGCCGCGCGGTCGGCAAAAACACGACGCATGGTTTCCGCAACCATGTGCACGCTCTGCGAATCGTCCCAGCTTTTCAGCGCAACACCCTGCAGCATATTCAGCGCTTCAATCACCGCGACGCCGCCGGAACTCGGCGGCGGAGAAGTGAGGACTTCCCAACTATGACCGCCGCTTTCGTATTTGGCGCGCAAGACTTCGCGGACTCTTACTTTGTAATTTGCGAGATCTTCAAGAGTAATCAGGCCGCCGTTCTTCGCCATTTCATCGACAATCATCTTCGCGGTTTCGCCGCGATAAAAGTCTGCCGCGCCATTCTTGGCGATGCGCTTCAGCGTCGCGGCCAGCTCCGGCTGTTTCAGCGTGTCGCCGGCCCTCCACAGTTTCCCGCCGTTCAGAAAAATGCGCTGGCTGGCCGGAAATTGTTCAAGTCCCGTCCGTTCCGTTTGAAATTCGCGAGCAAGTTTCTCGCTGATGGGAAATCCATTTTCCGCGAGCCGGATCGCCGGCGCCAGCACGTCCGACAATTTCATCGTGCCGTAATTTTTCAGCACTAATTCCAATCCCGCCACGGTGCCCGGTATGGCGACGGATTTGTAGCCAATCACCGAAGCTTCTTCATCCAGTTTTCCATCTGCGCGAATGTACATATCGCGCGTGGCTTTTCCGGGAGCAACTTCGCGGTAATCGTAAAAAGTTGTTTTCCCATCGGCTAAGCGAATCAGCATGAATCCGCCGCCGCCAATATTTCCTGCCGCCGGCTCGACGACGGCAAGAGCGAACGCCGTAGCCACCGCCGCGTCGATGGCGTTGCCGCCGCGCTTCATGATGTCCACGCCAACTTGTGAGCCAAGAGGCTCGTCGGTCGCGACCATTCCGTGCGCGCCGCGAACCGCTTGCTGTGGCCACGGCTTGGAACTTTCCGCACGAGTGGCAGGAGTTGCCGCAGTTTGCGCTGTTGCGCAGCGAGCAAGAAACAAACTTGCGGGCAGCACGAGCAGCAGAAACGTAGCAGAGGGTTTTTTCATGGATGAACAAAAGACACTAAGGGATTCGCGGGATAGCGTCAAGGCAGTGCGTGGCGGATTCGCAGCGGCGAGCAAGCTGAGTGAGCAGAGTCCGGAATCTCGCCGGGGAGTGGACGAAAAAAGAGGCGGCATAGATTTCGGCGGTTACGTTTCGGTGAGAAATTCGACGGTAGGCGGGCCGGGGAGGAGGCCGGCTTTAGTGCCGCGCTTGATCAGTTCTTTTACGGCTTGCTGGCCTTTTTCGCCGTAGCCGAGAGTCCATTTGTTGACGTACATGCCGACAAATTTGTCGGCGAGCTCAGCGTCCATTTCGCGGGCGAATTGCATTGCGTAGTTGAGGGCTTCTTCGCGATGCTCAAGGCCGTAGGCGACGCTGTCGCGTATGGTCTTAGCGATTTGGCGGCCCAGCTGCGGGCCGAGCGAGCGGCGGACGGCATTGCCGCCGAGCGGGAGAGGCAAGCCAGTGAGTTCGTGCCACCAGACGCCGAGATCGATCACGCGATGGAGTCCCAGTTTCGGAAAGAAAAGCTGGCCTTCGTGAATCAAGAGGCCGGCTTCGACGACGTTGTTCTGGACGGCATCGAGGATTTTGTCGAAGGGCATGACCACGGGCTCGAAATCGGGTTCGTGGAGTTTCAGCGTGAGATATGCGGAAGTTTTCAGGCCGGGGACGGCCACGCGCTTGCCGGCAAGCTCCGTGGGCTTGAGGGACTTGGAGGAGACAACGATGGGGCCATAGTTTTCGCCGAAGCTGGCGCCGCAATCGAGGAGGATGTACTTGTCGCGGAGAGTAGGGTAGGCGGCGAAACTGATGGCGGTGACGTCATAGGTTTCGGTGAGGGCAGCTTCGTTCA
>Ga0207146_10222_pt1 | contig 15177 bp, 15 predicted proteins | sample Alteio_BWMinHeat_36_FD_153539 | JGI IMG/M metagenome (GOLD analysis project Ga0207146, IMG submission 153539) | Enriched cells from forest soil in Barre Woods Harvard Forest LTER site, Petersham, Massachusetts, United States -... | ecosystem: Environmental > Terrestrial > Soil > Temperate forest >...
CAGCTTGTGATATTCCCGGGTGAGTTCACCGGGACAGGCATTCTTGGTGAGGTCGGTCCAATAACCGTCCACGCACACCCAGATCTCAAACAAGGTCGGTTCGTTCTTCTGAATCGGACGGTCGCCGGTCGCGGTAAAGGTAGCAATTCCCTTTCCCGACCAGACCAGAGTGAAAGCACGCGCCATTTCGATTCCCTTGTATCCCACGCCGAGGCCATGTACGAAACTTTCATACATGCCGCCCACTTCGCTTTCCTTCATGCCGGGCCGCATGTGCTCGCGGGTATGCGCCATCGCCAGTGCCGCCAGTTCATTGGCCAGACGCATGCGCTCGATTTCCTGCCGGGTTTTGATGGCGCGAGCTTCGTTGAGCAGCGGTGTGGCGTCAACCACCTGCCCCGCGACTTCGCCGAACGCGTCGAAATACATTTGCGTAGGCGTCGTGGGCTCGCCCACCATGCGGTCGGCAGCCTGCGTGCCCATATTCAGCTCTATCGCAACTTTGTCGGTGAGGTCGCGTTCCTTCAGCACCTTCAACGCGAGATCGAGCGCGCGGTATTGCGGCGGGCGGGGATCGCTTTCGTGATAGCCCTTGAAGAGACGAATGTCTTTCGTCCAGGAATTGCGCTCCGCGTCGGCCAATTGCGGCTCCAGGGCAATCAGCGTTGGCTCTCCTTCACGGGGAAAAATTGCAGCGTCATATCCCTTCATGCACCAGTAATTGGTGAGATAGACGACATTGTCCGGCGCGCGTACCACCAGCGCCGTCACGTCCTCATCCTTCATCAGGGCGCGAACCCGATTCAGTTTCGATGTGTCAATCGGCCACGGCATAAATGTGCCCCGAAACCTTGCCAACATTTTTACAGCGCGCGGTTCTCATCCTTGAACGTCCAAGATGCTTCCCTGGCCTTGATCAGCCGGTAGACAGCGGTGTGCAGTGGCGCGGGCACGCCGGCGCGCTCGGCTTCGCGCGCGATGGCGCCGCTCAGAAAATCGACCTCGGTCGGTAGTTCGCGCCGGACGTCGTACAACATTGATGGTGGATGGTTGGTCATGGCGCCGATCTTGTTCATCTCCCAGGGATCTTCATGGAGCTTGATGCCCGCTGCGGCTGCCACGCCTTTACCTTCTTCAATCAACTCGTGCAGCAGGTGTCCGAGGGCGGAGAACTGGGATTCGTCCGCGAAGTGCGGCGAATGCGGAAGACCAGTCAATGCGGACACTCCGTTAACCGAGGCATTGAAAATCAACTTCGACCATTGTGCCGGACGCGCATCCGGCAAGGCCTCGGCCCTCAAACCGCCAGCGTTGATCAGGTCGGCAGCCTCCTTTACCAGCGCGGGAGAAGTGTGGCACGGTTCAAAGGGACCGATCCAGGTGGCGGTGTCGAGTTCCAACTGCACATGCGCATCGCTGTGCTTGGTGCCGCTCATGAAAGTCGTGCCCCGAATAACCTGCCCACGGGTGTGGGCGGCGACGATCTCCTCGCTTCCCAGGCCGTTCTGCGCGGAGATGACCGCGCCCTGATCGAATCGATCGCCGACCCGCGCGATGGACTCCTCCACCTGGGTGGCTTTGGTGGCGACGATGCCGAGGTCGCAGTCGGGAAGCTGGCCGGGTTGGGTGGTAGCTTTGAGCGACACATGAAACTCGTGCTTCCCCGAAACGCGCAGACCGTCACGATTGAGGGCTCGGGCGTGATCTTCGCGACGAACAAACGCCCATACTTCCACAACCCGCGCCAGGTGCGCCGCGTACAGGCTGCCAATGGCGCCGCAACCGACGATGCAAACGCGTTTCATGCGAAGGCCGTCCCGCGCCACAGGTGTCTTACCGCCTCTCTACTTTCACCAACTTCCCGGCTTGACTGATTTCTTTCGCTACCATCGCCCGGAACAAACTATCCGCGTTGTTGAACGAATCGTCGATCATGATACCGCTCGCGAACAGCGCATCCTGAAGGGCAGCAGAAATCGTGTGGATTGGAGCAGCTCCCCCCTCGCCCATCCCCTTGGCGCCACTGTAGCTGTGCGGCGATGGGGTTTCGATGTGATCGTATTTCACCTTCGGCATATTCATTGCGGTGATGGGCGTGTAATCGCTGAAAGTGCTGGTCAACATATTACCGACCGCATCGTACACGCAATTCTCCATGAGAGCCGCGCCGATACCGTGGGCGGTCGCGCCATACACCTGGCCTTCGACGATGGGCGGATTGATCACGGTGCCGCAATCGTCCACCGCGACGTATTCGAGAACCCGCGGGATGAAAGTGTCACGCTCGATTTCAACCACCGCGATGTGAAGCTGGGAGGCGTAAGTGAGGGTCAGGCTGCCGTACTTCTTCTGTTTGTCCGGCACTTTGAAGGGGGCGCGCCAGATGTAACGGCAGTTCAGCGTGAGCTCATATAACTCGGGCGGCAGCACCGCGCTATTCACGTTGACGATGTTGGCAAGTCCCCAGTAGTTGATGGATTTGTTCGTGCTCGTGGAGCGGATTTCCGGACCCTGTTCGCCTGTGCCGAATTCAAGATCGTTTTCTTTGGTTTCAAGCAAGAACGCCGCCAGACGCTTCATTTCTGTCTTCAGCTTCTGTGCTGCTCCGTGGACCGCCGACAGTCCTGAAACCGCAAACTGGCTGGCGTAGGTCCCGGAAAACCCGGTGTGCACGTTGCGCTCGGTGTCGAAGCCGGTTCGCACTGTGATCCGATCGGGATGAATGTTCAGCACGTCGGCAACCACCTGCGCCGCCGTGGTCTCGTGGCCCTGGCCCTGCGGACAAGAACCAACCGAGACCACAACCTCGCCATAAATATCCAACTTGCAGTTCGCCCCTTGCGAGTTGCCGGAAAAAGGTGCGCCGGGATTCACGATCTGTGATTGGCCAAAATTATTTGTGCCTGAGTCGAGCGTGGTGCCGATGCCAATTCCAATCAGCCGGCCCTCCTTGCGGGCCGCCACCTGCTTCTTTTTCCATTCGTCCCAGCCCATGCGCTCTTTCGCCACTTGCAGCATTCGCGGGTAGTTGCCCGAGTCGTACACGCAACCATTGGGCGTCGTATAAGGGAATTCTTCCGGACGAATGTAGTTGCGCAGGCGTATCTCGTCGGTCGGAATGCCCAGCTCATGCCCGCAAATATCGATCACGCGTTCCAGGAACCACAGGTGCTGCATGCGGGAGTATCCGCGATTCGGGCCGACCGGACATTTGTTGGTGACCGCTTGCGTGAAATCGATCCGCGCATTCTTGAAGCGATAAACTCCAGGAAACACCTGTGACCAAATGACGCAACCCAGCGGTTCGTAACGGGGATATGCACCGCAGTCATCAATATGTCGCGATTCCAGCGCGGTGATGACGCCGTTCTTATCGAGCGCAACCCGGGTATCGCGAAACGTCCGCTCGTTGCCATGAGCGCTCGAAGTAATGTGTTCCGTGCGCGTCTCCACCCACTTGACCGGCCTTCCCCCCGCTTTCTTCGACGCCAGCGCGCACACCGCCATCTGCGGGTAACTGGTGATCTTGATCCCGAAGCTGCCGCCGATATCGGAAGTCTCCACGCGTATGCGGTCGATGTGAACGCCCAAGTGCGCCGAGAGGAACTGAATGGCGAACGACGGAAACGAGTTGTTGCACTCGTAATAAATGCGGTCGTCTTTCGGATTCCACCGCGCGATGACCACATTGTTCTCGAGAGGCGTGCTGGAGAAACGATGGAAATGCATGCGATCGATGTTGACCACGTAGGCGGCTTCACGGAAAGCCTTCTCCACATCTCCGTACTCAAACACTCCATTCCAGACACGGTTCGTGCCAGCGTCTTCGTGGAGAATGCTCTTGTCGGTCAAGGCAGTTTCCGCATCCACCACCGGATCGAGCGCCTCGTACTCAATCTGCACCAATTCAGCAGCGTCATCGGCCAAGCTGGGCGATTCGGCCACTACTGCCGCGACCGGCTCCCCCTGATATCGCACTTTGGAAACGGCCAGCGGATAGTCTTTGATCCTGGCGCAGGGATCTGGCCCGATCTCGATGAATGGCTGCGTCTGCCCCGCAATCTCAACCCCGGTGAGTGTGCCGAAGACTCCCGCAAGAGCCTCAGCGTCTGAAACATTAACGCTCACGATCCGGGCGTGAGCATAGGGCGAGCGCACGAATCGCAGATACAGCATCTCCCGCAGCTTGATATCATCGGCAAACTTGCCGCGCCCGCGCAGCAGACGATTCTCCTCCTTGCGCGGAAGCGCCTGCCCCACCCAGTTTTGAGTGCCGTCCTTCTTGATCGTGCTCACACCCAACTCCTCATCGCAACGCCGCCTGCAATCCGTCGATCAACTTCTGCACCTGTTTCTTCCCTAAAGGCTCGAGCAGGCCCCCAGCCATAGATGTCAATCGGCCAAAAATCTGCGCCTCGCCCTGCCACGCCACTCTTGCGCCACCCTCGACGGGCGACAAATCAAATCCTGCAGTCAGCGAGACATTTCCTCCGGCCACGCTTCCCTGCCCCTTATACTGCGCGTGCCGCGGACGCTCCGCCTGCGCCAATTCCATCTTCACCTCCGCAGTGCCTTTGATGTAGGAAATGCCAACGTTCACCTTCACCGTGAAATGGCTTGAGTCCTGTATCGACAAGCCCTGAAAATCCGGCAGCAACGCAGCGAATTTGCCCGGATCGACGAGAAAGTCATAAACCTCTTCCGGCGTACGCTTCACTTCAAAGTCGCCGGCGAACTTGATCGCCATGCTTCAAGCACCCTTCATGTTCTGAGCCGCCGATTGAATAGCTTTCAACATATTCTGGTAGCCTGTGCAGCGGCAAGTATTTCCCGCAATCGACTTGCGCATTTCCTTGTCGCTTGGTTGCTTGTTCTGGGACAACAGTTGCAATGCGGAAAGCATCAGCCCGGGCGTGCAGTACCCGCATTGCAGTCCATAGGAATTGCCGAAGGCCTTTTGGATGGGATGGAGTGCCCCATCTTTTTCCAGGCCCTCGACCGTGAGGATCTCCGCGCCGTCCGCCTGCACCGCAAACACCGTGCAGGACTTCACCGCTGCGCCGTTCATCAGCACCGTGCAGGCGCCGCAGTAGGTCGTATCGCAGCCTACGTGCGTTCCGGTGAGATCGAGATCTTCGCGCAGCAACTCGACCAGCAGTTTGCGCGGCTCAACTGTCCGCGAGTAGGACTTGCCGTTGACCGTGAGTTGAATCGGGATGTTGGCGACGCTCTCAGGCATAAATGTGGCTCACCTCAACCTGCTCGCCGCGAGCCCGGCGAGCCGCAATTTCAATCGCCCGCTTCACCAGAGCCCCAACCAGAGTACGTTTGTAGTCCGCCGAACCGCGCATATCGGATTGCGGATCCGCGGCAGTCCGGGCCGCATCCATCGCCGCCAGAATTGTTTTCTCGGTAATCGCCCTTCCGCGCAGAGCCGCTTCGGCCTCTTTCGCCCTTATCGCGGTCAGCCCGACGCAGCCCAGAGCGATCGCCGCGTCCTTGCAGGAATCTCCAACCATGGTAAGCTGCACCGCCGCACTCGCCGTCGGATAAACCGGCGCCGAGCGCTTGAACGCCATGTACGCGCCTCCACTTCCCTTCGCCGGCACCTTCACTAGTACTTCGCTGACCAGTTCATCGTGCGCCAGCGCCGTGGTGTATGCGTCCTTGATGAAGTCCTGCACGGAGACAGTGCGCTCTCTGTCCGGCCCCAGGCAACGAACTTCAGAGGAAAGAGTAAACAGAACCGTGGCCCAGTCGCCGCTGGGATCCGCCTCCGCCAGCGATCCGCCGATGGTGCCACGATTGCGCACCTGGACATCTGCGATGCCCGCGGCGCAGTCCTGAAGAATGGGAACCCTCGCGATGACGGCAGAGTTCTCGATCTCCGCGTGGCGGGTCAGCGTACCGAAGCGAAGCGTGCCATCGTCTTCCCGGACGTAGGAGACGCCGGGAATAAAATTCAAATCCACCAGGTCCGCTGGATTGGCAAAGCGCAACTTCATCAGCGGAATCAGACTCTGGCCGCCCGCCAGTAATTTGGCGCCGTCCCCAAGTTGCGCCAGCATGGTGGCCGCTTCCTTCAACGAGCTGGCCCGGTGATAGCGAAACGCGCGGGGATACATGTTCCGAATGTCCTCTTAGCTCGTCCATTGTCACATAAGTGCGAGCAGGGCCAATAAGATTACCAAACGTGGCCACTTCCCGACTACCGAGTGAGGACCTGCAAAATGGAGGCCGGGGTCATCGCCCGGCGGGATGCACCACGCCCCCGGTTTCATCCAACCTAAAATGGACGCAATCGCATAGATCGCGCTAACTCTCCTCCGTCCCGATCTGCCGGTAGGCGCCGCGGAAATAAAGCAGCGGATCGCCCTCCCGCACCACCACATCCTCCACTTCCGCAATAAAAATGGTGTGGTCTCCCGCGTCCTGCGCAGTGTGCAACCGGCACTCGAGATAGGCCAGAGCGCCGTGCAAAACCGGCGTGCCATGCGGAGTGCGCTCGAAGCGAGCTCCGGCCTCCCGCTCAGCGTGCTGATGGGTCGGGCTCGGGCCGGCGTAATACTCCGAAACCGCGCGTTGGTTCTCCGCCAGAACATTCACTCCGAAGCGTTTCCTGGCATGCAGATGAGTGTGGGTCCGCGCCCGATGATCCACGCAGACCAGCACCAGCAAAGGATCCAGCGACACCGAGGTGAACGCGTTAGCAGTCATCCCGTGCACTTCGCCCTCATAGTCAACGGTGATGACCGTAACCCCGGTAGCAAAGCTACCCATCGCCCTGCGAAATTCCACCTGCGTAACGCCCATAGGAAAATTCTAATGTAGGCGCGGGCGTCCTCGCCCGTGCGGGACCGGGCCGCGTTCCAGCCTTCAAAGTTTTACCACGTAAGCCGCGCGAGTAGATTGTAGCGCCACCGCCCCGGCGACTGTCGTGGGCGTCCCGCCATCACCGCCAAGCGCAAGATGCCGATTCCTCATGTATGATTTCGTGATCGTGAGCGTAGGACAAACACCTTGCACGGAACGGCAACCCTTGGGCTCTTATGCCACCGACTTGGACTCGGGACCCGCGCTTTCGCGAGACGAAGCCTGCCAACTGATCCGCTGCGGTGAAAGTGATCTCCCTGCTCTGCTCTGCGCCGCCACGGAAGCCAGGCAGCGTTTCAAGCCGGGATTCATTACCTATTCGCGCAAGGTTTTTATTCCGCTCACCAATCTCTGCCGCGACTACTGCGGCTATTGCACCTTCCGCCGCGATCCCGGCCAGCCCGGTGCCCACACCATGACTCCGGACCAGGTATTGGAGGTAGCGCGTGCTGGCGAGAAGATGGGATGCACCGACGCTCTATTCAGCCTGGGCGACAAACCCGAACTCGTTTTCCCTGAAATGAGGGAAACCCTTCACCCCCTGGGATACAAATCCACTCTCCACTATCTCGAAGCTATGTGCGAACTGGTGCTGCGCGAGACCACGCTGCTGCCCCATCCGAATCCCGGGCTGATGAGCGCGGAATGGATTGCGCGCCTGGCCAAAGTTTCTGCCAGCATGGGCCTGATGCTCGAGACCACGAACGCTTCTCTCCTGGACGCCGGCGCGGCCCATGACAATGCTCCCGACAAGCTCCCAGCCAGGCGTCTCCACACCATCGAGGAAGCTGGCAAACAAAATGTTCCCTTCACTACCGGCTTGCTGATTGGCATTGGCGAGAGCCTGGAAGACCGCGTAGACACGCTGCTCGCCATCCGCGAGCTGCATCGCCGCTACGGACACATTCAGGAAGTAATCATTCAGAACTTTCGCGCCAAACCCGAGATCCCCATGCACGACTGTCCCGAGCCCACCCAGAGCGAGATGATGCGCACCATCGCCGTAGCGCGCCTGCTGATGCCAGACGTCAATATTCAGGCGCCACCCAACCTTTCTGCCCCATACTATGATGAGTTGCTCGACGCAGGCATTAACGATTGGGGAGGAATTTCACCCTTGACGCCAGATTTCATCAATCCGGAAAAGCCGTGGCCGCATCTGGAACAACTAAAGCTGCGGACCGAAGCCAAAGGATATTCATTGCGTCAGCGCTTGCCGGTCTACCCTGAGTTCGTGCCCGCGTTGACCGCGGCGCCAGGCTTGATGTCAGACAAAGTCAAAGCCGCAGCCGATGGCGAAGGCTACGCGCGGAGGCCCGCATGATCGCAGTGCTCACTGGCGGCACGGGAGGCGCAAAGTTCGTGGAGGGCCTCCGGCAAGTCACTTTAGCTCAGGACCTCACCTTCATTGTGAACACCGGAGACGATCTGGAGTGGTGGGGATTGTACGTCTCCCCCGACTTGGATTCCATCACCTACGCGATGGCTGGCCTGCTCAGCAAGGAGCGCGGCTGGGGAGTAAAGGGTGACACATTCTTTTGCCTGCAGGCCATGGGAGAGCTGACCGAGCCGATCTGGTTCCACGTCGGCGACCGCGACCTCGCCGTTCACCTGCTGCGCTCGAAATATCTGGCCCAGGGAAAAACTCTAACCGAAGCCACCACGGCAATTTGCGATAAGTTGGCAGTTCAGGCACGAATCCTCCCCATGAGCAACTCGCGAGTCGAAACCAGGATCGACACGCCAGTGGGAGACCTCAGCTTCCAGGAGTATTTCGTGCAGCGCTGGTACCAGGACCCGGTTAAATCAGTAAGTTTCGCCGGCGCCGTCGAAGCCGAGCCTGCACCGGGCGTAGTCGAGGCCATCATGTCGGCGAACGCTGTCATACTGGCGCCCAGCAATCTCGCCACCAGCATCGGCCCAATCCTCGCCATCGCAGGCATTCGGGAAGCCTTGCGCCAGACCAAGGCAACCGTGGTCGCGGTCAGCCCCATTGTTAACGATGCCGCCGTCTCCGGTCCGGCGGGCGCTTTGATGGCGGCGCAGGGTCTGCCCATCTCCATTGCCGGAGTCGCCAAGGCCTATGAGGATTTCCTGGATATTCTGATCGCCGATGTCCGCGACCTTGAAGCCGCCAGAAAGTTGGATCGTCCCCAACTGCGCGTCCATTGCACCAACACCATCATGCGAACCGCGGACGACAAAACCAAGCTGGCGCGCACAGTACTCGCCCTGCTGAACGCGGAAAGCGCCCGCGCCGCGGATCCGTCATGATCCTTATCCCTGTCAAGAGCCTGGCCAACGCCAAGCAGCGCCTGGCATCCGTGCTCGATCAGCCGACTCGCACCGAACTGGCACAGGCCATGCTTCTCGACGTGCTGGAAATCCTGCACGCGTGGACAAATCGTCCCCAAGTCAGCATTGTAACCAGCGATCCCTTTGCACTTGATCTGGCGCGACGATTCGAATTCCAAATCATTCCCGACCACGCCAATCGCAGTGAGACTGACGCTATCGCCGAGGCAACCCGTTTCTGCGAGTCTCGAGGTGTAGACAGCACGCTGGTCATTCCCGGCGACATTCCCCTGATAAACGCTCGCGAGCTGGAACAGATTCTGCAAGCCGCGCCTGCTGAGGGATCCGTACTCGTCCCCGCCGCCGACGGACGCGGCACCAACGCCGCCTGGCGCCGTCCCGCCGGATTGTTCCCTTTGCGTTTTGGAAACGACAGCTTCAAACCACACTTGACGGCGGCACGCGCAACTCAGAAACCCTGCGTGGTCCTGCCGCTCCCCGGAATCGCTCTCGACATAGACAACCCGTCCGACTTGCGCCAACTGGCGGAAGCTCCCGGCGAAACCCGCGCCCAGCGCCTGGCCCGCCAGTGGGACCTCACCGATCTTCCTTTGGCCGCCAACGAATAGGTTTGCCATGTACGCTCGACCGCTACTCTTCGCAAGTCATAGTTCTCGTAAACTGGTCTTCGACCCACATGGTTGACCGTGACCAAGCTCGTGAGCTGCGCATCATCCCGGTTTCGCTGGCCGACGAAGTCCGTCCCGGCGACTCGCTCACCGACAAACTTCTCCAAGCTTTAAAGCATTCCAAGCTCTCACTGCGAGCCCGAGACATCCTGATCGTGAAACATAAAATCGTCTCCAAAGCAGAAGGCCAACTCATTCCCCTCGAAAAAATCAAGCCCTCCGCCAGTTCGCGCGCATGGGCGCGCCGCTACAACCTCGACCCACGCGTAACCGAACTGGCTCTCGCGGAAAGCAGACGGGTAATCCGTCGCAAGCGCGGCGTTCTGATCACGGAAACCCGCCACGGCCTGATCTGCGCCAATAGCGGCGTCGATGTATCCAACGTAAACGGCGGCGGTCACGCGCTCCTGCTCCCCAACAACCCCGACCGCTCCGCCGCCCAACTCCATCGCCAACTGAAAAAACGCCTGAAACTTTCCATCCCCATCATCATCACCGACAGTTTCGGCCGCCCCTGGCGGGAAGGGCTCACCGAGGTTGCGATTGGCATCGCCGGCATGCAAGCGTTGCGCGACTATCGCGGAGATCGCGACCCCCACGGCTATCCGTTGCGTGTAACCATCGAAGCAGTCGCCGACGAACTGGCTTGCGCCGCAGGTCTGGTTTGCGGCAAGCTAGCTCGCACGCCGGCGTGTATCATTCGAGGCTACCGCTACCAACCGGGACGCGGACGAGCCCGCGACTTGATTCGTCCGGCGGCTACTGATTTGTTCCGTTGATGTGGTTTTTTAGGGGGACTTATGACCCGCGTGACCGAGCTGCAAAACTTTCCTGCGCTGGAGTGGCCGGACATCGCCCCTAGCATCAGTCCCCAGTCGCGCACCGCACTCGAACAAGTGATGGAAACGCTCGATGGCGGCGGGCTCACGCGCGCACAATGCTCGCAGCTGGCCAACGCCGACGGCGACGATCTCCTCGGCCTGCTCGTTGCCGCCGACGCCCTGCGCCGCGAGTTAGTAGGAAACCTCATCACCTATGTGGTAAACCGCAATATAAACTTCACCAACGTGTGCTTCGTCGGCTGCAAGTTTTGCGCCTTCAGCCGCGGCCCCCGCGAATCCGACGCCTATTTCCTCAGCCTCGATCAAGTCGCCCAGAAGGCCATCGAAGCATGGAAAATCGGAGCTACGGAAGTTTGCATTCAAGGCGGCCTGCCCCACGGCCTGCCCCCGTTTCACTATCGCGACATTCTGCGCGCGGTAAAGCAAGCCGTCCCCGGCATGCACATCCACGCTTTTTCGCCTATGGAAATCGTCTACGGCGTCGAACTCACCGGCATGCCCCTCGAAGATTACTTGTGCATGCTCCGCGACAACGGCCTCGACACTCTCCCCGGAACCGCCGCCGAAATCCTCGACGACGACGTCCGCTTCGTCCTCTCCCGCAACAAACTTTCCACGGAACAATGGAAACAAGTCATTCGCACCGCGCATCAATGCGGCATTCGCACCACCTCCACCCTGATGTACGGACACGTCGAATCGCCAGAGCACTGGGTCAACCAACTTCTGTTGTTCCGCGAAATCCAGCAGCAAACCGGCGGCTTCACCGAATTTGTCCCGCTCGGATTCGTGCACCAGAACACGCTACTCTTTCATCAGGGAATCGCGCGACCTGGCCCCACCCTCGCGGAGCACCTGAAAATTCACGCCCTGGCGCGCGTTCTCCTCGCCGGTGCCATCAACAATATTCAAGTCTCATGGGTAAAGCTGAACCGCAGTCTGTCCCAACTCTGCCTGAACGCCGGCGCCAACGACTATGGCGGAACGCTGATGGAAGAAAACATCTCTCGCGAAGCCGGAGCCACCGCCGGCCAGTACACCAGCCCCGAAGATTTTCAAGCTCTGATTTTGGAAGCTGGCCGCATCCCCGCGGAACGCAATACCGTCTACACTCGAATCAACCTGAAACTCCAGCCCGAGGCATTCACCGCCGAACAATTACTCGAACCGGAGTTTGCATAATAGCGATCCCATGAACCCACCCCGCCCCATCGCAGTTCTAGGAGGCACCGGCCCCGAAGGATTCGGCCTCGCCCTGCGCTGGGCGCAAGCCGGCGAAACCGTAATCATCGGATCGCGAGACCCCAGGCGTGCTCAGGACGCCGCTGAAAAAATAAAACAGAGAATCGGCGCAACCACGAGAGTCTCCGGCAGCGAAAACATCGCAGCTTGCGCCGCCACCGATCTTCTGGTGCTCACCATCCCCTTCGAAGGCCACGCCACCCTGCTCAAGCAACTCAAGCCCGCAATTCGTCCCGGCAGCATCGTGATTGACGCAACGGTGCCCTTAGCCGCATGCGTCGGCGGTCGCGCCACCCGCACAATCGGCGTCTGGCAAGGCTCCGCGGCGCAAGAGACTGCCGAACTCTTGCCCAGGGAAATTTCCGTCGTGGCCGCTTTCCAAAATGTAGGAGCCGAACTGCTGAACGCCGATGGCCCAGTCGAATGCGATGTAATCGTCTGCAGCGATGATCCCGCTGCCATCCAACTCGGGCGCAGCCTGGCCGCAAAGATTCCCGGCGTTCGCGCCATCGACGGCGGCAAACTGGAAAACGCCCGCATCCTGGAACAGATCACAGCCTTGCTGATCGGCCTGAACATCCGCCACAAAGGCCACACCGGCATTCGCATCACCGGCCTGCCTGACGCAGCCTACAAACCAGCCTAGCGTCCGTCCCATCCGGCGACAAAGATTCCCTTGTGTACCTTCGTGTCCTTCGTGGTAAAAGGTTTTCTCTAGAAGCGTTGAGCCGTTTATGAACCAACCCAACACTCCCCCGGCCATCGAATTCCGCCACGTCGGCTATCGCATCGACGCCGGCCACGAACTGCTCCACGATCTGAATCTAGAAGTTCAACGAGGAGAAACCCTGGTCCTGCTGGGCCGCAGCGGCTCCGGCAAAACCACCACCCTCAAGCTCATCAATCATCTGCTCACTCCGACCCAAGGCGAACTTCGCGTCGACGCTCGCCCCATTCGCGATTGGGACGTAATCCGCCTCCGCCGCATGATCGGCTACGTCATCCAGGAGGTAGGTCTCTTCCCTCACTTCACCGTCGAGCGCAACATCGGACTTGTCCCGAAGATTGAGAACTGGCCCGCGAATCGAATCACCGAGCGCGTCCAGGAACTTCTGAAACTAGTCGGACTCGACCCCCAAACAGCCATGCGTTATCCCCGCGAACTTTCCGGAGGCCAGCGCCAGCGAGTGGGCGTAGCCCGCGCCCTCGCAGCCGATCCCCCCATCCTCCTCATGGACGAGCCCTTCGGCGCCCTCGATCCCATCACCCGCGCCGAACTCCAGAATGAATTTCTGGATTTGCAGAAGCGGCTCCGCAAGACTGTAGTCTTTGTCACTCACGACTTGCGCGAGGCCCTGCTACTGGGCACGCGCATCGCACTCATGGAAGCAGGCCGGCTGGTCGATATCCAAACGCCCGAAGAATTTCTATCTTCGACTGAACCCCTCGCCTCTGCTTACAAAAATGCCTTCAATACGGACTTTGAAACTCACGAACAGCGAGGCCATCCATGAACCTCTACCAATTCATCCAGCACAATCACACCGAAGTCCTGGAACTGACGCTCGAGCACTTATGGCTGGTAGGAATCTCCACCGCGCTGGCCGTGCTGATCGGAATCCCGCTAGGCATCCTAATCACCCGCCGCCCCGCGCTCAACAAACCCATCCTAGGCGCAGCCAACATTATTCAAACCATCCCTAGCCTGGCCCTCTTCGGATTCCTATTGCCAGCCCCCTGGATCGGAGCCCGCGCCGACCGTCTGGCCATCCTCGCCCTGACCCTCTACGCCCTGCTGCCGCTGATCCGCAACACCTACGCCGGCATCAAAGGCGTTGACCCCGCCGTAGTCGAAGCCGGACGAGGCATGGGCCTCACCGATCGCCAACTCCTGTTTCAGGTCGAACTCCCTCTAGCCCTGGGAGTCATCATCGCAGGCATTCGGGTAGCGACGGTCATTTCAGTAGGACTGGCGACCATCGCGGCAGCCATCGGCGCAGGCGGCCTGGGAGAATATATTTTCCGCGGCCTCGCCATGGTCAACAACCAGGTCATCCTGGCCGGAGCCGTCCCCGCCGCCGCCATGGCCCTGCTGGCCGACGTAACCCTGGGCGCCCTGGAAAAACGCCTAACCCCAAACTGAGAACCGCGAACTAGGAACTGAGAACCGACTTCTTCCAAATGCCGGCCCGCAAAAACAATCCGCGAACCAGGCAAATGATCCCGTGGTTTTCATTCCTGCTGGCAGCCCTCCTAACCGCCTGCGGCCCCACCCGCGAGAACCGCATAGTAGTAGGCTCGAAAAATTTCACCGAGCAACTGATTTTGGGAGAAATCATCGCCCAGCAAATTGAAACCAAAACCCATCTCCCAGTCGAGCGCCGCTTCTATCTGGCCGGCACCTACATCTGCCACCAGGCCATCCTGGCGGGCCGCATCGACATCTATCCCGAGTACACCGGCACCGCGCTCACTGCTGTCCTGAAAGAAAAGCCCGAGTCCGATCCCGCAAAAGTCTACAACCAGGTCAGGACCGAATATGAAAAGCAATTCCACCTGACCACAGGACCAACCTTCGGCTTCAACGACACCTTCGCCATAGAAATTCGCGGCGCCGACGCCCGCCGCCTGGGATTGAAAACCATCTCGCAAACCGCACCTTACACTCCAAACTGGCGCCCCGGATTCGGCTACGAATTCATGGAGCGTCCCGACGGCTACAAAGGCCTGGCAGCAACCTACAACCTGCATTTCGCCGCCAGCCCCAGAATCATGGACCTCGGCCTCCTGACCCGCGCCCTGAAAGACAAACAGATAGACCTGATCGCCGGCAACGCCACGGATGGCCTGATCCCCGCGCTAGACCTGTTCGTCCTCGAAGACGACAAACACTATTTCCCTCCGTACGAGGCCGTGCCCATAATCCGCCAGCAAACCCTAACCCTCCACCCCGAGCTAAAACCAGCCCTCGATCAACTAGCCGGAAAAATCTCCGACGCCGACATGCGCCAATTAAACTACGCCGTAGACGGCCAGCACCGCGACGTAAAAGACGTAGTCCGCGAGTTTCTCCGAACCCTGGAGTCCCCAAACTGAGAACCGGGAACCAGCAACTGAGAACTGCTCCCCCAAATGATTCAAATCAGTTCGATTCCGCAACGCCCGCCCGAGCCAGACGGAGATCTAAGTCAACGGCTTTGAAAGGGCGCGGCTAAAGTGTGTGCGTGAGAAACGGT
>Ga0207146_10223_pt1 | contig 15136 bp, 12 predicted proteins | sample Alteio_BWMinHeat_36_FD_153539 | JGI IMG/M metagenome (GOLD analysis project Ga0207146, IMG submission 153539) | Enriched cells from forest soil in Barre Woods Harvard Forest LTER site, Petersham, Massachusetts, United States -... | ecosystem: Environmental > Terrestrial > Soil > Temperate forest >...
CCAAACCAGAAGGAGAAAATGACCGCGAGGGAGACGAACAGACCCCTTACGAAGAAGTCGTCTACGCGAATAGCGATACTCGCGCTGATACCAACCGCCAAGGCAAGTGTAAACAGAGCCAAAAATTTCATGATTTGTCCTTGTTATCGGTGGAAAACTGGTCGTCACAACGGCAACCCAGTATTATCCGATAACTTTATATAATAGAACATTATCAGACTTTTGTCAAGCGGTTATTTGTTCCTTGGTATTTGTCCCTTGGCGAAACGACGGACCTCACCCTCCGTCCCTCTCCTTGAGGAGAGGGGAAACGACAGACTAGACAGCACAACGGTCTCACCCGCCCCTACCACGCCCAAGCGGGGATTGGCATCCGTATCTCCGGATTATCCGTATATCCGTATTATCAAAATTTCTCAGATCATATGCCTAAATTAAAAACCACAGTCCTAATAATCTTGGACGGTTGGGGGATGGCGGATCCAAAACAGAAGGGGAACGCCATTACGCCGAAAACGGCGCCGCATTTTTTTAGTTGGATAAAAAAATATCCTTACACCACGCTGCAGGCGAGCGGGCAGGCGGTGGGGCTGTTTAGCGGGCAGGAGGGAAACAGCGAAGCCGGGCATTTGAATATCGGGGCGGGGCGGGTGGTGAAGCAGGACGCGCTGTATATCACGGAAGCGATTAACGACGGCACGTTTTTTAAGAATAACGCGTTTAATCAGGCCATTCATCATATAAAAAAATATAACACGGCGGCGCACGTGATGGGCCTACTTTCCAACCATAACAGCGCGCACTCGTGCCCGGAACATTTGTACGCGTTGTTGGATTTGTTCCACAAGCGCGGGATAAAAAAAGTATTTTTGCATTTGTTTACCGACGGGCGCGATTCGGGCCAGCACGACGCCCCGGCGCATCTGCAAAAATTGCGCAAATATTTTCACGGCACGGAAAAAATCGCGACTATCATGGGGCGGCTGTACGCGATGGACCGCAATAAAATTTGGGCGCGCACCAAACAGGCGTACGACGCGATGGTTTTGGGGAAAGGGAAAACGGCTTTAAGCGCGGAGGGCGCCTTGGCTTTGGCCTATAACTCCCGCGAGAGCGATGAGTTTATCACCCCCACTGTTATTTTAGAAAATGCCGCGCCGGTCGCGACCGTTAAAGATAACGACGCTGTTTTCTTTTTCAATTTGCGCAGTGACCGGGCGCGTCAGATTACCAAAGCGTTCGTGCAGAAGGATTTTGAGAAAGAAAATCCGGGCGCTTTCCGGCGCGAGCGCTTTCCCAAGAACACGCGCTTTGTGGCGATGACGGATTTTGGGCCGGATTTGCCTGGGGTACTCACTGCTTTTCCGAGCCGCGACGTGCCGGGCGGGCTGGTAGCGAGCCTGTGTCCGCGCCGGCAATTATATATAGCGGAATCGGAAAAATTCGCTCACATCACGTATTTTTTAAACGGCGGCTACGCCCAGCATTTTTGTGATGAAGATTGGATAAAAATTCCATCCGACCAGGTGGTGGATTTTGAAGGGGATCCGGCGATGCGGGCGCGCGCGATCGCCGATAAAGTTTGCGCGGCTTTAACCAAAGATAATTATGAATTTATCGCCGTGAATTTCGCCAACGCCGATATGCTGGGGCACACGGGCAATTTGGCGGCGGCGGAGAAGTCCGTGACGATATTGGATGGCGAACTCAACCGCATCGCGCAGACGATGGTGGCGGTCGGGGCCAATGGCCTCATCACGGCCGACCACGGCAACGCCGAAGAAATGATTAATTTGAAAACCGGCGAGATTGATTCGGAGCATTCCACCAACCCGGTGCCGTGCCTGTTAATTAATTACGCCAAAAAGGTGCGCTTACAAAAAGGCAAACTGGCCAACGTGGCGCCGACGATACTAAAAATTATGGGAGTTACGAAACCGAAAGAGATGACGGCGAAACCACTCTTCTGATACATATGGTACATACGAATGTACGAATATTTACGAATATACTAATAGTACTAATGCAGATTGGTTTCGTATAATTCGTATATTCGTAAATATTCGTACATTCGTATGTATGAACAGATTCTGAATATATGGCATATAATTTTAAGCCAGTAGTCCTCATTATTTTTGACGGCTGGGGTGTAGCTCCGGCGAGCGATGGGAACGCCATTACGCGGGCGAAAATTCCTAATTTTTTGTCGTACGTGAAAAATTATCCGGCCATGACATTGCACGCCAACGGTTTGGAAGTCGGGATATTGCCGAGCGAAATTGGCAACTCCGAGGTGGGGCATTTGAATATCGGCGCCGGGCGCATTTATTATCAATCGTGTCCGCGCGTCAATCAGGCGATCGCGGATCGCAGTTTTTTTACCAATCAGGCTTTCTTGCAGGCGGTGGAGCAGGTTAAAAAAAATAAATCCAAACTGCATCTTATCGGCCTCGTGAGCAACGGCAACGTGCACGCGAGTATTGATCATTTGTTCGCGCTGTTGGAATTGTGCAAGCAAAATAAATTAAGTTCGCAGGTGTTCGTGCACGTTATTTTGGACGGACGCGATTGCCATTTCAGCTCGGGCAAAGAATTCGTCACCCGGTTATTGGAAAAAATGAAAGCGCTCGGCGTTGGCTCCATCGCCAGTATTTCCGGCCGGTTTTACGCGATGGACCGCGACAACCGCTGGAACCGCGTGGAGCAGGCGTACCGGGCCATGGCCGAAGGAAAGAGCGAACAGCGCGCCGAAGATCCGATCGCGGCGATTGAAGCTTCGTACGCCAAAAAAGTTTACGACGAAGAATTTGTGCCCACCGTGATAGAAAAAAAAGGCCAGCCGGTGGCGATGGTGGAGGCCAATGACGCGGCCATATTTTTTAATTTTCGCCCCGACCGCGCCCGCGAATTAACCAAAGCGTTCGTCCTGCCGGGTTTTAATAAATTTGAGCGTCCAACGATAAAAAATTTGTTGTTCGTCACTTTGATGGAATATGAAAAAGATATTCCGGTGGTGGTGGCGTACGAGCCGGTGGTGGTGGAGCATTGTCTGGCTCAAGCGGTCAGCGCGGCGGGCTTAAAGCAGTTTCACGTCGCCGAGACGGAAAAATACGCGCACGTTACTTTTTTTCTGAATGGCACCACGGAAGAGCCATTTAAGGGCGAAGAGCGCGCGCTCGTGCCCTCGCCGGCCGTAACCAGTTATGATACGGCGCCGGAAATGTCGGCCGCCGCCGTCACCAAAGAAGCGATCAAGGCCATTGACAGCGGCACGTACGGCTTCATAGTGATTAATTTTGCCAATCCGGATATGGTGGGGCACACCGGCAACCTTAACGCCACCATTAAGGCCTGTGAAGTGGTGGATAAATGTTTTGGCGAAGTGGTGAAGCACGCGCTGGCGCAGGGCGGCGTGGTGGTGGCCACGGCCGACCACGGTAACGCCGAAGAAGTGGTTAATTTGCAAACCGGAGAAATTGACAAGGAACATTCCACCAACCCGGTGCCGCTCATTATAATCGGCAAAGATTTTATGGGCCAAGCCGGCCCCGGCGGCGACCCGCCCGAAGGAGACTTGAGCCTGCTCCCGCCGGTTGGCCTTTTGGCCGACGTGGCGCCCACGGTTTTAAAACTCATGGGCGTGGAACAGCCGAGCGAGATGACGGGGAGATCCCTGATATAATGTTAAATGAAAAATGATAAATGTTAAATTTTGATTTGGGCTAATTTAATTCATGACCCATCCTAGAACAATCACCGCTCTGTTTACGCCGCAATCCCTCGCTTCATATTTTTTAGGACTCTTCGTGTTTTGGATTGGGCTAAATGAAATTTTTCTCACTAAAAATTGGGTACAGTACGCGCCACATTTTTTAGACAATGGAGCGCTTGTGGTTGCTCTAGTAATATTTCATGGTGTAATGCTATGCGCTTGCGGCGTGTCACTGGTCTTTAATTATTACCGACGCGTTGGCGCGGCAGTGTTGTCGCTCGTGATTCTGCAAGTCGTACTGACTTTATTGATACGCGGAGGATATGGTAAAACAATTTTTCATGATATTATTCTTTTGGGTTTGTCGCTTTTTGTACTTCTTAAAACTCCAGTGAATAAATCCAATAATATAAAAGATAATATTTAGATAATGAAGCGGTCAGTTACAAAAAAAACCCCTGTTAGGCGTTTTTTGTTTGTCCTCCCCTTAGCAAGGGGAGGTGCCCCGTCGCAGGGGCGGAGGGGTCATCGGTTGCGTGGTGGCGCAGGGAAGACTTCCCCGGCCACTCGTGCGAACGAGTGTCCACCCCTTCTTGTTAAGAAGGGGACAAACAGCCAGCTCGCCGCATTTGTCCGATCCAAGGGTTCAATTTGTGTTACGGCCGTAGCGCTATACAGTCAGAGATTGTTTTGATACTCAATTCCTCGGCTTCTTTTAAAGTTTTGTCGGCGATGGTGAAGTCGGCTTGTTTTTTATTGCCTTCGGGGTGGAGGGGACGGACTAAGAGAGACGCGTCGTAGTTTTTATCGGCCGATACCAGGCCGCGGATTTGTTTTTTTCCTGCTGACGTTTCGGTTTCGTAGAGTACCAAGATGATTTTAGCTTCGGGCGAGTTGCCGATCAGCTCTTCCACAAGGCCCAGCAAATCTTCGGCGCTGGCGCCGGAGCGGGCGAAATCATCCTGTGTGAGACTAGTCCAAACCAGGCCGATTTTGGGGTCGGTCTGCAAATGGGTCAGCGCGTGTCCCCACAGTTTTAGAGCGCTCACCGAACGCGTGCGGTAGAGGTGCTGGATGATTTTTTCCCGATCGGCCCCGCTCGCCACCAAATCGCTCGCGAGTTGTAAAGTGTGCGGGCTTAAGTGGGCGTTCTTAAAACTTTTGGTGGCGATGATCATGCCGGTAAGAAGCGCGGTAGCAATGGGCGCGTCCAAGAAGTTTTCCCCGATATTTTTGAGGAGACGGTAAACAATTTCGGCGCTGGCGGTGGCGGTGAGGTCAATCAGGTTTATCTGGCCATAACGTTCGTTGCTCGGCTGATAGTCCACATTGATAACGGGGACGCGATAGAACAGGTCGCTGTTATTTTGAAACACGTCGCCGAGGCTCGCCAAATCCGGCGTGTTAATAGTGATAATAAGGTCATATTTGAAAGTGGATTGGGCGGTGCGCAGTTCGTGTTTGGTGATGATGCCGTTTTTTGGAGTGAGATAAATGGAGAGCCAATTGTCTTTCACGTCATAGCTTAAGGAGTCAATCGGCGCTTTGGAGACATCCACTTTAATAATGAATTTTTGCAGATGGCTTAACTCCGGTTTCACGTCCAGCGCGGCGGGCAGGAATTTAAAATTTTTGGGCGCGGTAAAACCACTGGCCACAAGGTTGACTTGTTTATGCTGTTTCTCCAGCCAGAGTTTGAGAGCGATGGCGCTGGCCAGGGCGTCGCCGCTGTCGCCGGGCGCGAAAACCACCAGCACGTATTGGCTGGCCATCAGCATTTTTTGAATTTGTTCGTCTTGATTGAGCATTTTGAAAGGATTACACGGATTGTGAACGTGGATTACACGGATTTTTTAAACACAGATTACGCAGATTTATCCGCTGGCGCGGAGGATTTTGCAGATTATTTTTGCCGTCGGATGGAGTTGTCATCCTGAGGGAGCGACGCAGCGACCGAAGGATCCCTCTGATTACCAGGGGATTCTTCACCCCGATGCGAATCGTGGTTCAGAATGACAGTCCTTTATCAAAAGCTTCCAATACGGACAGCCGGTTATACTATCAGATAGACAAATTGTTGTCAACGGTGCGGAAATTTGGGGGTGTGGATAAGATTTGCGCCGCTAGTTATTACTATCTAAGCCAACGTAAGCCAAAAGCTTGCGTTTTTAGCTAATTTTCTGTACAATTGATATTACTTTTAGCGCGTAGCGAGTTTCACCAGTTATAATATATGATAAAAACAATCTCCGCGGGAGGGGTGGTATTAAGCGGCCAAGGCGAAGTTTTGGTTGTCAATCAGCATGGGAGATCATGGTCATTGCCAAAAGGACACGTTGAGGATGGCGAGGATTTAATGACCGCGGCGAAGCGAGAAATTCATGAGGAGTCCGGCGTCAGTAATTTGAATTTTGTCCGTGAATTAGGGAGTTATCAGCGCAATAAAATTGGTATAGATGGAAATGATGATTCAACGGAATTTAAAACAATCACGATGTTTCTTTTTACGACTAATGAAACCGACTTAAAACCAATTGACTTGGCAAATCCTGTGGCACGGTGGGTTAAGAAAGAGGAGGTATCTAACTTACTTACGCACCGCAAGGATAAGGAATTTTTTTTGAGCTATGTTAGAGCTTCCCAAAGCCTTTGAATCGCAAAAATATGAAGCGGAAATTTATAAGCGCTGGGAAGCGAGCGGGTATTTTAATCCGGATAATTTGCTGGATCAAACTGCCGATCCATACACGATAATTATGCCGCCGCTGAACGCCAACGCGCCGGTGCACGTTGGACACGCGTTGGGTTTTACCGTGCAGGATATTTTGATACGTTATCATCGCATGCTCGGTCGGCGCGCGTTGTGGCTACCGGGCATGGACCACGCCGGCTTTGAAACCCAGGTGGTATTTGAAAAAAAGCTAGAAAAAGAAGGACGAAGCCGTTTTAACATGACGCGTGAAGAGTTTTACAAAGAGGTTTGGGATTTCGTGCGGCAGTATAAGCATATTTCTGAAGAAGGAATCAAACGGCTCGGCGCGTCGTGCGATTGGTCGCGCAATATTTTTACGCTTGACCCGCGCATCATCAAAATTGTCTATGAGACTTTCAAACAGATGTACGATGACGGTTTGGTTTATCGGGGCAACCGCATTTGCAACTGGTGCCCCAAGCACCAGACCGCGCTGTCAGATTTGGAAACTAAATATGAAGAGCGCGAAGATATTTTGTATTATTTAAAGTATGGGCCGTTTACCATAGCTACCGCACGCCCTGAAACTAAGTTCGGCGATAAATACGTGGTGATGCATCCAGACGATAAGCGTTACAGAGAATATAAGGATGGACAAAAGATTGATGTGGAATGGATCAATGGGCCGATCACCGCTACAGTAGTTAAGGACGACGTCATTGACATGGAATTTGGCACTGGTGTTATGACAATAACACCGGCGCACGACGCCGTTGACTTTGAAATTGCCCAACGTCATAATCTGCCGTTTGAACAGGTGATAGACAAAACCGGGAAGTTGCTGTCCATAGCCGGCGAATTTACCGGCCAGCACATTAAAAAAGCCCGCCCTCTCATAGTAGAAAAATTGCGCGCTAAACGTTTGCTTGACGAATCAAAAACGAACAGTAATTACAAGCACAATGTACAAGTTTGCTACAAATGCGCCACGGTAATTGAGCCCCAGGTAATCCTACAGTGGTTTGTATCTATGACTAAACAACTACCTGATGGTCGGCCTAGCTTACGTGATATAGCAATTGGGGCAGTTAAAAAACGTCCCAAAAATGGGACTCTAAGAGGTGAACAAGTTTGGGAACATCACTTTAGTGGCAAAATTAAGATACTACCAGACCATTTTGAAAAAACCTTTATGAATTGGATGGAAAATCTGCGGGACTGGCCGATTTCGCGACAGATTTGGTGGGGCATATCTATTCCGGTAAAGTACTGCCAAGATTGTAATGAAGTTTTGATTGACCTTGCCGATAAAATTACTTTATGTCCAAAATGCAATTCAGCCAAGCTGGAAAAAGATCCCGATACTTTTGACACTTGGTTCTCCTCCGGCCAGTGGCCTTACGCCACTCTTATGGCCCACAGTCAGAAAGATTTTGAAGCCTATTATCCTACGCAGGTCATGGAAACCGGTTGGGACATTTTGTTTTTTTGGGTAGCCCGCATGATAATGTTTGGTTATTACAAGACTGGCAAATCGCCTTTCAAAACTGTGTTTCTGCACGGCCTGGTGCGCGATAAAGACCGTCAAAAAATGAGTAAGTCCAAAGGTAATGTGGTTGACCCGCTCGGAGTTATAGATACGTACGGCACCGATGCCCTCCGTTTTGCCCTTATTTTTTCCACGGCCGCCGGCAACGATATTCCCCTCGCCGAGGACAAGATAAAAGGCATGAAGCATTTTGCGAATAAGTTGTGGAATATCGCGCGGTTTATTCTTTCCAACACCGAACCCTCCCCTCGCAGGGGAGGGATAGGGGGTGGGGTCGAGTCGGAAGCAACGACTTCTGCCGACAAGGCGATTCTTGCCAAGCTTGATGATACTATCAAGTCAGTCACCAATGATTTGGAAAATTTCCAATTGCACGAGGCGGCGCAAACTTTGTACGATTTTATTTGGCGGGAATTGGCGGATGTTTACGTGGAAGCGAGCAAAACTCAATTGCTTGATGAAAAATTAAAAACTAATACTCAAGATATTTTATTGCACAATCTCGTAACCGCTCTCAAACTCCTGCATCCTTTTATGCCGTTTGTTACCGAAGCGATTTGGGGGGAGTTGTATGGAACTGAAAAATTGCTTATGATAGAAAAGTGGCCGGAAACGCCTAAACAATCTTAATTTTTTACTATGCCTGAAGCAAGTGAATTAATAGTATGGGATAGCGAACAGACGCATGAGGATGGAACGGAAGCCGAGGCTTTGAACGCGCTCGGCGCTGGTTTTTCGGGCCGTCTGGAAAGAGGTTTGAGACTAACTGACGTTGAGAACGCTTTGGCGACTAAGGCAATGAAATCATGGCTGGAGGATCATCCAGAGGCCGATGATAGCGATTGGCAGAGTGCGTGGAGAAACATTATTAAAAAAATTTTAGGAGATAGAAAAAAAGGCGAAGCTTTGGAACAAAAGAATGGCTGGTTTGAGGGCGAGGCCGTGGTTTTAGAAATGTTGCGCGATATCCAAACGGTGGGCGGCCAACTTGTTCGTTTTCTTCCCCTAGAGAAGAAAATGAAAAAATTTTTGGACGAAGGCGTTGGAGAACTGTCGGATGATTTGGTTGGCGAGTATGTTGGTCTGTTGGAGATGTTGCCATCTCTTCACAGCCACATTTCAAGGCTTTTTCAGGCCCTTGATAGAATGGGATCACGCGGCAGCGATTTTGAAAAGTCTCTTTCGCCCATGTTTATTCATGACATTAAAAATCCTTTAGCGGCAGCCTTGGCGAACGCGGAATTTTTAGTTTCTGGAAATAAAGAAACCAGCCGGGAAGGAAGTTTCGCGGCCGTCAAAGCTTACCCGATTGATAAGGTTAAAAATGATATTGTTGAACCGCTGACTGATCTTTATCAAGGTTGGGTTGTATCCGCGTCGGCGCTGACTGATGACCTCCTCTATCGATTGAGCCATACTCCATTGACATCATCCGACCATCGCGATATTACGCATCCGGAATTACGCCATTTTTTAGAACAGTTTATTTTTGCGGAGAATCTTGAGATGCCGCTCATGGGTTTTCAACTGCTTACAAAGCAGTATTATGATCAATACCGCCCCACAAAGGAAGGGCCGACGGCGGCGCCACACGTGACCATGGAGTTCGACGCGCTGGACGCCAGTAAAATAAATACGTTTGCCGATATAGCGGTGTGGCTTAATTTATTGCAGAATATTTTATCTAATGCTTGTTCTAAGGATAGGATGAGAATGAATCAAAAAAATAGACAAGTGTTGGTAAAGGGTATTGATGGCCGTGAAGTTGATGTGCGGTGTGTTCAGGAGCAAGGAAGTTTGGTTGTTACCGTGGCGGATAAAGGGGTAGGCTTGAGACCAAGCCAACTGCAACCAAATTCGGATTCGTTTATTTTTAAAATTGGCAGATCACAACGTGAGGGTGGCACGGAGAGTACCGGTATCGGGCTTAAGGAGCCGCAGTATTACACGGAAAATAACATTAACGTTAGTGTAGTGTCACGTCGGCGCGGTACGCCTGGCAACGCGTATGCGGTGTACTCAAACGCCCCGAGCGAGGAAGACGCTTTAGCGTCATTGGCGGCTGAAGCGGAGCGGAGTGGCGCCTCTACGATTTTTGAAGTCAGGATTAGTCTTTTCTCTACCAACGCGAGCGTTATACGTCCAGTAAAGAGCGCCGCCGAACCGGCGCTTGAGGCAACAGTTTAATTTCGTTTAGAAAGATATTTTTATGAAAGTAACAACCGACGAAAAAAAAATCCAGGAACTTTTGACCCGCGGGGTGGACGAAGTGATTGTGAGGACTGATTTGGAAAAGAAGCTAAAATCCGGCAAGAAATTGCGCATAAAACTTGGGATTGATCCGACGAGCCCTAATTTGCATATTGGCCGGTCTATTCCGCTTTTAAAGATGCGCGATTTTCAGGAACTGGGTCACCAATTAGTTTTTATTATTGGCGACGCTACCGGCATGGTGGGCGATACCTCCGACAAAGACAGCGAGCGCCCGATGCTTGCTAAGAAAGAGGTGGAAAAAAATATGCGGAATTACGTGGCGCAGGCTGGCAAAGTTATTGATATAAAAAAATGCGAGGTGCTCTACAATAGCGAGTGGCTCAACAAACTAGGTTTTATTGAGCTAGCCAACATGGCTAACCTTTTTGGCCTGCATGAATTTGAGTCGCGCGAAGTGATCGCTAGGCGGATGCGGGCCGGCGAAAGAGTATCACTGCATGAGATGTTGTATCCGCTTCTGCAAGGCTACGATTCCGTGGCGGTAAAGGCCGATGTGGAACTGGGCGGTACCGACCAAAGATTTAATTTGCTGGCCGGCCGCACGTTGCAAGAGTTTTACAAACAGCCGGCGCAGGATATTGTGATGGGGCCTTTATTGGAGGGGACCGACGGGCGCAAAATGAGTTCAAGTTGGGGCAACACCATTAATCTTACGGTCGAGCCGCGCGAAATGTATGGTAAAATAATGACCATACCGGATAATTTGATTATCAAATATTTTACTCTCGCCACGCGCGTGCCGCTGGAAACTGTTAAACAGTACGACGCGGCGTTGCGATCGGGGGAGAATCCGCGCGATATTAAAATGAAACTGGGAGTTGAACTGACGCGGTTTTATCATTCGGAAAAGCTGGCGCTAGAGGCGGAAAAGTATTTTATTGACACGTTTAAGAATAAAACAATCCCGGAAGATATTATTGAGCTAAGACCGTCGGCCTATGATATCGTTACCATTTTGGTTGAGTCAAAAATGTGTTCAAGCAAAGCCGAAGCGCGCCGGGCGATTGAGCAGGGCGGGGTGAAGGTTAATGATATGAAGGTTAAAGCGTTTGAAATGAAATTGAGATCGGGCGATGTGGTGCAAAAAGGGAAACGGTTTTTTGTGAGGGTGAAGTAATTGTTTTTAAAAAACTTCGGACTTATCATCCGAAGTTTTTTTATTATTAAACAATTTTCCGCTGTTCTTCCACCCTTTGTGCGGACAAAGGGTGGAGCCTAAAACCGCCGAGCCGATGTCCTCGTCCGGTACTTCCAACGGCTCGTTGTCGCTCGAGTTCAGGGGCCTTAGAGTCGCACTGAACTCGTTCCGCTCGCGAGAGCGGAAACGCTCCGCCTCACCGTGGCAAGTACACGTCCAAGGCCATATGCTCGGGTGTGATTGATTGCAAAGTGATATTGTGCGAAGTTATTACTAGGCGCCATGGTGGTCTTTCGCCGACGTTCGTCCTGACGAGCTATGGCGGACAAGGGGGTTCACATTTCAAAAATTATTTTAACGCACCCGGGGGTCTGGGGGCGGAACTGTCCGAAGTGCCCCAAAACAATGCTACGAACTAAACACAACGGTAATGCACAAGTTTGACGCCCCCAGTGGTTTTTTGGTTACTTTTTTGCCACCAAAAAAGTAACGCGCCGCAGGCCACCCAAGGTAATATTATAGATAATGTGATTGAGCGAAGCGACCACCACGACCCCTCACCCTGACCTCTCCCGTGGGGAGAGGGGGCAAACCCACCCCTACCCCGCCCAAGCGGGGAATTGCTACGACCACGCGAAGCGTATGAGTGAATCAACTTCATTGCCCAATTATTTATTCAAATCGGCGATATCGGATTCGTATTTTTTGGTGAGTTTTAGGACGTTGTCGCCGTAGAAACGGTAGCGGACGTTGGTAGAGCCGGAGAAGTAGCGCATGGCGGCAGTCCATTCGCCGTTGTCCGTGGCATCAGCGCCGTCGGCTTGGAGTTTGATGGCGGCGGCGGTAAAGGCGTCGCGGATGTCCCAGGGGTCGGCCAGGGTTTTGCCGTTCATGCTGGCTACCTGGTTTTTATAGCCCATCCAGGTGGAGGGAATAAATTGCGCCGGGCCCATGGCGCCGCCCCAACCAACCTGGTTGCCGTTTCTATCTTTTAAGGGGCAAGATACTGGCGTAGTGTCCGGGTTGCGGCCGAGGTCGCTCGTGATGGATAGAAATGGGGTTTGGTCGCGGTCCGGTTTCATGATGACGCGCCAACTTTTTTCCGGCGGGTCGCCGGCGCGGTTGCAGGTGCCGATGCTGGCGCCTAAATTTGATTCTTGCGTTAAAATGGCCAGCAGAAAGGCGGGGGGCACGTTCACGGTTTTACCCACGCCGGTGGCAATGTCCACGGCCTGGCCAAAGCTGATTTGTTGGGCTTCGCCGAGGAGCTGGTAGATGCGGTTTCTAATGGCGGCGGCTTGCTTTTGCGAGTCGGAGAGCAGGGCTTGGTAGTTGCTTTCTTTGCCCTGGGTTTCTTGCAGGAGCTGGGCCTGCTCGCCAATGTGGCTCACCAGTTCCGTTTGCTGAACGCTCTTAAGATTCAAGAGATTTTTGGCATCATCCTGTTCGGCGTTATAGTCTGATTTTTTTTTGGCCAGATCCGCCTCCACCAATTTTGTTTGCGCCACCACGTCGTTCAGGGCGGTGGACAGCTTGTCGTAATCTTCCACGGCGATAAAAGTATCGGCTAAGCCATTTTTGGAGAAGAGCGAGAACAACAGGGATTCATCGTCCTGCTGGTGCAGTAATTTAAACAGCTGGCCAATTTGGCCGTGCAGTTGGGTAATTTTTACGATGCCGACATTGATGGCATTTTGGGTAGTAGTGAGCTTGCCGCTTAAATCGTTAATGAGCAGGGTAGTGGATTTAATTTGCAGGCGCAGGCGGGCCTGTTCAATTTTTAGGCTCTTGATTTGATTGGCGAGGGTGGTTTTTTGCGTTTTGGTGGTGGCCAGCTCTTGTTCGTAGGCGGCAATTTGCGTTTCAATTTGTTGGAGCTGTTGTTCCAGTTCGGCCTTGGTCGGGTCGCTCGGCGAGGCCATTGTCGGCAGGATGGACGAAAAAAACAGCTCGCTTACGAGCAGGCTTATAATTAAAAACACGGACAGTTTTTTGCCGGAGTTTTTATTCATGTATATAAAATAACAGGTTTGGATTTTTTTTTCAAGTAGGACAGTGTTATTTTATTTGTTTTTTAGGTATACTGTATTTAGTGTGATGCATTATCAAGCCAAGCCAAATGTCATCCTGAGCGTAGCGAAGGATCTAGTTCACTGTAAATATGAAGAATCATTCATATTACGTCTACATACTAACAAGTGAAAGTGGTGTTTTATATATTGGCGTTACTAATGATTTGTCTAGGCGGCTGTCGGAGCATAAGCAAGGATTAATTGAAGGTTTTACGAAAAAATATAATTGTCATTCTCTAGTATATTATGAAAATTTTACTGACATAAAGCAGGCAATTGAAAGAGAAAAATATCTAAAAGGTAAAAAAAGAATTTTTAAAGTTGAATTAATTAATTCTATAAATCCAAAATGGAATGACTTGAGCCTGGAGTGGGTGTGACAGCTAGATCCTTCGCTACGCTCAGGATGACAGTTGAAAGGCGAAAGTGAAGAGCGACAAGACGATAATCATTAAAAAGTAAAATCATGAGAAAATCTATTCCTGAAAATGAATTGGAGTTTGCCCAGGCCCGTTCGTCGGGGCCGGGCGGGCAGAATGTTAATAAGACCAATACTAAAGTGACTGTACGCTGGAAGGTGGGAGCGTCGCGCGCGTTTTCCGATGAGGAAAAAGCGCGGTTGCGCCAGGTATTATCCAACCGGTTGAGTCAGGCCGATGAGTTGATAGTGAGCGCGAGCGATGAGCGCTCGCAATTTAGCAATCGTCGGCGCGCGGTTAGCCGCCTGCAGGCGCTGGTGGCGCGCGCCTTGGCGCCCCGCAAAAAACGGCGGCCCACCCGGCCAACGGCCGGTTCGCGCCAGCGGAGTTTAGAGAGCAAGAGCCAGCGGTCAAAATTGAAGCAAAGGCGGCGGGGGCTTGACGGACTCTAGACGCCGGTTCACGCGAGGCTTGGTTTGTGGTATAATAAAAAGCAGTTGTTTTATGCGCAAATTTCAAACCGAGAGGAGGTGACGATTTATGGGTGGAAACAAATCACTCCACTTCGTAGCATTTTTACTACTCGTTGTCGGTGGCTTGAACTGGCTTTTAGTCGGTCTTTTTAGTTGGGACATTGGCATGCTGTTTGGCGGCCAGGCCATGATGATTTCGCGTATCATTTACGTGTTAGTCGGTCTATCAGCTCTCTACATCCTCTTTGCCCACAAACGGCGTTTGAACATGGCGATAATCAAAATTATTTTAACGAGGCCGTGCGAAATTAAATAGATGGCGCCAAACAGGTCGTTGCCGATAGACACGCGGTGCGCTAAATTAAAAAAATAGGTCGCGATCCGATCATGCGGATCTTCGCTCAACTCATCATTCGTTAGAAAAACCAACCAACTCGTCAACCGCGCCGGTGAGATAAATAAAAGTAATATGCCACCCGCTAATTCCAACACGCTGTCAACCCCCTTGATTATTAAACCAACATCAAAAGCAATATGCGTCCACCGCCCCGGTTCACTATACTTATGAATTTTCATATGATTTTACTCTCGCGAGGAAAATCACTTCGTAGCGAGCGCGGCGCGAGCGAAGAAGATTCCTCTAGTAATGACGAACTTGCGTCGCTTAATCTATGTTATACGACGTTAAATATCTATTTTTCCCGTAGCGTCATCCCGACTGAGTCGGGATCCCCCGTCTTAGTAGGAGTCTAGGTCGTGATAAGATCAGGGATTACTACGCCCGGTGTTCGCCGGGCTCGTAATGAC
>Ga0207146_10217_pt2 | contig 15039 bp, 14 predicted proteins | sample Alteio_BWMinHeat_36_FD_153539 | JGI IMG/M metagenome (GOLD analysis project Ga0207146, IMG submission 153539) | Enriched cells from forest soil in Barre Woods Harvard Forest LTER site, Petersham, Massachusetts, United States -... | ecosystem: Environmental > Terrestrial > Soil > Temperate forest >...
ACCTAGTGATGTTCTTCGGTGTCCTCTACCACTTGCGTCATCCGGTATTGGCGCTGCAGAAGGTTCATTCTGTTTGCAGCGGGACGCTGTTGATGCAAACCGCCACATGCGACAATCAGAGCGATACGCCGCTTGCGGAGTTTCATCCGTTCGGCATCAAAAGCGGACCACCGGACAACCCCAGTTACGATCCGACCTGCTTCTGGTTTCCGAACGTCGCCGCGTGTGCGGCGATGCTCGAACATGTCGGCTTCAAAGCGGTGGAGCGCATCTCAGCACGTGCCCCGGTTGGAGGAGTCTTTCGCGCCGAAGTCCCGGTACCGGAGAAGGCGCATCCGCCTGTGGAAGAAACAGCTCCATGGTCGTAGACTCTGCAATGCATTGACTGGCGGCAGTGAGTCGGCCTATGGCTCCTTGATTAGCGTCCCGCAATAACATTGCACTATAGGGTCGAGCCTTGCGGCTTTCTCCGGGAAACGGCTTGATACAAGAACGCTCAACTGGGGCCGAACGAATCCGGCATTGGCTATTGGTGTTCGTCCTATCGGTCATCTGTGGATACGTTGTTTTCTTTGGTTACTACGCCACTCAGGTATCCCGCGGATTTAGCGGAAAGACCGATATTATCGGCTATCCCGCTTTCCATAACTACAACAACTATGCACTGTTGTATGGATACGGATTCGGCTTGTTCGCAGCAGTCGTCACGTCGCTCGTCTTGATCCGGTTTGTCGATCTGAGGCCGTTGGAAGAATCTTTGCCACGGTTCCGAGATCTATTGCCGCGGCTTCCGCCCGTAATTGTGGCGAGCCTGTTCATCGCATTCCCTGAAGTACTAAAGAGCCATGGTACATGGTATGGCTGGGTAACTACGAATTGTGTGACGCTGGTCTTGTGCAAGATTGGTGTATGCACAATTGACCGTCAACGCGTGGCGCGTAAAAGATCTGCCTGGGCCGAATGCTCCTTGTCCATTCTGCTCGCGGTCGCAACTCCCTTGTTGCTGTTTTACATTTCACAAAACACCGGGTGGCAAGCTTCTCCCGGTAATATCGTGCACGCCCATTGGTTTCCAGTACCCATCCTCATCGCGGCTGAACTTCTCATTCTTGCTTTCGGTCTCCGGTGTCTGAAAACACCCGAGGGTACGGAGGTATTCGACAGGTACTTCATTCGGTTGCTGCTCGTGCCTGCGCTGCTCTTCCTTCTGATGGCGGAATTGCCCGGCACCCGGTTCCTTGGTGATGAATTCCACAGTGGCGAGAAGCTGGCTCCCCTGGCCTTGGGATTACGCGGGCTCCGGCCATGGCGCGATTTCTTGTTTGTTCACGGTGTCTGGGACGACTTCTTGCAACTCTATATACCTGCGCGCCTGTGGGAGCCGACCCTGCGTGCGGGAGTCGCAGGCACTCCATTTCTGTTTGGACCGATCTATTGGGTTTGTTCTTACCTTTTCTTTCTGATCGTTTGTGACTTGTCGCTCCTTTGGTCTTTCATCGCCTTCTTTGTATTGATATCGATCTATTTCCCTGATCCGTACCGATTTTTGTTGTACCCGGTGATCTTGCTCTGCCTGTTTAGGCTCCTTCGAACTAAAAGATCAATTTTATGTGTTTTCCTGGTTGCCTTATGCGGCATTCAGGTGCTGATATCCCCGGAGTTTGGTCTGCTTACGCTTTGCTTCGGATTCATCATCGTGCTTCGTGAGTTTCTGGAACGCGATAGCCGCCATTCGTGGGTAAGACAATTCCGCCAGACATTGGTCTGCGGAGCAGCCACAGTGCTTTTCGTCGGACTTGCTGGCTGGTTCCTATCCTCTTGGGGGCTCCTCGATGGGTTCCTGATTACGGTTGTGGCGTTTGCGCGAGGACACTTTGTGACAGGCGGCGTGCCCGTCCAGATGATTGATTCTGTACTTTGGCTCACCGGACTGCCGCTTTTGTTTGTCCTTTGCGCTACTCTCATGTTCGCACACGCTTTTTTCCGCTCGCGCAGAGAAATCCCTGCAATTGTATGGTTGCTATGGGCAATGGCGTTGTGTACGGCCGCATATTACCCCAAATACCTTGGCAGGCCGGACACCCATATCATTCAGATCCTGGCCGTCGCCTCGCCCGGCATCGGATTGTTTACGGTGCTTCTGCTGGACCAGGCGAGAGGGTACTTGCGCTCTCGTTATCAGCCTTGGGTGATCACCGCCGCAGGTAGCGTGAGCTTGAGTGCGCTAATTGTATTCGGTATTCCTGGTATTCCCTCTCCTAATTGGTTCCATTATGTGCCTGACGAAATCGATTCATTCCGGAGTCGGTTCATCGCGACGGATCAGGACAAGGACTTGCCAGCTACCACCACCACGCCAGCGCCTGCCGCCAAGATCGCAGCCCTGCGAAAGTTTTTTGACGCCAAGCTGCATCCCGGAGATACGATTTTCGACTTTTCGAATTCACCGACACTATTTTTCGTCGTCTTGCGATTGATGCCGGCTTCGCGTTTTATCCATGTTTCGATGGCTATTCAGGAAGAGGCGCAGCAAGAGGTCGTGAAGGACCTAGACAAGACTCGCCCCGCCTACGTCATATATCACTCCGATGGAGGATTGGGTGACTGGGATGGAATTCCCAACGAAGTGAGACACTATGTCATCGCTCATTACATCAATCTGCATTACGTTTACGAACGTACGCTCGAAGGTTCGGTGATCTTTCGGCGTGCCGACCTGCCCGGCGACTCGCAGGACGACGGCGGCGCCGTGAAACTTTCGGCGTGCGACCTCGGTTACGCTCCCAACGCTTTTGGTCCGCGGATACCGCCGGATGAACGAGAAAATGCGTGGGCCGCGACGTCGGTGACTACAAGTTACTTACAACTCGACGGCTGGGCAGCGCTGGTAGGAGGCAACGTTTCTCCAGACATCGTTGTGAGTTACAAGGGAGCGGTTCTCGATCGCTTCCGGCCGCATTGGATTCGCCCGGAAGCCGAGAAAATACTTGGCCGGAGCGGCGTCGGAGAAACTGGTTTTAGCCGCCACATCAGCATTTCTGATCGGGCAATTTCCGTGAACGACATTGACGTCAGCGGAGGCAGTGCCGGGACAGGCAAACTCTTTCATTTCAATGAAGGGCCGTTGCGAGGGAGCATCGATTCCAAGGACATCGTAAAAGCTGTTTCGTTGCTGCCTCCGCACGGCGACAGGCCTTCTTACTTGGATTTGGAGTTCACTGACAGTTCGCCGAAAGAGCCTCAGCGATTCCAGATCACTTCGGCTGAATCCGGCGACGCGGCTATCACTTTCATGAAGGTCGGGCGCGAGCAAAAGTTGATGCTTCCGCTCGGCGGTTGCTACGCTTGGAGTACTATTTCCAAGTCCGCGCCACGGATTGGTTCGTCCAAGCCGTTCACGCTAAAATCGGCGTCCTACTTCTACGAATGAACATATTGATCTCAGGAGGAGCTGGCTTCATCGGATCTCATCTGGCTGCAGCCCTGCTGCGTGATCCACAAGTGCGCTCCATCATCGTTTACGACAACATCTCCTCCGGAAGTCGCCAACATTTGGCTGCTGCGGGTGACGATCCACGCTTGACGCTCGTCGAGGGCGATCTCAAGGATCTAGCGCAACTATCGAACGCGATGAAGGGCGTCGATATCGTGTTTCATCTGGCAGCGAACCCCGATATCGCCAAGGCGGTCACCCAGCCGGACATCGATTTTTGGGAGGGCACGTATCTCGCCCAGAATATCCTGGAAGCGATGCGAAAGAACAAGGCGAAAAAGATTCTCTACACATCCGGCAGTGGTGTGTATGGAGACGCGCCCGGCGTCGCCTTTGCCGAAAACTACGGTCCGTGCGTGCCGATTTCAACCTATGGCGCCAGCAAACTGGCTTGCGAGGCCCTGATCGCGGCCTATTGCCACATGTTTGGAATGAGCGCCAGGGCCTTCCGTTTCGCAAATGTCGTCGGCCCTCGGCAAACACATGGCGTCGGCTATGACTTTATTCGTAACTTGCGCGCCAATCCCAGTAAGCTGCGAATCCTTGGTGACGGCACCCAGTGCAAGTCTTACATCCATGTGGATGACGTGGTCGCCGCTATGCTCATGATCCTCAGTACCAGCAATGTCGCGTCCGCATTTGATGTCTTCAACGTCGCCACCGACGACTACATCACCGTCACCGAAATTGCCGATATTGCCTGTGCGGTCTCCGGTCTTGACTCGACTCAGGTACAATACGACTACTCCGGGGGCGACCGCGGCTGGAAGGGCGACGTGCCCAAAGTGCTGTTTGACGTTTCCAAGATCAAAGCACGGGGATGGAGAGCCGCACGGTCATCGAGACAAGCCATGAAGGCGTCACTAGAGGCCATGCGGAATGAGCTCAGCTAAGCAAGCCATGACTTCCTGGGGTGCTCCTACGAGCGTCGAGCTATTCCGCGCGGCGCATGGGCCGAGCAGTGAAACGCCAGTTGTCAGCATTGTTGTTCCCGCCCTGAACGAAGAAATCACCATCGGCGAGTTCATCGACTGGTGCTGGGAAGGGTTGAAGCGTGCAGGCGTCTCCGGGGAGATTATCATTGTAGACAGTTCCACCGACCAGACACCCCAGATTGCCTTGGCTAAGGGCGCGCACGTTCTGCGGATACCGAAACGCGGTTTGGGGCAGGCTTACATCGACGCGATCCCTTTCATTCGCGGCGAATTCATCATCATGGGCGATTGTGACCTGACCTACGAGTTTCGCGAGCTCAAACCTTTCATTGATAGCTATGAAAGCGATCATGAATTCGTGATGGGCTCGCGCTTTAAGGGGACGATCGCGCCGGATGCCATGCCCGCGTTGCATCGCTACTTTGGCACTCCGTTGACGACATGGATGCTGAATCGTATCTATAAGAGTCACTACAGCGACATTCATTGCGGCATGCGCGGGATCACTCGGGACGCGCTGCTTCGTTTGCAATTGACATCCGCTGGCTGGGAATACGCCTCGGAAATGGTTCTCAAGGCCAGTCGCATGGGCCTGCGAACCGCCGAGGTCCCGGTTACGTTCTTCAAGGACCGAGAGGGTCGCCTCAGTCATCATCGGCGTGCGGGATTCTGGTCTCCTTGGCGTGCGGGATGGATCAATCTGAAAGTGATGTTGATCTATAGCCCGGATTCTTTTTTGATCAAGCCGGGGCTTGGCTTCATGGCGTTCGGGCTTTTCCTTTGTTCTGTTTTGGCGCGTGGACCGGTTGCAATTGGTCCAATTGGCCTGAATCTCTACTGGATGCTGTTCGGCATGACGGCGACTATCCTGGGATTCGCTTTATTCCAAGCTGGCATCTTGGCGCGCATTTCGCACGGTTTGCGCCCCGGAATCGAAAGAACCATTTTGAATGACCTCACGTACGATCGAGGAATGTTCGGCGCTGGCCTTCTGGTCTTGTTTGGATTGCTGCTCGATATTCCATTCGTGGTTGGATATATCCGTAATGGATTGAGGCTGGCGGCTCTCTCTCATCCCGCCGTTCTTGGACTGTTGCTTATTTTGCTCGGCGTGCAGACGTTTGGGTTCACGCTGCTCTTGGAACTGGGGCGCCGGTTGACCCGCTCCGATGAATGACCGATGTTGTCAGTACATCACGCCGGATGGTCCGGCGCAGGCTAGTCACGAAGAGCGCGAACGGGTTTTCGGTCGAGGGGGTTGATCGAAAACAATGGAAGTTTCTGCTAAAAAAGTCGGCAAGGACGATTGGACAGCCCACTGGGGGACCTATGCTGACGCCGCGAGCCGGAATCCAGCTCAGGTCATGCGCCACGAACTCGTCCTTGCTACGATTTCTCGCATGCTTGGAGAGATCGATTTGCTCATGGACATCGGTAGTGGTCAGGGCGATTTCTTGCGAAGAGCTGCAAACCGTCGCGTTGCTAGGCGGATGGTTGGGCTCGAACTGAGCGAGATGGGAGTCGCCATCTCCCGCGCAAAAGTTCCGGGAGCCACGTTCATTCAGGCCGACCTCTTCAATCCGCCACAAGCATTGCGTGAATATCGAGGGGCTGCCGATGTCGCCGTCTGTTCTGAGGTTGTCGAACACGTTGATGACCCTGTCGGCTTTTTGCAATCTGTCAGGACCTATCTCAAACCCGGGGGCCGGTTGATCCTTACCGTTCCCGGAGGACCGATGTCAGCTTTCGACCGGCACATCGGACATCGCCAGCACTTCGATAAACATTCGATCGCTGCTGTCCTAAAATCTGGGGGATTCCTCATCGAGAGGGTTCAACTGGCGGGTTTCCCCTTCTTCAATCTTTACCGACTCACCGTCATCCTGCGGGGGAAGAAACTGATCGACGACGCCGGGGCTGGAACGGGTCATGGCCACCCCAATGCCCTTGCCGTGCTAGCAATGCATGTCTTTGGGTTTTTGTTTCGCTTTAATGTCGCCAACTCGCCTCTCGGATGGCAGGTCGTTGCCGTCGCCCGCAAACTCGAACCATGATTATTTCGCGCAGCCCGCTCAGGATTTCCCTCGGTGGCGGCGGGACGGATCTGCCGTCCTACTACCGCCTCCATGGTGGGTTTTGTATTTCCGCCGCGATCGATAAGTACGTCTACGTGGACATCCACCGGCGGTTCGTCTCGGGGTACCTGTTGAAGTACTCGCAGCTCGAAAAATGCGAAGCCGTTTCGGCCATCCAGCACCCCATCTTGAGGGAATGCCTTTCTTACGTGAAGGGCCTGCCGGACAATCTCGAAATTGCGACGATGGCGGACATCCCCACGGGGACGGGTCTCGGTTCTTCCGGCAGTTTTACGACCGCGCTGCTGAAGGCGCTCTTTGCTCTTCAGAGAACGTCGATCAATCCGCGAGACCTGGCGGATGCCGCCTGCACGATCGAATTAGATCGTTTGAAGGAGCCTATTGGCAAGCAGGACCAATACATTGCCGCGTTTGGCGGTCTCACCTGCTTTCATTTTGCCGCCGACCAGCCCGTCCGGGTCGAGCGGCTCAAACTGCCGGAAGATACACTCGCTGATTTGGAAGACCATCTGCTCCTCTTTTTCACCGGCTATTCGCGGTCTGCATCTGCGATCCTCAAGGACCAGAATGACCGTTCCATTCGCAACGAATCTGAGATGTTGGAAAACCTCCACTGCGTCAAGCAACTAGGCCTCCTCAGCAAAGACGCCTTGGAGCAAGGCGATACGCGCCGGTTCGCGGAGATTATGCAGGAACATTGGGAGCGCAAGCGGAAGCGCAGCGGCGGCGTGTCCAACCCGACGATCGACGAACTGTATGACTTGGCCATAGGCAACGGAGCCATCGGCGGCAAACTGATTGGTGCTGGCGGCGGAGGATTCCTGATGTTTTACTCGGCGGATAACGCCCGTCTTCGCAAGGCTATGCGTGGTGCCGGTCTCCGTGAAGTGCGGTTCCGTTTCGATTTTGAAGGATCCAAGTTGCTCGCGAATGAGTGACCGCAAGTCGGCTTCGGGGCAAGGGCTTTTGCTTCCGATTGCTATTCTGTCTGGCGGACTGGCTACGCGCCTTTATCCTCTGACGGAAAAAATCCCCAAATCTCTGGTTCGGGTGGCGGGCAAACCATTCGTGGCATGGCAACTTGAATACTTGCGCGCGCAAGGTGCAAGCCGTGTGGTACTGTGCGTCGGTTATTTAGGCGAACAGATTGAGGCCGAGGTGGGCGATGGGTCCGCTTATGGCCTCGAAGTCACCTATTCGCATGACGGCCCTCGGCTCTTGGGAACTGGGGGAGCGTTGAGTCGGGCGCTGCCCCAACTTGGTGATCGTTTCTTTGTATTTTATGGTGACTCGTATCTGCCGGTAGATTTCCGCGCCGTCGAGCGCAGTTTTCTGGAAAGCGGCAAGCCGGCCCTCATGACCGTCCTGCAAAATCATGACCGCTGGGACAAGAGCAACGTGCTGTTCCAGCAAGGACGCATCGTGGAGTATAACAAGCAGAGTCCTCGTTCAGAGATGAGGCACATCGACTATGGACTCGGGATTCTCTCGGCGTCACTCATTGTCGATCGCCCGCCGGACACGCCGTTTGATCTTGCGGAGGTTTACCACAGTCTTGCAGTCCAAGGGCGGTTGGCCGGTTATGAAGTGTTTGAGCGTTTCTACGAGATAGGCTCGCAAACGGGATTGCAGGAAACGGATGAGTTCCTGACCAGAGGGAAGCCGTGAGTTACGCTCAGCACCATATCGATGAGGCCATCGAGATTCTTAAGCAGCTGAACGCTGGGGAAGTAGAAAAACTAGCAGATCTCATCGCCACCGTCCGGCGCGAAGGTGGCCGCCTATTCTTCCTGGGAGTCGGGGGCAGCGCCGGAAACTGTTCCCACGCCGTGAATGATTTTCGCAAGATCGTGGGCATAGAGTCCTATGCTCCTACCGACAACGTCTCCGAACTCACCGCTCGAACCAACGATCAAGGATGGGCCTCCGTTTTCGCCGAATGGTTGAAGGTCAGCCGGCTATCTCCCAAGGACTGCATTTTTGTTTTTTCGGTCGGCGGGGGAAATCTCGAGAAGAACGTAAGTCCAAACCTGGTCTTGGCGCTGCAGTATGCCAAGAAAATTGGAGCGAAAGTGGCTGGCATCGTGGGTCGCGATGGGGCTTACACGGCCCAGGTTGCGGATGTTTGTGTGATTGTGCCTACCGTGAGCCAGGACACTATCACTCCGCACGCCGAGGCTTTCCAATCGGTCATCTGGCACCTGCTCGTCTCTCACCCTAAACTCAAGGCAAACCAGACCAGGTGGGAATCGCTTGCCCCCTGAAGTGAAATCGTCGGGTACGGGCCGGCGGGCAGTCTTTCTCGATCGAGACGGCGTGATTAACCGTGCTGCGGTCAGTAACGGTAAGCCGTATCCGCCGGCATCGGCAGATGCATTGGAAATTCTGCCCGGAGTTGCCGACGCGCTCCAACGATTGAAAAATGCCGGCTTCCTGCTGATTGTCGTGACCAATCAGCCCGATGTGGCGCGGGGTACGATCACGCGCGACGTTGTCGAGAAGATTCACACGCGCCTTGCGAACGCTTTGCCGATCGACCGTTTTGTGGTCTGCTATCACGATGCGGTTGACCATTGCGACTGCCGCAAGCCACAGCCTGGTATGCTCTTGGCCAGCGCAAAGGATTTGCAGATTGATCTGGCGGGGAGCTATATGGTCGGAGACCGTTGGCGCGACGTGGAAGCGGGACGCCGCGCTGGCTGTAGGACATTTTTCGTTGACTACGGCTATAAGGAAGAGCAGCCTCGCGATTATGACTTCAGAGTTGCTTCTCTGGCCGAAGCCGCGACCGTGATCTTGAAGAGGTAGATGCACCATGCTGGAAAAGCTGCGAGTAAAAATTTTCGCTGACGGCGCCGATAAAGCCGGGATGTTGGAAATGGCCGCCAAACCCTACATCCGGGGGTTTACGACCAACCCAACGCACATGCACAAGGCTGGAATCAGCGATTACCGCGCATTCGCCAAGGACGTGCTGAAGGAAATCAAAAACAAACCCGTTTCCTTTGAAGTTTTCTCCGATGACTTCGCCGAAATGGAGCGCCAAGCGCTGGAAATTGCCGGCTGGGCTGAAAATGTTTACGTCAAGATTCCGATCACGAACACCAATCGCGAGACGGCGGCTCCTCTGATCCGCTGTCTGGCCTTGCGCAAAGTAAAAGTAAATGTCACCGCCCTCCTGAGTCTGGCTCAGGTTCGGGAAGTGGTGACGGCTCTGGATCCTGCCGTGCCGAGCTACATTTCGGTATTTGCCGGTCGTGTTGCGGATACCGGGTGCGATCCGATCCCTCTGATGGTCGCGGCCCTCGAAGAAATGAAAGCCGTACCCAAAGCCGAATTGATCTGGGCCAGTCCGCGCGAACTGCTGAACATATTTCAAGCGGACGCCATTGGATGCCACGTCATCACAGTCACCAATGACATTCTCAAGAAATTATCTCTTGTCGGCTATGACTTGGACGAGTTCTCACTGGATACCGTCAAGATGTTCTACGACGATGCGAAAGCGGCGGGTTTCAAATTCTAGCGAATACTGCGAACCCGTTCAGCCGATAATAGCCCGTAGACGAGAAGTAAATTCTTCGGGCGAACAGTCGATCGCTACGCGCCGTAGGGCGTTCTCCCTCAAGCGATTCCACAGCGCGCAATCCTGATACAGCCGGCTGCAGGCCGCGGTGAAGCCCTCGCCGTCATCCGCGGCAAGCAGTTCAGTTTCATTGTTCCATCCCAGCTGAGATTCGATCAGCCGGGTCGCCACGACAGGTACCCCGTGCGCCGCCGCTTCGTGAACCTTGTACGGAATACCAGCCGCAAACCGTGTGGGAGCGACGAAAACCCTCGCCTGGTTGTACAAAGCTTTCGGATCGGCAATTTCTCCGACAATTTCGATCGATTCTCCGCGGAGTTCTTTTTTTAGTTCCTCGCAGATTCGCCCGGCCACGATGAATTTCACTCCGTCGCCCGTTCGCTGTCGCACGCGCGGGAATATCTCTTTGCAGAACCACCGCATGGAGTCGGCATTGGGACTGTCGGCCGCGTCCAAGGCCCCTACAAATAAAATGTCTTTGCGCTCGCCAAAATCACTTGTGGTCGGCGAACACTCCAGCGCATGGCCCAAGACCCGCACATTCGTGAATCCGCGTCGTATGAACTCTTGGCCCTCCTTGTCTGAAACGCAGATAACCTGGTTGCATCCCTGCGCGAGCGCAATCTCGTCGCCGATCATTCTCTCCTGTACCTGGGGAGAAGGTTCTTTGCCCACCAATTGTAATCGCCGTATTTCTCGCAGACAAAATATCGCCTCCGCGTCATACACCACGCGCGTTTCAGCAAGGAGCCGAGGCTTTATCTTCTGTAGCGCCCGCAGATTGTGCGGCCTGCTCACCAGCAAACAATCGTAGTCTGTGCGGCCCTTGTCCAGGGTGCGGGCAGCGTTCAGCGATCCGCCAACGGCTATCACTTCCACCTCGCGCGAAATGTCACGATAGGTATGCGACCACAGCTCCTGGGGAAACTGTAGCGGCCACAGGGTAACGGAATGGCCCATGCGCACCAGTTCCTCAAGGATGCGGTTGCTTCGCGGATACCCGCTGCCGGCACTGCGGTGCGGTACTCGATCCTCGACGAACAGGATTCTCTTCGTATCTTTCCGTCGGCGCATCCGCGCCGCGGCAATGTTCTCCGGTGTCGGAGCGCATTGCGAGTGCAGCCAGTCTCTATGTCGTGTGGCAAAAATCTTTTGATGCTGAGCCTGCAGGCCAATGGCAGTCTCTCTCGATTGGGAGCTAGCGAATTCATAATGCTGGATGGTGACACGCGGGTCGTAAACCACCCGCAATCCTCGTTTCCACAGTCTCACACAGAAGTCCGTCTCCTCGTAATAGGCGGGTAAATATGCTTCATCAAATCCGCCTTCCTCAAGGAATAGCTCCCGCTTGGTAAGCAGAAACACTCCCGAGCAATAGTCCACATCCCGTTGAAACATGTACGATGGCGCAAACGGATAATCGCCGCGCCCGTAACCCAGGCAGGAGCCGTCCTGCCAGATGATGCTGCCCGCCTCCTGCAGGCTGCCGTCGGGAAGAATCACCTTGCCTCCGACGGCCCCGATCTTAGGGGAGGATTCCAGCGTCTCAATCGCTTGACGGATGCTGGTTCCTTGCGCCTGAGCGTCATTGTTGAGCAGTAGTAGGCATTTTCCCCTGGCGACCTTCGCAGCCTGATTGCAGGCGCGCAGGTAGTGAACGTTCGTTTCGTTCCGGAGAATTTCGAGCCCGGTCGTCTGCTGCAGGAGCCGTTGCGTTTGATCCGTGGAAGCGTTGTCAACGACGACGATTTCGTACGAGATGAGGTTACTCTGCAAAAGCGAGTAAAGACATGCCAGCGTGAGCTCGGCCTTGTTGTGAAGAATCAAGAGGATGCTGATTTCGGGATTTGCGCACACCGGAAAATCCAAAGCGGAATTCGCGTCCAGAAAACCTTCCAGAAGAATTCGATTGTTGTGGTCCAGTAGTTGGCGAGCTGTGGAGGAGAAATGCCGGATCGAGCGCAGCTCCATCCAGCTTTGATAACATGCATCCTGTGGCCGGTCGTTCCAGCCGGTCCCTATCCGCCCGCGGAAAATGTAGGCAATCTGGTCCTTGATGCCGCTCCATCCGCGAGCTCTGTAGATCGAAACGGCCGTTCGCATCTTCCGCGCCAACAGCCCTGCGGGCCTGGTCTGGTTGGCAGTCGGCGGAGCCGGCCTTCCGCTTGAGGAGGCTGTCTGAAGAGAGTCTTCAATCGAGCTCAAGTCTTTTGCCATGTCTGAGGGCGCACCCGTCGCCTGGACCGCCACTTTACGTGAGGGATGCCTGAATATCAGTCTCCGACGGCTTGCTGAACAATTCCTTCATAGCGGGCCAGCACCTGGTCCACCGGACCATCTTCGATGAGCATCCCTTCATGGATCAGCAGCGCTCGTTCGCAGATTGCACGGACGTCGCCAGGGCCGTGCGATACGAAAACGATGCTCTTGCCGCGCTGGCGAAAATCGTCGATACGAGCCATGCACTTTTGCCGAAACCCTGCGTCACCGACCGCAAGGATTTCATCGATCAACAAAATATCAGGATCCACCTCGGTGGCGATGGCGAATGCCAGTCGCATGTACATCCCGCTCGAATATTGCTTTACCGGCGAATCAATAAACTCACCCAGCTCGGCGAACTCCGTGATTCGCTGCTCCCGCTGCTGGATCTGATGTTTCGAGAGGCCGAGCAAGAGCCCGTTGATGACAATATTTTCCCGTCCCGTCAGATCAGGATGGAAACCTGCCCCGAGCTCGATCAGCGCAGCGACCGTACCGGAAATCGTCGTCTTCCCGGCGCTCGGCCGGTACACACCGGCAATGATCTTTAGAATCGTGCTCTTCCCGGATCCGTTTCGACCCACGATCCCCACGCTTTCGCCCTCTCGGATCGAGAACGAAATCCCTTTCAGCGCATCAAAGTTGTAATAGCTGGTGCGTTTTGCGAAAAATATGCGCAAACGCTTCCCGCAAGGTGTCCGGGCGTTCCCGGATCACTCGAAAGTGCTGGACGACATTTTCAAAGCGGATGCGAACGTGTCCTTCGGCGGGGACCACGCTAGACATAAAACACCAGCGTGTCCTGATAGCGTCGGAAGAAGAGATACCCCAGCCACAGAACAAAGAGTCCGCCCGCTAAAGACGCAATCACTGATTGAGGTGTAGGAAGCATTCCGTAGTAGATCGCCAGCCGAAAACCATTGAGAGGGTAGATCAGAGGATTCAGGCGGAACAGCAGCCGGTACCGGCTCGGGATGATGTTCAGAGAATACACAATCGGGCAGAGGAAAAACCACGCCTGCAATATGACCTGCAAAATGTGAGCCATGTCGCGGAAGAAGACGTTAGCCACCGCAAGGAAAAAACTGCATCCTAGCGTGAACAAGACAAGGCTGACGAATGGAACCACGAAATAGAACCACGTCCAGTGAAACGGAAACCGAAAGACGACGAGCAGCAGAATCAACGGAACCATAGAGAAAAAGAAGTTGATGATATTCGAAAGCACTGCTGCCATTGGGAACACTGACTTGGCCACATATACTTTCTTCAATAGATCGCCGTTTCCCACAATCGACTCCACCGCGTACGACAAGGATTGCGAAAAAAATGTCCACGGCAGCAACGCGCTGATCAGGAAAATCGAGTAGTGAGGTATGGACTGCTGCATGATCGCGGAAAACACAATGCTGTAAATAATCATCATCAGCAATGGGTTCAGCAATGCCCACAGGAACCCCAGCGCCGACCGCTTGTATCGGACGTGGAGCTCCTTCATCGCCAGAGCCCAGATCAGCTCTCGATTTTTCCGCGCTTCTTCTATCAGTTGCCACATAGAGGGCCCAACTCAGTAAAAATAAAGCTCTATCCTAATACAGAACCAATGGCTCGACTCTCTTTCTCTGCTCGGCTCGCACCCCTAGCCGCCTGGCAAGGCGCTCCTGACTGCCTAACTGTTATAATCCGCCCGGTGTGACGACTGGCTCTGTCATCCTCGTGACCTACAACTCCGCCGGCTCCATTGAGCCTTGCCTGCGTGCGCTCCGCCAGCAAGGCGACCGGCAAGAATGGGAGCGCATTGTCATAGACAATGCTTCCCGCGACCAGACCGTCGCCGCGGTCCAGTCAGCCGACCCCGGCGCCCGATTCATCCAAAATCCGGCCAATCTCGGCTTTGCTGCGGCTGCAAATCGCGGCGCACAGGCAGCCGCAGGCAAGATTCTCCTGTTTCTCAATCCCGACGCCGTCGCCGCCGCTGGTGCCCTGCAGGAGCTGGTGCGCGCGCTGGAACCGGCTGGCGTGGGCGCCGTCGGCGGCCTTCTGATGCGCGCAGACAACCAGCCCGATCGCGGCTTCATAGTGCGCCGCTTTCCAACGGCCTTTACGATGGCCGCCGAAATACTTCTTCTCAACCGGCTGTGGCCGCGCAATCCCCTCAATCGCCGTTATCGCTGCCTCGATCTCGACTACGCGCAATCTCAGGACGTAGACCAGCCCGCCGGGGCCTGCCTGGCTATCAAGCGCGAAGCCTTCGAGTCCGTCGGCGGCTTCGACGAAGGTTTCTTCCCCGTGTGGTTCGAAGATGTCGATCTCTGCCGTCGCTTGCGCGCGCGCGGCTCCAGAATTGTCTACTGCCCGCGCGCACTCTTTACGCACACCGGCGGCCACAGCGTGAGCCAACTCCCGATCGCCGATCGTCAAATCTTCTGGTATCGCAATCTCCTCCGTTATTTCCGCAAGCACGAAGGCCCCGCGGCCGTGGCCACGTTGCGCGCCTGCATTGCCGCGGGCATGACGCTGCGCTCCCTGGCCGCGCTCGTGGGATTCGCGCCCCAGGATTCTGGTACTCGCCAGGCACTCGGGGCCTACATGCGTGTTCTGCGTGAATGTGCACTGTCGGCGGAATCCGCCGGGCCGGTTCCGTCGCGATGAAAATCGCCATTTTGG
>Ga0207146_10227_pt1 | contig 14860 bp, 19 predicted proteins | sample Alteio_BWMinHeat_36_FD_153539 | JGI IMG/M metagenome (GOLD analysis project Ga0207146, IMG submission 153539) | Enriched cells from forest soil in Barre Woods Harvard Forest LTER site, Petersham, Massachusetts, United States -... | ecosystem: Environmental > Terrestrial > Soil > Temperate forest >...
GATGTCTTCTTCGTTGACGTAAACATTCAGGAACCGGCGAATCTGCCCTGCCTCGTCGCGCAGATGCGGCTTCAGATCAGGAAACTGCTGGTCGAGCGTCGAAAACAATTCGTCGACATTGGCGACCGAACACTCGATCCGTCCAGTCCCCGCGGTATGCCGGCGCAGCGCCGTCGGAATCTGCACGGTAATTGTCATCTCAAACCTCCACGATCTCAGGGATGTTTTTCTCCGGCAGTTCCAGGCTTCGTTGCAGAACCGCCTCAAACTCGGCGACCCTGGGCCGAATGGGTTCGTCCAGTTCGTACTTGTCCGCGAGCACATCGGTAGTCTTCAGGCCGTTGCCGGTGATGCACAGCACAGTTGTCTCTTCCGGCGCGATGCGTCCCAGCTGGTAAAGTTTGCGCGCGCACCCAACCGTGACCCCGCCCGCAGTCTCAGTAAAGATGCCTTCCGATTCCGCCAAAAGCTGGATGGACTCGATCATTTCGGAATCGGAAACATCCTCCGCCCACCCACCGCTCTTTGTAATGGCCCGGATGGCATAGTGACCGTCGGCGGGATTACCAATCGCCAGCGATCGGGCTAAGGTCGCGGGTTTCTGAGGTTCTATCTCCGTCTTCCCGGCTTTTACTGCAGTCGAAATGGGAGAGCACCCGGTCGCCTGCGCTCCGAAAAACTTCACGGCTTTCGCTTCGACCAATCCCAGCTGAATCAGTTCGTCAAACGCCTTCTTGATCTTGGTAATCAGCGACCCGCCAGCCATGGGCACAACCACGTTGTCCGGCAGACGCCACCCCAATTGCTCGGCGATTTCGAATCCCACGGTTTTCGAACCTTCGGCGTAGTACGGTCGAAGGTTCACGTTGACGAATCCCCAGGGGCGTTCGTCGGCAATTTGCGAGCACAGGCGGTTCACCTGATCGTAGCTGCCGGCGATGCGGACCAGTTTGGCCCCATAAACCTGCGTGCCGAGAATCTTGGCTGGCTCTAGGTCGGCGGGAACAAAAATCCAAGCCTTCAGGCCATTGCGCGCCGCTTGCGCGGCTACCGAGTTCGCGAGGTTGCCGGTCGAGGAGCAGGCCACAGTGTCGAACCCGAAGCTGCGCGCTTGCGCCAGCGCCACTGCCACCACGCGGTCTTTGAAGCTGAGCGTGGGCAGGCAGACGGCGTCGTTCTTGATCCACAAATTTGTTGCGCCGAGCCGTTTGTCGAGATGCAGAGCCGGAAGCAAGGGCGTAAAGCCCACCGGCAAAGCCGGCGAGAACTTCTCGGGCAGGGGAAGCAGTTCCGCGTAACGCCACATGGTAGGAGGGCGATCGGCGATGCGATCGCGGGTGAAAGTGCCGCGAGCCTCGTCGTAGTCGTAGAAAACTTCCAGAGGAGAAAAACAGTCGTCGCAGATCGACCGGGGCTGGTTTCCCCAGCTCTTGTGGCACTCCCGGCAGCGCAATTCATACTTCGTTGAAACGCCCGCAGTAACACTCATCAGCTACTCGCTTTCTGTAGCCGTGGGACGAGCCATTTGAAAGCTACCCAAGAACCTCTGTACCGGAAAAAACTTTAAGGAGGGGAAAAAAACGAGATGCTGAAAACGCGGCACCCCGAATCTCATGTCCCCCGTTTCCGGGTGAGAGTTGACACCAGACGACCGGGAGATGACTCCCGATCCGGTTGTCGTGGCTTCTCAGGGCTCGTCCCTCAGCCACTCTTCATGAAATCCAAGGTCTGCTCCGAAGAGCAAACTTGTTTGCGATCCTACATGCTTCGAATCGCTCCCGTCAAGTTGAGGTGTGGATAGAAGGGCCCCAAGCCAGGCTGGGGAACGTCGCAACCGCGGTTCATGCGACTTCTGCCTCTGTCCTGCATCCAATAAGTGTTAAGATTTAACCGGCCCATCGACGATGGGCTTTTATACTGTTTTGCTGGGCACGTCACGAGAGGCGCGCCGGTGGAGGGACTTATGGCAGGCAATGGAATACTTGAAGTAACAGATTCGAATTTTGATCAGGATGTTCTTAAATCGGAGACGCCAGTGCTGGTGGACTTCTGGGCCGCCTGGTGCGGACCCTGCCGAGCCATCGCTCCCATCGTCGAAGAATTGGCCAAGGATTACCAGGGCAAATTGAAAATTGGCAAGATGGACGTCGATCACAACAGCGCGACTCCCATGCGCTACAAGGTGACCGGAATCCCAACGCTGCTGGTATTCAAGGGTGGCCAGGTGGTGGAGCAACTGGTGGGCTACAGGCCGAAGGAAGCCATCCAGCAGGCCATTGACAGGCATTTGGGGTAAGAAGTCAGCAATTAGCACTTAGCATTTGGCACTTAACATTTAGCGACCGAGCGCCCGGGTGAGCGACCCGGGCCTCTTCTTTTTTGCAGGAGGAGAATGGGTTTCGTCGGCTATGGAGACGATCTGCGGTAGCCAAGTGCTAAATGCCAAGTGCTAATTGCTGCACTTCTTCAGTACTTCCTCAGCACCCCGATCACCCGGCCCTGCACCTGAACTGAAGCGGCGGGCACAATGATCGGCTGCATGGTGGCGTTCGAGGGCTGCAGCCGGATGTTTTCGCCTTCGCGATGGAAACGCTTGAGCGTGGCATCCGATCCCCCGACCAGCGCGACGACGATGTCTCCGTTGTGCGCCGTCTTCGCTTTTTCGACTAGCACGTAGTCTCCGCTCATGATGTGTTCGTCCTGCATGGAGTCGCCTCGCACTTCGAGCACGAACACTTCCTTGGAGCGGACGAAGTCAGCCAGAGAAATCGTTTCCGGATTCTCCACGGCTTCGATGGGCTGACCGGCTGCGATCCGCCCCAGGAGCGGCAGCACCATAGTGGTATTCACCGACATAGCCTGCTTCAGTCGGCCCTTGGGCGGAAGCAGGTCAATAGAGCGGCTGCGGTTGTAGTCGCGCGTCAGCAGGCCTTTTTTCTCCAGATTGGAAATGTGCTTGTGCACCGTGGCCAGCGAACTCAATCCCAGGCCTTCCCCAATTTCTTCGAACGATGGAGAGTAGCCGTGCTTCTGGACGAAGTCGGAAATAAAGTCGTAGACTTGCCGTTGTCTGCGTGTGATCGCCATGACGCCATTGTAAGCGAATGAAAGGCGAAGTCAAGAGATTTCACCACAGAAACACAGAGTCACAGAGGAAGGCGAAGTAACCAATGGGGATTGCGGAAGGCTCGACGAGGCTCACTGAAAAAAGGTTTCTCTGTGACTCTGTGGTGAACAGCGGCCGTAACTTTTTTGCCTCTGCCACAATCCAATTAGAGAACTCATGAGGAGAATTTCGTGCCTGAGAAAATTGTAAAGCCAGAAGAAGAATGGAAGAAGCAGCTGTCGCCCGAGCAGTATCAGGTAACCCGCAAAGCGGGCACCGAACCGGCGTTTACCGGAAAATACTGGAAGTCCAAGGACCCGGGCACTTACGCTTGCGTGTGCTGTGGACAACCTCTGTTCAGCTCGGAAACCAAGTTTGAATCAGGGACAGGCTGGCCCAGCTTCTGGAAGCCGGTCGACCAAACTGCGGTCATAGAAAAAACCGACAAGACTTACGGGATGGTGCGAACCGAGGCCCGGTGCTCCCGTTGCGATGCCCATCTGGGGCATGTTTTCCCTGATGGTCCCGCGCCCACCGGCCTGCGCTATTGCATGAATTCGGCCGCTCTCAATCTCCAGCAGGAAGAAATTAAAAAGAAATAACGGGAAGTACGTGAATTGAAGTCAATCTGGAGTGAGAATAGAGAGGGCACTGTGGATCTGATCCGCAGTGCCTTCTGGTTTTTGCATGGAAGCGTTCAGTTCTACTCGTTGTAGATGACCTTGCTGCCGTGTGCCAGGGTCGCCGAGTTCCCTGCTCCCGCTGCTGCCGCCGCTGCTTTCTGGGACTCAGCGGGCTTTGCCTGCTCGGTGGTCTTTGATTGCGCTTTCGCATTCTGTTGCGCCTCGGCACGGACCTCGACGGCGCCTTTCAGCAGCGCTCCGTCTTCCACGCAGACGCGCGGCGTGACGACGTCTCCGGTGAGCGAACCTTCGCTGCGAATGTCCAAACGATCGGTGCACAGGATGTTACCGGTCACCTTCCCCATGATGACCACTTCCTTGGCAGTGATGTTGGCAACGACGACGCCGTTCCGCCCGATAGTCACACGGTTGTCGGCAAAATTGACCGTGCCCTCGATGCGTCCGTCGATATAGAGCGATTCGGCGCCGCTGATTTCGCCCTTGATGACCAGCGAACGCCCGATCGTGGCCTGCTCCATCGTGGCGACTATATTTTTGGGTGGTGTGAAGGTGTTCGGATTTGAGGGGAATTTAGTTGCGTTGGCTGGATTCTGTGTGGACTGCAGCATCGATTTCGGCCTTCCTTCAGTTCCGTGCGGCTTATTCGTGCGCAGCCGCATGCGGCGCGTGTGAGATCGTGGCCAAGGGCCAAATTGACTATCGCACGCGTGTTGACAATAGAGGAGGTTACGGAAGAACAGGACCGCGCGGATCAGGGCACCTATCAGGAACTCAACGGGAAGAAGGGCCGCTCAAACGTTGTGAGTGTCAGTGATTTATCGCCTTTTACACTCGGGTGACTCATTCACGTTGACAATTGTCCCCCATTGGGAACATAATCCCGCCCCAGATGTGGGAAGCCTTTTCCTAGCTACCCGTCGATGTATTCCTAGGCTCTGGCTTCTGAAACCATACGATTCGCATCGACCATTCCCTGGTGTGCTCGCAACCACAAATGCAGCATGAGCGAGCTCGCAAATCGTCAACAGGGGCCGGACTCGGGGCCACTGACGCGAAGTCGGGATACGCGAAACCACGTGCACGAAAACCGGTGAGTCGGTAAGTAAAACCAAGGTTAAGGAGAGAATCCATGTTTCGCAGCAGCGTATGTCTGGGTGTGTGTCTTCTGCTTGCTTGCGGCACTCTGCCGGTCACGGCCGAGCAATCTGCAGCATCGACTAGCGTACCAGCAGTCGTGGTTTACTATGGCTGCGTCAACAACTCACCGGTGCCATTCGTATCGTCGGCAAGGGCACCCAGTGCAAGTCAACTGAACACAAAATCCACTGGAATCAGTTGGGACCGAAAGGCCCACAAGGACCGCAAGGGAAGCAAGGACCACAAGGGCCACAGGGACCGCAAGGACCACAGGGACCTCCGGGAATGTCCGAAGGGAGCTTCTATTTACTCCAGGCAGGACTTTATCCAATCCTGACTTCCAGTGCTGTCGTTTACTGGATCACCAATCACGCTCAGACGGATGGCTGGTACTTCCTTTCGCTATCCACAATGATATGGGTAGACGCCAACGATGGAGGCGCCTTTTGTTACGACAGCCTCAACAGTACCGGTACCCCCAGCCAGTACGGCGGATCTTCTCTGGTTGGCGGATATCAGCAGATCAGTATCAACGATGCGCTTTTCATCGCAGCCGGCGACTACGCTCAGGTGTCGTGTTATAGCAGCAACGGCGACGGTAACAGCTTCATCTACAACGGGGGATTGACGGCTACTTTGATAAATAGCTTCTTCGATGCCAAGTCGGCCGGAGATCCCCACAGGCGGAAAAATCGCTCGAAACCGCCAAGGTAGTCTCGGACCTGTTCCTTGATGCTTAGTGGATGTGGCTAGTATTCTGGAGAAGGTGAAAGTGGACGCCACTCAGCCTAGGTTAGGTGGCGGCGAAGTAAGCGCATTGGGTCAGCCCGCACAGAATTGCCGCTCGATGTCCGAGCGGCTTTTCCTTTTCCTCAACCCAACGAAGCTCTTGAAAAACCGGCGAACCGGAAGACGGGGGCCATCGCAGAGATAGTGGGGTTGTGCGTCAGCAGGCCCAGAACGCTTGGGCGAGGACCACTCACCACAGCCCGATTGATTCAGGGGCCTAGGGCGACACGGCGCCCGCAAATTTGGCCTAATCCGTGCTCTATTACATTCCCAGAACGGCAGCGCCTTGGGCTCTCCAGGGAAGAATTGAGCCTCGCGTTGAGGTGACTAAGTGGCTCTTCCCGCAGGCGATTGCTCGTCTTTCCATGAGGCTGAAGCGGGTCTCCGCAGCGATCGTTTCTGCGTTGACTTGGGCTATGCGGTGCGGCCTTCGAAGCCAGGAACTTTACCCACAAGTGAAAAGATTTTCATAGCCGGAATGCCCGCCGGATACCGGATGAAACAGCATTTTCTGCCGATTGAATATTACATGCGGCTTGCCATCTGTATCACCGGCTTATTGTTTTGCGGGTTGCGCGTATGGGCTTCGGACGTTCAGGGGTCTGGCGCCAAAGATGCCGCAGAGCAAGCCTCGAGTTCCGTACCCTCGACCTCGCAGACTGCGCCCGATAAAGAAGAGAAAACAGCGAAACCTGGTAAGTACGACGTTGACCGCATTGGGCAGCGGAGCGTTGGTAACGGAGTGAATCTCTATTCGCTGGAGAAAGAGCGCGCCCTTGGCCAGGCGATGGCGGCGGCGATTGATCTCCACACCACATTCGTCGCTGATCCGGATGTTACCGACTACATCAGTCGTCTGGGACAGAAAATCGCGCGCAACTCCGACGCTCAGGTGCCCTTCACGATTAAGGTGATCGATTCCCCGGATTTTAGAGCCTTTGCCCTGCCCGGTGGTTTCCTCTACGTCGACAAGGGGCTGATCATGGAAGTCGACAGTGAAGCAGAGCTGGCGGGACTGATGGCGCACGAGATCGCACACGTCGCCGCCCGGCACGCGACTCGCTTCGCCACCAGAAAATACGCCTGGAACCTGATCTCGATTCCGCTCTCTTACCTCGGCCCGGCTGCGATCGGAACCAGACCAATCGGTCCGCTTAGCTTAAGAAAATTCAACCGCAATGCCGAAATTGAAGCTGACTTGCTCGGACTCGAATATCAATACGCCGCCGGCTACGATCCGCAGGCATTCGTCCAGGCCTTGGAAAAATTGCACAGCAACGAGACCATGATGCGGGCGCGAATGGCCAAGCCGAAAGGCGCCAGGATGCCGTTGCATGACCAGTTGGCTCGCGCCTTCGCCAACTATCCGCCTACCGAAGAGCGCATTGATAGGGTACAAACAGAGATATCCACGCTCCTTCCCAGCCGGGACGACTACATCGTCGATACCAACGAATTCCAGGATGTGAAAGCCAAGCTGGCCTGGGCGGACCGGCCAATTCTGCGCCGCCACCACGCCGGAGACGATCTGGCCAACGGCCCCGTGCTCCACAGACGCCCGTCACCGGAGCCGCAGCCGTACAGCCTCGCAAGTAATTCCCCGGTTGTTACTAAAGTACGACAGGCCCTTGTCTTCAGTTACTTGCCCACCTTGCCCTAAACCAATTTCACTGTTGATAGCACTTTGTCTCCAGCACGGCTGACGCCTCGATTGCCCGGGTCCCCCCGCGTCCGCCCGGCCCGTCGACCGGAGAGGGGTGCGAATTCAGTTTAGAGGAGCATAGTAAATGCGCAAATTTATCGGGTTCGTTTTGTTCTTGGGTATGTTTTCGTTGGTGGCGTTCGCGCAAGAGATGGAGAGCGCGCCGAAGGCTGAAATTTTCGGCGGCTATCAGTACACCCGATTCGATGGTGGCGTGAACGCAAATGGCTGGGACACAGCTCTCACCGGAAACCTTAACCGTTGGTTCGGGGTAGCTGCGGATTTCAGCGGCGCCTACAAGACCCAAAGTGGCGTGAGTTTCAACAACTACACGTACACTTTCGGGCCGGTGATCTCATGGCGCCACAACGCGTCTTTCACCCCGTTCACGCACTTTCTGGCAGGTGGCTACCGTGCCTCGGCTGCATTTGGCGGCTTTTCCGGATCGAATAGCGGATTTGCCATGATGTTCGGAGGCGGCATGGACGTAAGGGCAACCCAACATATCGCCCTGCGTGCGGTTCAGTTTGACTGGCTCTCGATGCGCTCCAATGGATTGAGCGACAACAACAACATGCGCATCTCCACCGGGCTTCTGTTCCGCTACTAGCAGATCAGAGGTTGCTGTAACTCAGGGTGACCGAAGAGGTCGCCCTTATTTTTTGCACTCTTCACGATAAGGAAGCAGAGGGCTATCGCGCCTCGCCGGCGCTGGCAACTGTCTCGCCCATCAAGATTCTATGGCCAGCGTTGTGAGCCGTGCAACACTCTCGCGATTTCAACTGTTCTATGTTGTACGCGGTACACAACAATAAATGGAAGCGGGGACAAGACCAGTTCGCGTGTACCTTCGACCCTGCCAAGACGCCCGCGATTGGGGAACGATTCGAGTGACGTAGCGCTTTCGTACAAGCCGTTAGCGACGCGATACGCCGCTGAAGGGTTCTGCTCGTGGATAAACTCGACAATTCCCGCAAAATCGGCGGCGGCCTCAGGCGACCAGCGAATCTTCATCAGGAGCCGAGGATCTGATCCATCTGGCGACGCACTTCCTCGTGCGAGACAGACTTGCCGCGATCCAATGACGCAAGGCCCTTCTCCACTTGATGTCTGAACCACTCGTCATGATCAAGATAGCTTGCGACCAACTCTCGCACGACCTCATCCGGCCCCTTGCCCGTTTGCGAGGCAATCCGGTTTAGCCTGGCTTCGAGCTCAGGTGCAAAGGAGATCTCCATGCGCTTATTGTAGGCGGGATCAGCCCGGCCTGCCAGCCGAATTTCGACGAAGCGCTCAGATCTCCGAAGTAAAATCCGGAGAATTTTGGTCGTCACTGGTTTGGCTCCTGGCAACCAGATGTCCTGTTAAGTTATTGCAAATGCGATCTTTATTTAGGCTTGCAGCGCCTCGGCCAACTCTTCCCACTCCACCAGTCGGTTTTGCAGTTCTGCACGATGACTAGCCAACTCTTGCGTGAGACGCGCCGTTTCCTCGGCGCTGACGAAGGTTTGCAGCGCGGCTTCGCACTCGGAGATGGCGGTCTCAGCGCGTGAAATCTCGGCTTCGAGTTCCTTCACCCGTTCTTCCATTTGTTTACGCTTGATCGGATTCAGGCGCTTGGATCTGTTTTCCTCGGAGACGACTGCCTCGTTCTTGTTGCCGTTCACGGGCTGTGCAATAACCGCCGAGCGGCTCACGGTCTCCTGCAGCTTCTCCGCCCCGCCCTCTTTGCGCCAGCGATAGTCTTCGTAGTTTCCGGGATAGACTTCCACTTTCCCATCGCCCACTTCGAACACGCGCGTCGCCAGCTTGTCGATGAAATAACGATCGTGCGAGACGAAGACAACGGTGCCGGTGTAATCCATCAGGGCTTTAAGCAGGACGTCTTTGGCGCGCATGTCGAGGTGGTTTGTGGGTTCATCCAGCAATAGGAAATTTGCCGGATGCAGAAGCATTCTGAGCAGCGCATAGCGGTTGCGCTCGCCGCCTGAGAGCACGCCGATGCGCTTGAAAACGTCGTCCGCAGAAAAGAGGAAACAGCCCAGCAGGCTGCGCAGTTCGGTCTGAGTCGAACGCGGCGAGAGTTCGCCGATGTCGTCCAGAATGCGCGCGTCCGGATTAAGTTCTTTGTACTGGTCCTGCGCAAAATAGTCGGGCAGCACATTGTGGCCCAGGCGGAATTGGCCGCCGGTCAAGGGTTCCGTCTCCGCCAGCAGCTTGATCAATGTGGATTTGCCGGCGCCGTTCACGCCCACCAGCGCGATGCGGTCGCCGCGCTCGATCATGAAGCTGACATCGCGAAAGACTTCTTTCTCGCCATAGGATTTCGCCACACCAATAAACTCGGCCACGATCCGGCCGCTCGGTTTCGGCTGCTGAAAAGAAAAGTGGATTATCTTTTCTTCGTCCGGCAACTCGATGCGCTCGATTTTGTCCAGTTCCTTGATGCGGCTCTGCACCTGTTTGGCCTTGGTCGCCTGATAGCGGAAGCGATTGATGAATACCTCCAACTGCTCAATGCGCTCCCGCTGATTGCGATACGCCGATTCGAGTTGCTCCATGCGCTGCGTCTTCGATGCCAGATACTTTTCGTAATTGCCAGGGTAAAGCTGGATGCGCTTGTTCCAGATTTCGGCAATCTTGTTGACCGTGACGTCGAGAAAATAACGGTCGTGCGAAATCAGCACAAACGCGTTGGGATAATGCGTCAGATACTCTTCCAGCCAGTTGCGGGCTTCGAGATCGAGGTGGTTGGTGGGCTCGTCCAACAACAACAGATTCGGTTCCTGAAGCAGCAGCTTGGCCAATGCGATGCGCATCTGCCAGCCCCCCGAGAATTCTTCGGTCCGGCGCTGCCAGTCTTCCTTTCGAAAACCGAGGCCCATGAGCACGCTGCCGACCTGGGCCTCAATGGCGTATCCATCGCGAGTCCGGAATTCGTGTTCGAGGCGTTGATACCGTTGCGCGACCTGGGCGTACTCTGAAGAGGAGTGATCGAGCTCCGACATGCGCCCGGTCAGGTCTTCCATCTCCTGCTCCATCTCCCGTAGCTCGGAAAAAACCGCCATGCACTCGGCGAACACGGTGCGTCCCGAGAGCGTAAGCCCGTCCTGGGGCAGGTAGCCCGCGCTGATGCCCTTGGCCGTGCTGATGGAACCGTAATCGAGCGTCTCCATCCCCGCGAAAATCTTCATCAGCGTGGATTTTCCGGTGCCGTTCGCGCCCACTAGGCCGATGCGGTCCCGAGACGTAATCATCCAGTCCGCTCCCTCGAACAGGAGCTTGTGACCGTAACGTTTTCCAGCAGAGGACAACTGAATCATGGGTTCAATGCAATCGTCTCATGAGCGGGGTGGTTTGAGAATTAGAGTGACGGTCCAGTAGTCGCCTAATTTGAAAACTTTTTACCTACCTGTTGCGTATTCCCACACACGCAGGCCAACAATGCCCAGCGCAATTATCAGGCCAGTGATGGCGCAGGTCAGGGTGAATTGGTACAAGAAACTTCTTGGGTAGAACCCTTTGTACTCCCGTGCCAGTCTGCTCCACTCGCCCAAATAAAGCGAATGCGGAAGCCTCCGATCCGACGGCAGCTGCTGATTTACTCTGAAGACCATTAAGTGATAGAGGCCAAAGGCGGGGAGATAGAAAGCGATGAAACCAATCAACAGCATTGTTTCGTGTCGGTTCATTACGCGGAGATTCTACTACGCCAAGTTCGCTTGACAATTCGATGTAATATACCATAGTATATACCATGCCTCGAATCGCCAAACTCTTTCGCAATGGACGCAGCCAAGCCGTCCGTCTGCCCGCTGATCTGCGGTTTGAGGGTTCGCAGGTTTACATCCGCCGCGACGAGGTTACCGGGGATGTCATTCTGTCCCGGCGGCCAGAGTCCTGGCAGGATTTTTTCGCACTGGCCAAAACTGCTGATGTGCCGAAGGGTTTTCTGAGCGATCGCGAAGATACGCCGCCACAAGAGCGGGACATGTTCTAAATGTCGGTCCGCTACTTACTCGATACCAACACAGTCAGCTACGTCATCAGAGGCAATCGGCCTCGCGTCCGAGAGCGGCTGCTGCGGGTACCCATGGCCGAGGTGGGAATCAGCGTGATCACTGAGGCCGAACTGCTCTTTGGTTTGGCGCGCAGACCCGACGCCACAAAACTGAAGACCGTGGTCGAAGAGTTTTTGTTACGTGTGGAGGTATTGCCGTGGAACTCCGAGGCGGCCCAACAATATTCCCGGATACGCGCGATACTGGAAGACACGGGCGAGCCGATGGGCAATCTGGACTTGATGATTGCCGCGCAGGCCCTCGCCTCAGACGTAGTTCTGGTGTCGAGTGATACCGTCTTCAAGCGCGTGAAGGGCCTCAAGATTGAGGACTGGAGTAGGTAGACAACTGCGTCGTTGATCAACTGGCAGACTACTGCGCCGTCATTGCCTTCGCCGCGCCCAAGTGCTCGACAGCCCGGTCAACCACCGCTTGCATTTCACGCGCGTACTTCACTTCCCGCCCTTTTGCCAGAGTCTTCTTGGCGTCATCTGGGCTGAACCACGTCGGATTGCGCTCAGGCTCGTGGCCAGGCTCTGTCTGCTCGACTTCCATCAGAAAAGCCTTGATCACGAATTCGCGCACTCCCGGAGGCTTCCAGAACACTCCTTTGGAGTGCAGATAAAGATGAAAGTGCCGCGGCTCGATGTGGCCGCGAACCCCGGCTTCTTCCCAAGCTTCACGTTCCGCGGCCTGGCTGTGCGAAATCGATGGCTCCGGATCGCCCTTGGGAAACGTCCACTTGCCGCCGCCGTTGGTGTTGACCAGCAGGAACTCGATCGATTGCCCCTGCCGCCGGTAGCACACCGCCGCTACCTGCAGCGGAAGAGCCAATCGTGATACTCGGGGCGACGCCACCTGCCACTCCTTGACCGAAGGTTCGGACCTTCCCATGATAGTTGGAGAATATTGCAGGAATGTTAAATTGCAGCAGAAAAGGTGCAATCACGACGGTTACGATAGTACCAATAAGGGAAGCCCTCCGACTTCAGAGCCCGCCGCCGTAAACCGGGATGACCGCTCCATTCACGTCTTTGCCGGCTTCGCCAGCCAGCCACACAATCAGGGATGCGACCGAGGCTGGCTGCACCCATTTTGAAGTGTCGGCGCCGGGCATGGCTTGGCGGTTGGCGGGAGTATCCATGGTTCCAGGAAGAAGTACGTTGGCGGTGATGGCGAGATCTTTATTCTCGAGCGCGACCGTCTGGATCAGTGAGACCAGAGCCGATTTGGAGGCGCTGTAGGCGCCGACTCCCGGCCCAGGATCTTCGGCGGCACGACTGCCAATCGCGATGATACGGCCGCTTCCGGCGCGGCGCATGTGCGGGATGACCGCGCGCAGGACATAAAACGCGCTGTTGAGATTGAGGTCGAGCATGCGTTGGAAGGTGGCGTCATCGGTCTCGGCAATCGTCTTGCCGCCGGCGAACCCGCCCACTAGATGAGCCAGAATGTCGAGCCTGCCGAATCGCGAGGCAACACCGTCCACTAAAGTCTTTGCTTTTTCCGGGCTGGAAAGATCCGCCGCAAGCGCGATGAAGGACGGTCCGCCAGTGCTCGCCGGTTGAATCTTTCTGGAAACGCCGATTACGGTTGCTCCGCTGTCCAGCAGGGCCAGGGTGACCTGAGTTCCGAGGCCGCCATCGGCCCCGGTGACCAGCGCAATCTTATTTTGCGGAGGTTCGTCCATCGTCGTGCCTCAGTTGCCGGATGGTTACCGGCGTCTACTCGCGCCTTGCGTACCCTGTTTATTTTAAGGTAAAGACTGGGTAAAATACAGATTAGTCCAGCCTGCCCTGGCCAATGTTTGCGCAACTCCATCCCGCCATTGCGAAACGGCAAGCCACATCGCTGAGCGTTTCTGTGACCCTGCATATTCTGCTTTTGGGTTGGCTGGTTCACAGTCCCGCCCCGATTTTCGTGGCTCCCTCTTCCGTAGTGCGAGGCCAGTCCGGCAGTGCCGTGACCCGCATTTACTTCGGCGGTGACACTGGAGTTTCGCAGGAACAACCGAAGCCGCGCCTTATCTGGCAGCGCCCTCCAAAGACTGCAAAGGCGCATAGCCTGGAGCCGCCTTCTGCGAAGTTGGAGATGGGGAATGAAACCGCCTCCATTCGGCCTACGGGGCCCGCAGCCGGCTCACTCTACGGATCGCTTTCCTACGGGACGCTGACTGGCCCCGAGATTCGGCTGGCCCTGCCGGTTGTTTCTCCCGATCCTGTGTTTGGGTCGGACGCGGCCGGCATCGAAGGTGACATCGTCGTCGAAGTCACTATCGACGAAACCGGAACCATTGTGCAAAAAGTCGTGCTGCACAGCCTCGGCCCAGTGGTCGACGAGAGAGTGCTCGCGGCGCTGGAGAAATGGCATTTCACCCCGGCATCCAAAAATGACGTGCCGATTCCCTCCAAGCAGGACGTCTACTATCATTTCCCGCGCTAAAGGTTAATTCGACAGAACGGGAATAAGAAGCCGGCATGAATGGTTATAAACCAGGAACCATGATGTATCGCTGGCTTGGTGTCGGACTCCTTCTACTCGCCATTGGCTCGGGAACAGAAGCCCTCCGGGCCCAGGAGATGACGCTCGAACTCGACCCCGCAAACACGCGGATCGAGTTCACGCTGGGCGCTACCCTCCATAACGTGCATGGAACTTTCAAACTTAAGAGCGGGACAATTCAATTCAATCCATCAACCGGATCGGCCAGTGGCATGGTCATCGTGGATGCAACCACCGGCGACAGTGGAAACGAGGGTCGCGACCGCAAGATGCACAAAGAAATCCTGGAAAGCCAGCGCTACCCCGAGATCACTTTCGCGCCTAGCAAGATATCCGGCAAGGTAGCGCTTGAGGGAGACTCAAGTGTGCAGGTTGACGGCATCATTAGGCTGCACGGAACCGAGCATCCCCTGACCTTGACCTTGCCCGTGCAGGCGAAAGGAAATACTCTCAGCGCCCAGACCCACCTGGTCATTCCCTACGTCGCATGGGGGCTGAAGAATCCCAGCACGTTCCTTCTGCACGTGAGCGACAAAGTGGAAGTGGACATCACCGCCGCGGGCAAGGTTCCGCCCATGCAGCCTAAACCTGCGGACGACCACTGACATTTGACGACTACACTTCGACTCCCTGCTCTCTTAGAAAAACCGCCAGCCGACTCACGGGCAGCGCAGTAATAAAGTTGTAGCTGCCGGAGACGCAGTCGGCGAAGCGGAGGACGCCGTCGCCTTCGAAAGCACCCGCAAACCTCAACACTGGATAGCGGCCCAGGTAGTCGCCGATTTCGCGCTCTACCAGTTGGCGAAATCTGATCTCGGAAGTTTCGACGGTCGACAGCATTCTCTTCGTATCCGAGCGCAGGACGGTGAGCGACGTCACGAACTGGAACACGCTGCCGGAAAGCTCACGCAGGAACTTC
>Ga0207146_10228_pt1 | contig 14855 bp, 9 predicted proteins | sample Alteio_BWMinHeat_36_FD_153539 | JGI IMG/M metagenome (GOLD analysis project Ga0207146, IMG submission 153539) | Enriched cells from forest soil in Barre Woods Harvard Forest LTER site, Petersham, Massachusetts, United States -... | ecosystem: Environmental > Terrestrial > Soil > Temperate forest >...
CAACGCCGATAGCACGAAAAAACTAAATAAATGCCAACGTTTCATGCTTCCCCCTCATTACTATGCGTTCCAAATTTTAGTTCGGAACAACTTTGCAGGTCCTGCTTTGAAGATAGCCGGGGTTCAGCGCGCATGCGCGAAACATGACGCTTTTTTAAAAAAAATTCAAAAAATCCATTGGTTATAAGGCGGGTTTGTCCGCTGCCAACGCATCTAGAAGCGCATCTAGAATGGCCATCCGGACTGGCACACCATAACGCACTTGGTCGAAATATGCCGCGCGAGGGTCCGCGTCTACGTCGGGGCTTAGCTCATTTACTCGCGGGAGTGGGTGCATAACCACCATGTTCTTCTTGGCCCCCACAAGAGACGCGGCATTGACATGGTAACTGGCTTGCAGCCGCTCATAAAGCGCGAGGTCTTCAAAGCGCTCCCGCTGCAGCCGGGTCACGTACAAGACATCGAGCTCGGGCATGACTGTGCTGAGATCATCAGCGTGCAGCGCAGAAATGCCACGCACAGCCAATGAATTAACAAGCTCTGCCGGCAAGCCAAGTTCCGGCGGCGCCACGCAAACGAGCTGCGGCTGGAAGGGGGCGAGCATGTCGACGAGCGAGTGTATCGTGCGGCTGTGCTTCAGGTCGCCAACCAGCCCAACAACGAGTTTATTGAGCCGGCCCACGCGACGCTTCATGGTGTAGAGATCGAGTAGGCTTTGTGTTGGATGCTCGTGGCTGCCATCGCCCGCGTTTATGACAGGGATTCGCGCGCCACGAGCAAGCGCGGCGACGGCACCCGGCGTGGGGTGTCGCATTGCAATTACATCGCCATAACACGAAAGTGTGCGACCTGTGTCTTCAAGCGACTCGCCTTTCAGAAGCGACGATTCAGCTGCGCCTATGGTCTGCACCTGCCCACCAAGCGCGAGCATGGCGCGTTCAAATGATAGACGCGTGCGCGTGCTGGGCTCTGCAAACAGATTTATAAGCACCCGGCCCTGCATGCGGTCTAAGCGCGTACGCGATGTGATGTGTTGTTCGAAGATAGCGGCGGAATCAAGCAGGGAATGAATGTTGTCGACAGATAAGTCAGCGGCGCGAAGTAAGTGTTGCATGGCTTTCGGTTCCTTTAGGACGAAAGCATGGATGCCAGGTCAAGCCTGGCATGACAATAGCCGACAGCTAGCATGACAAGCTAGGACAGGCTCTCGTTCTCGAGGTCAGCAACCATGGGGGCGACTTTGGAGCGAAACACGGTCAGATGGCGATTGGGAACCGGGTCACCCGCTGGCACGACGCGCTTCGACGGGTTGGTGTAGCGGCCGTTGATCTTCATACCAAAATGCAAATGCGGAGCAGTGCTATGCCCCGTCGAGCCGACATAACCAAGAATCTGTTTTTGCTTAACCCGGGCGCCGCGATGAATGCCTTTGGCGAAACCCTTGGCGTGGAAGTATTCGGTCATCACGCCATTCTTATGTTGAACGCGAACCATGTTTCCGGCCGACGAGCTAAAGCGGGCCTCTAGCACGACGCCATCTGCCACGGCCCAAAAAGGCGTGCCGGCTCTTGCGCCATAATCGACCCCGTTGTGCGGCCTAACCACACCATGCACCGGGTGAAAGCGTCTACCGAACTTCGACGTGATGCGCACGAAATCCATGGGAGCCGTCAAAATGCCGCTCACCAACGAATTGCCTTTTTCATCGTAGATGCCAGCAATGCGACCGTCCTCAGACTCGTAATAGAAACCGCGGTAGCGCCTGCCTGCGTTGTTGTATTCGGCTGCAAGGACCTTGCCATAACCTATAAAGCGACCATCAGCGTAGCGGGATTCCACCAAAATCTTAAAGGCATCGTCTTTTTGAGCGTCGCGATAAAAATCGATCTGATGGCCAAAAAATTCGGTGAAGCGGCTGACAAGCGACGCGTCGCCACCAGCACCAATCATGCTACCGTACAAGCTGCCCGTCACTCGGCCTTGCAGCTTCCTTACGCTGGTTTTGATGTCGGATTCGTAACGGCTAAGAAGGAACTCATTATCACCGCGGGTCGCGCGGTATCGAACCGGAGCCCCGGCGCTGCCAACAGCTACGAATTCGACTGCGGTCAGCTCCTGATCGACTCCATTGTCTGCAACACGATATTCATAGATCAGCGCATCGCCTTGCCTAACAGCCCGTAAATTAACAAGCTTTTTTAATGAATCCACCACCAAATTCGCATCAGTGCGAGCGATGTGGCGCCTTGCCATGGCAGAAAAAAGCGTTTCGCCACTGCGCACGCGGTCCGACTCACGAATCGAAAAGGGCTTAAACAGTGCGCTCGATGGCCCATCGGTGCTGGGGTCAGTCAAATCTTTGTCTGTCGCAGCCGGAACAGCGGCGGGAGCGGCAGGAGCGCCAACCGAGGCACCACTCTCATCATCGCTAAAACTTATTTCGACCGGATCACTTTGCATCCAGGCCACGCCAATAGCCGCCACAAGCAAAATGCCCGCAACCAAAGGCCATCTGGGGGGTTTCTTTCGAAACTGAATCGAAGCCCCTTTTTGTTTCCATCTGGTGTCAGACACTCAAAGTCCCTATGGCAAGAATAAGCTACGTGCTTAATTATGTTAGCATATCAGGTCTTTTCGCAACAAGCGACTTCCAGGCAGTTTAAGAACTTGCCGTTTTTTTCGCAACCAAAAAGTGCCGCAAAATATTGACAATCACCATCAAACACTGCATTTTGCTTTAACGATTTTGGAGACCTTCAATGAAACGTACCTACCAACCAAGCCGCATCCATCGTTTGCGCGTGCACGGCTTTTTGGCCCGCATGGCCACCAAGACCGGACGTGATGTCTTGAGCAGACGACGCGCCAAAGGCCGCAAGATCCTGACCCCAGGCGTTTATCAGAAATAGAAGCCGATGTGAGTGCACACACACACTTAAGCTCAGGCTTAAGCGCCAAAAATTCAGAAGACTGCACTTTCAAGAAAAGCGACCGCGTTTGCAAACGACATGAGTTCTCACGGATTCAGCGTCGAGGGCAACGTCAAAACGGTCGCTTTGTTACGTTGGTGGGAGCGCGCAGCCAGCCAAAGACAGGGCAGCGCGGGCGCATAGGCCTTACTGTCGGGAAAAAGGTTGGTGACGCGCCAACGCGCAACCTTATAAAACGAAGGCTGCGCGGCATTTTTCGCGAGAACCGGGCCGCGTTTGCAGGCATGGACATCGTCGTGATAGCGCAAGGCGGTGCCGCCAAGGCTCCTTATGACGATCTGAAGCAGGATTTACTGACAGCTGCCGCAAATCTTTGGGCCCGTATTGCCAAATCCGGCCAACAACGACGATATGGGCATTCGGAAAATAGACAGTCGAGGAATGAACCGTCGAGGAATAGATCATGAGCCCTGCGAATCCCGCGAATTCCGTGTTCGACAAATATGAAACTGTGATCGGCCTTGAGTGCCACGTACAGCTGCAAACGAACACCAAGCTTTTTTCGCCCGCCAAAAATCACTTTGGCGACGATCCCAACACCAACGTTGACTTGGTCGACGCGGGGCTGCCTGGTGTGTTGCCAGTCATCAACGGACGCGCAGTAGAGTTTGCAGTGCGCCTGGGGCTAGCGCTCGAAGGCAAAATCCGCGAGCAAAGCGTGTTTGCGCGCAAACATTATTTTTACCCTGACCTGCCCAAGGGCTATCAAATCAGCCAGTCCGACTTGCCAATCTGCGACGGTGGGCGCCTACACTACGCGCTCAAGAACGGCGAAAAGCGAACGCTGCGCATCCACCACGTTCACATGGAAGAGGACGCGGGCAAGAGCATGCACGTCGAGGGGGCGCCGGTCAGCTACCTCGATTTCAACCGCGCCGGAACACCACTTCTTGAGGTGGTGACTGAGCCAGATCTCCGATCTGCCGAAGAGGCCATGGAAGCATTTCGCGCGCTGCGCTCGGTGGTAACCTACCTTGGGATTTGCGATGGCAACCTACAAGAAGGCTCCATGCGCTGCGACGTCAACGTGTCGGTTCGCAAAAAAGGCGAGACGAAATTCGGCACACGCACCGAAACAAAGAACTTGAACTCAATGCGCTTCGTTGGACAGGCCATCGAGTATGAAGCCCGACGCCAAATCTTGTTACTTGAGGAAGGCGGCGAAGTCGTGCAGGAAACGCGGCTGTGGGACACCAACCGCAAAGAATCAAGAGCGCTGCGCAGCAAAGAAGAAGCGCATGACTACCGCTATTTCCCAGATCCCGATTTATTGCCACTGCGAGTGCCCGCCGACCGCGTCAATAACATAAAGCAGGCATTGCCAGAGCTTAGAGATGCCAAGGCTGAGCGTTATCAAACGCTAGGGCTGACCGCATATGACGCCAACGTCATTACAGCGGAGGTTGCAATCGCCAATTATTTTGAGACCGCACTCAAGGTACACAGCAACGCGAAAGGCATCGCCAACTGGGTGATCAACGAAGTTTTGCGTGCGGGTGCAAGCGCGAGCAAGGGCGCCGAAGACGATGAAAGCGCAGGCGTACTCCAGTTGTGTCCCATACCGGCGCAATCGATTGCCGAACTCGTGAAGCTCATCGATGAACGCGTGATTACTGGCAAAATCGCGAAGACTATTTTTGAGCAAATGGTCGCAAACCCAGCGCGCAGCCCTGCTGATCTCGTTAAGGAAGGCGGCTTCGTGGTGGAACGCGACGTCGGCGCGCTTAAAGCAATCATTGCGAACGTGATCGCAGAGAATGCCGGTGAGGTTGCCAAATGGAAGGCCGGCCGCACCAACGTGTTCGGCTTTCTCATGGGTCAAATCATGAAGCAGAGCCAAGGCAAGGCCGACCCGGTCGATGCGAAGGCATTGCTCGAAGAAGCATTGAAGCAGATATAGCTGGCGGTTGAAGCAGGTGTAGCTGGCGATGGTGTTTGTCATGCCAGGCTTGACGTAGGCTTGGCGTTTGTCATGCCAGGCTTGACCTGGCATCCATGCTTTCGACATTGCCGGAGAATACATGGATGCCAGGTCAAGCCTGGCATGACAAAGCGAGTCTCCGCATGACGGTGGCGCTATTGAGCCTTGCAACCACCGGTTGTCTTGGTTGTTTTCGTGACTTTCTTATTATTTTTCACTAGGCTGGCATCTAGAGTCAGAGAAATTGCCTTGCTATCACAGGCAGCGGTTTCGCCGCCAACCGGCAAAACGCCTGTAACGATTTGCCCGCCACCCTGGGGATCAAATACCAGCTCCGTTGAGCTCGCGGCGAGCGCCTCACACAGTGCGTCGACGGCGGCCGTCGGGTCATCTGCCGGGTTGCAGCTGCCAACAACGCCCAGACCCGATGATGGTTTACACAGCACCGCGTTTCCACCTTTAACCGTCGCACAACCACCCGCCAGCGTGATCGTGCCGCTAGCCGCCCCCGAAAAGGCGAATTGGTTACACAGCTCTGTGGCGGCTGTTTTGGCTGCCGGCGCGCCCGCAGCCCTGCAAGTCTTCTGGCTCTTATTTCTCACGTCAACGCATGGAACCGCTGGCGCGCCATTGGCTCGACAATATGTGTTTGGCGCCGCGCCCGTACCGGGAATAAATTGCGTCACGGTTGTTACGCTTGCTGCTCCCGCATGCAAGCAAGCACTCGAGCTAAATGAAGCACATTTGGCCGGCGTGCCGGTTGCGTTTAGAGCTGCGACTGCCGCCTGGAAATCGCCTTCTTTACCCTGATCAACGCAGGCAACTGCGCTGTTAAGCGTCGCACTTGAAACGCGGCACATGCCGCTCGCGCCGCTTATCTTCGCCGCAAGGCAAATTGCGCGCTTCGCATCGCTCGTTGTCGCTGACTTCATGGCATCGGTACCGTTCACGTCTTGGCAAGTCCCCACGTCAACAGAGGTTGGAGGGGCCGGGTTGGGGTTGGGGCCCGGTTTGACGCATTTGCCAGCCGCTATGTCCGCGTCCGAAGTCGGCTCTTCACACGGTTCAGTAGATTGCACGCAAAAGCCGCCACCTGCTTTTGTGTCTATGCATTTTGTCGGTTGCGAGTCCTCTTTTCCTTCGGGCAGGCACCTTTCCACGACGTACCGTGTACTGGATTTGCATTTTAAGCCCGCATTACGTACCGGCCCCTCGACAAGTTCTATGGCGCCAGGACCGAACGATTGGCACCGTCCAAGCAAGTCGTCACAACTTGAAATACTGTTTGGCTTGACGGGTTCCTCTACACCTTCAACTTTTCTTTCGACGCATTCGTCGTCCGAGCCGGCGCTTTCCAGCCTATAGACAAATCCGCCTTCCGGCACGTAAGAGTGATCTACATCGTAGGCCACGTTTCCCGCTTCATAGAAAGCACACGTGATTGTTGAGTCGGTCTCATTCAGCGTTTCACCCGTAATGAGACAATTCTCTATTGTTGCATCTTTGCATGACTTCGCGGCCGTAGGCGTGGGTGTTGGCGTGGGCGTGGGCGTACCGCCAACACATCCATTGCCAACAAAACAGACAAGACCGGCTACAGACAACAAAGAAACGAAAACGCGAATTGGGTTTTTTATCATTGTTTCAGCTCATTCTCAGAGAGACCAAAGGGAATTAACGTATTAAATCTACGTTCCAGAAAAACTGAAGTCAAGAAAAGCGGGAATAAAAGCGGGAGTGTAGGAGATTCGCTTTGTCATGCCAGGCATGACCTAGCGCGCCAACATGACAACGCAGCCTTACGACCCCTCGCCGGCCTGTGCATGTATATGCCGGATTTGCCGGGCCAAGGCGCACAACACCAATCCCACGGCGACGCCAACCAAAAATAGCGGACCGGCGAACAAAGCGAAAAACCCTCCGGCCACCACCAAGAAAACGCCGCTCGCGAACACCGCGGTGGCTCCCCAGGGCTTGCCTGACAAAGCGCCGGTCCCGACCGCCAGCCCCAAGAAGGTGCTAAGCGTCAGCTTGGTGGCGGCCGATTCATCGAGAGCAAATCGCGCATCGCTGTAATACAACGCGCAGCCGAGTACCGTGCCATAGGCAAGCAGCGCCAACGTCCATTCGAGCCTCGAACGACGACGCACGAGCACGCCGGTGCCAAGCAGGGCAATCATAAACGCGCCGAGAATAAACACCGCCGACAGCTGAGCCACCAAATCGCCAATCGCCAAATAAATCGTCGGCTCCACGACAACAGGCACATCAATCACAGGCGCCGCGTCTTCGTAAAGAGGCGTGTCGCCAAAGCTACGCCCGCGCGCATCTATAACCGCTGACACGCCGGTGTTCGTTGCGCGCACATAGCTGCGGCCGTTTTCGACTGCGCGCAGCTTGTATTGGTTTAAGTGTTGGTATGGCGCCGAGGAGACCCCGTACCACGCGTCATTGGTTAGGTTCACAAGCAGCTCGGCACCAGAACGGGCAAGGCCGCGGCTAATCTCTGGAAAAATGCCCTCATAACAAATCGTCACACCAATTTTTACCGGCGCCGCAGCCCCGTCTAAGCTCACTTCGTGCACGTCCGACGGCTGGCCCCGCCCAAAAAATCCGAGGTTGGGAACAACCTTTTGCACAATGTGCTCAAATGGCCACGGGACATATTCGCCAAAAGGTACGAGATGGGTTTTGGCGCTGTGCCCTTTGATGGCATAGTGGTCGTCGAGAATTAGGGCCGCATTGTAGAGCACATGCCTCATTTCGCCCGTATCCGTATCGAGCTTGTCCTCATAAAGCAGGGTACCCATGATGGTGGCTGGCGGGATCGCGCCCGTCGGCGGCATGTTTTTCTGCCTGGCCGGAACCATGACAGGCATGGCTGCCTCGGGCCAGACAACCAGCTGCGCTCCTTGAGCCACCGCCTTATTTTGCAAAGCCTTAAACTTATCGATAATGAAACTACTATGTTGAAAGGCGTGGTTCTTGATGCCCTGTTCAATGTTGCCTTGAAGCAGCGCCACCTTAATGATGCGGGCCGAGGCCACATCATAAGTGCGCAAACGATATGCGCCATAGCCAAGCGAGGCTGCGGCCAGAATGGCCGAAACAAGCAGCGCCACGTACGGCAGCGGCTTTTTGCGGCGAAGCGCCACGATCAGTGCAGCCAGTGTCGCATTAATCAACACAATAAAAAACACCAGCCCATAAGAACCAACGACCGACGCCGACTGCAGCAACACTGGAATAGTCACTAGCGAATGACTGACATTGGCCCACGGAAACCCGCCAACCAAAATGAAATTCAACATGTACTCGGCCGAGGTCGCGGCGGGCGGCAGCAGCACCCAAAGCGGCCAAGAAAAACGGGTGCTCACGACGCGCACAACCGCAAACGCCGCGCCCATGTAGGAGCCGATGACGGCAGCCGTGAAAAGCAGCGTCGCCACGCTCCAAATGATGGCCACCCCGCCAAATACGTTCATGGCAATCACAAACCAATACAAAATGATGGCGTGCTGCACGATGCCAGTCAGCAAGCCCGCAAAAAACGCCCGGCCAGGACTAAGGCGTTCAAGCAACATGAAGACCGGGACATAACCAACAAAGCAGAGCAAACCGGTGAGACCAGTTGGGTCCAGCGGCGCTTGCCCGAAGGTCGATATAACCAATGGCTGGCTTAGGCCAAGCAATATGCCGCTAAGAAGGGGAACTAAGAAAATCATGCTTGTGGACCCATATTTGATTGGCGACACGTCGTTATAGCTTCAGCTTTTCGCTATATTTGATGGTCCGGTCAATCAGATCCAACAAGACAGCGCTTTTTTCAAAGAGCGCTTCAAAAATCGGAATGACTCCAGATGGCATGTACTCATGCACAATGACGTTTCTTAAGTCCTTAATCTCGCGGATTTGTTCTTTTGAATCGATGAGACCACGTTTTTCAGCTCGGTTAAGCGCATCTAATAGGGTGCCCGGCTCAGCGAACTCGACCCGATCTATGCTCCTGTATACTCGCTGGACAAGCAAATCTCCGGCACGCCCAAAACGACTCGATAGACTCTCAAAATGCCCGAACTCGTCGGCCGTGTAATTTTGCTTAAGTCCTATCGCTTGACACTGTCCAAGCGACCTAGAAAGCCAATCCCTCGCTAGTCTAAGCTGCGAAATCAGGTCTTTCAGATTTAGCTGCTGATCTTTATCGACGCTCAAAGCAACACCCCTTCGGCGAGCGCAATGCGAACAAATGGCGCTGACGTATCTTTTGCGAAAACCAAATCGATTTTCTGTTCACCTATCGCATCACAGATTCGTCTTCGAATTGCTAGGCCGTCAATTTTTGTCAACGTCTGCGAAAAAATAAGGAGGTCAATGTCGCCGCCTCGCTTCATGTCGTCAACGCGGGAACCGAACAAATATATTTTGGCTGATGGGTCCTTATCGTAGACCGCTTTCCGTATGCTGTCTTGTTCAAATTGGCTAAGGCGCATCGCAAAAGCTTGCCACAACATGTTTTTGCATGCAACGCGTGGTGAGTCGCAATCGCTACGCCCGCCAAGGCCTGCTAACCCTTTGTCCAATCTTCGATTTGCAAATCTGGCACCCGGTGAAATTCGCGTGTGTTATTGGTAACTAATACAAAATCATGAACAAGAGCAACCGAGGCGATCATGCAGTCGTGGTTGCCTATCATCTTTCCTTTTTGCTCCAAGGTCGCCCTTAACGTAGCATAGCGTTTTGCGGCTTCTTCGCCGAATGGCTTCGTTTCTATGAGTTCAAAGAACTGCGACCATACTTGTTCATTTTTGATCTTTTGTTGGCTTTTCTCGATGCCATACCAAATTTCCGCGATGCTCACGCTCGAAACATAAATATCGTCGGGACTAACGGCCGAAAGGCGCTCGATCACGATGGGATTCTGCTTCACCGCGAACACACAAATATTGGTGTCCAAAAGATAGGTCACGACTTTAAGTCTCCACATCAATATCAATGGGCGGCGGCGGGCTGTCCTTGGGTATTTCAAAATCATCGCTCAAGGTGCCGAGCTTATTGAAGAAATTTTTTGGCCAGGCCTTTTTTCTTTTTGCTTCCAAAATCACAAGGTTACCCTCGCGATGAATTTCGACTTCATCTCCAGCAAAACGAAATTCTTTGGGCAGGCGCACTGCCTGACTTCGGCCATTCCAAAATAGTTTAGCAGTCGCCATTTAAGACCTCCGCATAGAACTGGCTGCATGCATGGTATATATCATATATACCATCCCTGGGCCTCGCAGGCAAGCGATGTTCCTGGTTCAAAACAACAAAAAAGCCGGCGGCTCTGATGATTCTCCATCAAAGCCACCGGCTTTTAAATCTCAGCCAGAGGTGCTTTTTTGCCACTCTGACTGAGGGGGTTAATGGTGAGCGCTTTTAGGGGGTGTTGTCGGCCATACAAACGCCTGGAAAAAACACGTTTTTTGTGCCGGCCTTGTAGGGTGCGGCCGCATCGTAGCCATAACGTTGACAGTCTTGCGCCACAACTCCGAACACCAACGTTCCGTCCGGATTTGCATAGACAGTTGGCGGGCGAAGGCCCGGGCAAAGTCCAACAAGTGCGATCAGAGCATCACCCAATGTGGCAGCATTTCCCGGCGGTACCGGGGGTCCGGCGTTGGCAACACAGGCAGTGCCATCAGCCCTACAGATGGCCCTGGGAAATAGCGGTAGTCATGCGCTTCTTCTTTGCTGCGCAGCGCTCTTGATTCTTTGCGGTTGGTGTCCCACAGCCGCGTTTCCTGCACGACTTCGCCGCCTTCCTCAAGTAACAAGATTTGGCGTCGGGCTTCATACTCGATGGCCTGTCCAACGAAGCGCATTGAGTTCAAGTTCTTTGTTTCGGTGCGTGTGCCGAATTTCGTCTCGCCTTTTTTGCGAACCGACACGTTGACGTCGCAGCGCATGGAGCCTTCTTGTAGGTTGCCATCGCAAATCCCAAGGTAGGTTACCACCGAGCGCAGCGCGCGAAATGCTTCCATGGCCTCTTCGGCAGATCGGAGATCTGGCTCAGTCACCACCTCAAGAAGTGGTGTTCCGGCGCGGTTGAAATCGAGGTAGCTGACCGGCGCCCCCTCGACGTGCATGCTCTTGCCCGCGTCCTCTTCCATGTGAACGTGGTGGATGCGCAGCGTTCGCTTTTCGCCGTTCTTGAGCGCGTAGTGTAGGCGCCCACCGTCGCAGATTGGCAAGTCGGACTGGCTGATTTGATAGCCCTTGGGCAGGTCAGGGTAAAAATAATGTTTGCGCGCAAACACGCTTTGCTCGCGGATTTTGCCTTCGAGCGCTAGCCCCAGGCGCACTGCAAACTCTACTGCGCGTCCGTTGATGACTGGCAACACACCAGGCAGCCCCGCGTCGACCAAGTCAACGTTGGTGTTGGGATCGTCGCCAAAGTGATTTTTGGCGGGCGAAAAAAGCTTGGTGTTCGTTTGCAGCTGTACGTGGCACTCAAGGCCGATCACAGTTTCATATTTGTCGAACACGGAATTCGCGGGATTCGCAGGGCTCATGATCTATTCCTCGACGGTTCATTCCTCGACTGTCTATTTTCCGAATGCCCATATCGTCGTTGTTGGCCGGATTTGGCAATACGGGCCCAAAGATTTGCGGCAGCTGTCAGTAAATCCTGCTTCAGATCGTCATAAGGAGCCTTGGCGGCACCGCCTTGCGCTATCACGACGATGTCCATGCCTGCAAACGCGGCCCGGTTCTCGCGAAAAATGCCGCGCAGCCTTCGTTTTATAAGGTTGCGCGTTGGCGCGTCACCAACCTTTTTCCCGACAGTAAGGCCTATGCGCCCGCGCTGCCCTGTCTTTGGCTGGCTGCGCGCTCCCACCAACGTAACAAAGCGACCGTTTTGACGTTGCCCTCGACGCTGAATCCGTGAGAACTCATGTCGTTTGCAAACGCGGTCGCTTTTCTTGAAAGTGCAGTCTTCTGAATTTTTGGCGCTTAAGCCTGAGCTTAAGTGTGTGTGTGCACTCACATCGGCTTCTATTTCTGATAAACGCCTGGGGTCAGGATCTTGCGGCCTTTGGCGCGTCGTCTGCTCAAGACATCACGTCCGGTCTTGGTGGCCATGCGGGCCAAAAAGCCGTGCACGCGCAAACGATGGATGCGGCTTGGTTGGTAGGTACGTTTCATTGAAGGTCTCCAAAATCGTTAAAGCAAAATGCAGTGTTTGATGGTGATTGTCAATATTTTGCGGCACTTTTTGGTTGCGAAAAAAACGGCAAGTTCTTAAACTGCCTGGAAGTCGCTTGTTGCGAAAAGACCTGATATGCTAACATAATTAAGCACGTAGCTTATTCTTGCCATAGGGACTTTGAGTGTCTGACACCAGATGGAAACAAAAAGGGGCTTCGATTCAGTTTCGAAAGAAACCCCCCAGATGGCCTTTGGTTGCGGGCATTTTGCTTGTGGCGGCTATTGGCGTGGCCTGGATGCAAAGTGATCCGGTCGAAATAAGTTTTAGCGATGATGAGAGTGGTGCCTCGGTTGGCGCTCCTGCCGCTCCCGCCGCTGTTCCGGCTGCGACAGACAAAGATTTGACTGACCCCAGCACCGATGGGCCATCGAGCGCACTGTTTAAGCCCTTTTCGATTCGTGAGTCGGACCGCGTGCGCAGTGGCGAAACGCTTTTTTCTGCCATGGCAAGGCGCCACATCGCTCGCACTGATGCGAATTTGGTGGTGGATTCATTAAAAAAGCTTGTTAATTTACGGGCTGTTAGGCAAGGCGATGCGCTGATCTATGAATATCGTGTTGCAGACAATGGAGTCGATCAGGAGCTGACCGCAGTCGAATTCGTAGCTGTTGGCAGCGCCGGGGCTCCGGTTCGATACCGCGCGACCCGCGGTGATAATGAGTTCCTTCTTAGCCGTTACGAATCCGACATCAAAACCAGCGTAAGGAAGCTGCAAGGCCGAGTGACGGGCAGCTTGTACGGTAGCATGATTGGTGCTGGTGGCGACGCGTCGCTTGTCAGCCGCTTCACCGAATTTTTTGGCCATCAGATCGATTTTTATCGCGACGCTCAAAAAGACGATGCCTTTAAGATTTTGGTGGAATCCCGCTACGCTGATGGTCGCTTTATAGGTTATGGCAAGGTCCTTGCAGCCGAATACAACAACGCAGGCAGGCGCTACCGCGGTTTCTATTACGAGTCTGAGGACGGTCGCATTGCTGGCATCTACGATGAAAAAGGCAATTCGTTGGTGAGCGGCATTTTGACGGCTCCCATGGATTTCGTGCGCATCACGTCGAAGTTCGGTAGACGCTTTCACCCGGTGCATGGTGTGGTTAGGCCGCACAACGGGGTCGATTATGGCGCAAGAGCCGGCACGCCTTTTTGGGCCGTGGCAGATGGCGTCGTGCTAGAGGCCCGCTTTAGCTCGTCGGCCGGAAACATGGTTCGCGTTCAACATAAGAATGGCGTGATGACCGAATACTTCCACGCCAAGGGTTTCGCCAAAGGCATTCATCGCGGCGCCCGGGTTAAGCAAAAACAGATTCTTGGTTATGTCGGCTCGACGGGGCATAGCACTGCTCCGCATTTGCATTTTGGTATGAAGATCAACGGCCGCTACACCAACCCGTCGAAGCGCGTCGTGCCAGCGGGTGACCCGGTTCCCAATCGCCATCTGACCGTGTTTCGCTCCAAAGTCGCCCCCATGGTTGCTGACCTCGAGAACGAGAGCCTGTCCTAGCTTGTCATGCTAGCTGTCGGCTATTGTCATGCCAGGCTTGACCTGGCATCCATGCTTTCGTCCTAAAGGAACCGAAAGCCATGCAACACTTACTTCGCGCCGCTGACTTATCTGTCGACAACATTCATTCCCTGCTTGATTCCGCCGCTATCTTCGAACAACACATCACATCGCGTACGCGCTTAGACCGCATGCAGGGCCGGGTGCTTATAAATCTGTTTGCAGAGCCCAGCACGCGCACGCGTCTATCATTTGAACGCGCCATGCTCGCGCTTGGTGGGCAGGTGCAGACCATAGGCGCAGCTGAATCGTCGCTTCTGAAAGGCGAGTCGCTTGAAGACACAGGTCGCACACTTTCGTGTTATGGCGATGTAATTGCAATGCGACACCCCACGCCGGGTGCCGTCGCCGCGCTTGCTCGTGGCGCGCGAATCCCTGTCATAAACGCGGGCGATGGCAGCCACGAGCATCCAACACAAAGCCTACTCGATCTCTACACCATGAAGCGTCGCGTGGGCCGGCTCAATAAACTCGTTGTTGGGCTGGTTGGCGACCTGAAGCACAGCCGCACGATACACTCGCTCGTCGACATGCTCGCCCCCTTCCAGCCGCAGCTCGTTTGCGTGGCGCCGCCGGAACTTGGCTTGCCGGCAGAGCTTGTTAATTCATTGGCTGTGCGTGGCATTTCTGCGCTGCACGCTGATGATCTCAGCACAGTCATGCCCGAGCTCGATGTCTTGTACGTGACCCGGCTGCAGCGGGAGCGCTTTGAAGACCTCGCGCTTTATGAGCGGCTGCAAGCCAGTTACCATGTCAATGCCGCGTCTCTTGTGGGGGCCAAGAAGAACATGGTGGTTATGCACCCACTCCCGCGAGTAAATGAGCTAAGCCCCGACGTAGACGCGGACCCTCGCGCGGCATATTTCGACCAAGTGCGTTATGGTGTGCCAGTCCGGATGGCCATTCTAGATGCGCTTCTAGATGCGTTGGCAGCGGACAAACCCGCCTTATAACCAATGGATTTTTTGAATTTTTTTTAAAAAAGCGTCATGTTTCGCGCATGCGCGCTGAACCCCGGCTATCTTCAAAGCAGGACCTGCAAAGTTGTTCCGAACTAAAATTTGGAACGCATAGTAATGAGGGGGAAGCATGAAACGTTGGCATTTATTTAGTTTTTTCGTGCTATCGGCGTTG
>Ga0207146_10229_pt1 | contig 14811 bp, 16 predicted proteins | sample Alteio_BWMinHeat_36_FD_153539 | JGI IMG/M metagenome (GOLD analysis project Ga0207146, IMG submission 153539) | Enriched cells from forest soil in Barre Woods Harvard Forest LTER site, Petersham, Massachusetts, United States -... | ecosystem: Environmental > Terrestrial > Soil > Temperate forest >...
TTGTGCACCGTTTTCAGGTAGGCGTCGCCTAGGTAATAGGCCACGTAGTCTCCCAGTTCGCTGGCGCCGGCCTTCGCCCGGTTGAACGGGTCGATCGCTTTCGCATAATCGTGATCGAGCGTGTGGGCATAGCCGAGGACGAGCCAAGCCAGCGCGCCGGCATCTTCTTTGGGGTGACGGCGCGCGAAGGCCTCGACTCCGGCATAGGCGGAGGGAGTGCGATCGGCCAACAACTGCTGCGCCATGGGACGAAGACTGGCGGAGGCGACAAAGGCCTGCCGCACCCGGCGCACGTGCGGAGAGATCTTCTTACGTCTTTTTTTGGTACTGGCGGAAGCAGAGGCCTTTTTTTTGCCAGTCGTAGCCCTGGGGGGTGCGCTCTTCACTGATGAAGATGGATTGGACTGGGCGACTGCGGCCTGCAAAAACCGAGCCAGAGCAGGAAGAAAGTTCCAGCGAAAACCACGACTGCAAAACGGCGCACTCAAACCCTACCTACTGCCGGAAGTTGGCACCCAGGATCGAAAGATCGTCTTCTGCGAGACTTCGTATGATTTCATTTTGAAAGTAATTGCCGGAAGCTGCAACCGTCTTGCCGTAACGCTTCTGGTACGTCGCACAGCTTTTCTCGATCGTTTCTTTCAGCCGGTCGTAAAGATCTTTGTGTTTCCGGCCTTCCGCGACCTTGGCCTGATTATAGAGTTTGATTTCGTCGACCAGCAGGCGCGCGAAACGCTGGGCCTTGCGGTGAACGTCCTGATCCTCGGGCGAGATTGAAGAAGCCGTCGACGCCTCGGGTGTTGCCTTGGTCTCCGCCTGACCGATCGGCAGCGGCTCGGCGAGGGCAGGGTCCATTTCAGCTTCCGCTCCAACCACCGCAGATTGAACTTCGGCGATCGCGCTGTGGGCGGTATTGGCGACGGGCGCCGAGGCTTCACCGGCCGCCGCTGCTGCCATGGCCTGACCGGAAGCATACGCCGGAGCATGCGAGGCAAAGGGATCGTTGAAGGCCGGCACTGGTTGCGCTGGCGACTGATATGGCGGCGCCTCGGCCGCTGGGACGCTGTGAGTGTCCCCGTGCGTCTGCGCCTGCTTGCGAAGCGAGTTGACCTCGAGCCATGCGCTGGTCGACAGCACCAGCAGTTCGAGCGCGCCGGCGTCGAGCGAACCGGCCGCACCGGTTCCGCCGTCGGCATAGACCAGCGCCGCAACTTTGTCTTTCAAAATCAAGGGGAGAATCCGGGCCTCTCCGCTCGCCGGCGTTCCAAATTCCTTCAGGAAACGTGAGTCCAGATCCGCAACCTGCGCGTTCGCCGCCACACGGTCGCGGATCGCATGAGCGATGGCTGGAGCGTGTTCATCGAGAGCGAAATCCTTCAAGGCGTCGCTATTGGCGAAGCCGCGTGCCTGCCATCCTGTGGCATGGCTGCCCTTTACGACAAAAAGCGCGACTCGGGCCGCGTGGCGAGCGCTGGTATCGAGCAGTGCGCGCAGAATTTCCCGTTGTGAAGAACCCATCTGGATTTCGGCAACCGCGCGCGCCAGATCCGCCGGCCCGGAAGCAGAAGCCGCATCGTGGGCACTTGGTTCTGCGGCAGCAGGCGCGGCCGCGATCTCTTCCATCACCCGGCGGACAATTTCGGCGCGTAGCGGACCGGCATGGCTGTCCAAAACCTGGCCAACCACCCGCTCCACAATTGGTTGAATCCAACCGCGCTCCTTCATTCGTACTCCGGGCATTCGTACTCCGAAATGAAGCTCTTTTGGGGGACGAAGGGCGTAACCCTTCTAACCTCTGATTATATGGCCGCTTGCAGGCGTTCTAGGGACACCTTGGTAGGTGCACTGTTGGTGCCTGAAGCCGCCGATCCCCGCCGGCGAAGCTCCTGGCAAACGCCCGCTAAAACAGCGGCGCCCAAAAACCCTCGCCACCAAGTACAATAGCACTGGGAATTCAGTCACGCTTTCGGAAAAATCTGCATCAAGTTACGAATGAGTACCATCCAACCCAATATAGAGCAACCGGTCAGCGAAGAAATGCAGCTGGTCCGGCGTGCCAAGCGCGGCGATGATTCAGCGTTTGAAGAATTAGTGCGGCGTTATGACCGCAACGTTTTCCGCATTGCACAGCACATTACGCAGAATCGCGAGGACGCCGAGGATGTGGTTCAGGAAGCGTTCCTCAAGGCGTACGGGAACCTGGCCAAGTTCCAGGAGCAGTCCAAGTTTTATACCTGGCTGGTGCGGATTGCGGTAAACGAAGCGCTGATGAAGTTGCGCCGGAGAAAGCCGGAACGCACGGTCTCTCTGGACGAAGAAGTAAAAACTGAGGATGACTCGCTTCCCCGTGAGGTTGCGGATTGGAGCCCCAATCCCGAGCAGATGTACAACCAGGCGGAGCTGCGCGACATTCTGACTCGCACCATTCAGGGATTGCCAGAAGGGTTCCGAACGGTGTTCGTACTTCGTGACAAAGAAGGCCTCTCGACGGAAGAGACGGCTGAAGCGTTGGGGCTGAGCATCCCGGCGGTGAAGTCGCGGTTGCTGCGCGCGCGCCTGCAACTGCGCGAGCGGCTCAACCGTTACTTTCGGAAGAGGGCGAGTGGAGATGGCGACCAGTGAAGTGTTCTGAGTTTCTAAACGAGCTAACCAATTACCTAGATGGCGTGCTGGACGCCCGGACCAAGTCCGAACTGGACGATCATTTGGCATGGTGCCACAACTGCTACGTCGTCTGTGATACCACTCGCAAAACCATCGAAATCTACCGCGACTCGGAGCTCTATGAGCTGCCCGACGACCTACGCACGCGGCTGCGGTCGGCCATCATGACCAAGTGTGCAGAGCACAAGAAATCTGGCCCGGCGAGCAGCTGAGCACCGGGGCCGTTCTTTGCGCTCCTCTTCATTCGTGATCTCGGTCTCCCCTTTGCAGTTGTCCCTCTCATTTAAGAAAGCCGGGGAAGGTCAGTTCGTATAGACCCGCACGTAGTCAATCAGCATCTCGGACGGAAACGGTGTGGATCCGTCGGGCGGTCCGGGCCAATCCCCGCCGATAGCCAGGTTCAAAATGATGAAATTGCTCTGCCCGGCATCGAAAGGCCAAACCGCGCCATTGATGCCGTTAAGGCTTGAGGTGGTGTAGGTGATATAGGGCTGGGTGGGGTCATCGATATAAAAAGCTACTGTGCCGTTTGACCAGATCATGCCGTAGGTATGCCACCCGGCTGCTGTCTGTCCGCTAGGAAAATCGTATTTGGTGCCCAGCCCCGACGCGCCGATGAAGCCCGTCCCGTGAATGGAGCCCTCATTCCAATCCGGCGTGGGGGCCGCATTGACGCGCTCCAGCACGTCCTGTTCGCCGCAGGCCGGCCAATTTACCGTGGTAATGTTGTTGCCCAGCAGCCATCCCGCTGGCCAGAAACCTTGCGCCTCCGGTACCCGGGCACGCAGCTCAAACCGGCCATACTGAAAACTGAACAGGCCTTGAGTCTTCAGCCGCGCCGATGTGTACACCCCGGCTGAGGGTTGCTGCGCTTCGATATGCAAATAGCCGTCTGTGCCGACAAATGCGCTGGGATTCGCTGTGCTGCACGGAGAGGCGGACGAGCCCCATGCACAGTAGGTTTCCAGTTCGTGGTTTCCAAAGCCGCCGTTGCCGGTGTCGTAGGCCCAGAATTTGGGATCGGGCTGCGCCGCGGCGCCGCTGGAGTTCGCGAACTCGTCGCTCCAAACCAGCGTCCCCGAAGGGATGTTCGGCGTAAAGCTCTGGCTGGTGACCGTGCTGTTGGCCATGCTCGCGGCCATAGCAATCGCCTTAAGCATGAGGTTCGACGCCACCAGAAAGGGCGCCTGGTACTGCTGAGACGATGGGCTGGGTGTGCTCCCATCGACGGTGTAGTAAATGGTTGCGCCAGAGGTGGCCGAGGCCAGGCTCACGATCACGGCACCATTCTGAGCGGCTGTGGTGGAGATGGTCGGCGCCTGGGTGGTACTCACGCCGCCGCCACTACTATTATTCCCTCCCCCGCATCCGATCATCAAAACATTGGACAGCAGAATCGCTATCAGCATCGTCGCCGCTGCCGACATAGTCAGGCTCGCTTTCTGAAGAGAATGTAAGAACCTATCCGCGCTGGCCCCTATTTAACTACCCGCAAATCCCTGCGTCAAACCTGAACGCGGCGTGCGACAGATCTCGGTGCGACCGGGCTCAAAGTTATTACTCCTCCGGCTGATGCTTTCGTTCCGATGAATACCTTCAAGTACTTCATTCCGGAGCGCCTATGGGTGCACCTGCTGTGCTATCAGTTTTGCCGCGAACCTTTTCCCTACTCTTCGAATCTAAGTAATCGGAGCTCATCCTAGCATTGTGGCGAAGGGGATGAGCCACTGTTGTCGTTTTGTTCTGTGGAGGTTACCCGATGTTTTCGAAGTTGATGGATGCCATGTTTGGCTGCCGGCACGCTCGCTACAGTTTTCCGATTACAGTTCGCGCCGGTTCCCGTCGCCACCCGGCGGCGCAGCGCACGGGCACCTATGTCGCCTGCCTGGACTGCGGAAAAGAATTCCGCTACGACTGGCACGAAATGAGGATCGTGGGATCGCAGACAAAAGAAGCCAAGCACTCCCTGGTTACGAAAGAGGCCGCGTAAAGGCGCGCGATTCCTCTGCGCATTTTCGAGACGGTTCGTGGCCAAAAATGAACATTCTTCCCTGGCCTTTCCCAGTTCTTGCTCAATGTTTTCTTTCCGTTTTTGGATCAGCCTCAGGCTTGCCCTGATCTTTTTGGAATTATGTCTTTGGTTAGTCCAGCCCCCATCACCTACGTTCAGGTTTCTTATACGAAGGCATAATAGGTTTCCCTCGCGCGCCATGGTAGTTTTTCAGGTAGGAGCGCCGAGAGGACGGTTTGAGTGGCAGAGGGAGTTTTTCTCAAATCCTTCTTTGAAGAGATTGTCCTTTCGACATCCTCGGAGCAAGTCCGGCCTTCTAGCGTCACTTTGGGTCGATTGGAGACTGGATATATGGCAAAGATCACCCTTTATCGCGAAGGCAAGTCCCAAGAGTACAGCAACGCGCACAACATCACGATTTCGCCCGCTGGCGTTCTGACCTTCCATTGGGAGATGAGCGAAGGGGGGAGCTTCAAGAAGCCAAAAGCGTACAAGTTCCAGACTTCCGTGCCCTTTGTCGTGGAGGAAGACGTTGCTGGCGGATAGTGTTATTCGGTCTCCCTTTTTCTTTGCGCTGTCCGCAATTTCTCTGGCGGGTACCCCTTGAGTACGGAAATTTCACTAACTCCCCGGCCGCTGCCGAGCGCATAATTAAGTCGGCTCCGACCCGCGGAGCATGCTTCGGCCCTGCACAAGCGTTACTCCTGGCGGATTGGACGGGAGGTGTCTGTGCCTCTTTCCATGCTTCGGGAATTCCTGGATCGTAGCGGTATTCGATACACGGTCATCTCGCACTCGGTGGCCTATACGGCCCAGGGGATTGCCGCCCTCACCCACACCCCTGGAAGAGAACTTGCGAAAACCGTCATGGTCATGGTGGATGGACGTCTCACCATGGCGGTGGTGCCGGCTTCGCTCCGCGTGGATTTGTACCGGCTGAAGAAATATCTGGGGGCAGAGACGGTGGAACTGGCAAGCGAGAATGAATTTCGCGATCACTTTGCCGACTGCGAAACCGGGTCCATGCCACCGTTCGGCAATCTCTACGGTATGGACGTTTTCGTGGATCAGACTTTGGCCGAGAATCTGGCCAAGGACAAGGAAATCGCCTTCAACGCCGGTTCGCACCGTGAGCTGGTGCGCATGAGATTTGCCGATTTCCGCGATTTGGTGAAGCCGGCAATCATCCCGCTGGCGGCGGGCAGACCTGGTGCGCGCGCGGCTTGAGCGCTGCGGAAGCGAACTTTTTCTCCGCCTTTCCCTTCGCAAAACGGTGCCGTCTCGTGGCCATCGGCAGCAGCGCCTATTGCCGCCCAGTGAGCCGGCGTGGAACGGACCTGCAGGTTTTTCTTTTTTTCATACAATCTTCATAAATCGCTGTGTTAGATTTGCCCTTCAGATCAACTCAAAATTTCCTGGAGGAAACTGAATTGGGCAAGGACATGGTCCCCAAGAAGATCTTTTTCACCAAGGGAGTGGGAAAACATCGGGAACGCCTCACCTCTTTCGAACTCGCCCTGCGCGACGCCGGCATCGCGGCGCAAAACCTGGTGCGTGTCTCTTCCATCTTTCCGCCCAACTGCAAACTGGTCCCGCGCTCTCAGGGACTCACCTATTTGTCGCCTGGAGAAGTCGTATTTTCGGTGGTTGCCGAAAACTCCACGCACGAGCCGCACCGCCTGCTGGCCTCCTCGATTGGCGTCGCCATCCCCGCCGATCGCAACACCTACGGATATCTGAGCGAGCACCACTCGTTCGGTGAGACCGAAGACGCCGCCGGAGACTACGCCGAAGAACTCGCCGCCGAAATGCTGGCCACCACTCTGAACGTGGAGTTTGATTCCGATCGATCGTGGGACGAGAAAAAAGAAATCTATCGCATCTCCAACAAGATCGTCCGCACAGCCAATGTGACGCAATCGGCGGTGGGAGATAAACGCGGGCTGTGGACGACGGTGATCGCGGCGGCGGTGCTCATCTTTGACTGATCGAGCTGGGACTGACCAAGCATGAATCGTAGAGACGCGGCTTGCCGCGTCTCGGGCTGCTGACAGCCTCGCGTTTCCGATCGATGCCAAAGAAGGAAGGGCGGCTTCAGGCGGGAATGAGTCGCGGAGCTTATGAATCGGTTGAGGAGGTTGTTGGACGCTGCCCTAGCCGCCGTCGAGCAGCGCACTCTACCGGGTTTTGCCGGGACGCCGGACGAACTTGACGCACTTGTTGCGGAAGGACTGGCTTCAAAGGATCTAACGGAAACTGACTTTTGGGATTCGGTAAACCAACGGACGGACATCCTGCTGGCCGAGCGTAAAACCGGCTTGCTTCCGTGAAGGTTCGTAACCGGCAAGCCGCCGCCGACGCTTCACAACCTACGCTCATGGCCGGTCGCCGGATTTGAGGCCGTTCGGATTTACTACCTTCTGGATGGTGAGGCTATCCACGTTATTCGCGTTCTGCACGGAAAACGCGGTCTAAAACCTATTCTCGAACGCGAAAGAACCGTTTAACGATCGAGGCCGAGATTCCCTCGAACTCACGCGGTTGTCTTTCCGCCGAGTGCGACGCGGCAAGCCGCGTCCCTATTTCGCCGCGATTTGAGAAACTGTCTTCTTCGCAGCTGGTTTGTTTTTCAGCCGCTCCAGCACCGCCGCGACAATCAGCGGCAAGCCCACGGTCGCGTCCACAAAGACTTCCCCAAACTTTCCACCTTCAGCCGGAGGCACAAACTTGCCCCAAGAAACCGCCTCGCTATAGGGACTGCCTGAAAGCCCGCCCCAGTACACCGGCTCCGGGCAGATGCGCAACCCATAGTGATAGCGCTTCAGCGGCAGGTCTTCCCCGCCCCGGCGGTGACGCAATTCGATGAACGGCCCAAACTGCTGCGACCAGTTGCGTGGAACGCCGCCGCCGATGGTGAAAATTCCGAGCCGCTTCTGGCTCAGCAGTGTCGCGGCGAAGTGCTCGAGGTCTTCGAAGGGATCGAAACGGAATCGAGGCTTCCCTTTTTTGTCGCGTTCACGGTTAGTCAACGCGTAGTCGAGGCCGAGCTCGGAATCGGAGAACGCGGGAACAAATACCGGAACATTTTTCTCGTAGGCCGACTTCAGAATGCCGCGTTCTTTGCCGCGCTTCGCAAGATGCGCCCCAATGGCACGGTTTAGCTTATACGAGCACATCACTTTGTCGGCGTCCCACCCGCCAAACACCGCGGCCATCACGCGCTCCACGTCATCGAGATTCTGCTCGGGTTCGAGCGTGTCATAGACGCGGTTGTATCCGGCTTCGTAGAGTTCCTCGTCACTGAGATCGGGATTGTGCCGGAAATGCGCGCGCCCGGTCGCTTCGACGAGCCCATGCGCCATCAGCGCGCCGGTCGAAACGATGGCATGCACGATGCCGCGATCAATTAACTCGGTAATTACCAGCCCTTGCTTGGCCACGGTCATGGCGCCAGCGAGCGTCATGACGACAAAGCAGTCCTGGTCGCGCGCCATGGCCTCCATCACATCGGCGGCTTCGCCGAGCTGGCGTCCGGTGAAAGCCGTCTTGGACATCGCGCGCACCAACTCGTCAATGGAATGAATCTTGCCGAGATCGAGCGGTTCCAGCGGAATCAGACGGTCGGCCACCGGATCGTGTAGCTTGCGGTCGATACCCGCGCCTTCCTCGTGATTGGCATCGTGATGACTGTCGTGTTTTGCGACACTTTTCTGCTTCAAGCGACGAACCTCCAAAATGAAAATGATTTTGGCCGAAGAAACAATTTACTAGAAGTGAGGGAATCGCGGCGACTACGCCGGCATCGAGCACTTTGATATCCTAGAGCGCGTGTGGAAGTAACGCAGTCTGGTTTCATAAAGAAATAGCATTCAGAAATTGTCATCCTGAGCGAAGCGAAGGATCTGCTTGTTGCCAGAGCCACGAGACAGCAGGTCCTTCGCTTCTCTAGGATGACAAACCTTGTGGAATCCCCGGAGCCAAAGTGCGAGACAAGTTCACCGTCGCCCTCATCCAGATGTCGTGCGGCCCCGAACCTGCCGACAACCTTGCCAAGGCGCTCGATCGCGTCGCGGAGGCAGCGCGCGAGGGCGCCGACGTCGTCTGTCTGCCCGAACTCTTCCAGACGCAGTATTTCTGCCAGCGCGAAGACGCCGCTCTGTTCGATCTCGCGGAGCCGATTCCCGGCACGGGCACGGAGAAACTCGCCGCCGCTGCCCGGCAGAATAAAGTCGTGCTGATTGCGTCGCTCTTCGAGAAGCGCGCCCCCGGCCTCTATCACAACACGGCCGCGATCTTCGATTCGGATGGCGTCTTGCGCGGCATCTACCGCAAGATGCACATTCCGGACGATCCGCTCTATTACGAAAAATTTTATTTCACTCCCGGCGATCTAGGCTTCAAGGCCTTCGATACCTCCGCCGGAAGACTCGGCACGCTCGTCTGCTGGGACCAGTGGTATCCCGAAGGTGCGCGCCTCACGGCTCTGCTGGGAGCCAGCATCCTTTTTTACCCGACAGCGATCGGATGGCACCCCGCGGAGAAGGCCGAATTCGGCGAGGCGCAACATGACGCTTGGCGAACGATTCAGCGGGCGCACGCCATCGCGAATGGCGTTTATGTTGGCGTGGTGAATCGCGTCGGCTTCGAAACCGGTAACATCCGCGGCAATTCCGTGCCAGGCAAAGGCCTCGAGTTCTGGGGAGGCTCGTTCTTCAGCGACCCCTTCGGCCGCGTCCTCGCGGAAGCTTCCCAGGACAAGGAAGAAATTCTGCTCGGCGAAGTCGACCTGCATCAGTTGGAGGACATTCGCCGCAACTGGCCCTTCCTGCGCGATCGTCGTATCGACAGTTACGCCCCGATTACCAGCCGCATGTTAGACGGAAAATGAAATTCTCGGAGATTGTCATCCTGAGCGGAACGGAAGCTTCACGAAGTGAAGTTTCCGTGAAGTCGAAGGACCCCTACTTCCATTTCCGAATACGGCGAGACTTCATCTGCGGAGACGCTTGACCATGAGGCCTCCACGCGCGATTCACGCTAAACTACCCGCCGCACAGGGATACCGCATGCCCGCCGAATGGGAGCCGCATGAATCCACATGGCTCGCCTGGCCGCATTTTCGCGGCGACTGGCCGGGCAAGTTCGATCCGATCCCATGGGTCTATGCCGAAATCGTCCGCAACCTGGCGCGGCATGAGCGTGTGGACCTGATCGTAAGTGATGCAAGGTGGGAGAAGCGCGCGTGGACGGTGCTCGAAAAAGCGGATGCGCTTTCCGGGAATGTCTGTTTTCATCACTGGCGGACCGATCGCGTCTGGACGCGCGATTCCGGCTGCATTTTCCTGACGCCGCCCACCGATCACTCCCATTCCGAGCCGCTCGCTCTGCATTTTCAGTTCAACGCCTGGGCCAAGTATCCGAATTACAAATTCGACGAAGAAGTTGGCGAGCGCATGGCGCAGGCCGCCGGCGCTCGTGTTGTCCACCCATTCAGCAAGAAACACCGCGTCGTGCTCGAAGGCGGATCGATCGACGTCAACGGACGCGGTACTCTGATTACCACCGAGGAGTGCTTGCTCTCCACCACCCAACAACGCAACCCGCCCATGGATCGTGCGGCCTACGAGCAACTCTTTGCCGACTACTTTGGTGTGGAGTCCGACATCTGGCTCGATAGCGGCATCGCCGGCGACGACACTCATGGCCACGTCGATGACATCACACGCTTCGTCGCTCCCAATACCGTCGTCACCATGATTGAGCAGAATGACCGGAGCGAGAATTACGCCGCCTTGCATGCGAACCTTGGCCGCCTGAAAAACGCTCGCACCTCCGACGGACAGAAACTGGAGATCGTCGAGATTCCCATGCCGGGTCCAGTCGTGTTCGAAGGCCGCCAGTTACCCGCCAGCTACGCCAATTTTTATATCGCGAATGGCGCGGTCCTGGTGCCGGTCTTCAACGATCCGAATGATCGCATCGCACTGAGCACGCTCGAGGGGTTGTTCCCGACACGCGAAATCGTGCCGATCTATTGCGGCGATCTGATCTGGGGATTCGGCGCGCTGCACTGCATGACGCAGCAACAGCCACGAAAAACGTAGCAACCGCCGCCCTCGGCTGTCCCGCGAGGCGAAGCCTCGCGACGCCCTTGGGCACCGATCGACCAAGAACTGCAAAAGCAGGCGAGCCCTTGCTCGCCGGGACAGCCGGGGGCGGCTGTCCCACGTTAGATCATTTACACTTTTACCCGTGAACGCCGAGATCATCGCCGTCGGGTCTGAATTGCTGACTCCCCATCGCCGGGACACCAACTCGCTCTACCTCACCGAAAAATTGAACGACCTGGGCGTTGAAGTGCGCTTCAAGTGCATTGTGGGCGATGACGCCGAAGGACTAACCGCGGCCGCCAAACTCGCCATGCGGCGTTCCGACATCATCATTTTCACCGGCGGCCTCGGCCCCACTGAAGATGATTTGACGCGCGAAGCAGTGGCCGACGCGCTGGGTTTGAAACTGCAACGCGATCCCGAGCTCATGGCGAAGCTCGAAGAGCGCTTTGCCAAGCGCGGCATGAAGATGTCCGCGAACAACGCCAAGCAGGCCGACATCCTGACCAGCGCCACGATGCTGCCGAATTCGCTCGGCACCGCGCCCGGCCAGTGGATTGCCGGAAAGTATGACGGCCAGGAACGAATCCTGATGCTGCTCCCCGGGCCGCCTCACGAACTCAAGGCGCTGTTTGAAGCCGAATGCATCCCGCGACTGCGCGCCCGGGTTCCGCCGCAGCACATTGCCACTCGCATCCTCAAAATGGCGATGATGCCGGAATCGCAGGTGGACGCGCGGGTGGCGCCGATCTACAAGACTTATGCCGACGTCGAGACCACCATCCTCGCGGGCCAGGGTGAAATTCAGCTCCACCTCCGCTGCCGCAAGGATTCGCTCGCAGAGGCCGAGGCGCGTGTCGAGGAACTCGCCGACGCAATCGAGGACGAACTCGGCGATGCCATCTTCTCGCGCAAAGGCGAGACCATCGAACAGATCGTCAGCTATCTGCTGCAGATGCGCAGCATGACGCTGGCTGTGGCTGAATCTTGTACGGGAGGACTGCTGGCCGAGCGCATCACTTCGCTGAGCGGCAGCTCGCGCTATTTTCTGGGCGGCGCCGTAGTCTATTCGAACGAATTGAAAACGCAATTTGCGAATGTTCCGAAGGCGCTCATCAACCAGCACGGAGCGGTCAGCCGCGAAGTGGCGGCAGCGATGGCCGAAGGCATCCGCAAGCGCTGCCTCGCGAGTTACGGAGTCGGAATCACCGGGGTCGCCGGCCCAAGCGGAGGAACCGAGCAAAAGCCCGTGGGCCTGGTCTACATCGCGCTCGCGGGAGAAGAAGGCACGCAGGTGGTCGAACGTAATTTTCCCGGAGACCGCAAGCGCATCCGCCAGTTCGCGGCCCAACAGGCGCTGGAGATGATCCGCAGGGCGCTGTTGTAGGACGCTGACGGAAGGCGCAGTGATTCAAAAATGCGAATATTCATCGGCATCGACCTCGACCCCGAAGTCCGCACTCGGATCGAGCGTTTCCTCGAAGGCGTCGAGGGCTTCGCGCCCGATGCGCGCTGGGCGCGTCCGGAGTCGCTGCACATTACGTTGAAGTTCATCGGAGAGCAACCACCGGAGCGAGTCGAGGCCATCACCGAGCGTTTGCGGCGGGTCGCAAGCAGCGCGTTCGAGATTCGCGCTGCCGGACACGGATTCTTCCCGACCGCGAAGGCTCCGCGCGTAGTCTGGATCGGAATTCACGCCGGACCACAGCTGGCGGAATTGGCCGAGAGCATCGACACGGCGACAACCGAACTCGGCATCCCGCGTGAAGACCGGCCTTACAGCCCGCATCTGACTCTGGCGCGCGCCGGCGCCGGGAGAAGATCGGGCTCGCCGAAATCACTCAAGGGCGACGGCCCCAGCGCGACGTTCGCAGTGATCGAGAAGCGGCTCGCCGCAATTGGCGAGCTTGATTTCGGCAAAATGACGGCCCGCGAGTTTATTCTCTATCAGAGCCAGCTCTCACCGGCGGGATCGAAGTACACGAAGCTGCAACGGTTCGCGCTCAATCGTAATTAGTGGAGCGACGGGCGTCTCAGCCCATCCAGTATTATGGCGGCCGGGCGGGAACGCCCGGCACTCCATCGGCGAGTTTAGATAGACAGCAACGAACATGAACCCGTACCTCATGACCGCCGCCGTGAGCTTCCTGCTGGGATCTATCCCGTTTGGCTATCTGCTGGTGCGAATTTTCACAGGTGAGGATGTGCGCGCGAGCGGCAGCGGCAATATCGGCGCGACGAACGTGGCCCGCAAGTCGCCCGCACTCGGAATTGCGACGCTCGTTCTCGACGCGGCCAAAGGTTTGGCCGCGGTTCTGCTGGCGCAGGTGTTATTCAGCGGACCGCATCAGCAACTCATTATGACCACAGCGGCGTTCTTCGCCGTGCTCGGGCATCTGTTCCCCGTCTGGCTCAAGTTCCGCGGCGGCAAGGGCGTTGCCACCAGTCTTGGGGCTTTCATATTGCTCACCCCGAAATCCATTTTGTGTATGGTGTTCCTGTTCTTGGTCATTGCCGTCGCCTTCCGGTACGTCTCGCTCGGCTCCATCGCTGTGGCGGCGGCGTTTCCATTGCTGGCGTGGGCCCTCCACGAATATGTGGACCCCTGGCAACTTGTTTTGATCGCTTTGGTCTCGGCCCTCGTCATCTGGAGACATCGTCAAAACATCGGCCGTCTCGCCGCCGGAACGGAGTCAAAGTTAGGAAAAGAGGCGGGGAGCGAGTCAGCATCCGAGTCAGAATCAAAGTTGGAAAAGTCAGTCACGTTAGGAGCAACGCGCAGATGAGCCGCATCGCCATCATCGGGGCAGGCGCCTGGGGCACCGGGCTGGCAATCGTGCTGGGACGTAACCGGACTCATCATGTTCCACATAATGTCCGGCTCTGGGCGAACGAATCTGAAGTTACCGAGAGCATTACAAGAAACCGGATCAACGAACGCTTTCTGCCCGGGTTCGTCCTGCCAGAATCGATTGCAGCAACCAGCGACCTGAATACCGCGCTCGACGCCGCGGAGATCGTCGTCAGCGTGATGCCCTCGCAGCATTGTCGAGCTCTATTCGAGCGTATGGCGCCGGCGCTCCGCCCCGAGACACTTTTCGTCAGCTGCACCAAAGGACTCGAAGACGGGACTCTGCTGCGCATGACGGAGGTGATTGGCGATGTCTTAGGAAGCCGCCAGTTCAGTCCTCGCGTGGCAGCACTCAGTGGCCCGTCGTTTGCCAAGGAAGTCGCGCGCGGCGATCCGACGGCCGTGACCGTGGCATCCGTCGACGGAGAAGTGAAGCGCTCCGTGCAGCAAGCATTCAACGATTCCCGCTTTCGCGTCTATACCAACGACGACGTGATCGGGGTGGAATTAGGCGGCGCGCTGAAGAACATCATCGCCATCGCCGCCGGCATCTGCGCTGGCCTCGGCCTCGGCCACAATTCGGCAGCGGCTCTGATCACGCGAGGTCTCGCCGAAATGGCGCGCCTGGTCGTCGCCTGCGGTGGCCGCCTCGATACCATGGCCGGACTCGCGGGCCTGGGCGATCTGGTTCTAACCTGCACCGGAGATCTGTCGCGCAACCGCAGCGTCGGCGTTGAACTCGGCAAAGGACGTAAACTGCCCGACATTATCGCCGACATGCATGGAGCGGTGGCCGAAGGGATCTTCACCACCAAGGCCGCGGTTGGCTTAGCCCGGAAAAAGAACGTCGAGATGCCGATCACGGAACAGATGTTCGCCATCCTCGAAAACGGCAAGTCGCCGCAGCAGGCCATCGAAGGCCTGATGACAAAAACCTTACTCCCCTCGAATTCCGCGAAAGCTCGGGCCGAGAACAGCCATGATTTCGGCCATGATTCCACTTCTCCGGCTCCCGCCGAATGCCAGTCGCCCACGAGAAGAATCAACTAAGTGACCAGCGCCGTGCGAGTCAGATGGTGCCCGGAGACGGAATTGAACCGTCACGTCCCTTTCGGGACCCGGGATTTTAAGTCCCGTGCGTCTGCCAGTTTCGCCATCCGGGCGGGCACTAAGCC
>Ga0207146_10157_pt2 | contig 14692 bp, 15 predicted proteins | sample Alteio_BWMinHeat_36_FD_153539 | JGI IMG/M metagenome (GOLD analysis project Ga0207146, IMG submission 153539) | Enriched cells from forest soil in Barre Woods Harvard Forest LTER site, Petersham, Massachusetts, United States -... | ecosystem: Environmental > Terrestrial > Soil > Temperate forest >...
GCCACCGGGTGGTCCCACCACAGCTCCGTTCGCTGGCCGAAAACCACGCCGATCCGGCCGACGTACCGCGTGCGGTCCCGGACGAGTTCTTCGATACGCTCGCGCGAGAGCTGAGCCTGGGCCAGAAGATGCGCGCGGAGCTGGGGCTGGCGCTGCTCCACGAGCCGGAGATTCTGTTCCTGGACGAGCCAACGCTCGGCCTAGATGTGTTAGCCAAGCGCAGAGTCCTGGATTTCATCAAAGAGTTGAACCGTGAGCGCCGCGTCACGATCATGGTTACCAGCCACGACATGAGCGATCTGGAGCAGCTTGCCGGCCGAATCGTGATGATCAACCAGGGCCGGATCGCCTTCGACGGTGTGTTCGATCGTTTACGCCGCGAGGTGGCCGAGCGCCGGAGGCTCCTCATCGAGACTACCGGACCGGAAGCGCCGTCTCTCACGAGCGCCGCCTACCTCCATAGCGACGGCTGCCGGCACGAGTACGTCTTCGATGCGGCGCGGGTTCGTCTGGCATCGCTGCTGGAGGAGGCGTCGGCGCAGGCCGAGGTCGTGGACGTGGAGACGCACCGGCCGCCTATCGAAGACGTGATTGCGCAAATCTATGAGGGCTGGGAACAGTGAACAAACTGAGCGGAATCCTAAACGAAACGCTCAAGAAGCTGTCGCTGGAGGACGCCGCGATGGAGGCCCGGGCGGTGATGCTCTGGCCGAAGATCGTCGGGGAGACCATGAGCCGCGCCAGCGAGGCGATGCGGATGCAGGGGGGCACGTTGGTGGTGACCACGCGGAGCAGCACGTGGAACCAGGAATTCGCCTTCCAGAAGCCGACCATCCTTCGCAGGTACCAGGAGATCTTGGGAAAGGAGCTGGTGCGGGACCTGCGGTTCGTGGTTGGGCCGGTGCGCGGCGTGAAAGACTCCCTCGCGCGGCAGGCCCCGCCGGAGCAGGAGGTCAGGAAGATCCGCCTCCTCGAGGGGGAGCTGGAGCGGATCCGCGCCGGTTCGGTCTGTGACGACGAGGAGCTGGGTCAAGCAATCCGGCGCGCCCTGACACGGGAAGCGCAGCTTCGGCAATGGCATCTAGAGCACGGCGCGAAGGCTTGCCCTCGGTGCGGTGCCGCCCACCGCACGTCGTTCAAAGCGTGTCCTGCCTGCCGACAGGATGACGCAAACGCAAACGAGCGTCTTTGACGCCCGAGAGTTCCGCCGCGCACCTCTGACAACCGCCAGTCAGTGGGATTCCCCGGATCGCCGCGTCTCCCCCTCTCCGCCTCGGCCCCGGGCGAGCGCCAATACCACCGACCAGAACGGGCCTGTCACAGCATCGAGGGCGGCATCGGATCGCGGGTGAGCGGGAAGTGGATCGTTTCCCCGGACCACGCGGAGTGATAAACGGCGAGGATGATCTCCACGGCCCGCCGCGCTTCGGACCCGTTGATCACCGGGTCTCGCCCTTCCTCGATCGCGGCGAGGACATCCGAGATCTGCTCGACGTGCGCGTCGACCGCGAGCTCCAGCCCGCTACCGGGATTGGCGACGCTGCCGGTTCCCGCGGTTCCTTTCTCCAGCGGCTCCCCTTCCACGTTCCAGAGGACGATCTTGTCCCCCTCGATCACCACGTTTCCCCGCTCCGCGTGGACTTCGATCCGGGACGGCATTCCTTGGTAGATGCACGTTGCCCCCTGAAACGTGCCCAGTGCACCGTTCTCGAACTGAATAGCCGCCGTAGCGCAGTCCTCCACTTCGATGTTATGGGCGTGCGTAGCGATGAAGCCACGAAGGTTCTTGGGCCGACCCATTAGCCACGTGAGCATGTCGACGTAATGGATCGACTGGTTCATCAAGGCGCCGCCGCCGTCCAGGTTCCACGTCCCGCGCCAGGCCGCGCTGTCGTAGTATTCCTGGCTGCGCCACCACTTCAGGAAGCCGTTGCCCATGTAGAGGCGCCCGAGCCTCCCGTCGTCAATCGCGGCTTTCAGCCGTTTGTACGCGGGAAACCCGCGGAACTGGTGCGTGGCGCCCAGCTTCACCCCGCAGCGGCGACACGTTTCGATCAGCGCGTCGATCCGCTCCAGCCGCGTGTCCACGGGTTTGGTGATGATCAGGTGTTTTCCCGCCTCGGCCGCCGCCGTCGCCTGCTCCGCGTGTACGCCGCTCCACGTGAGGATTTCAACCACGTCGATGTCGTCCCGTCGCAGCATGGCGTGGAAGTCCGTGTAAACGTCGGGGACTCCCGCCTCCGATGCTTGCTCAGACGCAAGCTTCGCGGCCTTGCCGCGCTCGAGGTCGCAGAACGCTACGATCCGGGCGTTGGGGATCTGACGAATAGCGCTGCAGTGCGTGGGCGCGATGACGCCCGCACCAATGATACCAAAACCGAAAATCCGCTTACTCATACGAAAACAGCGATCAAACGAGCTTCCGAGGCTGTTCTATCACAGTCGTCGCCCTGGCCCTGAGGCAAAAGGGTTTAGCAAGCAACGACCGTCTTTAACTCCCAACACTTGACACGACCTCAGCAGGAGGAAGGAGTCTGGACTCCCGCTGAACGCATTTCCAACAGGTTTCGTGACAGCCACGGTCGGAACTAGATGCCGATCCGGGCGAGGTTCAGCGTGCAGCGGATTTCACGGGAGGAGGCGCGAAAATACGCGTTCGATTGGCGGGACCAGCCGCTGCTTCGCGTCCTACCCGGAGAGAGCTTCGAAGTAGAGGCTTACGACGCCAGCACGGGATACTTCAAGAGTGAGGAAGACAAGGCAATCCCCTTCCGCCGCCCTGGCTTCGACCGCCTCCCACCGCTCGCGAACCCCATCGGCGGGCCCGTGTGGGTAGAGGGAGCCGAGCGCGGCGATGCGATCGCGGTCATCATCGAACGGATCGAGGTGCGCGAGTCCTCGTGGATTGCAATTGGTCCGCGCCGGGGGCCCCTGGGCGAATCGACCCGCTGGCCCGAGCTCTCCAATGCCTACACCACGCGCATCTTCCGCCATTCGACGGGTCCCAGCGGCACGACCTGCGATGGTACGCTGCACTTCAGCGAACGGATCTCGTGGCCGATCACGCCGTTCATCGGGACGCTTGGGGTGGCACCGGATCGCGAGGTGACCACCAGCATCGACGGACAGGGTGAGTGGGGCGGCAATCTGGACATTCGGGACGTCGCGCCGGGGAACCGTGTTCTTCTGCCAGTGTTCCACCCCGGCGCCCTCTTCTATCTCGGCGACGTTCACGCCAGCCAGGGGGATACTGAGTTTACGGGCACCGCAGCGGAGACTCAAGCCACCGTCCGGCTGCGAATCGAGTTGATCAAAGGGAAGCGCATTCCGTGGATGCGCATCGAAAAGCCGGATTCCCTCGTATCCGTGTATGCGTTTCGTCCGCTCGAGGTCGCGGTGGAAACCGCCACGATCCAGTTGATGGACTGGATGATTACGGAATACGGGTTCTCTCCTACGGACGCTTATTGCTTGGTGAGTACCTGTCCGGATTTCCGCATCAACGTCTACCAGATGTGCCGGCTGGGAAAGCTGAATTACGTCGCGGGTGCAGAAATCCCGAGACGGTATCTCATTTAGTCCAGCCCTATTGACCGCAGTTCCATCGGGAGTATGTCGTGCTCTTGACTTCGTCACTCGTGGTGCGGACCCGGACAGCGTCGGGCCGGCCGCGGGGACGCGCGCTTCCCAGGGTTTTGTTGGCTTCCGCGTTGGCCGCAGTATTGGCCGCTCCGGCTGCGCCCGCCGCCGCCGACGTGGGAGTCGTTTGGAATAGCTCGGAATCACTCCCCGCCAGAACCGCGGCGCAACTGGCCGTCGAAACCGCTCTCGACCACTTCGGAATTCCCCACCGGCGCGTAGAGGAGCGCCGGCTTACCGAGAGACAACTGCGCTCATTCACGGTGGTCGTCCTCCCAGGCACGACGGTCGATGAACGAGGGCTGCTTGCGCTGGAACAGTTCAGCGGCAGGGATGGCGGCCGCTGGGTGGCCTATGCCGTCAGCGCAACGGCGGCGGCGGAAAAGGGCGTTCACGAACTGATGGGCCTGAAGGCGCTCCCGATGGTGCCCGACGCTTCCCCTCGCGCGCTGATCCCGGATGCCCGCCCCGGAATGCCCGGCCGGGTTCCCATCGCAAACGGTAGTGCTCTCCAACCGGTCGCCGCAACCGACGACGGCTACAACGCTGGACGCTGGGATGTCTCCACCGCCGCCGCCGCCCTGGTCCGCGGCCCGAAGGGGTACTACGTCAACCTGCTGCCGGATCCGCAGCCGGAGGAAGAGCAGCTTCTTCTCGCCATGCTGGGTGACTTGGATTCTTCCGTTTGGGCGGAGGCGCTCACGTACTCCAGCAAGCGAGCGCGCGACGCGATTCAGATGACTTGCGAGCGGTGGTCCAAGGCGCTTCTGCGCCCGGAATTCACGTCTGAGCAGCGCGCCCGAATCAACGCTGGCCTGCAGAGCCAGAAGGGCCTTTTGCCTCCCGCAGAGATCCCTTCGCCGGATGTGGAATCCAATCGCACGCTCATTGCCGAGCGCGTGGAGGCGGCCATCCACGTTCAAATGGAAGTGCGAAGACTGTCCTACCAGATGACCCCGCCGCGGAAGGGAGAGGTCCGCGGTATCTGGATCCATCCGTCGGCGCCGCAGGACTGGGATGCCGTGATGAAGAAGGTCCGGGACGCCGGGCTGAACACGGTCTTCGTGCGCGTGGGCCAGGGTGGGACTACCATTTACCGAAGCGAAGTGCTTCCGACCAGCCAGTGGGCGGCGGGCGGAGCCGACCAATTGGCGGCCGCCATCGCCGCCGCCAGGAAATACGGGCTGGCGTTTCATGCCTGGCGAATTGCCTACAACCTGGAAAGCGCGCCGCGGGCCTACTTCGAGAAGATGAAGGCCGACGGTCGGGTTATCGAGGATCCGGATGGGAATCCGGGAATGTGGCTGAACCCGGGGGACCCGAGGAACATCGAGCAAGAGCTCAAGGCCATCGTCGAGCTTGTCAAGAGCTACAACATCGATGGTTTTCACTTCGACTACATCCGCTACCCTGACACTCCCCATTACGATTGGGACTATGGGAAGGTATCCCGGCACGAGTTCGAAGCCGCCTCGGGTAAGGTAGTTGCCAATTGGCCGGACGACGTGATCTCCGGCAGTCGGAAACTGGAGTACGAGGCATGGGAGCGCGGGAATATCAATCAGCTCGTCCAGCGAGCCTATAAGGCAATCAAGGACTTGAAGCCGCAGGTGCAGGTCTCTGCCGCCGTGTGGCGCAACCGCCACTGGAGTCGCGCCGCCATCAAGCAGGACTGGCTCCGGTGGGTAACGTCGGGCTGGGTGGACTTCGTCGTGCCCATGGACTACAGCTCGGCGCCGGACGTGGTGGCGCAGAGTGTGCGGGCGCAAGTGGCCGCGGCGCACGGGTTTGCGCCGGTCGTCGCCGGAATAGGCGCGTGGCAGTTGAAGGACCCGATGAGCCTTCTGCTGCAAGTCGAAGCGGCCCGCGACGCGGGCGCCGACGGATTTGTGCTGTTCTCGTACAGCGACCCGGACATCGATGAACAGCTCGCGGCGCTGCGGGCGGGCGCTACGTCCGAAGGGACGTGGCCCGCGTACCTGGCGCCGCGGGCCGAGTGGCAGCTCGGCCCGTTTGTGCTGGAGGATGATTCCCCGCTCAATTACGTGTTCGGCCAACCAACCACGATCAACGTGAAGATTCTGCCCCGGGGGGGACAACACGACGAATTCCTCCTTATCGGCAGTAGCGCCCCGTGGGGAATCGCCATCACCTCACTTGCGGGCGACGTTCGGCTGGAGGACCCGTCCGGCAACCTGATTTCCACCATCGGGGTTCTTTACTCGAAGGAGGGAAGGCTGCGAAGCGCACAGCGAATCGAGGTACCCGCGGGCTTGTTCCGTCCGGTGGTCCGGGGAACCGTGACGCTCGCGGACAAAGATAAGAGCGTGCGCCCGTTCGTCATCCGCGGCCCGCTGTGCAACGGCATCGCCGCGGAGGAGCGAGAGGCGCTGTTAGCCCAGGGCGTCCCCCCCGCGGTCGGCGGCGCCGGACGTAAGGTGGGAGTTTACATGGGCGCCGTCGGGGCGCGCACGGTGGTGGAGAAGATCAACGCACCGGGGTCTGCGATCAGCGCGTTCCCGCTCTGGCGTCTTCAGCCGGACTTCCTGGCGCGCGCCGATGCGATCGTTCTCCCACCGTTGGAAGACGTCAGTGAGCTATCGCAGGACGTCCAGCAAGCCCTCCGGGACTGGGTGAACCGCGGTGGAACCCTGCTGCTTCTCGGCGATGCCGTCGGCGCACACTGGCACCCTCGCATGTTCCCCGAGATCGGCGTGGGCGGGGAGACGGAGGCGCAGTCGTCGCTGGTGCTGGCGCAGGGGGTGGGGTCCCTCAACGTCGGCGATTTGCTGGAGCAAACAGGCGCAAGCCATGTGCGGATCAAACCGGCAAAGAGCGCCGAAGTGCTTCTGCGTGAGCCCGGGGCGGATGGCGCCGCGGTGGCCGTGCGCGGTAAGGTGGGAAGGGGGCGCGTTATCATGTACGGCGCTCTTCCCGCCGCGAGCCGGTCGGGGACCGGCGACGAGGAACGAGCCCTGCTCTGGTCATGGGTGGGCGCGGGACGGTAATCCGGTGGTACGATGCCCACGATCGATGAAGTCCGCCTCCAAATCCAGCGCACCCTCGAGCAGTACTTCCGGCTGGAGGCCGAGCTCCAACAGTTGGAGAAGGACCGGTTCCGAGTCTGCATCTTTGGATCCGCGCGGATCCGCCCTGCCGATCCGGTGTACCGGACGGTCTACCGCACCGCCCGCATGCTCGCGGACTTGGGGATTGACATAGTTACGGGCGGCGGTCCGGGGTTGATGGAGGCCGCCAACCGGGCCGTCCAGAGCGCGCACAGCGAGAACAGCCAATCCATTGGTCTGCCGATCCAGCTTCCCCGCGCCCACGAGCTCGCCAACAAGCACCTGGACATCAAAAGCGAACACAAGCGGTTCTCCAGTCGCTTGGACGAATTCATGCGGCTCTCCCACGCGGTAATTGTCGCGCCGGGCGGCATCGGCACCCTGTTGGAGCTGATGTACGTCTGGCAGCTCATCCAGGTGGGGATGGTAGAGCCTCGCGCCGTGGTGCTGCTGGACCGCAGCTTGTGGAGCGGACTGCTGGCTTGGATGAGGCAGGAGCAGCTCGGACGGGGATTCATTGGCCCACACGATTTCGACTGGATCTTCAGCGTCGACACGCCAGAGGAGGCCCTCTCGCACATCAAGCCGGAGTTGGAGCGATTCCGCGCAGAGCAAGAAAAGCGACCGGGCGGCGAGGCTCCGGCGGCCGAGGCGGCGCGTATTCTGGGTGAGCTGGAGAAGAAGCAAGCCGGGGGCTGACGGTGACCGAGACTCGATTCTGCTTGTTTGAGCGTATAATTGGATGGTGCCGGTCCGGCTTTCTAGAGTTGAGGTGAAATCGACATGTCTGCGCAGCGAATGTTGGTAGTCGAAGATGACGCGGATACGCAGCAGATGCTGACGATGATCCTGCGATCTGAGGGGTACGACGTGCTCACCGCAGGCAATGGGCCGCTGGGCCTGGAGCTGTTGCGAAAGATGGGGCCGGACCTGGTAATCCTGGATTGGATGCTCCCCGGCATGGACGGGCTGGAGGTATGCCGGCGGGCGCGCGAGTTCAGTAACGTCCCCGTGATCATGCTCACGGCGAAGACGTCCGCCATGGACAAGGTAGCGGGCCTGGATACGGGCGCCGACGACTACCTCGCGAAGCCGTTCGAGCCCGAGGAGCTGTTGGCCCGCATCCGCGCCCAACTGCGCCGCGCCACGATGGCCGGCGATGGGCTGCAGCGTGAGAAGCCCGTTCAGGTTGGCGATCTTCGGCTGGAGCCCGCGAGCCACGAAGTGTGGCTGCACGGGAAGCAGGTGGGTCTCACGCGCCTCGAATTCAACCTGCTCTACTGCATGGCACAGCGCGCGGGCAAGGTGCTCACTCGCGACGACATCCTGCGCCTGGTTTGGGGCGAGAATGAGGCGATCGACCTGCGAGGGATCGACGCGCACATCCGGCGGCTCCGAGCCAAGGTGGAGGACGATCCGGACGATCCGAAGCGGATCCAAACCGTACACGGAGTCGGCTACAAGATGGCCCCGGTGTAGTGCTCCACTCACTAAGAATCTCCTGGGCTTGGATGCGCAGCGCCTCGTCGGCTGGCTTCTCGAGGAGCCCACGCAGCAGTCGCCGGTTCTGGTCCGTGTCGAAGTGGCGGAGCTCTTCCAGGCCAATTAGCTGCGTATCCAGCCGGAGCTGCGGCGAGAGCTTGGCACCCATTTTCCCGGATTGGATCGGGTCAGGATCGAGGATCAGTCGCCGCGCCACTCGCGCCCGGCCGGGACAAGCGGGACTGCCAGAACGTTGAAGTCGCCACTCGGCGCAACTCGCTCCGCCATCGCGCGCGAAATCGGAAGCTGGAGCAGCTCCTTCCCGGCGACGCCCTTCCTGGGAAATAAGCGTGCGCACTGAAGCACGGCGGGCGGATCCCGAAGCACTGCCAGGTCCATGGAAAACAGCGGCGGCGCTTGGGGAGTGAAATACCGCTCCGCGGCGACGGCCGTCACCGATCAGGAAGCGGCCCGCAAGGCGGACGGCGCCCTCCGGCGGGCTTCGGCGGGTAACGGGGAGGCCATCCCCGCGCGCCGCCGAGTGTCGCGGGAACGTAACTACCCGAACGAAGAAGCGCCTGGAACCGGTCTCCAGGCGCTTCTCATTAGTTTTGTGACTCGGGCGATTCCTATGGGCTGAAATCGCGTAGCTACCCGAACCATCCGTGCCTAGTTTTCGAAGCCGACGGTCGGACTCGAACCGACGACCTGCTGTTTACGAATTCTTATGCGTGGGGTTCCGCGCCTATCCCGGGGCATCCTGTTAGCACCCTTTTAGGCACAAAACAGATGTCACGAGCGACCCACGCCGACCTACCGAATCCTACTTCTTCCGGCAGTTGGTTACCCGCGCGGTTACCCGCGATACGCGTCACCGACAGGCCAACGGCACGGCGTCTAAACGGTAGAAGGCGGCGAGAAGGCCGGTCTCACGTGTTCTGTCGCAACCACCTCCAGAGCCCTACTGGGGTATCCGTAGAACCGCGCACGGCTTCCTCTGCAAATCGGTGAACAGCGCAGCGCCTCTTGGTGTCGTCAAACCCACGAGCGACTCCAGCGACGACCTCTTGGTCAACCCCTTCGCGCGCCAAGGCCCAAGCGACAGCACGCCAGATTAATTCCACCCCGACATGGCCGTGGGTCACGAGCGAGTCGAGCGAACGGTCGTTTAGCTGCTCCAACACCGAGTGAAAACGAGGAATCTCAGCCGCAAGGAATGCCGCGTCAGCGGCCGCCACCCCACGCGCCGATGTCAAACGGCCAGCGAGGCCGGCGCAATCGAGAAGGAGTTCGCCAGACGCCGTACCGCGCCAATCCCCAACCTCGCAGACGCCACGACAACGGTTCAGGAGTTTCGTTGTGTAAGCCGCAATGGAAAACGCAGCCGCCCAGCGCACCGCTGACAGAAAATATGTCGCAATCGTTCCGAGAGCCGCCTCACTGACGCGGTCTGGAAACTGGAAACGAATGAATGCGTTAAAGTATGGTAAAGATAGGAAATAATTCTCCAATGAATGTCCCCTTGTCCAGTAGAGACTCCTGCGAAGAACGCAATGGCGGCGGCGAAGATCCCTCACGCCCCCAAGAAAGTCGAAGTCACGGTATTCGCGATCCGTTAACGCCCCTAGCCTTGCGCCCGCACGGGTACATATGGAGTGTACATGCTCCACGTACTCTCGATTGCCGAGCAGCAAGCCATCGCCCTTGACAATCTCAACGGAATCCACCACCACCGGCTTGTGTCCCAAGCGTCCGCGCCTTCGGAGTTCGAGTTCGACGCGCGACACTGCCTCCCTGTCAGTGGGGCCTTCGACCAGAACCGTACAGGAGTTTCGGAACCTAAGGGCCGACAGATAGCCCTGGATGCTGTAGGCAGGCATCATTCCGACTCCAGGTCGAGCGTCAACTCCTCGTCATCCGGATGCGTCGTCGGCGGTGTCCAGTCTTCCGGGTGCAAACCGACCAATGCCTCCTGGTGATCGGCGGCAACCTCAGGCGAATGCGTGCAGACGATGATTTGCCGATCTCCCGCCTGCTTTGTCAATTCCGTCAAGATCGATCGCTGCCAGTCGACGTGCAGCGACAGCTCCGGCTCGTCGATCAGTACGATGCCGTCTGAGGCCGTCATGTGCGTAGACGAAAACAGCAGCGTCAGTATGTGCCGCTCTCCGGACGACAGAATACCAAACCCTTTCTTTGTCTTCTCATCTAAATGGATGCGCGGGAGGCCGAGCCGGGGATCGCGCATGCTATCCGAAATCAAGTCCAGCCGCTTAGGCGCTAGGAGGCGGTTCACGGACCCCTCGAAAGTCCGAAGTTGACGGAATGCCTCCTCCTGGGCGGTTACTTGGGCTTCCAGAGCGGCTTCGTACACCTGAAGGATCCGGCTAACAGTTGCTGCCTCGAAGCTGTGCGCCGTGCCAAGCCCCTCCAGGCCTTTCAGCGTGCTTAGAAATGGACGGTACTCGCTTGGGACGGGCGCGCCCGATTCCTGTAGCGTCGCCAAAAGGCCGCGAATCCGCAGTAGGCGTGCCGAGGTGGGAACTGCAGCCAACCGCTCCTCCGTGCTCATTACGGCTGTGAGCACGTTCGAAAACACTCCGGAGAGGGCGGCGCGATCACTCTCTGCTACGCTCAGTCTCGCAATACTGAGTTCGTCTCGGATTTGCTCGGCGATCTCCCAAAGCGAGGGACAGCGCATCATCGGCACAAATTCGTCGAACCAGTCCCTACACAGAAGGGTTTTATAGGCCATCTTCCGAACCTGGCGCGAGGTCATGTGTGCCGGAATACCCCGACCCTCCATGACTTGCTTACGGATGCGACTCATTTCCGCTCGGATCATTGCTTCCGCGCTTTGCTGACGCGTTTCTTCCTGCACCTGAGGTCGCTGATCAAGACCATCCCTATTGATCGATTCGAGCACTGAGCGAAATGCGGGAAGATATACTGGGAGGCCCCCGAACATCTCCTCGACGATCGCTGCCGTTGCCCTGGGTGTTCCGAGGTCTCTGGTGACGGTACCCAGCCTCTTGTCGTTTACCATCACCTTCACGCCCCCCCCCAGTGTTTGCTTCCCGGTCCCACACTTTCTGGAGGCTGATCTGGTTGCCCGCGGCAGTCCTTACGGTGATCGAGTGGAAGCCGAGGTAACAAAACCGAGTGAGGTCGGCCTCCAACAAGTTGGCAAGGACATGCAGGAGGGTCGTTTTCCCCGTCGCGTTCCTCCCGTAAACGATGGTCAAGCCCGGTTTCAACCGAAACTCATATCGAACGCGATTGTGGAGCCCCTCCACCACCAGGAGAGCTATGTCAGTAGGGTTCATTCTCATTAATCTCGGGAGCCGCTAGAAGTCCGTACGAATGGGAGACCCAACATGTTGAGAAACTCACACTCCATTCGTCTTGCGCCGTCTCTCCTTGCGAAGCCAGTCCTTCACCAACTCCCGGATGACGTTCGACCGGCTCCGCCCTGTCCCTGCGAGCAGTGCATCCATCTCCTGCATGTCCCCGCCGTCGAGGTTCAGCGTGATAAGCGCCAACCGCCCTGACGGTTTGGGTCCTGGCTTCGCGCGCTTCCGTTCCGTTATTCCCGTTTCCAGCGTCACCGTGTCCATTGGCAGGCTCCTCGCTCGCAGTCCTCTCCCAGTAATTATACCCTTAGAATTCAGCTTGACGACTGCTGCATCTATAGGTTAATATTTAGGTGTCAAATCCAAACGGTGGTCTGGGTTTGACACAGCGACCAAAGGAGCCCCCGATGAACGGCAAATACGTTACCTACCTCCGCGTAAGCACCGCCCGCCAGGGACAATCCGGGCTCGGCCTGGAAGCGCAGAGGGCCGCCGTCCGCGACTACCTCGCGTCGGTCGGTGGGGAGTCGGTGGGGGAGTTCCTGGAGGTCGAGAGCGGCAAGAACGATCACCGCCCGGAGTTAACGGCTGCCCTCGCTGTTTGCCGGAAAAAGAAGGCGACCCTCCTGATAGCGAAGCTCGACCGCCTTTCCCGCAACGTCCACTTCATAACCGGCTTGATGGAGACGGGCGTGCCGTTCGTCGCTGCCGACTGCCCGAACGATGATCGGATGATGCTTCAGATTCGCGCCGTGTTCGCCGAGGAGGAGCGCCGCAAGATCAGCGAACGCACCCGGCAGGCCCTTGCCGCCGCGAGGGACCGGGGGGTCAAGCTGGGCTCTCCGGTCCCGGCCTCCGGCAGCCGCGCAGGGGTCGCGTCGCTCCGGGCCGGTGCCGATCAGTTCGCATCGAACGTCCTTCCGGTCATCGAGTCCGTCCGGTCCGCAGGATGTGTCAGCCTCCAGCAAATCGCCGTGGCGCTTTCCGCCCGCGGCATCCGCACCGCTCGAGGCGGGGAATGGACGGCCACCGCCGTCAGACGAGTACTCGGCCGTGTCGCCTAGGATCATGGTCTCTCGCTCCACTGCCAGTGACGGGGAAGGCTCCTGTGTTAGAAACGGGTAAGCTTGAAGACGGGGCGCAGGGAACTCGTAACCTGGGGCGGAGGGAATCGCCGTGTCTGTTCCGCGTTGGGTCTGCCCGTCTTGTCGGTCGAACAATATGCCGCAGTCGCCGGATTGCTACCGATGTGGCGCTGCGAAGCCGCCGCCGGCCCCACCGTCCTACGTACCGCCACAACCAGCCCCCGCACCACCGCCGCCAGCGGCAGCACCGATCTACTACGCCGTCAACGCCTCCGCGGGTCCGCTCGACGACACGGAACGGAACGTGTCGATGGTCTGGACTGCAATCGGCTTGGTTTTCGCCGGTCTGCTGTGCGCCGCCGCCGTGGACATGTTCACCCGGTACTGCTTGTTGCCCGAACGGGGGTGGTGGCCAGGGCCTTACAGCATCTTTGCCGCGGGCCTCTTCGCTTGGCTGTTCTCCTTCCTTCTGATGCGGTTCCGTCGGTTGTACCTCGCTGCGCCGAGCGGCACGCATCCCCCCGAGGAGATCCTTAACCGCCGTGCCCGGTTCTCGGTGATCGCTTCGTTCGCAATCTTGGGAGTCATTGTATTGGGCATCAGCTCCGCTTGCTACGAGGTGTACACCGCCTATGTTCGCACGCAGGAGGCCGCCGCCGTCGCTGCCCGGGAGCGCGAACAGGCCGCCGCGGAGCGAGCTGCCGAACAACGCGCGGAACAGGCCACCGCAGAACGGGCTGCCGAGCAGCGCGCGGAACAGGCCACCGCAGAACGAGTCGCGAGACAACAAGCCGCGGAGCGACCGCAGCCGCTAACGAATCCCGATGGCTCCGGGGCTGCGGCCGGAGGGTTCGGAATTGCCGCCGGAGGGAACGCTTCTCAGCTTCCGGGCGGGTCGAGCTCATCCCGATCGGCCGAAGGCATTTCCGCTCAACAAGCGGCACGGGCAGCAGCCGTCCAGCGATCGATAGAGGCGGCCCTAGGCCGGGCTCGACAGCAGGCACCTGATGCGGCAAGCCAACGAGCAGCCCAGGAGAGGGCCGCCACGGAGTCCTCGCCGATGGTTAATACCGGGATTGGGTTTGCGCCGCGGATTATGCCGTGCGGACACCCGTACGCCAAGCAACTCGGATTAGAAGGGGGTGGGCCTGGGGGATTCGAGATTCACGTGTTTGTCTGCACCCGCGGAGATCGCTTCATCTTGGGGAATGGCGCTTGGGCGCCGGCACCCCCGCCGGAACGTACTTCGACGGGAAGCCCGCAGTAATAGCACGCGTCAGTGTCGAGATCAGCCGGTGTCTGTGGCATCCCGTGGACCGCCGCCAACTCCAGCAGCACGCCCCTTCGCCACCAGTCCGGCGCCGCGGTCAAGACAGCCCGGGCCAAACCGAGCATGTCTCCCTGCTTCACCCTGCGCATTCTCCCCCGCGCTTTCGCCCGACACTCCGCCGGCAGAAACCCGAGGTTCTCGCGCAGTTGCTCCCTCCAGGCGACCGAAGCTGCCGCTCTCTCAATCCGCCGTCTGAGGGTGGCCGTCATTCCGGAATGGTTCCCCTGCCGTTTTGCTGGAAAAAGGAGAGCGTCAGCCAACTCGATTGCTCCCCGCGCCGTTTTGCTGGAAAAAGGGGGAGCGTCAGCAAGCTCAGTCGAACAGTTGAACCCCTTTTTGGGTGCCAACTCGTTCGCACCCCCGAGCGAGAGTGCCGGTCACAGCCGCCGTATCGCCTCCATGAGTGCCGGCAGCCGGCGTTCGTATTCCTGGCCGGCTTCGCGCGCGATGCGGGGGGGCATCGAGTCGAAAAACGCGCCAAACACCCTGTCATGATCATCCGCCCGCGGTCGCTCCCGGTAAATGACGGTCCTCACGATCGGCTTCAACGCGGCGCGCACCGTCCCGCGGAATTCCGGCGGCACAACCAAGAGCAACTCCCGAAGGGCGACGTGCCAAGAGAGAACCGTAGCGGCTCTCGTGGCCCGTCGGCGGAGGCTCGCACTCATATAGTGGCTAGGCCGTCGAGGGTCCTCTCCATCGCATCCAACTTGACCGCAAGTTCCTCCGTCTCCA
>Ga0207146_10134_pt2 | contig 14637 bp, 9 predicted proteins | sample Alteio_BWMinHeat_36_FD_153539 | JGI IMG/M metagenome (GOLD analysis project Ga0207146, IMG submission 153539) | Enriched cells from forest soil in Barre Woods Harvard Forest LTER site, Petersham, Massachusetts, United States -... | ecosystem: Environmental > Terrestrial > Soil > Temperate forest >...
GTGTTGGTCTCTTTTGGGCTCGGGCCGGCCCCGAACGCTTTGGGGGTTAGTCCAGCGCCCGACGGAGGCTATCCCGGCGGCAACACGGCTGAGGGTGATTCCGCGCTCTTTAGCCTCACAACCGGCAGCTACAACACGGCCAACGGTGCTGCTACGCTCTATAACAACACGACCGGCAGCTACAATACGGCCAACGGTTATGCTGCGCTCTTTAGCAATCAAATCGGCAACTACAACACAGCAGTCGGTTATGCTGCGCTCGACAGCAACACCAGCGGCTACAACACGGCGATTGGGTACGAAGCGCTCTTTAAAAACACAACCGGCTACTTCAACACGGCCAACGGTTATGCTGCGCTCTTGAATAACACAACTGGCTACCAGAACACGGCAGTCGGTTGGAGTGCTCTCGCATTCAACACCGGCAGCGACAACACAGCAATTGGGTTTATTGCCCTGGATTACAATACGACCGGCAGCAACAACACGGCCACCGGTTCTAGTGCGCTCGATCACAACATTAGCGGGTCCAACAATACGGCCAACGGTTATGCTGCGCTCTATAGCAACACAAGCGGCAGCAGCAACACGGCAATCGGCTATGAAGCGCTCGACAGCAACACCAACAGCAACAATACGGCCATCGGTTTTGAAGCGCTCTTTAAAAACACTAGCGGCGCCAACAACACGGCTAACGGTTTTGAAGCGCTCTATAACAACACCACCGGCTACGATAACACAGCCAACGGTTATTCTGCGCTCTTTCACAATACCGCTAACTACAACACGGCCAACGGCTTTGATGCGCTCGTTAGCAACACCACCGGCTTCCAAAACACGGCCGACGGTTATGCTGCGCTCTTGAGCAACACCACCGGCAACAACAACACTGCCATTGGCGATACAGCCGGGTACCAAATCACGGGCAGCGGCAACGTTTGTATTGGCGAGGGCGTTCAGGGTGTTGCTGGCGAGGACAACACCACGCGTATCCGCAATATTTACGCTTCTGTCGCGAGTGACCGAGCGGTTTACGTCAATTCAAACAATAAGCTCGGCACGCTTGCCTCCTCACGACGATTCAAGGATGAGATCAAGGCGATGGACAAGGCAAGCGAAGCGCTCCTGGCGCTGAAACCGGTCACCTTCCGTTACAAGAAAGAGATTGACCCTAAGAGCACTCCGCAATTAGGCCTCGTTGCCGAGGACGTGGAAAAAGTGAATCCCGCTCTAGTGACTCGCGACGCCCAAGGCAAGCCTTACACCGTGCGTTACGAGGCGGTGAATGCGATGTTGCTCAACGAGTTCCTTAAAGCGCATTGCAAGATCGAGGACCAAGGGCGCAAGGAACAGGAGTTGGAAGCGACTATTGCGCAGCAGCAGAAAGAAATTGCAGACCTCACGGCAAGTCTGAAAGAGCAGGCCTCCCAAATCCAGAAGGTTAGCGTTCAGTTGGAAGCGAGCCCGCCGCGGCGAGCACCCCAAGTGGCCGGCAACGATTGAAGATTTTTGGATTGACAATGAAAGAGAGTTTTCTAAAACTCCCTGAACTCAGATCTGAATCGGGCAGAAGACGCTTCTCCCGATGGCTTTTTCTCCTCTTTTCAGACCTGCAATCGCAGCGTTAACCGCACCGGGAGAAAGAAAAAATCAAAAATATGCAAACAACAAATCCACCCACCACAATTCTCCTCCTCGCGCTCTGCTGCTTTGCGCTTTCGCCGGCCCCGAAAGCTTTCGGGGTTACCCCTGCATCGACTACTAACGTGATCTACAGCTTCGCCGGGAATGAAGACGGCGAATACACCGACACTGATTTGGTTATCGATAGCGCGGGCAATCTTTACGGCACTTCGGTGCTCGGTGGTGCCTCCGGCAGCGGCACAGTGTTCCAGCTGACACCTTCAGCCAATGGATGGATCCATACTGTGCTCTATAGTTTCACGGGTGGCACGGATGGAGGAGAACCCTACAAAGGCGTCACCCTCGATGCTCAGGGCAATCTCTACGGCACGGCGGTCACCGGCGGCACGGGCGCTTGTGAGGGTGGATGCGGCGTGGCCTACAAATTGACCCACTCCGGCGGAAGCTGGAGCCAGACGGTAATTCATTACTTCAGCGGCGGTAACGATGGCTCCGGTCCCGGAGCAGGGCTGACAATTGACCACCACGGCAATCTTTACGGAACTACTCCAACCGGAGGAGCGAACGGGCTCGGCGTCGTATACCAACTGAATCCAGATGCTAGCGGCAACTGGACCTTCAAGGTGCTCCACACGTTCACTGGCGGCACGGATGGAGCGACAGGCTCAGCCGGCCGACTGCTTCTTCATGGCGGGCGTCTTTACGGGGTGGCTACAGCGGGTGGGGCGAATGCAAAGGGCATCGCCTACGAGCTCAAACCTTCTCACACTGGGGAATGGACCCTAACGACGATTTATGCTTTCCAGGGTCAACCGGACGCTGGATTTCCTTATAGCGCCTTGCTTTTAGGCACTTCGGGAAAGCTCTATGGCACCACTTACTACGACGGCGCAAATAACCTGGGCTCGGTTTACGAGCTGTCTCGTACTGCCATGGGCAGATGGAGAGAAAGAGTGCTTTACAGTTTCCAGGGCGGGAGCGACGGGCAGAATTCCCTCGGCAACCTTGTTATTGACGCGGCTGGCAATTTGTATGGCACAACGAGTGAGGGCGGCGCGAGCGGTAGCTACGGCACAATCTTCAAGTTAACTCCAGGCACCCACGGGACATGGACCGAGAGTGTGGTCCATCGCTTTCAGGGACCTCCAGACGGGTCCTCCGCTTACAACGGGATGGTGGGTGATGCAGCAGGTAACTTCTACGGTGCAACGGTCCACGGTGGAGTTGCTGACGACGGCACGATCTATCAGTTCACGCCGAGCGAGAACGAGTAATCGCGACGCCGCGGCGATGTTGCTTAACGAATTCCTTGAAGAGCATCGCACGGTGAAGCGATTACCAGCAAACTTCGCGCGGCAACAGAAGCACTTTCAGCCCAAGCCTGCGAGCTTGCGGAAGGTAAGCACGCAGTCGAGATGAGCCGCCCTGCTCAAACCCTGCCGCCCCGCACTGAATCATTGGCCGAGTGTTTACAGGGAATCAAGATCGCAGCGCCAACGTCATTGCGCGTTGCGCGCCGTCCTCTACTGCCCGCCGCCTGGCGCCACTTGCTTCTTATTTTTGCTGGGCTGCTCGGCCCGCGCCGGGGCGCGGCCACGCGCTGCGGGCCCCGTTGTCTGCCGGGCCGTCGCTGCCGGGGGCCGATGCGCCACTACTTGCGCATGCTGTACAGCGTGGGGAGCGGCCGCATTGCCGGTCTGGCCATTGTGTTTTGCCAGCCTTGCTTCATGAGCCTGCGGTGCCGCCCCGTCCTTACTCCGAGCGGTTTTCGCCGTCGTGTGCGAACCATTAGCTTCTTGCACGGCTCCGCCCTTCTCCTTCTTGGCACCAGCGCTGCCTCCTGTCGCGGCCGCGGCTGGCTGCTGCCCGTTGCTGCGGTCGAGTGCCTTGATCGCTTCTGGTGTAGGCTTCCCGTGATTGTTAGCAGCATGCAGAGCGGGATTGTTTTTCGCCGCCTCGACGCGTGAGCGCTGTGTCGGGGTTGGCGGGATGTGCTCCGCCTTCGCTGCGGCTTGTTCTTGTGCGGTGGGCTTGGCTTGCGCGCCGCCCGGGCCGTTAAAGCTGGCGCGGCTGCCGGTGGTGTTGTTCACGACCCGGTTGTTGACGTAGGTATTGTGAATCACGCTGGTGTCCACCCGTGTCACGGCCGTGTTATAGCGGAACGAATCGCCTGCCCATTCGCCGCCGTAGTAGCCCTGCCCGGGGTAGCCGAAGCCGTAATTGATCCCGCCGTAGAACCCGACGGTCGGGCCCCAGTAGCCCTCGTTGAAGGCGTACAGGCCGTCGTTGAAGCCCCAGTAGCCGGGCGTCCACAGTACTCCGACGCGCGGCGGAGCGACCCAAACGCCCGGGACCAAGTAATAACCGAAATCAGCGTATGCCCAGTAGGGCGGGGTCCAAAGATAGCCTTCGGTGGGGCAGAGCGGCTGCTCGTATACCGGTATCTCGGGTGGAGCGATCGCAACCGATATGCCGATTTGTGCAGAAGAGGAAGCCAGCGGGAGCCCTGCGAAGAGCAGCGCTGCGAGCGCAACGGCGGAGAGTTTTATATTCATTTTCAGTTGTAACATGGAGTTGAGAGAGACGCGACTACGCCGCGAAGTATTCAAAGACGGAACCCTTCCCGCAACAATATATAATTATAATCGGCTCAACGTCGAAAACGCGCGTATTTGCCTGTCGCCGGCACCACCTGTCAGTAGGACGGAGATTGCGCCCGCCCATAAAGCGAGAAACCCCTGTCGCACTGGGAATGGGCAAAGCTGCATCGCAAGTAGCCGTTAACGATCAGTAGAGGTGGGATGATGCACCGGCGCTCGCCGTCGGGAATGGAGTCAAGAAATTGGGCGACACAGAGGTCGTCCCTCCAATCTTCACCAGGATGGCAGCTGTTTGTTTTTGCCCGAAAAGGGTAAGTGGATTGGACAAAGCTTCGTGGATGTGGAGAATGGAGCCGCTCCACAACCCGGCTGCTTTTAATCCTCGTGTAAATGGCTGTCATTGGGATCACCGGCGGAATCTCCACAGGCAAATCGACTTTTTGCGATTGCCTGCGCGAGATTTTGCCGGCCGCGAAATTTTTCAACGCCGATCAAGCGGCGCACGAACTGGTCGCACTTGACCCGAACGTTCGAAAAGAAATCGTTGCTGAGTTCGGGCGGGAGATTTTTTCGCGCGACGGCCGCTTAAAACGTGAACGGCTTCGCGCCGTAGTCTTCAAAAACGCTGCGAAAAGACGCGTGCTCGAGCAAATTCTCCATCCCCGCATTCGCCTGCAATGGAGCGCGGAAGCAAAAAAGCATCGCAAATCTCCCGATTTTTTCTTCGCTGATATCCCGCTCCTTTATGAAACCGTCGGTGAAACCTTGTGCGACCGGGTGGTGGTGGTGGCTTGTTCGCCCAGCATCCAGTTGGCACGCTTGCTTCTGCGCAAAGGAATCACGCGCAGCGCGGCCAAGGAGATGATCAAATCGCAGATGCCTCTGGAAGAGAAAATCACACGGGCTGATCACGTTGTCTGGAACAACGGCGAGCGATCGGTTCTCGCGAAGCAGGCAGCTGACCTAGTTGATCTTTGGCGTCAGGAAAAATGGACGAAAGCCGGTGCGTCTTGAAAAATGATCTGGACACGGCCGATCTATCCAGGGAGCGCCTTCTCATTCGTTTCCCCTCGTGGGCGCAAGAAATAGACGCACATTGTGCGCCTTATTTCAAAGGCCATTTGTCCGTCTACTTCTCGTTAGGTATCGATTGTTGGAACTGGCTATGAGAAACGACGCCCCGAATTTGCCGGAGGACGTTCCTGCGCTTCCGCTCGAAGCGCGATCCGCACCACCGCGTGACGATCCCGTCGCTGCGCGCCTGCGCGGATTCGGGCCGGTTGGGCTTCTCGCGATTCTCGTCATCGTTTTGACCTCTGTCGTCAAGCCTCTTAGCGCCATTTTGGTGCTGATCTGGGCCTGGCGCTCACATACGCCATGGCGTGAGATCGGCTACGTGCGACCCAAGAGCTGGCTTGGCACTCTGACCGCCGGCATCGTTTTCGGTTGCGCGTTTAAACTCCTGATGAAGGCGATCGTGATGCCGCTGTTCGGCGCCCCCGCGATCAATCCCGCCTACCATTACCTGGCAGGAAACCGGGCTGCACTCCCGGGAATGATGTTCATGATGATTGTCGGCGCGGGCTTCGGGGAAGAGACAATCTTCCGAGGGTATCTGTTCGAACGCCTCGGCAAGCTTTTTGGGAGTGGGGCCGCCGCCAAAGTATCCATCGTCCTGCTCACCTCTGTGTTGTTTGCACTGGGCCATTACTCCAACCTGGGGCTCCCTGGCGTCGAACAGGCGATGATCACTGGTCTCGTCTTCGGGACGATCTTCGCAGTCACGCGCCAAATCTGGATAGTGATGTGTGCGCATGCTGCGTTCGATCTAACGGCGATCGCGATAATCTATTGGAATATCGAAGCCGATGTGGCTCACCTTGTGTTCAAATAGCCAAGGGTGGCCCAACAAATCGCTTTGTGCGTATTTCCACAAATGAGCGTATATGCCTAAACCCCTATGAAGGGTGTCAAGTGTGGCGGGCGAGCGTGTAGGTGATTTTGTTAGATCATAAGGTTTGCTTGATGGCGGTTGCGGCTGGGAGATTTTTTCGCGCGAATAGCGCTTGAAACGTGAACGGGTTCGCGCAATGTTCTTCCAGAACGCGCGCTAAAAGAGAGCGCTCAAAAAATTCTTCACCTGCGGATTTGCCGGCACTGGATGGCGCAACCTTTCCAAGTTGCCATCTTCACGAGAGCAAGTTAGAAGCTTGCGCCACATAACCGATTTTCTCTTCGCTGAGATTCCTTCTCTTCACAAATCACTCCTGAAATGGACAAGGGTCTGATAACTCCAAAGCCGTCGGAAGTAGAGGCAGGCGTGTCGCGTGCGAATTCTGTATCCGCGGACGCGGTCCCCAAACGTCATTCCGGCTCGGAGCCGGTGTCAGCGATGCCGGCTACAGCAGCGCTGCCCGCGCTTAATTTGAATGAGCTGCAAAATCTTTCTCCGGAGCGGCTCGAATCTCTGGCGGGCGATTTCGATTTGCGGCTGCATTCCACGCGCTCGCGTCACCAACACATTGTCGATATCATTAGGGCGGCGTTGGATCGCGGGTCGAGCGTGACCGCAGAAGGTTTTCTCGATCAAGTGGGCGATGCCTTCGGTTTACTTCGCTACCCGGAACTGAATTTTCTGCCCGTGCCCGAGGATGTTTGTGTGTCGCGCACGATCATCGAGCAGTTTCATCTCCGTCCCGGCCAGTGGCTGGCGGGGACGCTCCGTCTGCCGCACGACCGGGAAAGATCGCTCGCGCTCGATGAGGTGATAACAATCGAAGGAGAACCGGCGGAGCGCTGGACCGAGCCGGCGGACTTCGACAAGTTGACTCCGCAATTCCCACAAGGCCGGATCTTGCTGGAGAATCCGAAGACGAACTCGATCAGCGCGCGCGCAGTCGATCTTCTGGCGCCGCTCGGGCGCGGGCAGCGCGGGTTGATCGTGGCGCCGCCGCGGGTGGGCAAAACGATTTTGCTCAAGGAAATCGCGAAAGCGATCCGGGTAAATCATCCGGAGATCGTGCTCATCCTGCTCTTGGTGGACGAGCGTCCGGAAGAAGCGACCGATCTGGAGCGCGAGATTGATTGCCAGATTTATCATTCGAACTTCGATGAGAGCGTTCATCGGCATGTGCAGGTGGCGGAGCTAGTGCTGGAGCGGGCGAAACGTCTGGTGGAATTAAAAAAAGACGTGGTGATTTTGCTCGACAGCATCACGCGATTGTCGCGCGGTTACAATAATTTGCAGCCGGGCAAAGGCCGGATCATGTCCGGCGGCGTGGAGTCGAAAGCGTTGACCAAGCCGAAGAAATTTTTCGGTTCGGCCCGCAATGCTGAGGAAGGGGGCAGCCTGACTGTTCTCGCGACCGCGTTGACCGAGACGGGCAGCCGCATGGACGAACTCATTTTCGAGGAATTCAAAGGCACCGGCAACATGGAGCTGCATCTCGACCGGGCCTTGCAGGAGAAACGGCTTTATCCAGCAATCCACCCGTTGCAATCGGCCACGCGCCGCGAGGAGTTGCTCTATCATCCGGATGAATGGGAACGGGTACAGTTGTTGCGCAAAACGATGGCGGCGCTGCCGCCAATCGAAGCGATGGAGAAGTTGATCGAAAATCTCGAGGCGACCAAGACCAACGCCGAACTGCTCCTGAGCGGGTTGAGGTAAAGGGAATGACGAAGCACGAATGATGAATGACGAAAGAAGCACGAATGACGAAGGATGAAGGAAGAGCGAATGCTCGTCATTCGGGTCTCGCCATTGCTTCGCCATTCGCCATTCGTGCTTCATCATTGCCGACAAGTCCGATCGCAAGCCCGTCAGGCCTCGCCGAACTGCTTGGGCAAATTGCTTCGAGCGACGGGGTGGCGATCGATACGGAAGCGGACAGCTTACATTGTTATCGGGAGAAGCTTTGTCTGCTCCAGGTCAGCGTGCCGGCCCCGGGCAGCGACAGCGACGGCGGCTACGACGAAGCTGGGCGGGATTACATTGTCGATCCGCTGGCGGACTTGGATCTTGCGCCGTTGTGCGCGGTACTTGCGCAAAAGGAAATTGTTTTGCACGGCTCGGATTACGATCTGCGGCTGCTTCGCCGCAGTTTGAACTTCGCGGCGTGCAGGATTTTCGACACGCTAATCGCGGCGCGACTGCTCGGCATTCGCGAATTCAGTTTGGCGGCGCTGGTGGAGCGTTTCTTCGGCGTCAGGCTTGCAAAAGGATCGCAAAAGGCGAACTGGGCGCGGCGTCCGCTCCCCGATCGGATGGTCGAGTATGCGATGAACGATACGCATTATCTGTTGCCGCTGGCCGATCGGTTGGAATCCCAGTTGCGAGAACAAGATCGGCTCGATTGGTTGGGGCAATCGTGTGAGCGCGCCATCGAGCAAGCGGCGACGGAACGCGCGCGCGATGCCGATGAAGCCTGGCGCATCCGCGGGTCTGGTGCGTTGCGGGGCCGCGCGGCGGCGGTCCTGCGCGCACTCTGGCAATGGCGGGAGAAAGAAGCGGAGGCGGCGGACCGGCCGCCATTTCATATTTTACAGAATGACGAACTGGTGCGTGCGGCCGAGAGTTTTGCCTCGGGAAGCGTGCCTGATTACAGATATTTCTCACCCCGCCGCCGGCGCGCATTTCGCGATGCGGCGCAGAGCGCGTCGCAATTGCCGGAAGAGGAATGGCCAGTCTCGCGACGACGCTCTGGAACCCGCCCGAGCGCGGAAGTCGTGCGACGAAGCGAGGAGTTACGCCGCCGTCGTGATCGAGCGGCGAGGGAACTGGAGCTGGATCCAACATTTGTCGCGCCGCGCGCCATCCTGGAGGCAATTGCGGCCGATGAAGCGTGCGCGGCAACGTTGCTCGTTCCGTGGCAACGGGCCACGCTTGGCGTTTGATTTCAGCCATTAACGGCTTGACGGACGAAATGTAGAGCCTCAGAAAGAACGCCACGTATGAGTCGAGTTTCAGGTATTCCAAGATTTCGCTGCCGTTTTTTGGGCGTCCTCTTTTGGGCGCTCTCTTTTTTCGGTCTCGCAGGGCATGGCGTGGCGCAGAACTCGGCCAGCCAGAACATCGATCGAGCGCAGTTGACCCGCACTCAGACGGGATCGCCCTTCGCTCCGGAGGTTACGCCGAATGGCGTGCAGCAGGGTGAGGCCGCGGCGAGCCCGAACGATACGGACCTTGGCGAGCAGCAAATTCTCAAGCGGGTGGAGGAATATCAACCTTTCAGCGCGTCGGTGGCGGCGCCGTTTTATTACACCTCCAACGTGGCCTTGACGCACAAAGGGGTGCGCGGCGATTTCCTGGTGGCACCGGCTGCGGGCGTCTATTACCAGCCGCGCATCACGCAGACGCTTTACGGCTTCGTCGATGTGCGGCAGCAATTTTTTTACTACGACCGCTACAACAGTTTTGATTTCGGAAGTTTCGATGCCGAAGCTGGTCTGATCTATTCGTTGCCCAAGTTCCATAATCTCATCCTGCGCGGTGAGTACGATTTTAACCGTCTGACTTCCTCGGACCGCATCCTGGACGAGTTTTATTCCAATCATTCGCTGATCGGGAGCGCGGAACTGCCATTTCACATTGGCCGCGCGCAGCAGCTTTCCTTGGGGGCAGGCGTCAATATCAGTGTCGCGGCCGATCATGAGAGTCCGCGGCGGAACGATTACGGGGTTTTCCTGGGTTATTCGGTGTTTCTGACGCGTTCGCTCTCGCTCGATGGCGCGGGCAGCGTGGTGGTGCGCGATTATTATCACGGCGGCCGGACTGACGTGAGTGAAATTCTGGCAGTCAGCGCGAATTATCGGGTGACTAACTGGTGGACGGCGAGCGTGATCAGTTCATTCGCAGCGAGCCAATCCAATCACAGCGTTTTCAGTTACAATGTGGCAAATGTGGGTGGCGCGATAGCGCTGTCGGCGAAGTTTTAGAAGAGATGAAAAGATCATTCGCGTGTCGCGCTCGATCGAACTTTGTGTGGCTGGTCATTGTTTCGCTTTTGCTGATCGCACCGGCCAAATCGGCAATCGCGGCAGAACTGAAGGAAGCGCACGTCACGCGAATCATCAAAGAGGTGCAGTTGCTTCCGGCACAAGCGGCGCCGCGTCCGGCCGCAGTGAATGACAATGTCCGCAGCGGGACCGCGGTGCGGACAGGCGCAGATTCACGCACCGAACTCACTTTTACCGACCTGACTCTGACACGCCTCGGAGCGAACACGATTTTCAGCTTTAACGAAGGGACCCGCAATCTCGATCTCGGCGGCGGGGTCGTGCTCTTGCAAGTGCCGAAAGGCGCCGGCGGCACAAAGATCACCACGGCGGCGGTGACCGCTGCGATCACCGGGACGACCGTGTTGATGGAATATCATCGAAACGCCTACATCAAGTTCATCGTCCTGGAAGGTACCGCGCGAATGTATTTGAAAAACCGCCTCGGCGAATCGGTCCTTATTGGTCCTGGGCAGATGCTGATCGTTAACCCTAATGCAAAGAGCTTGCCCAATCCCGTCCATGTCGATCTAAAACGCCTGGTCCAGACGTGCCTGCTCATCACTGAGTTTGCGCCGCTCGCTAGCCAGCCCCTGATCCTCCAGCAGATTCAAATTCAGCAGAATAACCATGACTTAATCCCGACGAATCTTGTCATCTACGGCGGCGGCACGCTGGTGAGTCTGGTGGATCCGACGAATGTGAATGTCATCTCGCAGGAAACCGCGGCGGTCGCTACACCAACTCCGACCCCTACGCCAACGCCCACGCCGACCCCCACACCAAGTAAATTTGGCACGCCGAGCGTAATTACTTCCCCGGTTCCCTACGTAATCACAAGCGGCACGACCATCTCAACCGACCCGGCGATTACCACGAACGGTGTGACCGATTTCGGGAAAATCTGGCGCGGGCAGGCGCAGGACGGTCCCTTGTCGGCGTTTATCTTTGGATCGACTTCAGCCTTTGATACCGCAAGCGGCTTTGACACCGAACTCAACGGGCAGAACGGGAACGGCGGCGCTGGGTTCAAGTTTACTTCGTTGCAATTGACCGGGAACCCTACGGTCTTCACGCCAACCGGCGTGATCAATCTCGGTCTGATCGCCGTCAACGGCATTACCTCAGGCAGTCCGGGCGGGACCCTCACTTTTGCCGGAATCCGCGGATTGCTGATTGCGACAGAAAACGGACCGATCACTTTAGGCCCCGAAGTTTCGTTCTCCGGCATTCATGACATCAACTTTTACGCTCGTGGCGCGGGTTCCAATTTGACGCTTGGCTCGGCAATTTCCGGTGGGACGAGGATCCGGCTTTGGGCGCAAGGCGCCATCCAAATCAACGGCGATGAAAGCGCCACAGACTTCAAGGCATTTTCGGGCGGGGATTTTCTCGCCGGAAGCGGAACGGTGACCGCACAGAACATCAACATTCAATCGCTTTCCAACGTGAACATCGACGCCAGTAAATTTCCCGATGTCGCTGGCGGCACGATTAACTTGAACGCTGCGAATACGCTGACCATCTCTCTCACTCCGGGCGGCGCAACGACTCGAAGTTTGATTACCGAGCAGGCGACCACGATCAATCTGCAATTTCTCAGTCCGCATCCGAACATTTTTAATCTCGGCAGCACGGCGGTTTCCCTCATCGCTGGAAGCGGCGGGATTCAAGCGCCCAATGTCGTATTTGCGAACGGCAGCTCGCTCCTCCTGCAAGCCACCGGCGACATCAGCATTTACGGTACGCAGAACGGCCGTGATGTCATCGCCGCGGGCGGCGCATTTAGTGCCCAGTACGACGTTAACGCCGTAGGCGTTGCGGCCGGGACGAGCATCAACAGCGGTGGCAGTATTTTTGCAAGCAGTGGGGTTTCTGCTGGAACGACGATCAGCGTCGCTGGCGAGCTTTCTTCGCCATCAGTCAGCGCGGGCGGCAACATTACAGCGAATCATGTTGCCGTTCTAAATCTCGACGCGCCCAACGGTGTCCTGAACGCTGGATCGGGCGGGATCACACCATTTATCAATTCCAGCGGTGCCGATGCGCAGCACACGTTTAATGTCTCGAGCGTTCAGTCGCCAAACGGGATTAGTTTTAGCGGGAATAATTTTTCCGCTCCGTCCTCCCACGGCGGCCTGCTGACGATCAACGCCGGCACGCAAGTTTTCAACGTCGCGACAGGAATTAACGGTGCTAACTTCAACGGCGCTGATGGAAGAATCGGCAGCAACGGCAACCAGATTCCGGCCGGCGGCGGCGGCATATTGACAGTTAATACCACCGGGCCAATCACGGTTGATTCCGATATTGAAGCTACCTCCGGAAACCAACCTACAGCTTTCGCACCTGCTGGCGATGGTGGAACAGTGAATCTCAATTCAACGAAAGGCGCCGTGACGGTGAATTCGCGGGTCGAAGTTTCATCTATACCTCCGGACACGAATCCGCCGACTGTGCGTAGGAGCGCAAGGGGCGGTAACCTCCACATCACCAGCGGCAAGGCCGGCGCGATCGGCGCGCGCGCGGTGGCAATCAACGTCGGTAGCAGCGCGCAACTTCTCGCTTTGCTCGAGGCGGCTGCTCCGGGGCCGGGCGGGCAAATTACCATCCTGGCGACCGGCGCAAATAGCGACGTCAACGTGAGCGGCAGAGTGCAAGCGGATCGCGGCGCGGTAGATATTCGTCACACCGGCGACAGCGGCAACATTAACCTGACCAACGCGGATGTGCACGCCGATATCGTCAAAGTCGCGGCCTTGGGCAACAACGGCACGCTGAACATTGGCGGTGGCACCCTTTCAGCCGATACGACGCTCAAGCTTTATGCAACAGGAAGCAACGGCTCGGTTAATTTTATCGCCAATGTTACCCTGGACGGCACCGGTCAGAAGATCATTGCGGGCAACGCCGTCACTATCTTTAACAATGTAATGGTGACAATTCTGGGTCAAAATCCTGCCTCCGTTTTCACAAACCACGCTAACTACTCTAGGCTCAACGGGGGAAATGGATCGACTACGGGTATATTCGGTGGCGTCGGGGCAAATAATCCGCAGCCACTCGCCAACGCACCTCCCCTTGGTCCTCCGGGCGGTCCGTAAAAAAGTAGCGCAAGTCTCTGGCTTGCAAGGTGGGTCGAGCAGTCCCTTGCTCGATGATAATTTAGGCGGCAAAGCCGCATTTGTTTTGGCATCCTCCGACGGAGCGGCCGATCCACCGAGTGCGCAAGCGGGACGCTCGCTTCTAAGGAATGATTTTTCCAGCGCATCGGCGATTGTAAAACTTTCTCGAAATCGACGCGAGCGTGTCGCCCTCTTGCACAACATTCGGTGGTCTCAAGTCAGCGGTCATAGGTGGGCGTGCTCCGGTCGGATCTCCGATCTGTGATCGCAGCCATTAATAGCTTGACGGATGCAATCTAAAGCCTCAGAAAGGAGGGCACGCATGAGTCGAGTTTCCGGTGTTCCGCCGAATGGCGTGCAGCAGGGTCGGATCGCGCCGAGCCTGAACGATCCGCACCTTGGCGAATAGGAAATCCTTAAGCGGGTGGCGCTGTTGGCGAGGTTTAGAAAATATGATAAAATTATTCAGTTACAACGCTCGGTACGACTTGATGTGGCCGCTCATTGTTCTGCTGTCTCTGATCGCACCGGCGGGATCCGCAATCGCCGCGCAACTGAAGGAGGCCCGCGTCACGCAAATCGTCAAAGAGGTGCAGTTGCTGCCGGCGCAAGCGGCGCCGCGTCCCGCTGTGGTGAATGACAATGTCCGCAGCGGCACCGCTGTGCGAACGGGCGGAGATTCACGCACCGAACTCACTTTTACCGACCTGACTCTGGCGCGTCTCGGAGCGAACACGATTTTTAGCTTCAACGAAGGAACCCGCAATCTCAATCTCCTTGGCGGCGCCGTGCTCTTGCAGGAGCCGAAAGGCGCCGGCGGCGCGAAAATCACTACTGGGGTCGTGACTGCGGCGATTACGGGTACGACTGTTCTGATGGAATATCATCGAAACGCGTACATCAAGTTCATCGTCCTGGAAGGTATCGCGCGAATGTATTTAAGAGACCGCCTCGGCGAATCGGTGCTTATTGGTCCCGGGCAGATGCTGATCGTCAATCCCAATGCAAAGAGCTTGCCCGATCCCGTCCATGTCGATCTTAAACGGTTGGTCAAGACGTGCCTGCTCATCACCAAGTTTGCGCCGCTCGCTAGCCAGCCCCTGATCCTCCAGCAGATTCAAATTCAGCAGAATAACCATGACTTAATCCCCACGAATCTTGTCATTTTGGGACGCGGCACGCTGGTGAGTCTGGTGGATCCGACGAATCTGAATGTCATCTCTCAAGAAACTACGGCGGCAACTACGGCGGTCGCGATATCAGCATCGGCT
>Ga0207146_10151_pt2 | contig 14621 bp, 12 predicted proteins | sample Alteio_BWMinHeat_36_FD_153539 | JGI IMG/M metagenome (GOLD analysis project Ga0207146, IMG submission 153539) | Enriched cells from forest soil in Barre Woods Harvard Forest LTER site, Petersham, Massachusetts, United States -... | ecosystem: Environmental > Terrestrial > Soil > Temperate forest >...
AGCTCTTCTTCCTCGTCTAGCTCTTCGTCCTCATCGAGTTATTCGTCGTCATCTAGTTCTTCTTGCTCGTCATCTTCATCTTACCTTGCCCCAGATGCTCCTTTAGCGGAGAACCTTTGTTCGGTTATTGGTAAGGGGCAGCTTGTACCACCGCTTCTAGATAAACCGGACCTTTTTTCATTATTGAGAACTACGCGCTCTCTCAACAGATCTGAGCCGCTGTACCGTGAACTGTTGTGGCATTTTGATATCGCGCCAGGCAGGTCCATTCCGTCGCAAAAATACAAGGCGGCAATGACAATAAGATACTTGGCTCAGAAGTTTAAGGACACGAAGACAGTTGATTTCGACGAACTAAAAAATTCTCAAAATTTTCTGATTGGATATATCGGTGAGAATATTTTTAACAACATTGCGACGGACACCGCAGCGGGGCTAAATCTTTCCGAGCTTATCAACGGCGCGGTATGGGGCGAGCTAGATGCTGAAGAGCTTTATGCAACCCTGTTCTTTATGGGTGGGATTCTGCCTCCAACAACAAGACCCGGGCCTATGTTTTCCATGGCAGCGAATGTAGCCCGAAGTTCTCAAAACGGGGTTCATGCTCTTAGGCTGGCGTTGGGAACCGGCAGCCTGATTTCGGAGCCGAAGCATCAAGCCCAAGCGCTTGAGTTGTATGTGGGCAGGTCAATGAGTCTCGACAGATTATTGACTCCAATGAGAGGACTCGTCGCCAAAGCGGGCGGTGCCATCAGTCTCCTCGGGTCATTGGAAACAGTTGCCAGCAATCTGGAAGTTGCCAGCCATCTGGAAACCCATATCTCGGATCTAAAAAAGCTTTGGAACCTAGGCCTTATTGGATATTTTGTTGGAGAAAACCTTGTTGTTCCAGCGGACAAAACCCGAGCTTTTACCCTTTCTGGGACACTGTTGGACAAATTTATAGTCCTAAGTCGCACAGCCGGCACATTGACGGCAGTGCCGCTTCAATACGCTGCCGATGCTTATTGGCACGCGGGTGAAAACCATGCCGTGCCCGCAGATAAGGCAAGGGCATATGAGGCTTCGGGTGCGCGCAGGGATGAAGAGATAGCCCTGCGTCGCACTGCTGGCTCATTGACAGCAGAGCCGCTTCAATACGCTGCCGATGCTTATTGGAATGCGGGTGAACATCATGCCGTGCCCGCAGATAAGGCAAGGGCATATGAGGCCTCGGGTGTGCGCACGGATGAAGAAATAGCCCTGCGTCGCACCGACGGCACATTGACGGCAGTGCAGCTTCAATACGCTGCCGATGCTTATCGGAAAGCGGGTGAAAACCATGCCTTGCCCGCAGATAAGGCAAGGGCATATGAGACCTCCGGTGCGCGCAGAGATGAAGAAATAACCCTATATCGCACTGCCGGCGCATTGACGGCAGAGCATTGTCGCTGGGCTGCCGATGCTTATTGGCACGCGGGTGAAAACCATGCCGCGCCCGCAGATAAGGCAAGGGCATATGAGGCTTCGGGTGCGCGCAGGGATGAAGAAATAGCCCTGCGTCGCACAGCCGGCACATTGACAGCAGTGCATTGGGAAAACGCTGCCGCTGCTTGGCACGCGGGTGAAAACCATGCCGCGCCCGTAGACAAAGCTCGAATGCATGCCAAGGCAGAAGCTCGAAGACGCGGTGTTTTGGAATAGACCTGGATCTCGGCGTATAGGAACTTCAAACCGTCTTTTTCCTCAAGTGAAGTTGGATGCCAAGCTCACGCTAATTTCTTCATCTTTTCCTAAAAACGCGTTTCAAGATTTCGCTGCCCCGGAGTCCGATCATCATGGCTGCTGCTGCCGTGTCGACACGGGGCAAGGAAGAGCGCGCACGTTTCTTGGCGAAGTTAGCTGAAGACCACGACTTAGCAGAGCAGGGCATTGAACTCCGGGAAGAGTTTATCAGGGAAGTTGAGCGTATAGCGGGTTAGCTGCTGAGCATGTCAGGATATTTGGAAGTCGACCACCTAGATGCCTATGCAATGGGTCGTCAAAAACATGGGACTGAACAAAGACTCCTGCCCTATGTTGACAAAAAATAACCCTGGCATAGAACCCTATAGATAACCAATAAAATCAATAAATTTTTATGAACAATAACCCTATCTCATCAATTTTGCTTATATTTCTCATGGCTTTCGCGCTACCAATGCATGCTCTTAAAAAAAGGGCGCGCGGAGACTCGCAGCCCTTGCCATCTAGTTCTTTATCTTCACCCAGCTCTTCTTCCTCGTCTAGCTCTTCGTCCTCATCGAGTTATTCGTCGTCATCTAGTTCTTCTTGCTCGTCATCTTCATCTTACCTTGCCCCAGATGCTCCTTTAGCGGAGAACCTTTGTTCGGTTATTGGTAAGGGGCAGCTTGTACCACCGCTTCTAGATAAACCGGACCTTTTTTCATTATTGAGAACTACGCGCTCTCTCAACAGATCTGAGCCGCTGTACCGTGAACTGTTGTGGCATTTTGATATCGCGCCAGGCAGGTCCATTCCGTCGCAAAAATACAAGGCGGCAATGACAATAAGATACTTGGCTCAGAAGTTTAAGGACACGAAGACAGTTGATTTCGACGAACTAAAAAATTCTCAAAATTTTCTGATTGGATATATCGGTGAGAATATTTTTAACAACATTGCGACGGACACCGCAGCGGGGCTAAATCTTTCCGAGCTTATCAACGGCGCGGTATGGGGCGAGCTAGATGCTGAAGAGCTTTATGCAACCCTGTTCTTTATGGGTGGGATTCTGCCTCCAACAACAAGACCCGGGCCTATGTTTTCCATGGCAGCGAATGTAGCCCGAAGTTCTCAAAACGGGGTTCATGCTCTTAGGTTGGCGTTGGGAACCGGCAGCCTGATTTCAGAGCCGAAGCATCAAGCCCAAGCGCTTGAGTTGTATGTGGGCAGGTCAATAAGTCTCGACAGATTATTGACTCCAATGAGAGGACTCGTCGCCAAACCGGGCGGTGCCCTCAGTCTCCTCGGATCATTGGAAACAGTTGCCAGCAATCTGGAAGTTGCCAGCCATCTGGAAACCCATACCTCGGATCTAAAAAAGCTTTGGAACCTAGGCCTTATTGGATATTTTGTTGGAGAAAACCTTGTTGTCCCTGCGGAAAAAACCCGAGCTTTTACCCTTTCTGGGACACTGTTGGACAAATTTATAGTCCTAAGTCGCACAGCCGGCACATTGACGGCAGAGCATTTGCATGACGCTGCCGGCGTTTATTGGCGCGCGGGTGAACATCATGCCGCGCCCGCAGATAAGGCCAGGGTTTATGAGTTCGCGGGTGCGCGCAGAGATGAAGAAATAGCCCTGCGTCGCACTGCCGGCGCTTTGACAGCAGTGCATTGGGAAAACGCTGCCGATGCTTATTGGCACGCGGGTGTAAACCATGCCGTGCCCGCAGATAAGGCAAGGGCATATGAGGCCTCGGGTGCGCGCAGGGATGAAGAGATAGCCCTGCGTCGCACTGCCGGCTCATTGACAGCAGAGCCGCTTCAATACGCTGGCAATGCTTATTGGCACGCGGGTGAACATCATGCCGCGCCCGCAGATAAGGCAAGGGCATATGAGGCCTCAGGTGTGCGCGCGGATGAAGAAATAGCCCTGCGTCGCACTGCCGGCACATTGACGGCAGTGCTGCTTGAATACGCTGCCGATGCTTATTGGCACGCGGGTGAAAACCATGCCGTGCCCGCAGATAAGGCCAGGGTTTATGAGTTAGCAGGTGCGCGCAGGGATGAAGAAATAGCCCTGCGTCGCACTGCCGGCACATTGACGGCAGAGCATTTGCATGACGCTGCCGATGCCTATTGGAGCGCGGGTGTAAACCATGCCGCGCCCGCAGATAAGGCAAGGGCATATGAGGCCTCGGGCGCGCGCAGAGATGAAGAAATAGCCCTGCGCCGCACAGCCGGCACATTGACGGCAGAGCATTTGCATAACGTTGCCGCCGCTTATTGGCGCGCGGGTCTAAACCATGCCTTGCCCGCAGATAAGGCAAGGGCATATGAGGCCTCGAGTGTGCGCACGGATGAAGAAATAGCCCTGCGCCGCACAGCCGGCACATTGACGGCAGAGCATTGTCGCTGGGCTGCCGCTGCTTATTGGCGCGCGGGTGTAAACCATGCCGCGCCCGCAGATAAGGCAAGGGCATATGAGGCCTCGGGCGCGCGCAGAGATGAAGAAATAGCCCTGCGTCGCACTGCCGGCACATTGACGGCAGTGCCGCTTCAATACGCTGCCGATGCTTATTGGCACGCGGGTGTAAACCATGCCTTGCCCGCAGATAAGGCAAGGGCATATGAGGCCTCGGGTGCGCGCCATGATGAAGAAATAGCCCTGCGTCGCACAGCCGGCATATTGACGGCAGAGCATTTGCATGGCGCTGCCGTTGGTTATTGGCACGCGGGTGTAAACCATGCCGCCCCCGCAGATAAGGCAAGGGCATATGAGGCCTCGGGTGCGCGCAAGGATGAAGAAATAGCCCTGCGCCGCACCGCCGGCACATTGACGGCAGAGCATTGGGAAAACGCTTCCGATGCTTATTGGCACGCGGGTGTAAACCATGCCTTGCCCGCAGATAAGGCAAGGGCATATGAGGCCTCGGGTGCGCGCCATGATGAAGAAATAGCCCTGCGTCGCACAGCCGGCACATTGACAGCAGTGCATTGGGAAAACGCTGCCGCTGCTTATTGGCACGCGCGTGAAAACCATGCCGCGCCCGTAGACAAAGCTCGAATGCATGTCGAGGCAGAAGCTCGAAGACGCGGTGTTTTGGAATAGACCTGGATCTCGGCGTATAGGAACTTCAAACCGTCTTTTTCCTCAAGTGAAGTTGTATTCCAAGCTCACTTGATTTCTTCATCTTTTCCTAAAAACGCGTTTCAAGATTTCGCTGCCCCGGAGTCCGATCATCATGGCTGCTGCTGCCGTGTCGACATCAGGGATCACTGGACAGATGGAGCTGTCCATCACATAACAGTTCGTTGTACCATATACGCGGGTGTTACCATCTACCACTCCTTCGTCCGGAGGCGCCATTTTACAATGTGATGTGAAGTGGCGTGCATCCGCGCCGTCAGGATTGGTGAAGTTTCTCACGTACGACTCAACAACCGTGTCGTTATAACCGGAGAGGATCACGGCGTTTATTGGGTCTCCTGAAATGGGTTGATAGTAAGGCGGATCGATGGTGGCTAATTGCTCCAGCAAAGCGCGGATATAGTTCTCGACAGCATCCTTCATATTCTGCAGGTCTGCCGAGTCTTGGTAAAAACCCGGATCTACTGCAGCTATCTGAGATGAATTATTACTTTGGATTTCGACACTCCCTTCACTCTTCGGATTGACAAGCAGAAACCGAATTTCTAGGAGCGCGTCGGCTCCCTGTACACCCGCTGGTATGAACGTGAATAAAATCTGCAGCATTCGTGGATCGTCGGCGCTACCGCCGACAGCAGGCAAGTATACATTTTGGATAGTATAGGCATATGGCGCTCCTGGCGGGATGCCGTTGTCCGCGGGATCTACTGTCAAAGTAATGGACATACGCGGATGGTTTTGCAGATGTTTGCCCACGTTCTCGTTGACAAACACTGGCCTGATTCCTGCGTTCTCTAACGTTTGCTTCGGACCTATGCCGGAAAGTTGTAGTATCTTGCTGCTGTTAATGCCGCCCGCCAATACAACAGCTTTCCGAGCCGTTGCAGAGAAGATTCGCCCATTCTTTACATATCGAACTGCGTTAGCACGGCCATGTCTGTCAAACACGATTTTCACGACTTCGGCTTCGAAGATGACTCGCAGTTTATGGTCATTGGCTCCGTGACCCGCCGGAGTCATCACCTTACTATTTAGAAACGCTGTGGCGCTACTCACTCGCTTAACATCGATGGGATTTATCAACCACTGAGCGCGGGGATCTATGCAATTCTGGGTGCCAGGTGCGTTATAATCTACTGCTATCGGAATTCCGGGAAACGCTGCCTCTGCGGCGGGCAGTAGCGTGTTAAATGTTATCTGCGATACCGTAGGCGTCTGTAAGACATTGACTTCACCATTTTCTCCCCGTTCGTTTGGGCCGGCTGTCAGTCCTTCGTAATTCTCAAGAGAATTAAATGTCTCTAAAATCTTATCCAGACTCCAATTGTCGCTGCCCGAAACTTCTTGCCATTGCGAGTACACGGCATTCGAGCCGCGACCATAGTATAATTCGCCGACAGAGGATCCACCACCCAACATCAATCCTGTTGTCCAGTCTGCCGCTATTCGTCCATTGAGTGTTGGCTGTGGCTCGGTTTGCCCAAACCCCGGCCAGAAAAAACCGTAGTTTGCTGGTACGGGCAGCATGAAGGCCGGCAGACCCACAGCCTCTATGGCTGGGTTAGTCGTTGAATTTGGACCGGCTTTTAGCCCCAATACTGAGAAGACACATCTCTTAGATAGTTCGCTCATCAATATGCCGCCTGCCGCTCCGCCTCCAATTACAATGATGTCCGCGACCGGGCCATTTTCTATGGCCGGCATCTTGCTTCGAGCCGCGACGCGAGGCTGATCAATCATCGAACCTTGTTTGCCAAAAAGGTTTATAGAGGCAATTGCTAAAGCAAAGATAATAAAACTGAATTTCATGTTGGTTCCCCCTGGTCTATTAGTGATAATGTTTCGGCCGGCAACGCGCAATAATGAGCAGCATTGGATAATTGCACTGTGGAGGCCATCAGTGGTGCTGAATGCGATTCCGAGGGTTGATGTCATCGCGTAAAGGGCCTTGGGTGCGATTTTACGCGAACCTATGCGTCGCGCTGCTGCGAGCCTTTTTCAAGCCTAAGATGGCGACATACGCGACAGCATGTGAACGTCGCGCTTAGCGAAGCAAACCGTTGTCTCTTAAGAAGGCTTCAAACTTCGCCGTAGCGTCCGGATGCTCGAAAAACGGACCCCAATGCTCACCCGGTATTTCTGCCGATCGTGCGGCTCGTTTTGAAGCATCTGCGTATTTCGCCGCCAATATTTCCTCGGCAAATTCCTTCGGCGTCATTGGGTCGTTTGATCCAAAGAACACAAATAGGTCTTTTTCAGTTCTCCCTGCTTTCTTCAGGTTGCTAAGCCCATCCGTAACAAAGTGTTCCGTTTTCACCGGAATCCGAACATGACGAACACTCGTTGAGATTCCATCAGGAAATGCGTCGCGAACGACTGGTCCGATAATGAACTCCGGTAGACCAGTGTAGTTGACCACGACGTCTTCGGCGTTCGTAAACACGTGGTCCAGTGCAGTTGCAACGCCAAAATATCTCCCTGCAGTTGCGACATAGGCGCCGCCCAATGAGAATCCATGAACCAGAACCTTGCCTGGCGGAACCTGCAGGAGGTTAACGACAAAATTTAACGCCGCCTCAACGTCATAGAAAATGCCAAGCTCGCCAGCTTCAACCGCATCGCCAGTGCTTCCGGGATATCCGCGAATCGTCACGAGTAGTGTGCGAAAACCCCGAGAGCGGTACCACCTCGCGTAGCCCTCCATGCCATCAAGAATAGAGCCGTTTCCGTGAAATAAAATCACTGCAGGACTATCTGGTGGCCCAGGTGACCAGAGACTATCAAGAAGGGCGCCATCAATCGTGGCAAGCTTTTGCTGTGTGGCTTCAAGCTCGCGCATGATCTGCTCGCGAGTTTTTTTATGCTCTGGTCGATCCTTGCTTCCATTGAGCGGAAAAATGCTGTTTTTGACAAGGTCTTCTAGCCATCTACTGCTTGGGGTTTTGCTCTCTTTCCGGGTAGAGAACCTAGTTTCTAAGCTTGCGTCGGGTGCAAGACCCTGCGACGGCGAACCGTCCCACCCATAAGCGCTCGTGAATACGAGACAGTGGGCAACGAGAGAAAAAATAAGCAGCATTTGAGTTTGCTGTCGTAATTTCATTTGAGCATCATCCCTTAACGCCGCGGGCGGTAGCGAGTTAATCTCTCAATGAGTCTGCAACGCGTTAAAAACCGTTCAGTTGGATGATGGCGGTGAAGCCTCTCAATAGGCTTAGTTCTGGCGCCCAATGGTCACTGGCCGCTAATGGCGCTTGCCGCTCAGCATCCCAGCGAAAGCCAGACTGAAGTTCAGCGTTCTTAATGCCAGGTTTCTGATGGTAGCCGCCATCGGATTGCTGAGGTTGTGCATCCGAGCAGCCTTCTCTGACTCAGCTACGGCTTTCTTCGCCCGCGCGAACGTTTCCGTTTCGTATTTAAGCGTGAGCGCTTTGAAATCAATGGATTGTTGCCTCGACGCCTCAATAAGCAAGGAGGCCAAAAGCCTTGCATCTTCGAGCACGTTGTTGCCGCCCAGGCCAAGATCGGGTGGCATGGCATGTGCAGCGTCGCCAAGAAGAGTGATTCTGCCCGAAGGCAGCATCGGATAGTGGTCGTCTGACCCAAATTGGGTCGTTTTCAATATCCAGGGCTCAAGTAGCGCATCCGGTGCTGTGTCCTTAACGAGTTTTCTTAAGGCCGGATGCCAGGACTTAAGGTCCATCAGCTGACTGCAGTGCGTCAGCAACCGCTGCTTTCCCGCTATTTTCCCATCGCCCAGCAACTCCTGTAAGCCGCTTTGGTTCATGTAAGTTGAGAGCCCCCACATGATCGTTGGGATTCTATCCACGCTTTCTGAGAAAGAAACGAATAGTGAGTGCGCGCCGGGGCCCAAAAATCGGACCGGACCTTCATGGTTTAGCGGAAGTAGCGCATTCCATTCTGTTGTGCGGGGGATGTGGCCAGCTATTCCGACAATACCGCTGGGAACCACTGTTGGCACAGAAGAGGCGTTATCAGACATGGCGCGTAGGCACTCTCGCACACTCGAGCCGCTGCCGTCGCAGCCGATCAAGAAATCACCTTGAATGCTGTAATCGCCCTCAAACACGGCTTCAATGCCGTTGCCCGCCTCGCGAACGGACTTGAGCCGCCTGTTCCATACGATCGGAACGTCTTGAAGGAGCGTTTCGCGCAATTTTGAGCGCAGCACTTGGAGGGCAAAATCCTTGCCCACTGGCGCCCTAAATAGCAGCTTCTGCTTAGAGGTCGCGTAAGTAAAGCGCGACCCAACATTTTTTACCTCAGCGATTGACAACTGCTCATAACGCTCTTCGGGCAGCAGAGCCCGAAGCGCAGCGAGTCCAAGCGCCCTAATCGAAATACGATAGCCCTGCGGGCGGCTTTCTGGCCCGGCATCTCGTTCGAATACGACAGCATTGATGCCGGCCTTTCTAAGACCCTGGGCGAGTGCAAGGCCATCAAGGCCGGCTCCAGTGATGAGTACGTTAGGTCTTGATATGCTTCAAATGTTCTCGCGCGCGTGTGGCATAGTCAAATACTTCTTTTGACACGCCCCACGTTTTTAACGCGCTTTCCTGGTTTTGAGCGTAAGCCTTGTCTAGGCTTGCCTCAATACCAGGGTCGCCTCCGGTGAACAGATCAATGTAGTGCTGCGCCTCGGCTGCCAAAACCTGTACGCTGACATCGGTAACAGCCAACTTGGCTTTCATAGCGCTCTCGAATTTCGTAAAGAGCAGCGGCCAAGCCTTCTCCACCTCGCGCACTCGATCTGCGTATTGGGTCTGGCGCTGCCGAAGTTTCTCGAGTTGTTCCGGTGTGTAGTATTTTTCCCACATATGTTGTACCTCCTTCATAAACGTTAATAGTTCTTCTGCCTCTACATCCTGGTCCAGGTTTAGCTTGCTCAACATGAGACGAAGACGACCTGACACCCGATGCAAGTTGTTGATGTTCGCTTCTATGGCGGCCTGATGCATCTCTAAGGTTTTTCTTAGGTTAAAAGTGTTGCCATCGATGCAGCTGGCGATATCGTCCAAAGAAAGGCCAAGCGCTTTGAGCGACACAATTCTCTGAAGTCTTTCTACGTCGCGCTCGTTATACAGACGGTGGCCAGACTCTCCCACGGCAGTGGGTTTTAGTAGGCCAATCTGATCATAATGATGCAGCGCCCGAACGGTGATACCAGCAGCCCGCGCCAGCTCTCCAATTCGCATGAATTTCATGGTTCATCCTCCTGCCTCAAAACGACAGCCTACAACCTCACGTTGCGTCAGGTGCAAGAGAAAAAAAGATGAATTTGAGCTGTGTGTTGACTTAAGGTTTTGGGTGCTGCACACCTATGCACAAATGCTGTCAGAAGTGAAACCGCTGTCTTCTCGTGCAAGTTGTGTGAGCGATGTGTTAGCGCTTACCAAGCCGCGCATTACCCTTATGGCGGCCATTTTGGCGCTCGCCGGTATGTTCTTGGCCTCCATGGGTGAGGCTTTTTTCGCAAACGCGCTTTGGCCATTGATTGGCATTGCATTGCTCGTCTCCGGGGCCAGTGCGCTCAATATGTATCTTGAGCGCGACAGCGACAAATACATGGCGCGCACGCAAGATCGTCCTCTTCCGGCCGGGCGTCTTAAGCCATGGGTGGCTATGGCCACAGGCGCCTTTTGTTCGCTCGCGTCGTTGGCGATTTTACATTGGTATGCCAATGAGCTCACGCTGCTGCTCGGGCTCTTTTCGCTCATCTGTTACGTGTGGATGTACACGCCACTCAAAAAACACACGTGGCTGTCACTCGTCGTCGGAGCGGTGCCCGGGGCTATGCCTGCCTTGCTCGGCTATACGACTCTCAAAGGCGTGCTTGATGCCCAAGGTTGGGCTCTCTTTTTTGTGGCCTTTTTTTGGCAGTTTCCTCATTTTGTTGCCATCAGCATTTTTCGTGAAGGCGAGTACACGCGCGCTGGCTGCCCCGTATTGCCGCATGTTTACGGGCTGCCCTTTGCGAGAGCCTTTATGGTCGCCACCACCATCATGTTGATCGCGAGCACAACAGCTCTCGGCATGCTGGCGCCTTCCACATGGATGTTCGTTGTCGCGAGCCTGGCCCTCGGCGGCTGGTTCTTTTGGTCTACGGTGACCGGCTTTACTTTTGAACGTGCCGAGGCTTGGGCAAAAAACGTTTTCTTTGTATCCTTGTGCTACCAAACCCTGCTCTTCGCGGTATTGGTTGTTGATCTTGGTATCGCTTGGATGGTGTAGACCATGGCTTTCCTCAACGTGGAAGCGCTCGAATTTAGTTACAAAAATCGCCCGTCGGTGCTGGATGGTGTGAGCTTTTCTTTGGGCGAGGGTGAGATCTTAGGCATTCTCGGCATAAACGGTGCCGGAAAATCCACGCTCATGCGGCTTCTTTCTGGACGCGTTGCTTTGCAGGGTGGTCGCATTGTATTGCGCGGCGAGACCGTCGCTCTGTCTGGCAACATCACGCATAGCGTCATGCGACAGCAATGTGGCGTTGTATTTCAAGAATCCAGCCTCGATAAAAAACTCAATGCCTGGCAGAACTTGCGCTTCTCGTCAGAACTCTATGGGTTCAAATGGTCGGAACTTGAACCCAGGGCGCGCGCGTTGCTCATGGCCATGTCCTTGCATCCACGCGCCGACGAACGCATCCAAGCCTATTCAGGCGGCATGGCCCGGCGTTTGGAGCTCGTGCGCGCCATGCTTCACGAGCCGCGCTTGCTTATTATGGATGAGCCCAGTGGTGGCCTAGACCTTGAAGGCTTTGATCTGTTTTGGCAGTTCTTGAGGGACCAGCAGAGCGCCCGTCAGGTGTCTGCGATTGTGTCCACCCATAGATTTGACGAAGCCGAGTTGGTCGATCGCTTAATCGTGTTGCACAATGGGCGCATCGTGGCGAATGGGACACCGGCCAAACTGCGCAGCCAAATGCATGGCGACCGGGTGATTGTGCAGTTCTCACCGCAAGCTTTTGAAGACGAGCGAGAAAAGTACTTATCGCTCCTGTTAGACAAACTCGGACCAAATGCCGTGGAACGCATCGATTCCGCACTTCACATTACGGTTGAAGACGGGCCATCCTTCGTGCCGCAGGTCGTGAATATGTTGCCAAAGGGCGCTTTGTCTGAGGTGGCGGTGCGTAAACCGAGCCTTCAGGACGTTTTTAGAAAGCTCGTCTCTGAAAGCGGCACTGAGGTGCGCAATGATGCTTAAAGCCGCGGAGCTTCCCGCATTTCAAAACCGAGCATTTGCAAGCCCCTTGTTCACCTTGCGCGTTTTGATCGCGCGCGATCTGCTTAAACTTGTGAAAGACAAGGCAAGGCTGCTCGGCGTTGTCGCCCAGCCCCTCATTTTTTGGCTGGTCATTGGCTCCGGATTTGCGCCCAGCGTGCAGCTCAGTTCCGATGGTTCAGCGCTAAATTATATGGATTATTTTTTCCCCGGCATCATTGCGATGGTGGTGCTGTTTTCGTCGATATTCTCTTCCATAACAATCATTGAAGACCGTAACGCTGGCTTGCTTCAGGCAGTTCTTGTTGGACCAGCCGAGCGCTACATGTTGGTCCTTGGCAAAGTCCTTGGCTCAAGCCTTGTATCTCTGCTTCAGGTCGCACTGCTGCTGCTCGCACTACCATTTACTCACGTGGCCTTGGTTCAAATCGACTGGCTATGGTTGCTCTATTTTCTAGCTATTGGCGCCTTCGCCTTTGTGTCGCTTGGCTTTTTCTTCGCGTGGCTGCTTGACAGCTCAGCTGGTTTCCACGGCGTCATGAGCGTGTTGCTCATACCCATGTGGATTGTGTCGGGAGCGTTGTTTCCACCCAAAGGCTTCATTATGGAAACCTTGGCGGCAATCAACCCCATGGGTTGGCTCTTTAATGGCCTTCGTAGTTCGCTGGGCATGTGTGGGGCTACCGTGCCCAGAGACGCGCTACTACTTTTTTTGTTTGCCACCCTTTGCTTTAGTCTTAGCGTTTGGATTTGTTATCGCCGCCGTTAGAGGAAATGTATGTCTGAGTATGCTGGATTTTTTAGACGGGTTATGAAGAGTCCCTTTACCATCGCATTCGTGATTGGGATGGTAGCGATCTATGTTGTGCGAGAAGCGTCGATTAGACGGCGCAGCGCGCCGCCTCCGCTGGTTCACGTCGGTCCGTGGAGCATGCAAGATCACACAGGGAAAACGTTCGGCAGCACGGACCTCAAAGGCAAAGTGTATGTGGCCTCTTTCTTTTTTACGAAATGCCCGACCATTTGCCCGAAATTGACCGAGAGCATCATTGACCTTTCAAAGCGCTTTAGTGGCTTGGAAGACAAAGTCCATTTCGTTGGCGTCACCGTCGACCCCGCGAACGACACGCCCGAAGTGTTGAGCGCCTACATGAAAAAATATGGCATTGAAGGTCCTAACTGGAGTTACCTGACGAGTACCCCCAAAGGGGTGTACGACATCGTTGCGGGGCAGATGAAGCTCCATGTCGGCGACAAACAACCATTCGCTGGCGAGGGCGCGCAGCCAGACTCATACGAGATTAATCATATCGCCGAGCTGGTTCTCTTCGATCAAAATGGCGATCTGCGCGCGAAATTTGGCACAGATCCAGCGAGCCTTGCTGCGCTCGAACGTTCGGCCAAATTCCTTCTAGAAGCGGCATCATAGGTCATCTGCTGTGTTGTCTGCTTCGTAGTGCTCGGTCATTTACTTCAGTAAACTCCCTCGCACGGAAAGCTGCGGAGAAACCCGCAGCACAACCAGTTAAAAAAAATACGCCATGCCGGAAATGGGTTCTTGACCTGCACTGGTTGAAACAATGTCCATTTAAGGCCCTCGGTGTGCAGGGGCGTAGGCATGGGTTCTAGATCGTCGGCGACGAAAGACTCTTGCAAACTCTTGCGTGAAGAACTAGTTGGGCATCACAGGTAAAAAACATGGCACAACTATTTCCAAAGTGGACAAACCGTGTTCCCGCGATAGCCGTCACAGCAGGTGTATTTGGACTGTGTGCTGTGATCGGAGTGGTGTGGTATTGGTTTTCGCCGAAGCACACGCAGGTGGGTTATTCGCCAGAACAGCCGGTGCCCTTCAACCACAAGCTTCACAATGGACAGCTTGGTATTAGCTGTCTGAACTGCCACAGTTTGGCCGAAAAGACCGCGGCGGCCGGAGTGCCGACGACGCAGACTTGCATGCAATGCCATACGACAATTAAAAAAGATTCATTCAAATTAGCCCCGGTGATGGAGAGCTACGCAAAAGACATCCCCGTGCCTTGGTTGCGCATCCACAAAGAACCCGACTACGTCTACTTCGATCACAGCATACACATCGCGGTTGGTGTTGGCTGCATCAGCTGTCACGGCAAGGTGAACGAGATGGCACAGGTAAGGCAAGACCAACCTTTAAGCATGTCTTTCTGCTTAGATTGCCACAGAAATCCGGCGCCGCACCTAAGGCCTCTTGATCAAGTCGACAATATGGATTTCGTGCCGACGGCCGCCTGGTTGGCTGAGGCCAAAATACGCGCGAAGTCTCTTCATCCTCCAACTGCCAGCTGCTCAGGATGTCACCGATGACCGACTCAAAAGAACCAATTGAAACCAGTGCCGAGTTTGACTATCGCCGCGTTAAGGGCTGGCAGTCCATAGCCGGTCGCTCGAATGCAAATGAGATTCTTAAACGACGCGTCCCAGAGTTTTTGCCTGGCGACAGCGAAGTGACAGGTTTTCAGCGTCGTGAAATGCTGAAGCTGATGGG
>Ga0207146_10230_pt1 | contig 14592 bp, 10 predicted proteins | sample Alteio_BWMinHeat_36_FD_153539 | JGI IMG/M metagenome (GOLD analysis project Ga0207146, IMG submission 153539) | Enriched cells from forest soil in Barre Woods Harvard Forest LTER site, Petersham, Massachusetts, United States -... | ecosystem: Environmental > Terrestrial > Soil > Temperate forest >...
ATCGGCATCGGTCAACACGGCATCGAGATCCGTCGTGAGAATCTCTACCGCATTCGCACGCGCAAAATTGCCGCCGCGCGTTGTGTCGCGGCTGACAACGCCACGGAGCGAAAAACGATCCGATCGTTTGCTCATCTGGGGAACGAGCATCGACGTCCCAAATGCGCCGGCGCCCACCAGCGCGTAGCGAAGCTTTTCTCGTGGAGAGGGGCGATGGCCCGCCAGCGAAATGCTGACCGGCAGGTCTTCCGATGATTTTGGATAGGAGATCAAGACTCCGATCGGAGCTTCAGCCTGTGGATTGGCTGCAGTTTTGTAGAAAGCCGGAGCTTCATCAACTGTAATCGTGCGATCGATGATTCCGGAGACGTTGATTTGGTCTCGAGCGATCAGCTCGAGATAGGACTGCATGTTCCGGTTCAATGTCCAGCGGACGTACGGAAGGGGATAATCCAATCCGTCGACTTCATAATTCCGGTCGTAGCGCCCTGGTCCGTAAGACGTGCTCATCAAGAGATCGATTTCCTTGCGGTAGAAGGCGTCACGCCGGACGTTGAGGCCCACATCGCCAACGATCACTACTGTCCCCTTTGGCCGTGTGACTTCCATGGCGAGATTGATGAGTGCGTCGGATTTGGTTGCCGCAGTGATCAGCGTCCGATCGACACCCCAGCCGGCCGTCGAGTCTCGTATCAGCTTTTTAAATGATTCGACGTCCGAATCGCCTCCGGACATGCCCAACTCGATCGCTCGATCAACTCGTGAACGGCTCAAATCCAACCCGAACACCCGACAGCCGTTGGCTCGAAGCATTTGGGCTGCGAGTTGACCGATAATCCCTAATCCCAGAACCGCGACGCGATCTCCCAGTTGAGGCGCCGCGCGCCGGACTCCTTGAAGCGCGATGGACCCGACCGTCGTCGAAACATACCAAACCCTAAACTCCCCTCCTTTTGAAGGAGGGGATGGCGCGCACGGACGCAAGTCCGGTAGCGCCGGGGTGGTTCCCCTGCTCATGGTCGGGTTTAACCGGAGGTTCTCACCGGCCCTTCAAGCCGTGTATGCAGCGGTTAAGAATCGTCGCAGTCCAGTGATGATCAACTATCGAGTGAACGCACGTTATATCCCGCTGGACCACTGGGTGCATACAGCGGAGGGCGGAGGCCGAAATCTGGGCGAGGCCTGTCACATGTACGACGTCTTCCGCTTCCTATCGGGAACACATGTCGATCGGATTAGTGCAACACCGATCCATCCCGGCGACCTTCCTTACAACCGGAACGACAACTTTGTCGCAACAATTTCTTACGCCGATGGCAGCGTCGGCACACTGACATATACGGCGCTCGGCCCAAATGACGGACTTCCGAAAGAGAGAATCGAGATCTTCTGCGACGGCGAGGCGTATATCGTCGACGACTTTAGGACCGTGACGCGCTCCAGCAACAACCAAACTCTGTGGCAAAGCAATGAGGCGGACAAGGGGCATTTCGAGGAACTGAGCCGGTTCGGCGATGCCATCTCCAATGGCGGATCTGCGCCCATTCCATTCGAAGAAATCATCGAGACGTCGGCTGTCGCCTTGTACGTCGAGGACCTGCTCCATGGCCGCCGCGTCGAAAACTGAGTTTCCGTTTCTTTATCTCCAACCCACGTTACGCAGCGGCGGCTTCAGCTCCGAACCACGTCTGCGGGATTTTACCGGCCGGCACAGCATTTCTCTGAGTCTCGTCCGAACAAAACAGATTGGCAACCCCATCGTTGAGATCGGCCGCGGGAATCTCGAAGGTGTCCTGATCTTGATGAATAGCGGTTTACCCGATATCGATCAACTACGGTTCGCGGAGCAGGTTTTGAGCCGTCGATTGCGAGTTTGGTTCTATTGGCCCGGTGAATCGGCTATTGAATGTATCGACCGCGAACGAATCAAAAGCTACGTAAACCACGTAATGGTTGCAAAGGCTTGGGAGACGGTGCGACCCGTCGCCCGCCTCGGCTACGCTGTAATGACAAGACTCCTGCAGGCCGGATCCTCACATTTCGAGGATTCGGTCGTGAAGAATTGCGCTGCGGAATTGAGTCAAATCCTTGCTGGGGCGAAGCCCGTCTTATTCGAGGCGGAGGTCAAACCCGCAATCGACGCCCCTTTGGATGGCCTAGGCTTTTACCTGCGGATGGATTATTGGGCTCCTATGACTTCGGGCGGAAGTTACGGTCACACCTGTTATCTTGCCCGCTCGCTGGCTCGAACGGTCCAAAGCCTGATCTGTTTAACGCCCTCCCATTATCCACTCCTGACGGATCTCGGATTGAACGAGCTCGTTATGCCGGCTCCTGGCGCATACACAAGTGAACGCGATCTCTTTCTTGCAAACGCGCATTACTATCCCCTCTTGCGTCGCGCGATCGAAATTGTGAAGCCCGCCTTCCTTTATGAACGCCTATGTTTGGGCAATTACTGCAGTGCGCGGCTGAGTCAGGAGTTCGAAATACCGTACATTGTCGAGTACAACGGTTCGGAAATCGAGATGTCGCGCACCTTTGCGGGACACAGATTTCAACACGAAAACCTGCTGGTAAAGGCGGAAGAGGCGGCATTTCGGCAGGCGACGGTAATCTCTGTCGTGTCCGAAGCTTTGAAGGACGAGCTGATTTCGCGCGGGATTGCTCCCGCTAAAATTCTTGTAAACCCGAATGGTGTGGATTCCGAAACCTATGCTCCACCATCCGATGTCGATCGAGCGAAAGTTCGCGGCGAACTCGGCTGTGACGATTCGCATGCCGTAATCGGTTTCACCGGGACCTTCGGCGGTTGGCACGGGATCGACGTCCTGGCAGAGGCGATTTCGCAAATATGTAAACGAGTCCCGAGCGCTCGCTTTCTTTTAATCGGCGATGGTTCTTACAAGCATCTTGTCGATTCGGCGGTCGCACAGAACGGACTGGATGAACGGGTCATCAGCCGCGGACGGGTTCCGCAGCACGAAGGCGCCCGCCTTCTGCGCGCTTGCGATATCTTTGTCTCGCCGCATAGCCGAGTCATGTCTGGCGGGCGATTCTTTGGCTCACCCACCAAACTGTTCGAATATATGGCGATGGCGGGCGGTATTGTCGCCAGCGATCTCGATCAGATTGGAGAAGTGCTGTCACCGGCTCTGCAGTCACGTGATCTCAATGGGGTGAGACGCCCGGTCAATGACGAGCGCGCAATCTTGTGCAGGCCGGGGGATGTCTCGGAATTCGTCAATGCTGTCGAATATCTCGCACATCACCGCGAGACCGCGAAGGCGCTGGGGCAAAACGCACGCGCGGCGGCAATCGCCCAATACTCATGGGATCGCCACATCGATAGATTGTGGCGCTTTATCGATCAGGGTGTGAGCCGCCGGCCATTCGCCACACGCGCGAAGGATCAACACACTGCCGATTTTTACAAACAGGAACTGCAGATTTTATGGGGGCACGGAAGATCATCCTTAGCGACCAAGAGCAAACCTCATTCCCGGGAGTGGTTTCTCGAAATTGAAGCACACCGCACTGGTGAGGCATCTTGGCTGAAAGAGATTCCCTTTCGGGACTACGCTGGTAAGCAGGTCCTCGAGATCGGTCGAGGGATTGGCATGGACCTTCTCCAATTCGCTAAACATAACGCCGACGTCACATACCTCAATCCCTCGGCTGCTAACCTGACGTTGGCGGAAGAAAATTTCCAACTACGAAACTTGAAAGGCCTTTTCCTGCCACAGGCTGAAGGACCGTTGCCATTCCACGGCAACACGTTTGATTTGGTTTACTGCACGGAACTCTCACACGTTGCTGAACCCGCCGCCTTCAATCGTGAAGTCCTCAGGGTTCTCAAACCTGGCGGCCAGGTCCTCGCCGTTGTATACGCGGAGAATTCGTACCACCATTGGATTGCACAGTTCTTAGGAATGGGGCTGATCAGCGGTCTGCTCACGCAATTCTCGATCGCTGAAATCATCTCGCGGGATCTTGGCGTGACCGGCAACAGCAATCAGGTTGTAACGATCTACACCAAGGAGAACCTTCGTCAAGTGTTCTCGCCCTTCGGCGATATCCGCATTCGGGCCGATCGCATGGTCGGCCCGAATCTCTTAATTCGAGCGATTAAGCCTACTCAATAATGACGGAGCGAAAGTCGAGAAGCGGGAGCGGGCAGATCGTGGGTTTAAACGCTCCACCTACCATTCGGCTGAAACAATTCCTCTCGTCGGGATACGAGAACTCAGTTTTCCGGCGCACGGCGGTATTAATTGGATTCTTAGTTCCGGCTTCTTTAGCTAATTTTGCCGCCCTGTATTTCATGACGAGCCTGTTAAGCCCGGCAGAGTTCGGGATTTTCTACGTTGCCAACACCATGGGTAACGTCCTTTTCTCGGGCTCCCTTATTCTGAATATGTTTTTCGCCCGCCATCTTGTGACAACAAGACTAGCGCAGGGCGAGGAGGGGGCCTTTGCGGCGGTGGGCCTTATCGGACGCGCCGTCATCCGTTGGGGTGCTTTGCTTGGATCGGGTGCATTGGTCGGAATGCTGCTTTTCTCGCGCAACTTTGGAATGCAAGCGCTATCTGTAATTCCATTGATCACGCTGGATGCCTACACATCTTATGTCGCCGACATCGGCCGGGCTTTCTTCCAAAGTCTTCGTCGAACGGTATGGCTTGGCACTTACACGCTAGGTTGGATGACGTTAAGGTTGATCCTCTGTGTAGCCGGTGTATTTGCCTTTCGTACCGCCTTCGGAGCTCTTCTTGGAGTGGTTGCCTCGACGTTTCTCGTATGCATCGCCTTTCGCCTGTGGACGAAAAAGAGAGTCAATGTCACCATCGAATCTTCGCCGTTGCCTTCACTAAATGCCCTGTTACCTTCAATCTTGGGGTATGGACTGCTGATCACGATTTCTAACCTGGATGTCCTGCTGAGTTACCTGATATTAAAGGATGGCAAGCTTGGCGTGTATTCGGCGTCGTCGATATTTCCAAAGGCGATGCTTCTCGTGACTCTGCCATTCCTGCAGATCCTTTTTCCCGCGATGATGGGGGGGAAGCCTTCCGATCCCGAATCACGCAGAGTCGCCGTCAAAAGCGGAATAGTGATGGCCGTACTCGCCAGTGGCGGCATCGTTGGGATTTGGTTGCTGTCGGGATCTCTCTGTGGAGGAAAGTGGGGGGTGAGCCTGTGCGATCCATCTCTGTTGTATCCTCTGCTTTTCTCCGTCCTTCCGCTCTCTCTGCTCCGCGTCTTGGTCCTCCTCCAATTCGCCCGCAGTCGCGATTGGCTTGTGAGCTGGTTGATTCTGCCCACCATCGTCTGTCTCTATGCGGCAACTGCGCACCGGTGGAATGCGTACGGCATGGCAATAGGGTTTTCAGTGTTTTCCACGGCCTCTTTTGTTTTCTTCCTTTGTATCCACTTGGCAGCCGAGCGCCTGAGCGCCCGAGCTAGACCGTATTATTCGGTGTGATGGATACCGGCGAAAAATTATTGGCGCGATTCCCGAAGCGCAGGCCGGAGCTGCCGGAAGCCTATCGCCGGATTTATCTCGAGCACTATCGGAGCAATCGCGACGGCCTATCGACCGCATCTGCGGCTGCAAAATGGATGGAGTCATGGATGCATCGCAAGGTGGCGGAAGACACCATTGGACGCGCTCCCGGCTACTCGACGTTAGAAATCGGCGCTGGGACGCTGAATCATCTGCAGTATGAACCAATGTCAAATCGCTACGATATAGTGGAACCGTTTTTCGAACTGTTTGTGGCTTCACCGCTCCGGCGCCGAATTCAGAACGTATATTCGGATCTACAGGAAGGTCCCCATATCGGCTACGATCGCGTCATCTCAATCGCCGCGTTCGAACATCTCTGTAATTTGCCATCGATTGTCGCGCGCTGCGGCATTTTACTGTCGGAGCGTGGGCAGTTGCGCGTAGCTGTACCGAGCGAGGGAACAATTCTCTGGCTAATTGGATGGAAGCTGACCACGGGAATTGAATTTCGCCTTAAACACGGCCTCGACTACGGTGTTCTCATGAAACATGAACACGTCAATACAGCGGATGAAATTGCGTCTGTCCTGAGATTCTTCTTTAAAGAAGTTCGCCGGTCGTTTTTAGGCGTTGCTCCGGCGCTGTCGTTTTATCAGTTTTGTGAATGCAGCAATCCCAACCAATCTCGATGCGCGGATTATCTTTCCAGCTTCGATTTAACTATGTAGACCGGCCGTCGTTTGATCTCGTGGAAGATCATTCCGACATAGATGCCAAGAATTCCCACCAGGATCATATTGATCGCGCTGCTGAAGGTGAGAATCAGAATCAGCGATGTCCAACCGGGAACGAGTTGCTGCCGGGGACCTACCAAGAACACCCACGCGACATAACCCAGTTCTATGGCCGTCAGCGCGATAAATAGAGCGCCCAGAATTAAGGCGATTCTCAGCGGCCCCAGCGAAAAAGAAAAGAATCCGTCGGCGGCGAGCCGGATCATTTTCTTGAGCGAATATTTGGACTCTCCTCCGATTCGAAGGGCGGGCTTGTAAGGAACCGACGCGGTCGGGAAGCCGATCCAAGCAGTCATTCCTCGATAGAACCGATGGTATTCGGGAAGCTGTAATACCGCATCCAGAGCACGCCGGGACAATAACCGAAAGTCGGAGGTACCCTCCACGAGGTCTATTTCGCCAACCACACTAATGAGCGAATAGAACCACCGGCTGGAAAGGCGTTTGAGAACATTTCCCGAGTGCGCGTGATCCACTCGCTGAGCGTTCACAATGTCCACGCCGCTTTCGTACAGCCGGATCATTTCGGGAATGATTGAGGGCGGATGTTGCCCGTCTCCATCCAGAGTCATAACGAGATCCGCCGTCGCTGCTTCCAAACCGGCGCTAAGCGCTGCCTGATGACCGAAGTTCCTGGTGAAATGAATGATGGTGATATGCGGCAAATTTGCGGCGATTTCTTCGAGAATACGTTCAGTCCGATCTGTCGAACCGTCATTCACATAAATGTATCTTCGGGTGTACTGGTCAGGGAGCTTCGTCTGGTCGAACGTTCTATGGAACTCGCGCAAACTGTCTTCCTCGTTGTAAACCGGAATGACAAAATCGATTGTTGGCATTGTTTTTAAGCAGCGACAGAGTTTACACCAAATTTATCCGTGCGTGTCCCGGCGAAAACCTTCGGTTCATTCGTCAGGAAATCGTTGAAAGCTCATGTATAAGCTCATAGGATCATGCCCGTAATGACTGCCAAGACTGTGTTATTGAGCAAGATTGAAACGATCAGACGTATCGCTCGTGCCTGGGCTGAACGCATTAATCAATGGGATCACACCTGGACAAAAGTTCGCCTTCCGCTCCTGAGCTTAGGCATCATCGGTCTGATTTTGGCGTACATTCATTTTCCTCATCAGGGACCTGATCTGGCGGCTTCGCGTTACGAAACCCTGATGTTGGCTGTGCAATCGACCAACACCGCCACCACTGCCCTCAAGGCCTTCACAAACCTGCAGTATCTCAACACGAGCTACGAGGACCCGGGAATTCACTGGCTGACAGGCCTTAGCATTGCCGGGATAAAACTATTCAAACCCGGGTTCAAGGCGTCGGAAAGGCTGGTCTATCCAATTCAATTCGGAATTTTTATTGTGGCCCTTGTCTTGTTGAGTTTGAGAGCGATACCGCTGGGCATCTCCCTAGGTGGCATCGCGGCTCTATTCGCCGCTCTGCAGTGCCGCATTCTTTACTGGTCATGGGATGTCTATTGGGCGCCCGCTCTGGCGGTTCTGGCGACCATGGCGTTTTTTCTCAGTGTGACAGGGTGGCCGCGGAGTAGCTGGTGGAGCTGGATTGCAGCGGCGCTTTTCGGAGCATTCGCCGGAATGATGGGACTCATCCGACAAGATGCAGGGCTAATCGTCCAAGCTGCGGCATTCGCGTTCATATTTATCTTGTTGTTTTACAGCCTTCCGCGGAAGCGCACAAATCCGGCCGTCCGCCTGCACCTGCCCCCAGCAGCCCTCGTCCTTTGTTTTATTATGGCAATGTTTCTTCCCAGACTGATTCTTTCAGCACAGATTCACCTGGTTAACCGGATCGCGCCGGCAAGTCCCGTGGTCGGAGCTCTGGAGCATGGAAAATGGCACGCTCTCTATCTGGGACTCGGATTCAACGAGCCGCCCTACGCCCCACCATCGAATCCTTATGGCATAGCTTGGGACGACAGCGTTGGAGGACTTCATGCCGTCGAGCAGGATCCGGCTGCACATTTCGACACGCCGAGCTATATGCCAACCTTGAGAACCCTCTTTATGAAAGTCGTTGCCGACGATCCCATGTTCTATCTCAAGACCCTCATCTCAAGAACATATTACGACCTGTCTCTCCTCGCGGATCTGGCAATCTTAAGGGCCGGTGGGCCGGCATACTTGATGGTTTTGTGGCCACTGCTGTTGCTCACACCATTCTTCCGATCGGGTGAGCGTGCGGGGGACGGATTGATCTTCGGCATCCTCGCTTTTGCGGCTCTTATTCCGCCAGTTCTGACGTTTCCCCTACCGGTGTATTCGCTGGGCCTTGGAATGGCGGTCATGGCAAGTCCGATATTTTTTCTGGGCGGCCTTTTCCCTTCTGTTCCAAATCGCGCGTTTTTTCCGAAATTTCAAACCCGACGACTGATCTTGCTCCTGACGTTATTCATTCTGCTCGGTACGAGCGCGCTCGCCTGCGCGGCCATAGTGACTCAAATGTCCAACGACCGCTTTTCATGGAATCTTATGACCGATTCCAGGACGCTGCTTGCAAGTGTCGAGTCCGATCCCTGGCGTACTGATCGTCACTTCAATCACTCCTTGTCTGCTGCACAGCGGAGGATTGCGGCCGCAAAGGTTCGGGCCGTTGCCGAACGGTTCAGACGCGTACCGCTTGCATCGGTTCAACTCTCTTCCGACGCATACCTCAGAGTCCTCAATGTGACTCGTCTCACGAGGCAAATAGTTCTGTTTGTAGAAAGCAGGAGGGAGTTGGACTACGGAGTGTTTCTTTTGCAGCCGGAAGGCCGCAACCAGGTTTTTTGTCGTAAGGTCCTGGGATGGTCGCCATCGCAGACGTACATGCTTATTTTTAATACCGGTCCGACGGACAGCCAGTTCAAATCTTTTAATCTTTTGTTCGCGCTTGACCCCGCGAATCCTAGCATTGAAACTAGCACACCAGTGGCCAGTATCATCATCCCGTCCCAATCATTTAAGGGATTGGCTCCGTGATGATGAACCGGCAGTATCTGCCTTCTCGGATTTGCAAAAGAAGGAGGCGATGAATCACTGATATCGAAGTATTTCCTGGGCCTGCGCGATTACTTCCTTGCGGCGCCGATCTTGCAGACTTCCAACAGCCTGTTCAAACAGCGATTCCGCACCTTTCCTGCAGGCTGTTATTTTCAAAATCGGTCCCGTTAATAGAATCCGTTCAATCATATTTACGGCCGGCCAAATGGAATTCAGAACTTTCATTGCGATATCTGGAAACGGTATCGACATGGAGTCGGAATCCGCCAGCATGTCTGTGGCTCCGCGACTCTGTCCAAATAGGTACGCGAAAAGATCGATTGGGTTGTTTGAATACTGTACATCGGCATCAATCAAGCTTAGGCCTGCCTGTGCGAGCAACCGGTGAAGTCCGGGCAAGCTGAAGAGATTGATATGGCCGGGAGAAGTTGTTCCTCCATTGACGTACGGGCAGTCCCCGCGCATCACCCGAACAAGTGACGAATTCAGGTTCGGAACCGTGAGGGCGATAAGACCCCGCGGCCTGAGAAGCGGCGAGTATCGCTTTAACGCCTCAAGTGGATCGCTGATATGCTCAAGCGATTCCCAAAAAGATATGAAGTCAAACAGTCCATCGGGCAGAGCTTCCGATGTATGTCTGACGTCATACCCTCGCGCGCGCGCGATGGATACGGCGATTTCATCTGTGTCCACACCAACTGCTTCAATTCCACGATCCAACGCGGCAATCAGCGAGTTCCCAACACCACAACCGGTATCGAGATAGCGCGGTTTTAAAACGTTGTCACCTGCAATTTCAACCAACTCGTCTAGGTAAGCGACAATGCGACCACGGTCTGCTTGTTCGGAGGCTGCGGCGGACCTGCCTTGCAACATCTTTTCGGCAAGCTGGCGGCTTTCTGGACAGCGAACAAAAAAATTGTTAAAGAGCGTCATGTCGACACGCTTTGGTACGAACCAAGATCGACACTCGTTGCACTCCGCGAATGGATATCCGTCGTAGCTTTCAAATAGATTCCGCTCGCTTGTGCACCCACATGCGGGACAAGGCCGGTTTGGCAACTCCGCCAACAACTGTGGACCATGAGTTAGCCAGAGCCGGACTGAGGTTACCCAATCCTCTCGAGTCACACTCGAGAAAGGTGGCTGGAGCGGGTAGCTGGTAGAGGCTATCGATAGTTTGTCTCGCCCAAGCTTCGTAACTTCAATCGCAGCTTTAGCAAGAACTGCCGTAAGCTGAGCAATTACCTCATCCATGTAAATTCCGTCAACATTCACCCTATTTCCGGCTCACCGACAGGATAAGTTCCCGACAACCGGGATCTTTCTCCATGATGCGAAAGTTTTCAAGATCGTGATCCTGAAGATATTCAATGGAATAGATGCTATATGAAAAGGTTTCAAGAGAGACGATGTCGTGTCCCATCCTCCGCAGCATCCATTCAACCTCGGATTGCGTGTACTCCCGGTGGTGGCCGGCAAACGGAATTTCGGCGTGAAACTGGTGGGCGATAGGCGGAAAAACGCTTTCACCCCGCATGAGTTGCTCGCGTTTGTAAATATAAGCTAGATTCGGCGTATCTAAAATCAGCACTCCTCCAGGCTTCAACAACCTATTAATCGTCTCGAACAGCAGCCGGGGGGTGTTGGGGACATGTTCAATTACACCCATGCAGAGAACCGCGTCATAAGTTTCGTCAGACGCGATCCGAAGGTCCGATCCGACTTCATCAAAATCCCAAATGCCGATATCCCGTTTCTGCAGTTCCTTAAGCGCTCCAGCGAATGTCTTTGCGTTGGACGTATAGAAATCGGCGGCGTCCACGCGATAGCCGAATTGTCGGCATGCAATCGAAAAATTTCCAAAGTAGGCACCGAAATCGAGAACGCGTGCGGATTGCGGAGTATGTCTTAATAGAGCACGCAGCACCCGAACTATGCGCGCGACGCTGCAGCGAAGGTACATATTCCAGTCGTAGCCCTGGAGTCCGGGCGAGTGCCGTTCAAGGGACGAAGTGTCGAGATTCGAGACAACATTCTCGAGCGTCTCGACAGTCGACCATGCAACTGGAAAGACGTCAGGAAACTCTCGGGCAATGCAATTGGGGAAGTCCAGCGGTACGACTTCCGGTTTCAGGTCTTTTTTCCAAGGCATTTTACTCGCTTTCATCTTCAATAGACCAGTCGCCGTCAGCAACGACTCCTGTTCCGGTTGCCACAAGTCCGCCATGCACGACGTTGAACTCCAAGATCCGACTTGCGCAAACGTAAACATCAGGATTTATGGAATAAAAAACAACTTGACCCCGATCGTAATAACCTTCTTTGGCAATCATGACGGTAATAGTGTACGTACCGTTTCCGAGGCTCAATTTAGGTATCCGCAAATGAATCGTTCCACGTGGCATATGACCTCTAAATATCAGATCCCGTGTGATGAAGCGGCAGACATCGTTAACGCCGTCTTGATGTAACGCCAATACGACTTGCGCTTTTCCCTCAAATTCAGGATCGCGAATCGTGTAACGGACCTTAATCCATGCGGGCAGTCCATGGATTAAGACGTGACTTTCATCTCCTTCCGCATTAAAAACGGCGACGTCCCTGATACCGATCCTGCCGGACCCGTGTATGCCGCTTAACGATATGTCTTGGAGAAAGGTCTCAGCCGGAGAAGCCGCGAGGGATTCATGGAGTGACCAAGAAACTCTGTGTTCCTTCCACGCACCTGAATGAGATGGCAGAACACCCAGATCGAATTGGTTCCTTCCATGAAAAGCCCTGATAACCAAATCGCTTGGTGCCTCAGCCCAATAGTCAACTGACAGTTCGAAGTCGGCGTTTTCGACCTTCTTCGAGTTAACGACGACAAACACACCCGTTACCTTGTGAAATGGCCCCCCGAAATTCAGCATTGGTCTTGCAACGCGACCATGCCACATTACAGGCTCGCCCCAAGTTGAGCCTTCCATTTGTAGATGGGAGGTCCCATCCGCCGCGTCGCGGGATTCTAAAGGAAGGCTTGCCAGCACCTCGCCCGATCTAATCAGCTCGACGCGGCTAAAATAAACTGGGCTAGGCTGGGGTTTGTTGTTCCGGCTTCGTATTTCAATGATGAAGTGGGCCAGATTTTCCGAGAAAGAATTCTTGGAAATCTCCTCCAGCCTGATCTGCTTGCGCCGTCTCAACCGCTGCTCTTCCTGTTCACGGATGGAATCTTCGTAAGCCTTCACCACGGTCGGACCGCCACCATCGATCAGGACCTGCCCACGGTCGAGCCAAATCACGCGTGGGCATAATTTGGCTGCGGAGTAAATATCGTGAGAGACCAGGAGCAATGTCGTTCCGTTGCGTTCGGATAATTCCGTAATTCTGTCGAAGCTTTTGTGAGAAAAGTAAGCGTCGCCGACGCTCAAAATCTCATCGAGCACCAAAATGTCGGGTGCCACGGCTGTAGACGTCGCAAACATTAAGCGAACAGCCATTCCGGTTGAGTACGTCTTGATTGGCTGATCGATATAATCTTCCAGTTCGGAAAAATCCACGATCTCTGAAAGCCTCTGCTCCGCCTGCTTACCAGTCAGTCCCAAATACGCCAAATAGGCATAGACGTTTTCGCGACCGGTGAAATCCGGATGAAATCCAGTGCCGATCTGCAGCAAGGCGCGGGCCTTTCCTCGCACTTCCAGCTTGCCGGACGTCGGTTGAATCACATTGCTGATCAGCTTCAAGAGGGTGCTTTTCCCGGCGCCATTCCGGCCGATTATCGCGACCTTCTCTCCCCGTCTTACCTCAAGGTTGATGTCCGTGAGCGCTGGATGCTCCTTGAAGGTCTTTTTGTTATTCGGTAGGAGACCCAACATATCGAAAAAGCGGTAGTGAGCCTTTGCGTAGAGGCGGTAAACCTTGGTGAGTTCTGAAGCTCGAATGATGACATCATTCATAGTCGGCGATGACGCTCTTAAATCTTCTGAAGAATGCGCTTCCAGCAAAAAACATCGCGATTGAGGTCGCTACATAAACAAAAATGATGAAAGAGGACACCGAATATCCCGGGATCAGCGTACCTCGGTAGATCTCGGTCATGTAGTAGATGGGGTTCAAATATAAGGCAAATCGAAAAACAGCAGGAACCATGTCGGGCCTGAAGCCAATAGGCGAGATGAACATCAAAAAGAGGACCGCAAGATTGACAAAATAACTTGTGTCCGGCAAAGCCGCACCCAGAGGTGCGATAAACCAGAGGAGACCGGACAGCATCGCGGCTTGTAAGAGGACGGCAAAAGGCAAGGCAATTAGCCGCCAAGTCAGTGATCCGTTCCAGATAATCAATCCCAGCAGCAACGTCAGGCTGATCAATTCTGTAATCATGCTCATCAGAACATAGCGTACTGGAATCAACTCTATGGGAAGCATGACATTCTTAATCAAGTGGATATTCTGCTTAATCGCGACGGCACCGGAAGTCACGGCCTCCATGAAGCCAATGTATGGAATAAGGCCGCAGAAAACGTAAATCACATAATCCATCCGGCTTGAGCCGGGGAATTGGATTCTGAAGACAAGTGTATAGACGAACAAATACATCGAGAGAAGCAGCATCGGATACAAAAGCAGCCACATCTTTCCAAGAACGGAACCAGAGTATTTCTTGCCAAACTCCACTCGAGTTATCGCTACGAGGATTTTTCGGTAACGAGCTATAAGTTGAAGGGGCCTTCCAGCAAATCCGGTCGTTGTCATGAAGCGCCTAGAAATTGACAAGGTAATAGTAGTACACACTCATCGAGAAGTGCCTGCCGGCAATTTAACCGTCAACTCAGGTGATGTCTACAAGAATGCCGTACAGCAACAATGGAACAATGATCCCTGCGGTTCCCAATATGTCAAAACCGCCGAGCCCCATACGCTTGACTGGTTTCTCCAGGCCGAATCGTACCGTTACCGCGAATATGCACCATGGATGACGCAGATGATGGAATTTGACAAGCATCGCGGTGAAGAAGTGCTGGAGATCGGCGGCGGTATGGGAACGGACCTGGCCCAGTTCGCTCGCCATGGGGCATCTGTTACCGACGTCGATCTCGCACTTGGACATCTTACGCTGGCGAGAGAAAACTTTAGCCTTCGAGGTCTCACGGGCCGTTTTATCCACATGGATGCGGAACAGTTGCCTCTTCCGGATTGCTCTTTCGATCTCGTTTATACCAACGGCGTAATCCATCACACGCCTAATACGTCCCGCCTTGTGACTGAGATCTATCGAGTGTTGCGTCCTGGCGGA
>Ga0207146_10226_pt2 | contig 14456 bp, 11 predicted proteins | sample Alteio_BWMinHeat_36_FD_153539 | JGI IMG/M metagenome (GOLD analysis project Ga0207146, IMG submission 153539) | Enriched cells from forest soil in Barre Woods Harvard Forest LTER site, Petersham, Massachusetts, United States -... | ecosystem: Environmental > Terrestrial > Soil > Temperate forest >...
AGGAGCAGTTGCTCCTGGCGGCGACTCAGTTCTTCCAGTTCCCGCTTTTGCTTTTCAATTTGCTCCTGCTGGCGTTTGAGCGCCGGTGGCCTGGAGCCGGCTGCGCTGCTGGCTAAATTCCGTGCGCGCGTCATCCACCGCGCTCAGGGCCCGGCTCAGTTCTTTCTGCAAGTCCGCCGGATTCCATCCCTTCGGATCGATCGCTTCAATTAATTCCAAATGTTGTCCGAAACTTTCTCGCATCGCCCGGATTTGCTCGAGTCGTTTTTGCGTATCGTAGGCTTCGCGCTCGAGCACGACGAGCGAGCGCGTCAGCTTGTCGGTTATTTCCGCGCGCCCGCGTTCCAGTTCCTCCTGGCGGCGACTCAGTTCTTCCAGTTCCCGCTTTTGCTTTTCAATTTGCTCCTGCTGGCGTTTGAGCTGGAGCAACTGCTCCTGCGCCTTCTGCACTTGCGAATCTAGATGCTCGGGCGCGAGCGCTTCTTCCTCGCTCAATTCCAACATTTGTTCGATCGGTCGAATTTTTTCTGCCATGATGATCACGTGCGGCGGCCTTTTCTTTTCGGCCCGCGTTGCTTTTGCCACATTAGTTAGTGGCTTTCAGAATTCCAGATATTTCCCCAACGAAATTTCGATTGCTGTTTGATATATTTCCGGCGGGAGAAGAAATCCGGCGCGAATGGGCAAGATCGATCATCCAAAAAGTTCCGATGGGCAGAGCGCGATCGATTCACCGCGCCCCAACGAATGCGTTTACGATCAATGCATTTCCATCGCTGGTTCGATTCGAGCTGATGAAAGCGACCCCGCCTTCTGCTGCATCCGCGCGTTTATCGATAATGTCTGCATTGGCGAGACGCATATTTTCACGCCGGAAAATACCAGCGAACATCGCTTTGAGTACAGAATTCTGGCGCGACTTCCCGAACCGATTGCTGCGCCGCGTCCCGCAGTGATTTCGATCGCTCTTTTGCGCGATGACGAGAACGCCGCGGAAAAGCTAGGCGAAGTCCCGGTGCAATTGCTGCCGGCTCGTTTGCCCGAGCGGCATTACGGCGAGGTGGTTCCACCGGACCAGGCGAAAGTGCTGCACCGTGACGACATTTACGGCTCCGGACCACCAGTCGAGCAACCTTCCCCTGAGGCGCTCGACTTGGTCCTCGCTTATTTGCCGCCGCGAAGTTCGATTGTGGATGTGGGATGCGGAGCGGGCGCGTATGGACCCGGGCTTGTGAGCGCGGGACACAAATGGCTCGGCCTGGAGGTGAACGATGACTGCCTCGAAGTTCTCGCGAGGCGCGGGCTACCCTTTCGAAAAGTGAATGGCGCGGCGTCGCGGTTTCCGTGCGTGGATCGCGAATTTGATCACGCCATTTGCATCGAAGTGCTCGAGCACATCGATGAGCCCGACATCTTTCTGAAGGAAATCGCGCGGGTCATTCGCGGACGGGCACTGTTTTCCGTGCCGAATATCGAGGTGCTTCCTTATTTCAAGGACTGGGGAGTGGTGCCCTGGCATCTGCTCGAAGCCGGGCACAAAAATTTCTTCACTCGCGCAAGTTTGCGCGAATTGCTGAACAAATATTTCGGGCGTGTAGAAGTTTTTTCCTATGGTCAGCATCCATTGCGCACCCGGGACGAGATCGCGGTGCATGTTCACCTTTTCGCCGCCGCCGAATCGTTTCAAGCAGCATTCCGAACATAGGCATCTTGCCTGTGCGGCCAGCGGCCTTGCAGCTTGCTCTTTCTCTTCGACACAAGCGACAGCAAAATTTCTGTCGTCAGCGGAGGCTCCGCAGCGAGTCCGTCCTGTGGCGGACTAGGAAGCTTTTTCTTTGTATTCCTACCGCCCCGGCATCATTTCGAGCAGGATTCCTTTGAAGTATTCGGTTTCGGGAATGGTGGGGAGGACCGGATGATCGAGCGCTTGCTCGAAGCGCCGGAGTCTTCTCGCCGAGCGGCGCGCGTCGACCAGCGCGTCTGCGATCGTTTGGGCAAATGCATTTTCGCTCACGTGATGCGAACAGGAAAATGTGGCGAGCAAACCATCTTTCGATAGAAGGTTAAAGGCGCGCACGTGTAATTCGCGGTAACCGCGCAAGGCATCGCGCAGTCCGCTTTTCGTTTTCGTAAACGATGGCGGATCGAGAACGATCAAGTCGTACTGCGCTTCTGCTTTTTCGGCGCTGCGAAGAAATGCAAAAGCGTCCTGTTCGATCCAACGCACTTTCAATCCGTTCTGCTCAGCGTTGCGTTTTCCAGCTGCGATGTTTTCCGAATTTTTTTCCACGGCCGCAACATCGGCCGCGCCGGCGCGGGAGCAGGTGAGCGCGAACGCGCCTTCGTCCGCAAAACAATCGAGAACGCGGCGATCCGCTGCGTGTTCGGCGACGATTTGGTAATTTGCTTTTTGATCGAGGTAAAAACCGGTCTTCTGCCCGCGCAGAAGATCGATCGCAAACCGCACGCCGGCGATCTGGAGGTCCGTCTCCACTGAAGCATCGCCTCGTAAAATGCCGCTCTTGAGTTCGAGCCCTTCGGCGCGACGGACCGGCGCGTCGTTCCGCTCGACGATGGATTGTATGGCAGGCGCTCCGCCTGCCTCCACCTTTCCTTTGGCAAGCGAAGCGCTTGCCCCACAAAAAAGATCAACAATCGCATTCGCGATCAAATCTTTCCGCAGGTCCATCGCCAGCGTCAGCGTTTGCAGAACGAAATGATCGCCGAAGCGATCGATGATCACGCCGGGCAGCCCGTCGCTCTCGCTCCAGACGACGCGACATAATTTTGAATCGACATGGCGCCGCGCGCGGTATTCGGCGGCTTGGGCGATGCGCCGCTTGAAGAAATCAAGATTGAGATCCTGCCGCTGTCGCGAGAAACGGCGCGCCACGATTTGCGATTTGGAATTGTAAATCGCACTGCCAATCAAACGATCGCGTCCGTCCTTCAGCGAAATCACGTCGCCATCCGCCGGTTTTCCGAAAACCTTGAGGACTTCGCTTGAGAAAACCCAGTCGTGTCCATGCAAAATGCGTGCGCGCGGTTTGACGACGATTCCAGCCATGTTTTTGCAAGTGATCGGTGATCAGTGAATGGTGTGAACCATTACCCATCACTAATCACAATTCCATCCATGCAAGTTCCGACTCAAAGCTCTATTAATCTTCCCGGAATCAAAAAATTGCGCAGCGGCAAGGTGCGCGAAGTATTCGATCTCGGTGAAACGCTGCTCTTCATCGCGACCGACCGACTCTCGGCGTTTGACGTAATTTTGCCCGACCCCATTCCCTACAAAGGCGCGGTCTTAAATCAACTTTCAGCTTTTTGGTTCAAACGGTTCGATAAGATCGACATCGGAGCCGGCGGGAGCCGAGCGACGAGGACGGGAAAGCCCGAGAGGGTTAACGAGCCGGGCGGCGAGTTAATCAATCACTTTGTCACGGCGAACTTCGATGAGTTTCCAAAAAATCTACAGTCGTTTCGCGCGCAGCTTGCCGGTCGCTCGATGATTGTGCGCAAAACCGAGCCGCTCGCGGTGGAATGTGTCGTGCGCGGTTATCTGGCCGGCTCGGGTTGGAAAGAATATCAGGAATCGCAGAGCGTTTGCGGAGAAAAATTGCCGGCCGGTTTGAAACTGGCGTCGCCTTTGCCGGAACCGATTTTCACCCCGGCGACAAAGAACGACACCGGTCACGATTTAAATATCGATTGGAGCGAGTGCCGGCGAATCTTAGGAGATGAAATCGCCGAGCGCGCGCGCGATTTGAGTCTGCGAATTTACGAGGCTGGCCGCGATCATGCAGCGCAATGCGGCATCATCGTCGCTGACACAAAGTTCGAATTCGGAACTGTCGATGGAAAATTGCTCTTGATCGATGAATGTCTCACGCCGGATTCGTCGCGCTTCTGGCCGAAGGACCAATACGTCGTCGGGCAAAGTCCGCCCAGTTTCGACAAACAATTTGTGCGCGATTATCTCGAAACGCTTGATTGGAATAAAACGCCACCAGCGCCGTCGCTGCCCCGGGAAGTGATCGAAAAGACTTCAGCAAAATATCTCGAAGCATTTCGCAGCCTAACGAGTAGCGAGATCGCGGCCCCATAGATCAATCCTACTGCTCGATTCATGCGCCCGATCGGAGCCTTCCGCCTGAAATAAGATGTCACCAACCCGGCCCGATATTTTGTTTATCATGACCGACCAGCAGCGATTCGATACGATCGCGGCACTCGGCAACTCGCATATTTATACCCCTAACCTCGACCGTCTGGTGCGAAGAGGGATCGCCTTTTCCAACGCATACGCGACCTGTCCCGTTTGCGTTGCCGCCCGCTACACGATCCGAACGGGGTGCGAGCCGCCCACGACGCGGGTTTTCAGCAATACGACGCCAAATCCTGTCGCGGGCCAGGCGTTGGAGATGGAGGCCCGTTGCGGGCCTTATCTGGCGCGAACGATGTCGCGTTTGGGTTACCGCACTTTTGGAATCGGAAAGTTTCACACCAGTCCGTGGAACGAGGACCTCGGTTACGAAGCGTTCTCGCGCAGCGAAGAGACCTACAACTCGCTGTCGCGCCAGGGGGACGAGTACGCTTTGTGGCTGGCTCGAGAACACCCGGAATTCGATTTCCTGGAGCAACCGATGGGGGAACGCAGCGAGATGTATTACATTCCACAGCGCAGTCCACTTCCGGCCGAGTTAGGCGCCGAGTGGTGGGCGGCCGATCGCGCGGTGGAAGAGATTGCAAACAGAGATCATCCGCAACCTTTTTTCGGGTTCGTATCTTTTGTCGGTCCGCATCCGCCGCTCGCTCCTCCGATTCCTTTTAATCGGATGTACGATCCGGATCGAATGCCGGATCCCATCTTGGGCAGCACCGAGGAAGATCAGCTGGATGAAGAGATTCCTTATATGCGATACGCCGTGTGGGCAGACGCGATCAACCCAGCGCTGGGGAGAATCGTGAAGGCCCGATACTACGGCGAGATCACTTATCTGGATCACTGTCTTGGCCGAATCCTCGATGCCGTCGAGGCGCGCACTAATTCGGAGAACACTCTGATCTGCTTTTTTTCGGACCACGGAGACCTTTTGGGCGATCATCATGGCTGGCAGAAACAAAACTTTTTCGAGGCCTCCTGCCGCATTCCTGTCCTTCTGAGCTGGCGGGCGGTGCTGCCTGCCGGAGTTGTTAGACGCGAGCTGATCACCCTGGCGGACCTTTTTGGAATTGCGACCCAAGCTGGGGGCGCGTGCGAACTGCGTGAGGGGATCGACGTTCTCAAAATGCTGCGAGGGGAATCCGCGCCCCGCCAACATCTCGCCGGCATGGCTGAACTTCCTGGCTCACAGGATTTCAAACTCATGGTCGTGACCGATGAGTGGAAGTACATTTTCATGGCGAACGGCGGCCGGGAACAGTTGTTCAATCTCAAGCGAGATCCAGCCGAGGCATCGAACTGCGTCGCATCTGCGTCCGAAGTGAGGAACGATCTTCATGCTCGAGCGGTGGAAACATGCCAGGTCCCTGGTGCAATGGACGCTCTGGACGGCAGCAAGCTTCGCACTTTTCCATTTCGAGAACGGCCACGAGCACGCATCTGCCAGTTCGATCAGTCGCACGGAGTGCAAGGATTTCCCGACAAACCCGAGGATGCATTGCAGGATTTCGACCGCGTTACTTTGAAGCGAGTGAAGTGACTATGGAAGAGCCTTCGAATGACCAGGAAAGTCTTGGTTTGGAACTAAAGGCTGGAGATTCGCATTACCGCGCTTACGTCGGTCCTCCGGAGGACTACGATTTGATCGCGGCAATGACGTTCAATCTTTTAACGACACTTGGCTTGCGCCAGCAACATTCACTTCTCGACGTGGGATGTGGCTCGCTCCGTATCGGGCGATTGCTCATTCCGTACCTCAATAAAGGAAAGTATTTCGGAATCGAACCTAACGAATGGCTCGTTCAGGAGGGTATTAAAAGAGAGATCGGTGAAACTCTTGTGCAAATTAAAGATCCAAAGTTTTTCTTTTCGGACTCACCTGCGACTCTTTCGCGCCAGGATGTTTTGTTCGATTTTGCGGTGGCTCAATCGATCTTCAGTCATTGTGGACGGGAGTTAATCGCTCAATGGCTCTCCAATATCTCGCAATCTCTCGCTGAGACCGGAACGCTCGTCGCCACTTTTCTGTCTGGTGAACAAGACTCACCGCGCACCGGTTGGATTTATCCTGAATGCGTCAGCTTCCAACCGGCCACCTTAAAGCAACTGTCAGCGCAAGCGAACCTGCGCTTCGAGATGTTGAATTGGAAACATCCGCGGCAACAATGGGCGCTTTTTGCAAAGCCAAAGTTTGATATGGAGTGGCTACGTGGGAAGCCTCTCACGTGGAACACTAGACTGGAAAGCTTGGCAGCAATTACATCAAAGTAACGAACACAATCTCTTAATCGTCGTAGCCACGCTTGCTCGTCTTTCAATTTCGCGATCCGGCGCGTCGATCTTCGATCGGCTGAATTTGTTGATCGAAACTTGTCGCACGCACCTTGAATACCGCGAACTCGGAATTTGCAAACACCTCGGAGAGGGCGGCGGGAATCGTTGCCGGGATACCTTCCGTTCGCTTGCTCACGGCAAGGTAGCGAACTCCAACCTCTCGTAAAAACTCCTGTTGGACGCTTCCGAGCCGCCAAGCTTCCCAGAATTCCTTCTCTGCCCTCTCCCTTTGCGAGTAGCCACTCAGCGCCACTTGGAAACTGGAGAAATAGCTGATCGGTACCCGGCATTTTGTTAGTGCAAGAGTAGGCGCGAGCAAGTTGTCCCCCGGCAAGACGACATCCCCCGGCAGCGCATCCTTCCTCAGGAAGTCGATGACATTCAGGGTTTCCAAGCTATAGCTTTGCGATTCCTTCGCTAATGGCTTTCCATTGAGGTGGTAGGGATCGCGCTCCAGCGCGAAGTGTTGCACCGTTGAGGGTACACTTAAGGCCACGGCGCTCGCCGTAATCATTCCTGCGGCCGGCCCGGGCCGCATGCCTCGCGCAATGAGCTGCCGATATAAGGTTTGAAGGACTTCAACCGCGAAGATCCATGCGACGTACTTGCTTTGGACGAGAAACCACCCGCTGTTATTGAACGCGTGTGTCCATCCAGCCGGCGTAATGCTGCACGTCAGTGCGATGATCGGGCCGATCACGACGAAAAACGCCAAAACGAATCGCAGACCGGATTTCGGGTCCGGGCGAAATACCGCTCTGAGAATCCCAGGCACGCCAATCACACGCAGGCCTAGGCAACCGACGAGATAAATCGGCAAAGCGATCCCTGTGAGAGCAACCACGCCAGTCAACCGGTCTTTCATCCCAAGGACTTGCATCATGACGGATACATAAAGCCAGGGGTCGAACGCCGTGGTAATTTCTGCGCCCCTTTTGTTTCCTAGATAAATCGATAGAACCAGCGGAGCCGCCAGAGTGGCAGTCAACGCCGCGACTTTGAACAAGTCCGCATTCCGAAAAACTAGAAAATAAACGATAGCTGCAAATCCCAGACTGCACATGATCTGAGCCGCCGTAAATACCTTCACCTCCATCAACGCAACCAATAAGAGCGCGGAAAGGAGAAGCCACGCTCCGCCGTGCTCCTGCAGGTAGCGTTGCAGACAAAAGAGCCCGGCAAAAAGGAGGCCCACTCCGGGAAGCATTGGATTGGTATAAAAGAGCGAAAAAACTGTCGGTACGCCAAAATAGGTTACGGACCAGTCGCCCTTTTCGCCTTGGAGCAAGCCGGGAATAAAGGAAAAGTCTTCGCCGAAAAAAACCAGGAACACGACAAGGACGGCGAAGTATCCCGAGCCGAGCCAGCTTCTTGAGAAGCAAAAGACACTCAGCATCGAAAGAGCCAGGAAAAGGGTTGGCACAAAGCGCAGCGTCAGGTCGCTCGTGTTCAGACCAGTCGCGTTCGCGAACATCGCAACCGTAAGATCCATTCCGTAGTGATAAGTCAGCGGGTGCCCGGAAAAGACTGGGCTTTGGGGCGGCACCGTATGCGTCAACTCATTAGCAATCGCGATGTGAAGAAAGACATCGGGAATCGGACGGACCCGCATAGTGCCATCCGGCCGTCGCGTCAGGTTTGTGTAGTGTTGCGGGAGGATGGCCAGCGCTGTGATACCGAGCGCGACAATTCCGGCCACGGCCAGGCCGGACCTGTCGCACGATCGCCTCACTGTTTCTTCATTGTGCGGCGCCAGCTTCTCGAAATGACCAAACCGGGATTTCCAGTTGCGGGCATGGAGATAAACTAAGAGTGCGATAGTCGCCAGCGGCCAAAGGACATAAGTGCGCGCCTGGTAAGCAAACGCGATCAGCCAATAAACGAGACCGCTTACGAGCAAACCGAGAACACAAGCCAAAGTAACGTCTTCTATGGGGCTGAGCGTCCGCTTCAGTAAAAGCAGCAGGAGCTTGCCGGGCCCGTAGGTTAGCATGGCAATGGCGACAAAGAAGAGGCACGCGCCGAAAAGAATTTGCATGTCTGAAATTAAAACTTGCACCTCGGCAAGACGACTAGCGACTAGCCCAACTTGCCAGATCGGCACAAGGCAAAACTAGGGCCATGTTCCCGCAGCCTTGTTTTGACGAAATCCAAGTCGTCCCATAGTTTCGGGAACTTGGTGGAACATGGACCTACCATCGCAATCTCCCGAACGGCGTTCTCTTTCGGTCGTCGCGCCAGTTTACAATGGCGAGGCTTCTGTCGCTGAGCTCTGCCGGCGCCTGGGTGAAGTATTGCCGCGCGTCGCGGCGCAGTACGAGATCATCCTGGTCAACGATGGCAGTAGAGATCGAAGCTGGGATGTGATCTCAGAACTGTCTTCGCGGTCACCGGCAGTGCGGGGTCTAAATCTGATGCGCAACTACGGCCAGCATAATGCGCTGCTCTGCGGCATTCGCGCGGCGAAATATGAGGTGATCGTGACCATGGACGACGATCTGCAGCATTCGCCAGAAGAAATCCCGCGGCTGCTCGCCCGCCTCGATGAGGGATTCGATGTGGTTTACGGCACTCCGGAAAACGAACAGAACGGGCTCATGCGCGCGATCGCTTCACGCATCACGCGGCTCGCTTTGCGCAGTGCCGTTGGCACCGACGTGGCGAAAAACGTGAGCGCATTCCGCATTTTCCGCACACAATTGCGCGAGGCATTCGCCGGCTATCAGACTCCGTTTGTTTCCATCGACGTGCTGCTTACCTGGGCAACAACTCGCTTCGGCGCGATAACGGTCCCCTTTCAGCAGCGCCACTCCGGCGCTTCGAACTACACGTTCCGAAAATTAGTACGCCATGCGCTCGACATGATGACGGGCTTCAGCACTGCGCCACTCCAGCTCGCAAGCTTGATCGGATTTGCCTGCACGCTCTTTGGCATTGGCGTTTTCTTTTATGTCTTTGGCCGTTATTGCCTGGAAGGAAGTGTGCCGGGATTTCCGTTTCTGGCTTCGATCATCGCGATCTTTTCAGGCGCACAACTTTTCGCGCTGGGAGTGATAGGTGAATACCTCGCCCGCATGCACTTCCGGACAATGGATCGTCCGGTCTACGTCATTCGAAACTTCAGCGGCGAAACAACTCCACAACGGTAATCGAGCCGATGATTGCACGACTCGATTTGGCGGCGACTGCTGACCTGAAGAAGGCCCTGCCACACTTCGCGCACGGGCCTGTGGCTCATCTTTCCCATCTCAGCCCCGAGCAAGTAGTGGCGTATTGGCTGGACGAAATTACTGAGGAGCTGGCCGATGAATCCTCGGTCGCATTTGCGGCGCGCGGCCGAGAACTCATCGAGGGTCTTGTTCTCTACGCCGATTCGCCCTGGGACACGAAAGTAGTGGGCCGCCGCATTGGCTCATTAAAGTACGTCGCGGAAGGGGACGGTGCACGAAATTCGGCTGTGCTCGACGACTTGCTTGACGAAGTTATCCGGCACGCCGCCAGTTGTGGCATGGAATGTTTGACGTGCAAAGTTCAGCCTCTTCATTTCGCCGCGATTCACGCGCTCGAGAGGCATGGGTTCCTTCTCATGGACACAATTCTGGATTTCGTTTTCGATTTTTCACGCACGCCGCTGGAAGGCATCAGCATTCCGAAACGAGCGAATGGCCTAACGACTCGGCTCGCGAGACCCGAGGACTTATCGGAAGTTCTTGCCGTTAGCGAAAAGGCCTTCGCCAATCACTTTGGCAGGTATAACTCAGATCCAAAAATGCCATACGGGACCGCCACAGAAGTTTATCGCGAATGGGTGCATTCCTCGTTTTGCGGCTGGGCGGATTGGATCCTTGTTGCCGAGATCGAAGGCAGAATCGCCGGTTTCGGAGTGTGGAAAAAGGCGTCAACACTCGAAGTCAGACATGCGCTCAAGCTCGTGCACTACAACCTCGCAGGGGTCCACCCGGATTTTTCTGGCCGAGGTATTTATACGGTGCTCGCTGCCGACGGAATGCAAATGACGCAAAGTTTCGCGCGGTATCTCGACGGGCCGGTGCACGTCAGCAATTATCCAGTTCATCGCGCTTTGCAAAAACTTAGTTGGAGGATTGCTGGCGCAAGGCATTCCTTTCACAAATGGCTTAAAGCGTGAGGCACAATGAAACGCTGCCTCGCCTGCGAGTATTGCTTTGAAAGCGAAGAGTGGGACTGCCCTCGCTGTGGGAACCGACCGACATTACGTGTCGGCTTATTTCGTTTCGCTGAAGATCCGCCGATCGCTGAGGGCGGGTTCAAGCGGGAATACTTCGCCCAGCTCGCCACGTTTGAGGAAGGAAACTTCTGGTTTCGCGGGCGGAATCGGCTGATCCAGTGGGCGCTCGGCAAATACTTTCGGGATGCCGGAAGTTTCTTTGAGGTTGGCTGCGGAACCGGGTTCGTTCTCAAAGGCGTTCGTGAGACCCTGCCGCAGATGCGGTTGGCGGGAAGCGAGATTTTCGGTGACGGTCTGGTCTTTGCTCGGGCGCGTTTGCCCGGGGTGGAGTTGTACCAAATGGATACCCGTCAGATTCCCTTCGAGCGTGAGTTCGATGTCATCGGAGCATTCGACGTTCTTGAACACGTCGTCGAAGATGATGCCGCGCTGAGGCAAATGTTCACGGCAACGCGACCCGGCGGCGGCATCCTCGTCACGGTGCCACAGCATCGATTTTTGTGGAGCGCGATCGATGAGCACTCGATGCACCAGCGCCGCTACAGCCGCGCCGAATTGCGCAGGAAAGTGAAGCAGGCTGGCTTCAGCATCGAGCGAATCACCTCTTTCGTTTCGCTGCTTCTGCCCTTTATGATGTGTGCGCGAATGAAGAGACACCGCAGCCATGACTTCCAATTGTGGAAAGAATTTGAAATCAGCCGGCCGCTCAACGCACTCTTGGGAAGCATCCTCACAGCCGAACGCGCGATGATTGAAAGAGGTGTTTCTTTCCCCGCCGGCGGCTCCCTCTTGCTGATCGCAAAAAGACCAGCGACCGCACAATGATCGGAATTCCATTCAACCGTCCATTCGCCACCGGCGACGAGCTCGATTACATCGGGGCCGCGATTGCGAAGCCGAAATTCTCAGGCGACGGCAGCTTCACCGCGCAGTGCCACCTGCTCCTCGAACAGTCGCTCGGGATCCAAAAAGCGCTTCTCACGACCTCGTGCACGCACGCGCTCGAAATGGCCGCGCTGCTCCTGGAGATTCGCCCCGGCGACGAAGTCATTCTCCCCACCTTCACTTTTCCCTCGACTGCGAATGCGTTCGTCCTTCGCGGCGCCAGACCCCTATTTGTCGACATTTGGGCGGACACGCTGAACATCGACGAGAATCAAATCGAACAACGGATTACCAAGCGCACAAAGGCGATTTTTCTTGTCCATTACGCGGGCGTCGGATGCGAAATGGATACGATCCTGGCGATCGCGCGCCGGCACGCCATCGCCGTCGTGGAAGATGACGCGCACGGTCTTTACGGAAGATACCGCGGGCGGTATCTCGGCACATTTGGTCAGTTGGCAGCTCTCAGTTTTCATGAGACGAAAAACTTCTCATGCGGAGAGGGCGGCGCACTGCTGATCAATGACGCGCAGTTTAACGAGCGGGCCGAAATTCTTCGGGAAAAGGGAACGGATCGCAGCCGATTTTTTCGAGGTGAAATCGACAAATACAACTGGGTCGATGTTGGGTCGAGCTATTTGCCTTCGGACTTGCTGGCGGCTTTCCTGCGGGCGCAGCTCGAACACCGCGACCAGATTCAGTCGATGAGGCGTCAGGTCTGGGAAAACTACTCGCGCGAGCTAGCTTCCTGGGCCAAAACCAACGGCGCCCGGCTCCCGATTATCCCACCTGAATGCGAACAGAGTTACCACATGTTTTATTTGATCATGCCCTCCTTTGAGAGCAGGCAGGCCTTGATCTCGCATCTCGCAGGTCTTGGGATTCTGGCCGTGTTTCATTATCTGCCGCTGCATCTGTCACCGATGGGTCTGCGCTTCGGCGGGCGCAAAGGCGACTGTCCCGTCACGGAAGATCTGGCGGATCGCCTGTTGCGTCTTCCATTTTTCACAGGAATGAGCACCTCGGAACAGGCGCAGGTAATCGACGCAGTGCGCGCTTTTCGCTGCTAGAAAGCCTGTGCGTAATGACCACGCTCGACGTCCGATCCGTTTGTTATTCCTGGAGTGCGCTTTTTTGGCAGGCGCATTTGCGGCCGATGAGTGAAAATCAGAAAGGAACTAAGGAACTCCGGGGAGAACAGCAACCCGCATGCGCCTTCGACAGAGGTTGCTTGTTAGCTTGCCTTGCGATTTCAACCTCCCTTGTTGCTTGGATCACACTTGCCAGTGGAAGCTTCAATCTGCGTTCCGCAGTATTTCTTTTGGTGCTGCCGTGGGTTCTACTCAGAGCTGGCGGCGCCATCACGGCGGCGCTGCGGCTGCCATCCTTTTTCGCACTCGATTTCCTGTTAGGAGTGGCCGTTGTTTCGGTCGGAGTTATGGCTTGGAAGATCTTCGTGCCATTATCACTCTGGGTTTTGCTGATTGTTCTTCTGATCGCGGTCGCGGGCATTCCGAAGCTTCTCCCACATCATCAGCGTCCCCCGCTTTCCGCCTTGGGACTGCTAAGCGTAGTTGCGAGTCTTGCCGCAGCAACGGGTTGGTCTCAAGACCTCATTTTGCCCACGAGCTCGGTCGAGGGCGGCATCGTGTTCAAGCCATGGTCAGATTTTTTCTTCCATGCCAGTATCGTAGCGCGCAGCTTGGGAACTCAAACTTTGTGTCAAGTCGGCAACTATGAGTGGAAAGGCTTCCCCGCAATCCCCTATCACTACGCGAGCTACTCCCTCGCCTCGTGTTTAGCTAAGGTGGGACATCTGCCATCCTATGATACGGTAGTAGGTTTCTGGGGACCATTCGGATCATTTCTTGCCGGACTGGCCAGCTATGCCATCGGCCGGGTCATCTGGAGTCAAGGGGCGGGACTGGCGGCGCTCATGGCTGCACTCTTAATACCGGACGCCGCTTTGCTGAATGTCACCCACCCCTTTTACGGTTATTTCTGGCTCCAACACATTGCTCCTGGAGGTCTCTATGGTGTTGCGATCGCCGGAACAGCGCTGATACTTATCGTACAGGGGGCGCGCGAAGGCCGGCGTGTCTGGATTGTGTCTGGAGTGGCAGTGGGCGCCTTGGTGGCTCTTTTCAAGGTTCACGTCTTCGCGGCGGCATTTCCGCTGCTTTTTTCTTTTGCCATTCTGGCTTGGCCTCCGCGCAACCGCTTTCGGTGGCTCGTTCTCGCTCTCTGTGCGGCAACCGGAGTGGCTATCCTCCCGCTGGCGAACCATTTCTACATCGGACCGAATGTCCGCTTCGATTTCTCCGGTAGCGCGTGGTACTGGAAGATATTGGCATATACGGCTAGCGGTACGCGCGTCGAGAGGTGGTATCAGGTTTTCAGCACTGGTCATCCGTTTCCTTCTCACCTGGCGCAAGCGATCGGTTTACTCCTGCTTAATGTTTTTGGGATTTTTGCGGTAGTCGCTCCGCTCACCTGGTGTCTCGCGGCGCGGGGCAAAACGTGGCAGGCATCTGAGGGAATCTCGGTGGCCACGGTAGCTATTCTGTTGCTGATGACTTTTGGTCTGAGTGGTAATGCGACGTCGGGCAATGCAGACGAGTTGATACATCGGCCCTTCGTCTGGGCGTACTGGCTAGTGGGATCGCTTACTGCGGGACGCCTTTTTTCGATGGCGGCGGGACGTCATCTGCAGCCGCCGACTTGGGCGCTTGCCGCTAGTATTGTTGCGTTGATGGTAGTTCCAGTGTGGTATGGCTCTGGGCTAGAGCGCGGCAAATGGTTAGGAGGAGCGGACGCGTTTTCCAGCTTACGTGTAGATCGCGGTCTGGTCGATTGCGCGCACTA
>Ga0207146_10232_pt1 | contig 14417 bp, 12 predicted proteins | sample Alteio_BWMinHeat_36_FD_153539 | JGI IMG/M metagenome (GOLD analysis project Ga0207146, IMG submission 153539) | Enriched cells from forest soil in Barre Woods Harvard Forest LTER site, Petersham, Massachusetts, United States -... | ecosystem: Environmental > Terrestrial > Soil > Temperate forest >...
CAGTGGCCGGGGAACCACGCTGACGTCCCTCACTTTGTAGTGCTGTCCGTCGTAGGAGAATTTCTCTTGGCTGAGGGCCAGTTCGAGAATGTCGATGGCTTCGTTGTAGCGGGGGCGGCTTTCCTCCAAAGGCATCGAGGAAGGTCCAAACAGCCAGGCGTGGCCACGCCCCAGCCCGCATTCCAGCCGCCCATTGGTCAGAATGTCAGCTTCCGCGATCATTCCCGCCAACCGCATGGGATTCTCCAGCGGCAGAGTGTGAAGCGCCGTGCGGAAACGGATTCGTTTGGTGCGCTGAGCAGCGGCGGCAAACATCGCCAAAGGATTGGCCGAGATGGAGAATTTCTGAAAGAAATGATGATCGATCACCGAGTAGACATCAAAACCGGAGTCGTCCGCATGCTCGATCTGGCGCATGATTTCCCAGATCATGTCGTAGTGCGACTTTTCCGGCGGGGTTTGAATTTCGCAATAAATACCAAAGCGCATGCTTGGCCCCTGGTGGCGGTCTGGTGAACTACGGCCTACGAGAATCAGGATCGGCAAAATGCGGAAAGGCACATTTTGCCGATTCGATTTACCACGTCACCCGCGCCACAAATTGGAGTTGTCGCGGGTTGAACACAGCACTAGGTGTTCCGTATTGCGGGTTGGGAGAGCCTTCCCGATAGAACGCTGGCGCTCCGGCGCAGCCCGGCGCTCCTGGATCCGCGGGACAGAAGTCGGCAGCGCCGTAGCTGGTGTTGAAATAGTGGACATTCACTGTGTTCATCAGGTTATAGGCTTCCGCCATAAGCTGCAGGTTTATCTTCTCGCGTAGCGGGAAGGTGCGCTCCAGGCGAATATCAACCGTCTGCAGGGTGTCGCCTTTGAATGTGTTACGGGAATCTCCGCCTACCCGATCATTGTTGCCGAAGACATCCCCGTTCGCGTCAAAGCCGGCATACTTACTGAAGTATTGAGGAGACTGTAGCGTAACGATCGTGCTAAACGCGAAGTTGCGCAGAAACATGTTCCAGTTCGTCGGACTGGAGAACGTTGCATTTCCCACAAAGCGATGGCGGGCATCGTCTGCCGAACTAGCCCGTTCCGCGCGGAAATTCCCGCTGTCTTGCGGGATGAGCACAAAGCTGGGGTTCGGACCGTTGTCGATGGAGTGGGAAAAGGTGTAGCTGATCGCATAAGAGACGTTGTGCGACAAGCGTTTGGTGAGGCTCACCAGCAGGCCGTCGTATACCGAATCCCATCTCGATGCCGCCTCGAAGAACACGCTGTATTGCGGATCGCGGAAGCCCGGAATCCCGTTGATGTGCGGTACGCCTGGAATGGCCATTTGTGCAGGGTAAGTCGATCCGGCGGCGCAACTGGGAGGAGGATTGATAGGCCCGGGAAAATTCAGCGGCGATGCGAAGTCGAAATAAAGATTCTTGCACACGGTTTGTCCACTAGAGTCATGGACCAGCACCGACCCGCTCGGGTCCGGCTGGTTCACATTGTAAAAGCTCCCGAGGTGTACGCCCCGCAAGTGAACGCCCGAGATGCTGAGCACCGCGTCCTTGAAGGGTTCGAACTCGATCGAGGCGCTGGTCTGAATGCCGTAGGGATTCTGGCTGTTTTGGTCGAAGCGCACGACGGTTGCATCTTGCAGGAAGCCAAAATCAGATATGTGCTTGCAGGGAAGAAAAGGCGGGCACGGAGTTCCGTCGGGATAGGTTGCGTTCTGGAGCAAACCGTTAAGCGCGATGTTATTGATCAGCGGAGCACCGGCGAAGCTGAAAAGGCCTGTCGTGGCATTCAAGGTGTTTTCAAACGATCGATTCGGGTACTTGGAAAGTCCGCCGCAGGAGGGCGCCTGGCACATCAGCAAGGGCGATGGAATGATTCCATGGAATAGCCCGAAGCCCGCCCGGAATACGACATTGTGAGAAGTGCCCAGCCCATAGGCCAACCCAACCCGCGGGTCAACGTTCTTCCACTGCGTGTTGAGGACACCCGAAGGCCAGGTCTCGAACTCCCACCGCACGCCGGCGTTCAACGTCAGTTTCTGCGAGGCGCGCCACCTGTCTTGAAGGTAGAAGCCTTCGTAGGTGTGATCCAGAGTTGCAGATGCTTGCTGCCGGATCGCCTGTGGGATCGGTCCGCCCTGATAAATCGCGGTTCCGCCAGACAGCGAGGTTTCCGAGAAAGGCGGGTTCGTGGTTGTGCTGAAGCGCTCGAAGAAGATCACGAAAGGATCCGGGCAGGACACGCCCTTAGGACAACCCGCTGCACCGTCCGTGCCGAGAAAAGCCGGCAGGTTGGAGAAGTCCGCCTCGAAGGGATAGAACAGCGGGAATGACTCGTAGGTGCCGACACGGTCGAAGTTGGCGCCGAAGCCGATGGTGTGGTTGGAGACGTTGTGCGTTACATTGTCCAGCAGTTCAAAGCGCGACTCCCGGTAAATGTCCGGGTTTCCGCGGTTCACTCCCACCGCAAATGTGTTCGCAACTTCGAGGTGGGGCTGAGTCGAGACAACCGGAAAATCGAATGTACGGTGCGCATACTGCATCCGCAGTTCGTTCACCCACGAAGAGGAAAATACGGTGGTCAGGCCGCCGGCAAGCGACTGGTCGCGGATGTAGTTGTTCTTGAATGCGGAGGGCAGGTCGAACCCATTGTTCAAAGGAGACTGGTTCGTCAAACGATCGTCATTGATGAAATAGCGAACGTACAGGTTATTGCGCTCACTAAGATTGTCATCGAGGCGCAGAAAGCCGTTGTCCGTATTTCCATCGCGCAGCACAAACAGATTTTCGGGCGGCAGGTTAAATACCTGCTGCTTGACCGCGTTGATCGCGGCGATATTACTCAGCACAAGGGAATTGTAAGTCGGAGATTCGGCGCGTCTTTGCGCTTCATAGTTAGCGAAGATAAAGGCCTTATCCTTCTTGATTGGCCCGCCGATCGCGCCGCCGAACTGGTTCTGTCGCAGCACGTTGAAACCAGGGGCGGACAGAATGCTTTTCGCATCCAGAACGTTATTGCGGAAATACTCATAAAGCGAACCGTGCAAAACGTTCGTGCCGCTCTTGGTAATGATGTTCACGATCCCGGCAGTCGCGCGGCCAAATTCTGCGGTGTAGTCGGTGTTGATGACGCGGAACTCCTGCACTGACTCCTGCGACGGTGTCCCGCGCTGTATGCCGGAGGCCGTGGATATGTCATCCGCGCCGTCTACAGCGATGAAATTGAAATGAATATTCTGCCCGGCGAAGGACAGCTTGGTCACCGGTTCGACGATCACATCCGTGCTGCCCGAAGTGGTGTCGCCGATCGTGACTCCGGGGGCCAGCAGGGCAAAATCGATGAACTGTCGCCCATTAACCGGCAAGCTCTCGATCTTCTGCTCATCAATCACGGAGCTGACCATGGTTCGCGTAGGCTCGGCCACCTCGCCTACATCCTGGACTTCGATCTGGGTTTGAACCTGACCTGGGGCAAGAGAGAAGTCCAGGTTTCCCGCCGTTCCGATATCCAAATGAATCCGCTTGCCGGATGTCTTAAACCCCTGCCTCTCCGCACTGACGGTGTAGTCGCCCACGGGAAGTGCCGCGATCTGGTAATCGCCGGTGGAGCTTGACGCCACTGTGCGGGAAAAGCCTGTTGCCGCATTCACCGCGGTCACAGTCGCTTGCGGCATCACCGCGCCGGTAGTGTCATAAATACGACCCTGGATGGATACGTTCACAGCCTGTGCCGCAGCTGGAGCGGACAACGCAGACCATGCCAGCAAACACAAACTCAAAAGCCCAGCCGATGCTCTCAGTTTCGACCCCATCTTGAGCCTCCTTGTTTGACTCACCAAGCTGCTGCCCGCGTTCAGCAAATGCGCAATCCGCCTCAATTTTTATGGTTCTCTTCCCTAAATTGCTACACCACCTCGCTTCATAAAACCCGCGAACCTGCCGGACATCTGCTCCTCGGCTTGGTATGGAACCGCATATTGCTCTGCAATGGGTTAGGTTGTCAAGTGTTGAATGCCTGTGGTAGAGCCTACCCACATCGTATCCCCCTAGCGAGGTTGAAGTGTCTGAGTGAGAAACGAGGCAGGGAGCTGGCCGGACGGCTCCGACTAAGCCGGGAGGCCAGCGACCGGGACTACAATCGGCTGCCGTGGCCACTTCCTACTTCACCTTGGTCCGGGAAATGAAGAGTGCTTACAATCATCGCTTGCGTCTGGTTTCCCACGCTCGCCAGCATGGTGTGAAGCCCACCGCTCGCCTGTTTCAGACCACCCCGCCGACCGTGCGCAAATGGCTGCGCCGCTTTCAGCAACAAGGACCGCGCGGCCGGATCGAACTTTCCCGGGCTCCGCACCATCAGCCCGGCAAGACTCCCGCCGACCTCGAACAGCAAGTCGTCTCGCTCCGCCACGAAACCCGCAACGGCCGAGTGCACACATTCGCAGCGTGAAAACTGCTTGGCACAACGCTCTCAGGCTGGCCGGGCCTCCCCGGTTCCCCATCTACCAGTGTCGCCACACCTTCGCGACAAGATTAGCAGCCTCAGGCGTGTCGGACACGATCATCGACCAACTGCTCGGGCATTCCCGTCGAGACGTCCTCCGCTTCTATACGGCGCGAGTCTCAGAATATCTCCGAGACGCGATCAATCTGCTGGACAAATTGCGCAGCGCTAAGACAGACCCATCGGGAGGGCCGAAAATCGAAGCGATCGAAGGGTTCTCCAAGAGAGGTCCAACCCTAATAAATTAGGGCGATCGCTATCTGAATAGTCTCTCAAGACTCGGACTCGATAATTACACTTTCATTACAATTTCAATTACAGTGCACCAGGATTGGTGCCCTTCATATTGAAGGCCGCTATTCTACCCTATTGAAAACAAAACTCAAGACTTGGTGGCGGCGGGAGGACTCGAACCTCCGACCTACGGATTATGAGTTCACAGGTCAGTTCTGAACCGTTATGAAAATTCTCTACTCTACATGATTCCTCAACCATTTACCAGCAACCTGAGTTGCTCCGTTTTGATCCAATCAGCTGGGTTATGAGCATAGAACTACTACAGTTTTACTACAGCTCAGTCGGGAAGCTCGCGGCACCTGACCACAGGGGAAACAACAGCGTCCAATCGCCCTTAGCGAAAACCTTGGCGCCGCGACGGCGGACTTATCCTTCTAAGTTCCGCTTCGACGGTCTTAAATCCGACCCCCGCTTCCAGCAATTGTTGCAGCGCATCGGTTTGCCGCTCGGTTCGAACTGTGGTCAGGACTTTAGCCGTTCCTACTTGCCCTGGTAGGGCTGGGCAAAACTTTTGCCGCCTGGTGTGTAGTGCCCGACAATCAGGTTATTGTCATTGATGCCCTCCGCTCCGGTATTCGAACCTTTGGGATAATCAAAGACAAAGTAAGCATTCCCCTTCTTCAGCGCGCCGTGCGCGGTTCCAAACACGTCTGTCCAGGTAAACACGATGTCGCCGGCCGTGTTGATGGAATGGGCACCCGTGAACGCAGCTCCCGGAACATTAATCGAGGAGTATTTCTTCCCCTTGTAGAGAGAAGATTCCAGGAAGCCGTTGGCGTCAGACCACTGCAGCGTGACCGCGCCGGCGGTGTTGATGCCCCAGGCGAAGGTTGCCGTCGCACCGGGCACGTCCAGTTGTGTGTACCTGCTGCCTTTGAGAACGAACCCATGGTTCTTTCCGGCCGAATCCGCGAACTCTCCAGCGATCTGTCCGGCGTCGTTGATTCCGGTGGCTTCACTGGAGACGGCGCCCGCGGGACCGGCTATGTCCTTAAATTTTCCGGCTGTATATTCGAATCCATGCGGGTTACCGGCGCTATCGAAGTAAGCGCCGACAATCTGATTTTTCGAGTTGATGCCAAAGCAGGTGGTGGTAACGCCGTTGGGATCGTCGATATTTTTCACCTTGCCGCCGGAGATCATCATGCCGTGCGCGGTCCCAGTCGAGGTGACGTAGTTTCCGACCGAAACCCCTGCCTTGTTGACGCCGTTGAGGAAGCCTTGCTGCTCATTCGGAATCTTGACCCTGGCTAACTTGAAGGCTTGTGGCGAGGCCAGATACCCGTGCAGCGCTCCGTCGAAGCCAATATAGCCCCCGTCGTAGGCTCCTTTGCTGTTGACCCCACCGCCGGTGCGGAAGTCGGTAGTGGCAAACGCGCCTTTAATGTCGGTGAAGCCGTGGTAATGTTTGGAAGAGTCACGGTAAGTGCCCGTAATTTCGCCGGAGTCGTTGATCCCAGTGCACGAAGTCTGGATCGCGCCCGGGTATGCGATCTCGGTGATGGTTCCGCCAGCGTTCCGGTAAAAGCCGTGAGAGATATTGCTGGAATCGAAGTACTGCCCCACCACTTCATCGGAGCTGTTGATGGCGTAGGCATAGGTATTGTCGGTGCCGCTGCCGTAGAACTTGGTGACGGTGGCCCCGATGGTTACGAAACCCTCAGAAGAACTACCAGAACCCACGGCGCCAGCGAAGTCTCCGGCCTTGTTAACTCCGAAGATCGAAGTCGAGACCTTGCCCAAATCCACGTCGTACTGAGTGTAAACTCCCCCCACATACGTGTAGCCGTGGTAACCATTATCCGAGCTCAAATAGAAATCGCCAACGACCGTGTTCGAATCGTTGATGCCGTTGGCCCGCGTGAAATTGTTTGATCCCGGGAAGATGATATCGCTGTATTTGCCACCGGCATACAAGAATCCCACTATCGCCCCGGACGAATTCGCGTAGTAGCCTACCACGGATTGGCTTGTGTTCACGCCAAGTGGAAACGTACCCGTAGTGTTGCCGGGAACATCCAGTTCGGTCATTTTGAGCCCTTGTCCCAGCGCGCTCTGCGTGCTGAGCATCAGGAGAAAAGGGGCCAGGAAAAGCAGTGCGGCCAACTTCAACCGCAACCCTTGCGGGCTTCGCTTGTACCCTGCTGACATATGTTCGATATTCATTTGTGTCCTCCGTCGCGCTGAGATTAAGTGCCGAACGTAATTCATAAAACCTCCTGAGAGTGCAAGAATCGTTTGGTTGTTTCCACGATCAGTCTCGAGTTTCATCCCCACAGCTCGACGAATGTCCGCTCATTCCCGGTTTCCAACTTTCCCGACGTATGCCGATCAGCGTGGCCCGGTCACGAGTGTGTCGCCGCCTCCGTCTCGCGGCATGGCGTTGCTACCGTTCGGTGGCAGCAGAATCGCGCCAAGGATCAGGGCAAATACCGTCATGCACAGCACCACAAGGGACCTTATGACCGGATTGCTACGAACCAGGCGCATATGAGCTCAAACCTCCTGGATCACTGATTGAAAAAAGGTTGCGCACCGAAGTGCGCCACTGACTGGAAACACGGCTCGCATGCCTTGTGTCGACTGCCCTGGTTTGCGCCTGAACTGGCGTTAAGGGTGAGATCAAGGACAGCAGGGCGAATGCGCATAGCCCTGCGAATAGCTGTTTTCATTGTTTGCCTCCGATTGGATTTTGAATTTCCATAAGTCCTTTGGAATCAAACTCCCCGCGCGAGCCAGCCGAGTCCTCGGCTCCGGAAAACGCACTTCGCCTTGTTTCTGGTCCTTGTTTTCAGATCCTCAATCCGATGTATACTGACGTGTCCCCCCTCCTCCGGACAAGGGACAAAACCGGACACAACCGGGCATAACCGGACATTTCATCTATCTGGCCTTCTTGGAGTTCATGGGACAACCTTCACCAAGTAATTCCGAGCGTCGCCTGGATTCCTGGAAAGAGATCGCCGCTTTCTTCGGACGGGACGAGAGGACTGTCCGGCGCTGGGAAACCGAACGCGAACTTCCCGTGCACCGCGTGCCGGGCGGTGGCCGCAGTAGTGTGTTCGCCTACAACGACGAACTGGCAGATTGGCTGGAAGGACGAACCCATGAACTCGATGCCGACGACCCGGCATCCGGTGAAGTTGAAGATCATCAGGCGGAATTCGCAGGAGCGGACATCGTGCCGCCGTCCCCGGCTGCGCGAACATCGGTCCCGACAGTAGTAATGAAGAGTTGGCCGCCGTCCCGGCTCGCCGTGTGGCTGATTCCCCTGGTTCTCACTGCCGGACTGATCGTCTTTCTCTGGATTGGGCACAGCGCATCGCGCTTCAAAGCTCTCGCTAACCGTCACCCATCGAGTGCGGAAGCCCAGGATTTCTACCACGGCCCCGATTCCATCGCCGTGCTCCCCTTCACCAACGAACGTGGAGATGCCAACACTGACTATCTCAGCGACGGCATCACCGAGTCGTTGATAGCTAACCTTGCCCATGTACCCCAGCTTAAGGTGAGGTCCCGCGACTCGGTCTTTCGCTACAAAGGAAAGAATGTTGAGGTTCAGACGGTCGGCAGCAATCTCGGGGTATCGGTCGTGGTGAGCGGGCGAGTGATGCCGCAGGGTGACACCATCGAAATAAGCGCAGAGCTTACCGATGTTCGGGACAACACCGAAATCTGGGGGCACCGCTACACAGGCAAGAGCGCGGACATCATCTCATTGCAGCAGCAAATCGCGGGCGACATTGCAGGAAAGTTGCGTTCCACGCTCAGCTCCGCGGATAAACAGCAGGTCACCAATCAGGGCACACGGGATGCGAAGGCCTACTCTTTGTATTTGAAGGGGCGTTACGCATGGAACAAGCGGACGCGCGCAGCCTTGGAGACGGCCATCTCCTACTTCAATCAAGCCATCGCCGAAGACCCCGAATACGCTCTGGCCTATTCAGGGCTTGCCGACGCCTATTCCGTGCTGCCGTTTTTTTGGGGCAATCCCAACGAAGACTCACCCAAGTCCAATGCCGCTGCCCGCAGGGCCTTGGAGCTGGATCCGACTCTGGCTCATCCCCATGCCGTTCTGGGCAGCAACGAGATGGGGTACGACTGGGATTTTGCCGGAGGTGAGGCTGAGTTCAAAAAGGCAATTGAGCTCGACCCCAACGACGCTACCGCCCACCAGTGGTACGCCGAAAACCTTGGCACGATTGGGGGTAGGGAGCAGGAGGCGCTGGCGGAAATCAATCGTGCTCATCAGTTGGATCCCCTTTCGCCCATCATCACCCGGGTGATCGGAAGTATTCGAGTTTCGGCACGACAGTACGACGAAGCGATTTCCGTCTGCAAGGAGTTGGAAAATGAGAACCCGACATTCCCTGTGGGGCACGACTGCCTCGGCTTCGCGTATTGGGGGAAGCGCATGTACCCTCAGGTCGTCGAGGAATGCGAGGCCTATGCAAAACTCAGCGGAGATCCAAATGACTCTGAGTTCGCGGCTGCGCTGGAGCAAGGCTTTCGCTCCGCAGGATGGAGGGGCGCCCTCACCCAAGCCATTGAAACCCTGCAGACCCGACGTAAGACCAGATACTATTCTCCGTTGATGATTGCTCGCTTCTACGCCGATTTGGGAGAGAAGGACCAGGCTTTCCAATGGCTCGACATCGCTTATCAGGAACACGATTGGCTGCTGATGGGTTTGAACACTTACTTCCAACTCGACCCTCTGCGTTCTGATCCCCGGTTTACCGAACTCGTGCGCAAAGTCGGTCTGCCGCAGTAACCAGGCTCGAATCGGCGATTCAAGCTTTTCTCCCTCTCTGTGGAGAAGACCCCGTCCACCACGCTGGTCGAGGTGAGGCCGTAGGAACTGCTCTTCGGGGAGTAGAGACGTATTAATTAAGATTACGAATGAGTGCGTCATGTCAGTAACATGGGGTCACGTCTTGATGTGCGGCGATTCGCCAAGAGCCACAACTGTTGAAATATCGCCATATCACTCATTGACCCGGTTCTGAGCGCTATTCGCCCGTTCTCGTCAACAAACCGATAAACTGATCACGACGGGACGTGCTTCACGGCCTTGAAGTTCGCCCCCAAGTTCTTCGGAGATTGAAAATGACGCACCGAACCTTTTCTCTAGTCACTGCAGTACTCTTCTTTCTGATGGCTCTCCTTCATGCCGTCCGCCTCCTTCGTGGGTGGCAGGTCACCGTTGAAGGCGCAGTCATGCCAATTTGGATCAGCTGGATAGGGCTCGCCATCGCGGCGTACTTAGCCTATCAAGGTTTTCTATTGAGCAAGACGCCGACGAAATAGATTCCGTTCATCGGACTGGGGGATTCAACTGGCGAAATATCTCGTGGGTGTTGAAAAAGTCCCTCAACGGAAGGCCTTTCATCTGCGAACATGCCGTGGCCGGTTTTCTTGTTTCGGTTTGGCTAAGTGGTGGCCGGCAGAACCGGTGCTGTCGGCTGACTGAGGAAGCGCACCAGTCGCTTGATGTTCTGAGCTACCGCCGCCAGGAAGAACTGCTCGCGCACGAACCTGAGTCTCCGCAGACGCAAGCGCCGCAACCCGATCTGATTCTTCAGCTCCGCGAACAAGGCTTCCACCTTCTTTCTTTGCCGCTGTGCTTTGGCGAACTCTGGCGTGTTGACCAACTCCCGCGCACGTTGTCGGGCTGGTTCGTTCTGGTGGATGATAAGACCTCGGAAGGCAGCACTGGTGCACTGTGGCCGGAGCGAGCACGGGCCACACTTTTTTCGTGTCCCGATGTAGTTGAAGGCTCGATTGCGATAAACTCGGCCACCGTAGTTGAGGAACTGGCCAGCAGGACAGGTATAGCGATTGTTTTCCGGTTCGTACGTGAAACGCTCGGGGCCAAAGAATGGGCTCCTCTTTCGGTGGATACTGTCACGGGTCCTCATATAGGGAGTGATGCTGCGATCCGCCAACCATTGCAAGAACTCCCCGTTCCCGTAGGTCGTATCGGCCGCCACCGATTCGGGCTCTCGTCCTCGCCATTGAGTGAAACGGGCGAGCATATCTTGCGCGGCGACGGTTTCCTGACTCATGCGCGCCGCCGTGGCTTGCACTCCCACGATTACACAACTGGGATTGTCCACCAGATAGTTGTCGTAGTACCCCAGCCGCGCCGGTGTGCCGCCCTTGGTGGCGTAGGTAGAGTCTGGATCGGTGGTCGAAACCTGGTCCTGTTCATGCACCGGCTCCTCCACCGGATTCCGCTCTTCCACTTCCTGCAGATACTGACGCACGGTGTGATGAACTTGGGCCGCTTCCCCGAGTTGCTCACGCGGGATGCGGCTCTCTTTAGCTGCATTCGCTTCGATGAAGCTGCCGTCTACTGATAAATGCGTCCCTTGCACCAGTCCCACATCCACACACTGCCGCACGATCCGCTCGAACAACTGCTCAAACAGCTTCGATTCCTGAAACCGTCCGTGCCGGTTTTTCGAGAACGTAGAGTGATGCGGAATCTCCTGATCGAACCCCAACCCGGTGAACCAGCGCCACCCCAGATGCATGCGCAGCTCTTCCACCAGCTTGCGCTCGCTGGTGATGCCGTACAGATACCCGATCAACAATATGCGCAGCAGAAGCTCGGGATCGATCGACGGCCGTCCGGTTTCGCTGTAGCTGTCTTTCAGTTGCCCCCGCACAAACTCCAAGCTGATGTGCTTGTCGATCAGCCGCAGCAGGTGGTTTTCAGGAACTTGATCTTCCAGACGGAAGTAATAGAACAACGCTTCGGAACGGTCGTGTTGCCCCATCATGTTCAGCAGGCCTCCGGCGATCAGAATCCAACAGAGCATGTGCCGATGCTTTCTTCTAACATGCTTCCGTCGAATCTCATCCTGCTAATCGACGTGACTTTTTCAACACCCACTCTCTATTACACTCATTGACCCGGTTCCGAGCGCAAATGCGTCTTTTACACCAACAGGACACCCGACTGTCGGTAGGACTGCGCTTTGGGGGAGCGAGTTGCGGAATGCGCCATGCAGCACTAGAATTCGCCGCATCAGGCCGATAACCGTTTCTCAATTAAGGAGGGACCATGAATGCAAGAGCGATCGTACTGACTCTGGTGCTGTGCCTTGTCGGGGTAGCAGTGTGCTTCGCCGCCGACGCCAGCATGGGTACGTGGAAGCTAAACGAGGCCAAGTCGAAGTTAAGCCCAGGGGCGCCCAAGAACAACACCGTTGTCTACGAGGCTGCGGGTGACAACGTGAAAGTCACGATCGATGGCACCGACCAGGAGGGCAAGCCGACGCATAACGAGTGGACAGGCAAGTTCGACGGGAAAGACTATCCCGTCACCGGCGATCCGAATTCAGACGCGCGGTCGATCACGAAGATCGACGATCGTACGTTGGGGTTCAACGTCAAGAAAGGCGGTATGGTCACCATTAGTGGTCGCATTGTGGTGTCTGCCGACGGTAGGAGCCGCACGGTTACCACGAGCGGAACCGATTCGAAGGGAAACAAAGTCAAGAGCACCGTGGTGTACGACAAGCAGTAGCGGGATCTCTACCCGAGGCCTGACGATATTAGTGATGCCATTTCGGTCGATTTAGACGGGAGGGCATTTGTAGGCAGCCAAGCTTAGGAACTGCCTTCTGTCACTCTGTATTTTGCCAAACGCCGATTGCTGTCGAGCAATCGCCGTTTCGCCAGTGACCAGAATTTCCGGTACAAACCTGGGTTAGAAAACTACACTTTTCTAACCCTACGCAGTGAGATGCGAGAAACCAATGTTTATGCGGACTTCAAGAACCCGAGTTGGGGAGGGTTTTCTAACGTACCGGAAAACCCGTCAAGATTCGGTTGAATGGTGCCGGGAGGGGGAGTTGATTTTTACACGCCCCAATTTTATCCATAAAACTGGCAAAAACCACTCCTGATAATGCGTTAGCAAACGAGTGAAGGCCCTCGTTTCGGCCCATCTGAAGTTCTACTGCGCCAAAAAACGGTAGGGACGGTGGGGCAAAAAGCAGTATGTTTACCCCGTTTTTGTGGCGAATAAAAGGCGAAACTGATACCCTGTCGTCGTGGACGAAGGCCGCAAGCGCGTGCTGTTGATAGCGGCTAGTATTCTCGCAGCGCGCAAACTCGCTCAGTTTGACGGCGGCAAGAGAGTTCCGGCAACGGTGAGCGCAATCGCCGACGCGGTGCGGTGGGCCGAAGAAATCATGAAGGCAATTGACGACCGCTGGCCTTCTGGAAGGTGAAGCAACTGGTATTCTCAATCGTGGGCATTGAAACCTATCCAGACCAGCTTGAGCCAGCGAATCAGGACGCGGCGATCTGGCGCTTCATCAACATGGCGAAATTTCGTGACTTGATGGGAACGTCGGAGCTTTACTTCTGCCGCGCCGACCTATTCCCCGACGAACGAGAAGGGTTGCCCCCCGAACAATACCTCGCGACGTTTGGCCTACACCCGCTGGATGTGAATGACAGGCGAGAGTTGCTCAACCACCTCGGTTCGGATGCTCAGTTCAGGGAAGGTTTCTATGTCAACTGCTGGTATCTGTTCCGCGAGGAAACGCTTCAGATGTGGAAAGAATACGGGAATGAAGGTGTGGCGATCATTTCCAGCTATCAGTTGCTGAAGTCCGCTCTCAACACGATACCCGACCGGGCGTACATAGGGCTGGTCAGGTACGGCGCGAAACACATGATCGGCAAACGGGTGAATCTGTTTCGCTACATCACAACCAAGCGGATCAAATATGCGCACGAGCGGGAAGTCAGGGGCTTCCTCTTGATTCCGGACCCTCACGCCGGAATCAACCGTCACTATGACGCAGACAATCGCGTGCATCCACTCCCGCTGACGCCTCCGCCGCCGCATGTATTGAAAGGGCACAGGCGAAAGGTGGATTTACAGGCTCTACTGAACGGGCTAGATAACATTGACGTTCGCCATGAGGTTCAACGTGCTCTGTGGCCTGACATCGTCATCGATGGCGCCATCGGCGACTTCATGTGTCAAGTGAGCAGGCATCCTTGGCCGGATGACATCGCCTGCTTGATCTGCTTATTTCAGCGGCCCGCTGGCCGTCCGGCGGAGGAGATGCAAAGCGACGCGACTGGACTTTCAAAGGATCGTCTCCTAGAGCCGGAGTCTCTGATCACTGAAGCAGACGTAGACGCGGCACCGAGGGAGAAGCAACAGGAGCTAAGGTCGCGTATCGGACAGGCAGTCTGCTCTGTTGTTCAGGAGGCCATGGCGCAGACGATCTCTTTGGAGCAGCAAGAAAAGGGATTCGAGCCTTCAGTACCTTTCGTCGCGTGTTTCAGCGCTTGCATGGTGTTGACCGAGGCGCTTGCTTACCTCTGTGGATGGGACACCAAGCTGGAACCTCGCTTCCAATTCGATTTCCTAAGAGGTCCGGCCTTCGGCCTAGAGTTGCCTCAAGCCCGCAGCGAGAACTGCATCTGTGGTCGGAGGAAGAACATCGACCGGATACGCGCCAAGAGGGGGCTCTGAGATGCTGCTTCCTGACCGTGCACCGCTTACGGCCCGCGACGGCGCTGATCGTGCCTCCTCCGGCATCTCTGAGGCAGAGACGTGTGGTTCTAACGGTCAGGTA